>Ga0209193_1000057_pt1 | contig 86701 bp, 96 predicted proteins | sample COGITO_mtgs_1003_FD_185515 | JGI IMG/M metagenome (GOLD analysis project Ga0209193, IMG submission 185515) | Pelagic marine microbial communities from North Sea - COGITO_mtgs_100330 (SPAdes) (version 2) | ecosystem: Environmental > Aquatic > Marine > Epipelagic ...
ACAGCTTTTCGACAGCTTTTTTAGCCACTTCGAGGCGCTCTTTATCACGCTTTTCTTCGCCAATCTTTTTGACGGCTGTTTCACCGAGTGGGAATACGGCTTCAAACTGATCGATAAACTGCGGGTTATTTTTGGTCGGAAGCACGGTCAATTCCCTGACCTTGGTATCGATTAGTTTCTCAATTTCTGGTTTGATATCTTTACCCTCAAGGATTTTACGACGAATCGAGTAGACGGCTTTACGGTGACGGTTGATAACATTGTCGTATTGAACAACATTTTTACGTGTATCAAAGTTATAGCCTTCAACGCGCTTTTGGGCAGCTTCAAGCGTTTTTGAAACAGATCGATTCTGAATTGGCGTCTCTTCGTCTACCCCGAGTCGGTCCATTAGACTAGCGATACGTTCCCCTTGGAAAATTCGCATCAAATCATCTTCTGTCGACACAAAGAATTGCGATTCACCAGGGTCACCCTGACGTCCGCCACGACCACGAAGCTGGTTATCGATTCGTCGGGATTCGTGTCGCTCAGAACCAATCACGACCAGACCACCAAGCTCGACAACGCCCTTCCCGAGCTTAATGTCAGTACCACGACCGGCAATGTTTGTTGCCAGTGTCACTGCACCTTTTTCGCCGGCTTTTGCAATAATCGCTGCTTCGCGTTCGTTATTTTTCGCGTTCAGTAGTTCAAACGGAATTTTTTCTTTCTCTAACCATCCAGCAATCATTTCGTTCTTTGCGATAGATGCACTACCGACCAGCACTGGTCGTCCAGCTTCATGGTGTCCACGAATTGTATCGGCGACAGATTTCAGCTTACCCTTTTCAGTTTTAAAGATAAGGTCTTCTTTATCTTCACGAATCACCGGACGGTTCGGCGGAATCTGGACGACTTCAAGACTATAAATCTGTGAGAATTCTTCAGCTTCGGTGAATGCCGTACCAGTCATACCGCTTAGCTTGTTGTACAAACGGAAGAAGTTCTGGAATGAAACAGTGGCGAGAGTCATACTTTCTTGAAGCACTGGCACTTGTTCTTTTGCCTCGATTGCCTGGTGCAGCCCTTCGTTATAGCGGCGACCTTGCATAAGACGCCCAGTGTGTTCGTCGACAATCACCACTTCACCGTCGCGAGTTACGACATAGTCTTTGTCGCGGCGAAACAGCGTTTGTGCACGGAGTGACTGCTCCATGTGGTATACCGTCCGGACATTATCTGGCGTATAGAGGTTTTTGAGCCCCAGCATTTTTTGAACTTTTTCTACTCCATCATCAGTAAGAGCTACGCTTCGTCGTTTTTCATCGAGCGTGTAGTCTTCTTCTTTCAATTTCATCGCTACTTTAGCAAACTGCAAGTAACTTTCAGGGTTCTCAGCAGCTGGAGCAGAGATGATCAACGGAGTTCGTGCTTCGTCGATTAGGATAGAGTCTACCTCATCCACGATCGCAAAGTTTAGCTCTCGCTGACGGAGTAAGTCGACGTCATCGACCATGTTGTCACGCAAGTAGTCAAACCCAAATTCGTTGTTCGTACCATACGTAATATCAGCTGCGTAGGCCTCTTTTCGGGTTACATAGCGAAGTTTTCGCATATTTTCGTCTTCATGCTCACCGTTGTCAAAGTCTGGATCGTACGTCAGCGATGCATCGTTGATAATAACGCCTGTAGAAAGGCCGAGAAAATGGTACAATTTTCCCATCTCACTCGCATCACGTTGGGCCAAGTAATCGTTTACCGTCACCACATGGACGCCCTTTTCTTCAAGTGCATTCAAGTATACGGCCAAAGTCGCAACGAGCGTCTTACCTTCACCTGTTTTCATTTCTGCAACTGAGCCTTCGTGCAGCACAATACCACCGGTCAGCTGCACGTCAAAGTGGCGCATGCCAAGCACACGGTCGCTGGCTTCTCGCACTAAGGCAAACGCGTCTGGCAATATGTCGTCGAGTGTCGTTTTCTTTTCCGCTAATCGTTTCTTCAATACTTTTGTTTGCTTTTGAAGGTCGGTTTTCGACATTTTTTTGTATTTTTCGGTCAACACATTCACTGCAGCAACTCGCTTATCGAGTCGCTTCAATATCTTCTTTTGCGGATCCCCAAAAACTTTTGTTAATACTTTTTGCCGATTTAAGCCTGGCATATCTTCCCCTCACAGTCTGAAATTTTCTGTAATAATCTCCAACTAGTATACATTTTTTTGCAAGATGTAGGAAGGTGTAGTAATAGTTGCTTTATATTGCTATATATGCTATAATAATTTATCATGTCTGAGCAAATTAAAACGTTTAAAAGAGCAATTCCTGCCGCTGCTCTAGGGATTATATTGAGTGCATGCAGTAATCCTGATACGCCAAATTCCAAAGCCGAGCAAACACCGCTTAATCCTGATATTGCAGACATAGGGATGCTGATTGAAGATAGAGAAAGAGTAACCGCCGATAGCGCAAGAGTAGATACGTTCCCTATTGATTTGAGCAAGCTTACCGAAATCGATAGTGTAACTGTCGATAGTCTCGACGGCTCTCAGCATGCTATCTCGTACTACGCTACATCACAGATAGACGAAAATTCCAACGAAAACATACGCGATGTACATAAGACTGGCTACAATTACGCACTGGGGCTTGCGTTTCTTTCACCAAAAATACGACTGAACACTTTTTCGTCTGAAACTGGCAGGCTTAAAGAAACAACGGAAGTGAATTTAGTGCCTTCTTCAACTTCAACTAGAGTTGTCATCGCTAAAGCTGAAGAGATGAAGGTTATCCGTCCATCCACTGGCAAAGAGACTCGCGGCATCACCTACCTTTCGGCCGACAAGCGGCTCGATGAGGCAACAAATGGCATCACGACAACGTTTGTAGAGCAAACCGGTAGTGCGTTCTCTGACGCCCAAATAGCTCTCACTGAATCCTGTCAGGCTGCAATATCGGTAAGACAAAACCCTGCCGAGTACGTCCATAAGAATGACATAGTGTTTCAAGAAGTGATATGTAATTCATTCGGCCTATTTGAAACCTATGTACTTGGTGGACTGACTTACGAAGAATACCTTTCTACGGCTGATACGGTTCGCACCCCAATCACTTCAATCGACGGGAAGACAATATCTCCATTTCTCATATTTTCCGAAGAAGCGTTCAACTCATTGCGCAGCGGAATATTCCCTACTAATCCGTTTGAAAATTCGAGATACCCTTCTGGCGAATAATTATTTTCAAGATTAAGGAACTACTGCTCTTCGCGAGCATAGCTTCGCTTAAATTTACTAAGTGCCGAACGCGTCTTGCCTATATGGCTGACATGCATATCCTTGTACTTGCGTAGCTGAGAAACTAATTTTGCTTCAACGATATCAACCGCAGCCAGCATATTCACTGTCGAATCCGACGCGGTTAAGTCTTTGTCTGGTACATGAAGCATTATTTCCGCCTCGTACTTATTGCCGTGGTCGCGGTTTACTTCTTTGAGTTTTACTTCTGCCGTAACACTTTTTCGTGCGTGGCGAGGAAGAAAGCGGTCAAGCCGTCCAATCTTTTTCTCTACGTATTTTTTCGTAGCCTCATCGGGTTCGTATTTGACCCCGCTTATAGTGATTGATCCGATCATGTACCCTCCTTTTTATTAGGAACTTGGTACTACTTATTATATCACTGATACTGAGAGTTGAATACAAGCGCACTCGCTAAGGCATCAAGGGCATTTCAGCTGTGCAGGATGTTGTGTTATCAGCTTGAGACTTAGAAACGGTAGATACCGAACCAGGTTTTAAGCAATCCACATTTCCCTTCAAGTAATATCTAATAGTTGCGACTTTAGGGTTAGAATCGTTTCTAACCAGATACGTTCCTTTATATTCGTCTCCATTACATGTCGCCCTTTGATTGCTCCCAGAAGGCTTTGATCCAATATACGGCGCAATAATTGCATCGAATGCTGGACTAGGATTAGCTAGACCTGAATATGCACAACCAGAAGCACCGGTAACAAGTCTCGCACAGGAGCCGGATCCATCGTATATTCCAAGACACGGATACGTGTTAGTTGACGGATAGACTCCATTGTCCACTGCGTATAAGGAGAGGGCCTTCGCGTATGTACCAACAACTACAATGGTTTGGTTATTTTGTGCCCTAGTTTGTATCCCGTTGTATGCCACTATTGAAATAGCAGCTAAAATTGCTATAACTACAATCACTATCAATAGTTCGACAATAGTAAAGCCTCGTAATCCCGTTTGTCGCGTTACGCTCATGCTTTTTATAGTACCCTCTTGTATTGATTCATTCAAGGTACGGAAGATGACTTATATCATTGATTATATAAGTCTTCAATGAGGTAATGCCTTTAGATAATTTCTCGTCCACCGAGGTATGGTCGCAGTGCTGCAGGTACAATCACATCACCAGTTTCAGTTTGAAAATTCTCTAGTATTCCGACGAGTGGTCGCTGTGAGAAAGCAGTTGCATCGTTGGTATGAGCAAGCGCAACAACTCCATCATTACCACGTACGCGCGTTTTCATGGCTCGGGTCTGATAATCGCCTATATAGTCTGCGGTATGCGTTTCGCGGTATGCCTGTTGGCTTGGTAGCCAGACGTCGATATCAACGCCCTTTGCGTTCGGACGACCAATATCTGCTGTACATTTTTCAAGCACACGATATGGTAAGCCAAGCTGCTTCATAAGGTATTCTTGAATAGCAACGAGAAAGTGATGTTCCTCGAGTGAGGTCGCGGCATCGGTGAAACTTTCCATTTCAAGCTTGTTGAACTGGTGCAATCGGAAAATACCCTCGGTGTCCTTGCCATACGTACCTGCTTCACGTCGAAACGCTGTCGTATAACCGACGTAACGTAGCGGTAGATCGTCTATTGAAAGTATTTCATTCATATACATCGGTGCGATAGTGTGCTCAGCGCTGGCATTGAGCCACAAATCCTCATCTTCTATCTTGTAGGTTTGCTCTTGTTTATTTAGCCGACCTGTTGCTTCAAATACTGACTGTTTTGCGACTGCCGGCGGGATCACCGGCATAAATGGCTTGGCACTGACTGATAGATTATTTTCATCAATGATCTGCTGAAGTATCGATTCATTCGTGAGCGTATTTAGTCCGAATTGCCATAAAGCAAACTCGAGCATGACTAAGTCCCCTTTTGTGTAGACAAATCGTGACCCAGCAATTTTTGCACCGCGCTCTTTATCGAGCCAACCTTTTGTTTCAGCTATCTGGGCGTGATTTTTTGGTTTGAAATCAAACGTTGGTTTCTCGCCGACTTCACGTATAACGACGTTTTCGTCTTCGCTTTTACCGATAGGCACGCTATCGAGTGATATATTTGGGATACTTTTGAGCGCTGTCATAAACATTTCGTTCGTCGCATCAAAGTTCGACTCAAGACCGGCCAATCCTTGTTTGATTGCCTTCCCTTCATCGATGACAGACTGTTCAGGCTTGCCGCCTTTCATCTTTGTAGCATTTTGGTTGCGACGCTCACGAAGCTCATCAATTTTCTGCTGAGCTTCTCGGCGCGTATCGTCTAATTTCAGTAGTTCAGAAATCGACACGTCGTAGCCTTTGTCCTTAGCAGACTGCTGCACTTTGTCTGGATTCTCTCGGATATAACGGATGTCTAACATGTGTCTACTATACTACAGGCGTGCTTATTGTCGCCACAGAAATCGAGTAATTGTAGCTCGCGCCACCTCTAATAAACGTTTACTTCGGCTTTTACCGCTAAACTCGCGATTTGCGCGGTTTATGTGCCATTGCTTTAAAGCGTCAGCTTCATCATAGGCATTACCTAATTCGTCAACTTCCGCACACGTCGTCTTCCGGTTCACACCAGATAGTTTGCGTTCCACATCTTTTATTTGCCGTTCATTATCGCTAGCTTGATGGAGATAATCGGGCATAGAAAAATTTTTATGTGGATTATTCATGACACGATTGTACTACACCATCGTAACAAGGTCGAATCCTACTCTGCTCGCAAGGCTTCAATAGGGTCTAGCTTCGCTGCTTTACGCGCTGGCAAATACCCCGCGATAATGGCAACTAGCGTGAGTGCAAGAATCAGCAACGCATTTTGCAACACATCGTTTATCAAAATCGAATTTCCATCACCAAGCCCCAGCGTCTCTGTTAGCCACGGATTTAGGGCTATGCTCGTAGTGATGGCGATGCCAACGCCCAGTGCTCCACCAAGAAAGCCTATCCACGCCGCTTCTATCCGGAACAGCCACGCGACAGATGTACTACGCATCCCGAGTGCCTTCATCAGACCAATCTCGCGGGTACGTTCGAGCACGCTAATGTACATGGTGTTGATGATGCCAAATATACTGGCAATAATCGTGATCACCCCAAAAACCGCAACCAGTGACTGTAAAATATTCACAAACTGGCCGATTGTCTGCTGAATATCCTGGCTGGTTGAAACGAAGTATCCTTTGTCTTGTAATTTCTGCTTTACGTCATTGGCGACCTGTTCATTCTCACCACCCTTCACGATCACTGAAGCATACAAATATTTTCCGCTCTGGGAGGTGCCTTTGGTGGTAAATTTGTAGAGGTCTTGAGCATCGGCCGAGCTTACCTGCACCGGTAATCCACCTGGTGAAAGTGCCGTAACCCCTTTTTTTGTGACAGCTTTTACGGTGAATGTCGACATTCTTTGTTCTGCAGTCGGCACTGACGCTGCGCCACCCTCTGCAATACCTTGCGCTTGATTTTTTAGTAGATCTTGAAACAATTCAGGGTTAAACGGCTCTTCGGTCACAATCCTGATTTCCTTACCAAGTGCATCGTCGGCATTTTTAAATCCCAATAATGGTACATACTCTTCAGGGAGCAGTGCCTCCCCGTTTGCTACGTCACCATCAGGCAGCGTACCGGTTTTTATATCGGGTTTTTGCCCTTGGTTATAGGCTTGTAGACTGAGGGTGTACTGACGCTGTCCATCTCGGGTAATGTACCGCGCGTTGATTTGATAGTTAGGCCGAACCGATTCAACATATGAAAGTGCCTGGAGTTCTTCAATGTCAGCATCGGTAATCTGTTTTATCTGAACGCTGTCTCCACCGCCACCTAAGCTAACACTCGATATTGACTCGTCGTATTCTTGAGGCGAACTATTTGGCGCTCCTGAATTTTCGATTTCTTTATCACGCCCAACCAGCGACTCGGCTGGGTCGAAGTTACTCGAAATTAGTCTGTCGGTATAGTCACGAATGCCATTGCCCGCAGCGAGCGTGATGGACAGCGTAAAGGCGCCCACTGCTATTGCTAAGCTCGTTAGTAATGTCCTGGCTTTAGCACTTTTGAGGCTCCGGCCGGCGCGGCCGATGATATCAATCATCTTCATGAGATGACTCCTTTCTTCTCGCCTTGTTTCACATCGATCGAGACAACTTTTCCGTCTTTAATCTGAATCTGCATATCGCATTTGTCGGCTAAATCTTGGTCGTGGGTCACAATGACTAGCGTGCTACCGAGTTTTTTATTGAAACTAAACAGCAGTTTTTCAACCTTGTCTCCGGTTGTACTGTCTAGGTTGCCTGTGGGCTCGTCGGCAAACAAAATCTCGGGCTTATTCACAATAGCCCGGGCAATTGCGAGCCGCTGTTTTTGACCGCCAGATAGATTTTTGGCCTTTTGACCCGCTTTGTCTGTTAATTCAACCTGTTCAAGTGCAGCAGCTACTAATTTTTTGCGCTCACCCACAGATACGTCGGCTATTTCGAGTGGGAGACTGACATTTTGAGAGCAACTTTCGTTGGCTTGTACAAAGAACGATTGGAATATAAACCCAATCTTTTCAGCACGAAATTTATCGAGCACTTTATTTTTAAACTTTGAGATATCCTGACCATTAATCGTCACCGTGCCGTTACTGGCTCGATCGAGGCCGCTCATCACATGCATCAACGTACTTTTACCGGAACCCGATTTCCCAACGATGGCTACTGTCGTACCATCTGGAATTTCAACAGTAACGTTTTTTAGCGCAGTAAACGCTTGATCTTTTTTACCGAACGTTTTCGTAAGGTTTTCGATCTGTATCATGGCCTATAGTCCTTTCAATTTACTTGTTATACCTTCAGCAATGCGTACCTGTCCAGACTCAGTTGGGTGGTACGGTGCGCTTTCACGAAGTGTTTGCACCCATGGATTCTTTGTACATAGTTCGTGACCATCGAAATCAACCGGCGAGAATACGGCACGTTCTTTAGTTTGAACAGCCGTTCGTAATGCTTGATTGATACTCGTTTGGATCGAACGGGCAAAATTCAGTTCGTCTTGATCGAATCCGGTTAATTCCTCGCAGTTATCTACAAGGTTTTTAGAAAACAGCTGGTAATACCCAGTGACGACGAGCGTAGCTTTTGGGTACATACTCGTTACCGTGTTGATAGTCGCAACAGCGTCGCGCTGCAAGGCCGCAACGCTCGATTGAATCTGCGCATCGTCTTCAAGCGAGCCACACTGATCTTGGTAGCATCGTTGCAGTAAGTCTAACCAGTTGACGTCATTTGCGCCAATAGTCAACGAGATGTACGCTGGAGTTTTACCGGATTGTTTCATCTGCTCGATCTGTGAGTCGAGCTGTAATCGGTTGACGGTTTGTGAGCCGCTGACACCTTTATCAATCGTGGCGCCGCTACAGGCGCTGTGCAGTAGTTCAGCCCCTGATTGATTTGCAACCCATACTGGGTACGACTGCTGAGATCGTTGACAGGCGCTAGAATCGTAGGCGTCGGCTAGTCCAACACCTGCTGCCACTGAATCGCCCATCGCTACGTAGAACTTTTTGTTCGACTGCGCGCTCGACTCAGACTGTTCTTGATTATCTGTTTTTCCGTCGGAGTATATAGCAGCAAACACGCCTACCGCCGTTACAACTCCGGCAATCGCTAACACAATTCCTACTATTTTCAATTTAAACACGCCCAACTTCTTTCTGTTATTTCGTATGTACCTTATTGTAGCGCAATCTGTACGCACTTTATACCGCTACTGCTATACTAAATATATGAATCCGATCCGAAAACTAAAAGTCATATTCAATGCTGCCACGCAAGATATCGAAGACAGCCCTGCCTTTGAAAAATTCGACGAAACGATCTCACCCAACATGCGGGCGCTTCGCCTCAGTGTTACGATTGCCGACGTACTTATCTCTATGGGCGTTTCCGTTGCAGACGTCGTTAGTATGTCGCTCGACATCACAGACAGGTACTGCCACAGAAAAGTTCAATTCGATATTAGTTCAACGCTCATTACTGCATCTCAAGATAGAGGCAATGACCGCGAGCCGTTAACAATCATTCGCCATGCCACGCCGCGCACCACAAATAACATGACGGTGCAAAGTATCCAAGAGATGATTCGCGATATTCAGCACGGTAAAACAGAGCTTCATCGAGCAGAAGAAAAGCTCGATACCATCCTTTCTAAACCTCATCACTACCCGCGCTGGATTACTGTATCGGGTGGTGGATTCATTAGTGCTGGTGTCGGTATCCTACTGGGCGCAACACCGATTATCATTTCTATTATGCTGATTGTTGGTATTATCGTTAGCTATACGCTTCGGTATCTTGGACACAAGCGTGTGCCTACATTTTTTGCTCAAATTATCTCTGCAATGTTCATTACATTGATCGCTGCGTTTGTGGCCTGGCTCGATACATCCGGTACCGTGAATTGGCTGCAAGATGTAAACCCGACATTCATTATCATTGGCGGAATTGTCATGCTTGTTGCCGGCATCGCGATTGTTGGTGCTGTACAAGATGCAATCGATGAATTCTACGTCACAGCAAATGCACGACTCTTAAAAGTGATGATGATGACCGTGGGAATTGTCGTCGGTGTACTGACCGGGCTATATATCGCGAAACAGCTCGGCGTTTCGATCTTCATAACACCAGATATCATGCCAGTAGAAAGCGCTGTACAAATATTTGGTGCCGTACTGATTTCCGTCGGGTACGCGCTCAGTATGCAAACTCGCCCCCTTTCACTCATTATCGCCGGTGCTATCGGTGCTACCGGCTGGAGCATATACCAAGCGGCGCTCACGATAGGCGACACCCCCCTCACGGTCATTGTTGCTACCGCGATTGCCGCTGGTGCGGTTGGTGCAAGCGCCACGCTCATTTCGCGTGTTTGGCGCACTCCCTCAACTGCGCTGATGACTGCAGGCATTGTCCCGCTCGTGCCAGGAATCACGCTATACAATGGGCTCTTTCTTTTAATTGGCAATGCAGAAAATTCATACAACTTCGATCAAGGCGTTATCACATTGTTTAGTGCGACGATGATTGCGCTAGCTATCGCCAGCGGAGTTAGCTTAGGCCACCTTATTGCGCGTCCGATTCGCCGTACACTGGTGCGAGCACGAAACGCAATTCCGACACCACGACCACGCGTTGCGCTCGTTGCAGAAGACAACAAAGATTCCTAATAGCGCAAAATCTACAGAGATTCCTCTCTACAGTTTTGCTTCAGGGTATAGCTGTTTGGTTGTTTCGTCTGTGTCATGGCGAAGCTGCGGGAACGGAACACCTTCACGAGCTGATACACCTTCGAAAATCCAAAAGACACGCTCGCTATGACCCCATCCACAGGCTGGTGGCATGCCATATTCAAGCATCTCAACATAATCGATATCGAGCATCATTGCTTCATCGTCGCCAGCATCTCGCATCTGTTGTTGTTCGATAAACCGGTTGTATTGATCGATCGGGTCGTTTAATTCTGAAAAGCCATTGCCGAGTTCTGTTCCAGCGATAACTGGCTGGAATCGTTCAACAACTCGTTCATCATCCGGGTTAGTTTTAGAAAGCGGTGACACAAATGTCGGCGTGTTGATCAGCCAGACCGGCCCAACTACATCCTTTCGGATGTTCTTCCACAACTTGTCGATGCCGCGCGCACGGTTTTCGGTTTGCTCAACTTCGAGCTTGTTGTCGGCTAAGGCTTTTTTGACCTCGTCGAGTGAACTGCTGTGTACATCGATACCGTACTTTTCTCGTATGACGGTCGCGTAATCCCACACTTCCCACTCACCGCTCATATCGACATTACGGTCGTTTAGTGTGAATTGCAGCGTTCCAAATGTCTTTTCGAGCACCGTTTTATACATGTCTTCCATGAACTTCATGCCGTCTTTCCAGTTGGCATACGCCCAATACCATTCCATTGCGACGTGCTCCGGTAAATGCTCGTCACTGTAATTTTCATTCCTAAATCGCGGCCCAAGATCGTACACCTTCTCGAAACCTGCACCGAGCAGTCGTTTGAGCGGAAGTTCGTGCGAAATACGGAGGTAAAAGTCGTTATCGAGCGCATCCATATGGGTCACAAATGGATTTGCATCGGCACCACCAGTGGTATGCTCAAGTACGGGAACATTAACTTCATAAAATCCACGTTCGTTCAGGAAATCTCGTGTTGCTTGCCAAAATGTACTGCGGCGGATGAACCGGTCGCGGACATCAGTATTGACGTTCATGTCGACGTACCGACGGCGAAAGCGTTCTTCTTTATTAGTCAGCTCTGTCGGCATTGGGCGAAGTGCCTTTGTGAGAAGCCGTAACGTTGTAACACCGACAGATTTTTCACCGGTTTGAGTAGTGACCATCTGGCCAGTTGCTTCTATAAAGTCGCCAGTATCAAGCAGTTTCAGCTGTTTCATACCCAATATACCGTTTGCGGCATCAAGTTCTGTAACACCGTCTTTTTGCAGATACAGCTGTACTTCGCCGCTTTGATCGCGCAGTTTTATAAAGGCGAGCTTACCGAAGCTGCGTACAGACATAATCCGCCCAGCAACAGTCACGTCTTTGCCGCTCAGCTCGTCGAAGCTGCTGAGCACTTCGCTGGTGTTGTGCGTTCGGTTTGCTTTCGCAGGGTATGGGTTAACGCCCAATTCCCGTAGTTGTTCTAATTTTTTGAGTCGTTCGTCTCTGTAATCTTGTAGTGTAGCCATTGGTTTAAGTATACCATCGCCACCTCTGAAATCATAAAACCGTAGAATAAGCATAAAAACTATTGCGTTTTGAGTAGTTATGTGATTCAATAAGCTTAACAGCTTTAAAAACAAAAAGGATGTACCATGACATCAACAACGTTCGAAGAAGTATCAAGCCATGAGGCGGGACATAAACTTGGCGCCAAAGAACTGAGAGACTTTGGGCATGCGATTCTATCTCCACTCAGAGCTGGCGTGCATGCGGTCGGTCGCGGTCAAATAAACTTCGAAGCCGCGGTTACACAACTAGTGGCATCTCCGGAAGAACTTCAGGAAGCAGCCGATAACGATAGGTTACCCTACAAAGTGAGAGATCGACTATTGGCCAAGCGAGCCATACAACCTCATTTTGAAGTACACAGCCCCGACTTTGCAGAAGCGGCGTAGCAAAACAACTGCTACATTCAATAACACGCTGACAATTTTGCCAGCGTGTTATTAATTCAGCGACGTACCAAACTCGATGCTTAGCCAAGCTTTGCAATAGTATACGTAATTTCACCTTTTGGTGTCGTTACGGTCGCTTTTTCGCCTTCTTTTTTGCCCATCAATGCCACACCGAGTGGTGATTCGTTAGAAATTTTTCCTTCAACAGGGTTTGCTTCAACAGGGCCAACGATACTGTATTCAGTCGTCTTAGGACCGTTTTTTAACGCTACCTTGCTGCCTATACCGACAGTACTTTTGTGAGTAGGCTTGATAATCTCGGCATTTTGCAAAATGTCTTCAATTTCAGCAATTCGGCTCTCGACGAGACCTTGGTCTTCGCGGGCTGCGTCATATTCGGCATTTTCAGATAGATCACCGTAGTCTCGTGCTTCGGCAATTTTTTCGGCAATTTCACCACGGCGTGCTTTTAATTTATCATGCTCAGCTTCGAGCTCTTTTTTGCCTGATGCAGTAATTTGGTACAGTTTTTTCATGGTTTCTCCCTCGTGCTGTTTTATCTTAGAAAAGGTGCCACGGAGGCACCAACTGTTTTTTTGATTGTAAACCCTCGCAGAAGTCTAGCTGTCTACAGTTGCTATTACTGTATCAATTAGTTATTCATGTGTCAATTTTTACGTAAGAGCCAGCAATGCACGTCTACCTAACGAAACAGTTGGCGATACTCCGAGTGCAGATAATATTTCTATACTGAAGTGAGTCACTACTTGAGCGGATAAATATCCCCTCGTTCTGCGATCCGCGCTAGTGAGTATTGCCATCGATAGATCGCTATCACCCCAGCTTTTGACAACTTGGTTACGGTACGATCGATCATCGCGGTCTGGCTCATCGGGAGCACACGTGTACTCGCCCGTTTTGCTCGCTATAGTAACACCCCCTCCTCTACGATACGCTACCGACTGAATACCGTAGCGAGCAGCATTCTTACCAGAGAGTCGTTCACGGGCAAGTTGGCCAATCCAGCTTGTGTCGGTCATGAGCGCATCTAACTGTTGCGTCGCTTCGTAGGCGGTAGTCGGGCCAATATCTATCTTCTCATTGTCCTTTTCATTGGCTACGACCTTGCTCACAGGCCAGCCCATTTCGCTATAAAAATCATTAATTGTGTCTACGCCGTGCATGCGACTAAATATACGGTACGCGGTATTACCAGAATTTTCTAACATGTCCGCCAACAGATCATGCGCCGTCACCACGAACGCATCCGCTCGTGGCTTGTCGTACTCACCCCCTCCGGTGGCATCAATAACATCTGGATAGACAGTCAATTCTTCGGTCGGGTCTTGCAGCCTGCGAGCAAGCAGCACCGATAGTGGTACTTTTGCTAAACTTGCCGCAAACACGGGGTTGTCGGCGTCGTGCTGATGCGATAAGCGGCCTGATTGAAGATAGAATGAACTGGTAACCCCAATCATTCTTGAACGCGTGACGAGCTTGTCTAGCCTATCGCCCAACTGGTCGAACATGCGTGCATCCAATTCATTTGGTGGAACCGGTTTTTCAGGATCGAATACCATGATATCTTACCGTGTGATGTAGCTCATTAGTTCAGCTTGCTTGATTACTTCAGTATGGGAACTTGCTCTCGTTTGAACTTCATATTCACCGCTTTCCTCTAGCCTATCGCTCACAGTTACGCGGTACGGAATACCCAGTAACTCTGCATCGGCAAATTTCTTTCCGGGTCGTTCATCACGGTCGTCATACAATACGTCTATGCCTTTAGACTGCAGCTCTTTGTACAGTTGTTCGGCTTTTACTATTCCAGCATCGCCAATTGAGATTAACGACACAGTATACGGTGCAACGTTCGTTGGCCAAACAAGCCCCTTCTCGTCCGCGAGCTTCTCAACGAGTACGCCCATAACCCGGGTAATGCCAACCCCATACGAGGCCAGGTAGATCGGTTGTTTTTTACCATCTGAATCAGTATAAAATATGCCCATTTTTTCAGATTTTTCGGTACCAAACTTAAAGATATTACCCACTTCGGCGCTTTTCACCGGTTGCAGCGTGTCTTTATCGATTCCGAGCTCACTCGTTGCATCTTCGAGCACTTCTTCGTTCACAGCAACTGAATTATCGGCGTTCACATATAGTACATCTTCTCCGGCATCACAAATAGTCTGAAATTCGTGACTGAATTTCGTGAATGCCCCTCCGCTAGCAAACGTCACGAATGTACTATCCCCAATGCCAAGCCGATCATAAATTCGTTTATAGGCCTCTATGACTTGCTCGTAGTACGCATCGCAGTCTTCTTCCGTCGCGTGCAACGAGTACATATCTTTCATTACAAATTCACGACCACGCATAATACCGCTTTTGGCCCGAAGTTCGTTGCGCATTTTCGTTTGGAATTGGTACACTTTTGCCGGCAAATCTTTATAGCTCTTCACAAATTGCTGCATCATTTCCATAATTGCTTCTTCGTGGCTCCAGGCAAGACCAACCTCTGTTTCGTCTTTTAACTTCGATTTGAACCATACATCAACTGCATCATCACTCCAACGCCCAGTCCCGTCCCATGTGTCTTTGCGTTGCAGACTGCTCATGATCAGTTCTTGACCACCAATCGCATCCATTTCTTCGCGGACAATTTGCTTGATGTTCTCTAAGACGCGAAAGCCCAGTGGTGTATAGGCATAAACGCCTGCCATTACTTTATATACATAGCCGGCACGAATCAGCAGTTGCGCATTTTTAGCGACTTCGTCGGCCGGAGCATCTTTACTCGTTTTGGTGAAATTGTTTGAAAGTCTCATATCCCTTTATTGTAACAGAGACCCTTACCCGGCAAATATAAATAGAAAGTAAAACGCCACCGCATTTTTTATCATGTGCAACAGTATACCAGCCCAGATACTGCCGGTCAGCTCTCGTAGCAGACACAGAATGATACTAAGCGCAAAGACATCGATGCCAACGTTTATTTGACCGTGCACAACAGCAAATCCAAGACTTGTTAGCAGTATAGCGACAACCGCGCTGGTCGATTTTCGCATTTTCCCGTACAGGTACCCTCGAAATAGCGCTTCTTCGGCAACCGGCGCCAAAATAACCAGCGTGATAAATGCGACTAACAGCCCCGATTGATTCATTGTTTTTGAAAACCCAACATCTTGCACTTGGTCGGCGTCAAAACCAGGCAAGTAATTTGTAGCGAGTAAAACAAGCCCTGTCGAAATGAGAATATATGGAACAACAGCAACAAACGCCAATCCAATATCTTTCCAATACGGCATCCGTTGCAGGCCAATAGCTTTTAATGATGTCTGGCGCTTTAGCAAAAATTTCGGTACGGCAATAGCTATACCAAGCGTCAAAACGTAGACCATAGCGGCCTGCAAGAGCTGAGAGGATGCGGCGGTTAGCGTGAGTGATATGCCGAGGGTATCAAGCGCATTAAACAAGCCATACACAACAAGGCCAGCTAAGAAAAATGCCACGATAACCCATAGCACGAGCCCAATCGAAATGGCGACACTGCGGAAAAGCTGCAAGGGGCTGCGCCGCGAACTAGAGGAGTTTTCCGACATCAGCAAATGTTATAAGTAAAATTAGGCCAATAAGGAACATGAAACCTATTGTCTGGATCTTTTCTTCGCGTTCTTTGGTTAGTTCCTTTTTACGAAGTCGATAATACGTCATCATAAACCAACGACCACCGTCGAGCGCCGGGATTGGCAAGAAGTTAACGACAGCAAGTGACAGCGAAATAATCGCCGAGAGGAATAGTAATGTTTTCAAGCCGGCTTGCTGTGCAGATGGGAAGATAACCCCAAGGATGCCGATAGGACCAGCGACACTATCTCCGACAGTTTCAACATCTTGATTGCCACTCTGGCGGGTTTGTTCATTCGGGCTGACCGACTTGACTATCCCTTTCACGAAATTATAGGCTGCTTCTCCAGTACCTTTGAAGGTCAACCAAGTAAACTGGACGGTCGTACCGACACCAACAATAGGCGCCGACCACGTGGCTTTTATCTCTTCACGCTGCGTAGAGCCAACACCGAGGTACCCTTTTCGATCACTATTATCTTCGCGCAGTGTCACCTGAGTAGTTTTTTCTTCACCATTTCTTGCGTAGACAATGTCGACTGTTTCACCTTTATTTTCCTGAGTCAGCGTAGTCAGTGTATCTGACGAATCAAGTGTTTGGCCGTCGAACCGTAGCAGCGTGTCTCGCTGTTCCAGTCCAGCTTTTTTTGCTGGTGAATCATCCGATACAACCGTTATCTCAAGAGGTTTTGAGACAATAGTTGCATCCTGAGGGACATAAAACTGATTCGGCAATACTTTTGGTAACCCAAATAGTGCAATGATAGAAAATAGCACAATCGCTGTCACCCAATTCATCACAACGCCAGCGAGCAGGATCTTGGTTTTTACCCAGTAACTTGCTGCTCCGTAGTCACCTTTTTGAGCAGCGCTATCGTTTTCACCCTTGAGGCGTACAAAGCCGCCAAGGGGCAGCCAGTTAAGGGTGAACAAGACGTTTTTGCCAAGTATACTTTTCTTTACTTTTTTACCATACGCTTTCGGCGGGAAACCTACCCCAAATTCTTCAACTGTTACGCCGTTACGCCGCGCTACGATGCCGTGGCCCAATTCGTGCAATACAACAAGCAGCACCAATATAAAAAGCCCAACAATAATACCAAAAAATAATTCCATGATCCCCTCTACTTAATTACTACTCATTGTGACATAAAAGTAACGTTTGGTAAATTTAGCTTTCAGGATTTAATACAGAATACGGTATTTCTATACTTTGGGAATCAAAATCCCAACCAATTGTTACCCCTTCAACATCACATTTATTACCTTTGAGGGTCTCACGAGTTGCATCATCAGCAGGTATAATTACACTCCTAGAGCTATCAAAATTAAGTTTCTCTCCGCCAGCCGACACTACGGTAGCTGTGTCACCCTCAGCTCCTATGATAAACACAGAGCCGTTATCAACAGTAGTATCGAAGCCAGTGAGCGCCAAGCATTTTTCGCCAACCTCAATCTCAATGTCGTCTGCTTTCGCGATTTGATGCGCGAGTCCACGCGAAAATATATCATCACTATACTCGCCTTCGTCTACATTGGGAAGTGCAGCCCGACCGTCTGCAAATAGTGTTTCAAATTGGTCCCTAAACGATAGATCTTGTATCGCAGTAACAGCAGTGTCATTGATTCGTTGATGTAGCGCACTATCATCAAGCCTGTCTCCTGAAGTACCAAAACCAAAAACAGCTACCGAAGCCGCAGTCCCAACTTTTAGGATTGTTTTTTTAGGAAGTTTTCTGAACATCCGCTCCGGCCTCGTCACTTCGTCGTCGTTTAAATATCGAGTCCTCCGCTTCTTTGTACGTGTTTCGTAGACTTCGATTTGAGTAAGTGCGTCAGCGGGATCAGTTTTATGATGAGACTGCCTTGCCCACACTGTTGCACTAGCAAGAGATTGGTATTCCCGTCCAATCATCCTCTGCGCTAGTCTTGACAGCCTATTAGGCCCCGTGGTCTCAATGAAGGGCTTACAATATTCTTTTGAGCGATCCGCGCCTACGAATGCTACATCCCAACCCTCATAAACATCACCTGAAACTTCAGAAGCGAAGGTCTTCCTGTCACTTGGTGATTGGTGTAGTATCTCTCCGTTTTTAGGTATTCTATTTTTATGAGCCATACTATTCCTTACATAAAATGATAGGTTTAGTGTACTCCAAGTAAATAAGATATCAAACCATAAGCTATAGTAGAGTGTTTTTGTTTATTTGAAATTTTTGCCATCAAATAAGTCCGAGACCGACCCGCCATCGGCAATACGACCGATACCATTTGCTAGTAATTCGTGTATTGAAAATATCTGTAGCTTTTCTCCAAGTACTTCTTTTGCAGCACTATTTTCAATCGTATCGCTGATGATAACTTGGTCGATTGCTGAATAATTCAATCGATCAACAGCGGGGTCAGATAATATGCCATGTGTCGCCGCTACGATGATTTTTGTCGCGCCAGCCTGTTTTAACACTTCAGCGGCTGATACTAGTGTCCCAGCCGTATCTATCATATCGTCGATAATCATTGCAACTTTGCCTTCGATGCCTTCAATGCGGTGACTACGGACTATTTCGCCCTCTTTTCGAATTTTTGGTAAATGTATCGTCTCTACACCGAGCGCCCTCGAAAACTCTTCGGCTTCTTTTACCCGACCAGCATCTGGCGACACAATAACGTAGTTTTCTTTCTTGTCGCTACCGATTGCGGCTCGAAGCGCTTGTTGAATTTCTGGCTCAGCCGTCAAATGGTCGAATGGCCCATTAAACACGGCTTGCATCTGAGCCGAGTGCATATCGACACTGACAATTCTATCTGTTCCAGCACTCTGTAGTGCACGGATTATCGCCGCTGATGATATCGGTTCACGCCCACGAGCTTTTCTGTCTTGGCGACCGTACGCTAGATACGGAAGGACCAATGTAATCTCGCGGGCCGAAGCTCGTTTGGCTGCATCAACGAGCAATAGCGTCTCTACGAAAGATTCATCGACCGTTTTACCATTTCGCGCAGCCATGGACTGGATGATAAACACCTTATAGCCTCGCACTGAGTTGCCGATTCGGACGTATTGTTCGCTATTTGCAAATACCTTCGCTTCCGTTGGCGTTACTTCGACACCGAGTGCCTCGGCGGTACGTCGAGCAAGCTCAGGGTAGACGCTTCCGGAAATTAATTTTGTGTCTGATGATGTTATAGCTGTACCCTCCAGTTACTATCAGCTGCCAAATCTTCGTTGACGCTGTGCATATGTTTCGAGTATATCGGTCACGTCGTCTTTTGTCATCTCTGGCCAGTTTTTATCAAGAAAAAGCAGCTCTGCATATGCGGCTCGCCACAGCATAAATCCTGATAACCGTTTTTCACCACTTGTTCGCACAATGAGATCGCACTGCGGAATATCGGGTGCGTAGATATTTTTTGCAATCAATTCGGAAGTTATTTCCTCGGAGTCAACGCCGCTTTGAACAATTTTTTTAACCGCATCGACGACTTCTAGTTCGCCGCCATAATTAAAACATATTATAAAATCCCCACTACTGTTATCGGCTGTTTCGGCTTCAGCTTTCTCAATGGCCGTTACAATCTTATCACTGACTCTTTCACGAGACCCTATGATACGAAGTCGAATGTCATTTTCTTGAAATGTCGGTAAATCTGAGACTAGCGTCCTTAAGAGCAAGCCCATCAGCTTACTCACTTCTTTTTCTGTTCGTTTCCAATTTTCGGTACTAAAAGCAAAGACAGAGACGTATTTTACCCCAGCCTCAAACGAGGCGCGAGTTATCTCTTGTACGGCGTTGTACCCTGCCAAATGGCCCTCATACTTAGGCAACCCGTGCTCTCTTGCCCACCGCCGATTACCATCGAGAATGTAGCCAATGTGTACTGGGATCTCACTCATGATGCTCTCTCCACGACAAAATCTATAAGCGTACATACATATTTTGCGTATGATTCGTTCCATGACATCGCCGAGTGCGCAGCGTTTTTGGCATCTACTGCATATCTTTGCATCTCATCGTATACTTTTTCGACCGCACCAGAGCGCTTCAAGATATTTCGCACTAGTTCTAGTTCCGACCCACCCGCATTCTGATTTGTCAAAATCGAGCGTAATTGTCGGATGTCAGCTGCATTAGCCTGTTGTAGCGCGTAGTGCATAAGCATGGTATATTTTCCTTCGTGGATATCATCAAGATTATGCTTTCCAGTTTTAGATGCATCACCGAAAATACCAATATAATCGTCTTGAAGCTGAAATGCTACACCAGCCGGAATACCAACACTTCTTGCATCACGCTGCGACTGATCTGCTGGCTTTCCTGCTAAAAGCAGCGCAGATTCAATAGGAGCAACAAATGAATAATAGCTACTTTTTTGCTGGTAGCGCCGGATTACGTCATTGTATGGGATTGGTGCTTCTGCAACCGTCTGGTGCATGTCGTCAAATTGGCCGATGTCGGTAATGGCGACGTTCCTATGTAGACTTTGGATGACATTGAGTACAGTCGCTGGAGCAGCCTCGAGATACGTCAGAGCAAAGCTACTCACTTGTTGAGCCAACATTCCCACGATAAGTGCCGCGTTGTCGCTTGTCTTTGCACTACTACTAAAGTTATTCTTGTGGAGCTCGTGGACAGTAGCCGCCCCTCTGCGCATTGATGAACGATCCATTACATCATCGATAATCAACAGATGGTTTTGGATAAATTCTAACGCTGCACCGAGCCGTAAGCCATCTCTCGATTGGCTCTGTCGTGTGGCAGTATCGTACGTGTATGCAGCCAAACTTCCACGAATACGCTTGCTCGGCCGGAGTGCATATTCATGCAATGTTTCAAGGGCCCACTGAGTGTCGAGTGAATGCTCGGGTATTTGCTCGCTAAACTCATCGAAAATAGCTTTAATGGATGTTTCGAGAGGAGCTTGGTAGGATGTTAGAAAATCAAGCGATGTCTGCCGAGCAAGGGACATCAGACCTTCATCACCTCTTGCTCTTTGGCCTTGAACATTCCTTCTATTTTTGCCTGAAAGTCATTCATGAGCTCGGTGAATTCTTTTTCTACTGCTCGCAGGTCATCCTCTGACAGTTCTTTAGCATCCTTGGCGCGCTTGGCATCTTTCAATGCGTCTTGGCGGACACCACGCAAACTGACGCGGGCATGCTCTACTTTTTCACCAATTTGTTTTACCATGTCGCGGCGTCGTTCTTCAGTGAGCGCAGGCACCGGCACACGAACAACGCGGCCGTCATCACTTGGGTTTAGCCCTAAACTTTGATTGTCGCGAATAGCTGTCGTAATCGTAGCAATTTGTGAGGGGTCAAATGGCGTCACTAAAATGCTCTGCGGTTCTGGTACAGTCACATTGGCGACTTGGTTCAGCGGCATTTTACTACCATAGGCTTCAACCATTACGCTACTCAACATGTCTGGATGTGCGCGTCCGGTTCGCACTTTTTTTAATTCATCCGAAAAATGCTCCAACGCATCATTCATTTTCAATTCATACGGTTTCGTATCAAACATAATCCTCGCTTTCTGTATTCTACTAGTATAGCAAGTTTATGAGCATAAGATCACGCATACCACGATATTAATACGCTTGAATCTCTACCCAGTGATTGCCGGCATTCGAAGATGAACCATTTAACGAGTCTCGTATATACCGAACGTTTTTAGCGGAGAACGAGTGAGTTTTACCGCTTGAACTTTCAGGATATTCGCCTGACGATGCGCTATCGAATATTGTCACCCAGTTAGTACCATCCTCGCTTACCTCTGTTTTTGTTTGACGGTAGGTCCGACCGTCTGCCCAGTAATGCCACACTTTAACGGAGGAGAGGCTCTGTACCGCTCCGAGATCGACAGAAACAGATACCAATGTTCCTGCTGCGCCAGAATAGTACGGGTTGTAGTGGGTATTGCCATCGGTTAGTATCGAGCTTGTTGAGCTTGCACCAAGCGCGAGGTTCACGCAACTACCTTCGGTAGGCTCGCTACTTTCAGTCGTCATAAAGAAACGCTGATTATTCGTTGCCGTTAAGCAAAATGTGCTATTTGTTGCAGTATACCGGTAGCTAGTGTCCGACCCTGACGATAGGCCACTGCCGTTGTTCACAAGGTTGAGTGTTGCGGGATAATTTCCATTTTGGGCATTATATAATTTCACCGCTTTTGCACCCTGAGCTACTTCACTACTAAGCTTTGAAGCGACAGCTCGCTGTTGGATGCCGTTATACGCCACGATAGAAATTGCAGCTAAAATCGCGATAACAACAATCACAATTAACAATTCTACAATCGTAAAACCATGCTGCTTGTTCGATTGTACCGTTGCGCTCATGCTTGTAATAATATCCTCTCCTGCTGAAACATTCAAGCACACAGAGTGTGACTTATATAATTAATTATATAAGTCTTGGTAGGTATCGGTTGATACTAGCTTAATGTTCTTTCTAGCTGAAAAGAACCAAACAGCTCTCCTTTTGGTGGCAAAAGTAGAAGAAAACCACTGGACGGACTATCGCTTCGCTCTTCCGCTCATTCGTCATCTCAAAAGTAGTACTTTCAGATGACTTCGTATCGCTACACCACGTCGTCAGGAAACACTAACTACTAAGAGCAGTCGCTGCGGGACTCCCGTTGGTCGATCAATGTTCATGGTATTAATTGTTTAACATTGACTTACACTGCAGTGAATTACTCTGCACTTAGCAGCTAGCTTTTTGCTGGCGACGTTGCAGATGTCCAGGATTGGCTACCTGCGCTAGTTAGTAGCAAGGCGTTGTGGGGTCTGGGGTATCTGGAGCAGCCAGGTGGAATAGGGTTCTTGCGTCATTGCGATACGAGGACTGTTTGAAGGCGAAGGCTGAGTTCCGCAGTATCCAAAGACGCAAGAACCCTATTCCATACTGCGATGTGAAGCCACCCCAGCGGTTTTGCTTCTTTTGACAGAACAAAAGAAGGCTTTTGGTACTTTAAGCTAAAAGTACATGGGGGGGCTATTTGGTTATTTGACCCAGCAAAGAACATTGATTACCTATATCCGCTATACTATACCTATATGACTGTCCAAAAAATCAGCGTCAACAACATGCGCTCGTATGCGCTCTATTCTACCGATATTCATCCTAGTACGATGCTTATTTTAGGGAAAAATGGCAGCGGAAAGACGACGCTCCTTGAAGCAATTTATCTGCTCCACCGAGGTACGAGTTTTCGTGGCCGCGATCGTGACGTCGTGCCACATGGACAGTCATCTGCTGAGATTAAGATCGAGTTTTCATCTGGAGAGATGCGTAAAGTCCTAATAAGTACCGATGAGACGGGTAAATTCAGTAAACTATTCTTCATTGATGATAAAAAAAGCGCTCGGCTGGCACCAGCGAAAAAACTGCCGGTCGTGTTATTTGAACCGGATGAATTGCGACTTCTTAGCTCGAGTCCGCAGCGGCGACGTGACTTTATCGATGGTATTATCGCTCGCCTTTCGCCGACATACTCCACCGTACTCAGCCGGTTTGCACGAGCGCTCTTGCAACGCAACGAACTGTTAAAGCAGTTCGAGACAATGTCGCTCGATACGTGGGAGAGCCATCTTTTCGCCTGGGACGTCAAGTTGGCCGAACTGAGTGCGAGCATCATAAAAGCCCGCAGGAACTTCCTGATTCATAGCAACGAACATCTTTCGCGTATCTACTCGAGTCTTGCTGGTGAAAACCACACGGTAACGGCGTTGTACCTCAGCACCATCAAATCAGACGACGACAGCTTACAGCAAGTTCTGCTGCAGTCACTCGAGCGCTTTCGCCAGTCTGATGCACTACGCGGCTATACGACCACTGGCCCTCACCGCGACGATATCGAAGTATCTCTCGACAATCACCCAGCAAACGAAACCGCATCTCGCGGAGAGATGCGGACAATCATGTTGGCGTTTAAGTTGCTCGAAGTTGAGCTTCAAGAACATCATAGTGGGACAAAACCGCTCATTCTACTCGACGACGTGTTTTCTGAATTAGATGCAACCCGCGAGCAGCGACTGATGGAATCACTACAAGGCTATCAAACGATCATTACAGCGACAGACCTTCGCGACGAGCTAAAGGTAGACGCCAGTATTACAAGTCTTTAGCTCAACCGTCGTCTAGTAACGTCGTGTGACATTTTTCGCAAACGCCGTGCATCTTCTGCAGACAGCTGAGCACCCTCAGTCGACTCTGGGTCCTCATGATGATCTGCATGCTCAGGTGTTGGAGAGAGTACGGTGCCAGCGAGTGCTTCCGCACTCAAGCCCTCTACCACTAAACCACGTGGTGGCCTCTTAAATGGGCGTGAATCAAGCGGGCGATCGCCTCTGAAGGTATGGCTCATGCTATTTCCTTGTTTATGTTTTATTTACGTTCATCACTAATATATCATTTATGCTTATAAATGTCAATGCTTGCGCACACCTACCTAAGACGACACAAAATAGCCTACACATATGCAGGCTATTTAGAATAGTGAACGCGCGTATCTATTCGCTAACGCCGAGTTCGATTCGTTTGAATTGACCAACAACGATGTTCTCGCCGAGTTTGGCGATGCTATCTTTGATGTGCTGTTCAACCGTTTTTGAATCGTCAAGAATATATGACTGACTCATCAACACCTTTTCGGCAAAGTGCTTGTTTACCTGACCGTCGATAATCTTTTCGATCATCTCAGCAGGCTTGCCTTTTAAGGCTTCACTATCTTTTGCTTCTGCTTTGAACTTTTCTACGTCTTCAGCGGGAATATTTGCTTGTGTGACGTAAATTGGACTCATAGCAGCGACTTGCATACAGATTTGGTGCGCAAGCTCTTTGAAGTCATCGAGCCGTGCCACAAAGTCTGTTTCACAGTTGAGCTCAAGAACCACGCCAATGCGCCCAGAGTGAACGTAGCTGTCGATGATGCCTTCTCGGGCTTCACGGTCACCTTTTTTCTCGGCACGCGTTAGGCCTTTTTTGCGCATTGCTTCGAGAGCTTTATCGAAATCACCGTCAGCTTCTACGAGAGCACCCTTGGCGTCAGTTAGGCCAACACCTGTTAGTTCTTTGAGTTTTTTAATGTCGTCTATCGAAATTGCCATACTTTTCCTCCTTTGGAGATAAGACAAACCTACGGTTTTTCTCATCGCGCAGTGTCGCGGAGTGAATCCGACGTCTCCGGCTGCGCTTTTCCCTATTAATTACTTAGTTTCTTCCTTTTTAGCTGCGCCCATTCCTTCTTTTACTGCTGCAGTAAAGTAGTCGAGAAGCAATTTTGAACCAGCGATTGCGTCGTCGTTACCAGGAACGATATAGTCGATACCCTCTGGGTTTGCATTGGTATCTACCACGCCGACAACTGGCACACCAAGTCGCTTAGCTTCGCGGACACCATTTGCATCGACAAGAATATCAAGAACAACAACAGCACCAGGAGCGCCGCTAAGGTCTTTGATACCACCATATTTGTGGTTTAGATCGTCGATTTCTTCTTGGAATCGTTGTACTTCGAGCTTGTTGTAGCGCTTTTCTAGGTCACCAGCAGCCATTCGGCGCTCAAGGTCGTGTAATTTTTTGATCTGCTGCGTTGTCGTACCAACGTTTGTCAGCATACCACCTACCCAACGTTCGGTTACAAACGGCTGATTGAGATCTTCAGCAGCTGCACGTACTACATCACGGAGCGCTTTTTTGGTACCAACAAAGAGAACTTTTTTGCCACTTGCGGCAACTTTAGTGAGGAATGGAAGCGCTGCTTCGAGTCCGGCAACCGTTTTTGTGAGGTCGATAATGTGCGCTTCTTGGCGCTTTGAGTGAATGTATGGCGCCATTTTAGGGTGCCAACGGCTCGTTTTGTGTCCAAAATGAACACCAGCTTCGAGCAAAGCTTTAATATCTACAGCAACTGCCATATTTATATCCTTCTTTCTTCACACTCTCTCCCAAATCAGGATATGTAGAGAATGTTGTTTCGTTAAAATTTAGTACTCTAAAATTATACTATAAACTGTAGTCGTTCGCAATCTATTCAAATCTGTATAAACAAGAAGCACCATTGTCCCATATATATGAAGTGAACGCGGGCGGTAAGCCTCCTACACTAGGACACTGGCTAGTTGAGTTGATACCAATTACATTCACATACATTCGCACATCAGTATCACTAATGTGATAGTACATCGCACCTCGGTATTGTGTGCTCTCGGTATGAACATTCTTGGTCGATGGTTCTGGCGCACTTTTTATATACTCTGCCATAATTGTTGCTAAACCGGGCTTGACTACCCACGTACCATTTGTCTCTGGTGCCCAACATCTACCACTATAAGAACCGGTATAGGTGCTTGTTGAACCTAAACATGAAGCGATTACTGGATAGGTGCCGTTATCTACTTTATAAAGCTGTATTGCTTTTGCCCAAGCAGAGACAGCTGCTACTGTTTTTGAGTTCTCAGCACGCGTCTGGATCCCGTTGTACGCCACGATACTGATTGCGGCGAGGATTGCGATGACTACAATAACGATCAGAAGTTCTACTATCGTGAAGCCTTTGGAATTGCGAGAACGATCATCCATAAAGAAATTATAGCATAGGTAGTACGCTAGTATTCTTACTGAGGTAACTTATAGTAGCATGAAGCACCGTTATCGTATGAACCCCATGTGTAGGCCGCACTAAGACCGCTAATTTTAGGACAGTTCGATATTCCCGAAACACCAAGAAGATTGACTCGGAATTCTTCCCCACCGGCAGCGGTAGCGTAATACATCGCTCCTCGATACTCATTGGTCCCCGTGTGAATATTTCTATTTGATGGCTGAGGATTTGTACCCATAAAATCTTTCATCGCAGCAATGAAAGCAGGCTGCACCAGCCAGGTTGTACTGGTAGAAGCACCCCAGCATACACCGCCGTTTGCATTTGTGTACGTATTTGTGTCACCCAGGCAGCTATTAATAGCTGGGTAACTACCTTTATCAATTTTATACAGTTGCAGTCCTTTCGCCCATGAAGAAACTGCAGAAATTGTTTTCGTATTTTCTGCTCGGGTTTGAATACCGTTATAGGCCACGATAGATATCGACGCTAAAATCGCAATAACAACAATCACGATGAGGAGTTCAACAATAGTAAAGCCACGTTGCTTGTGTGTTTGTAGCGTTCCGCTCATGTTTGTAATAGTACTCTTTTACTGTTGAAGATTCAAGGTTTTGATAAAGATCCTCTGTTGAGGAACAAGGCTGCATGTTCTTGCGCACAAGAACCAACGCTTTCTTTTCATCTTGAAATAAAAAGAAGCAAAAGATTCAAGTCCAGTGTCCAGCTGACTGGTACACGTATGTCGAGTCTACAATCGCCTGCGGAACTCTCTTGTACCATGAGCCGCTGGCTCATAGTACTTCGTTCAAACAGTCCTCGGCTTGTTAGATTGTGAACATCGACAACGCTAAGCCATGGTAGCTGGTCAAGGACGGGTGGGGCTTTAGCGCCATGGGCTACGGGGTCTGGGGTATCTGGGCTAGCCGTAAAACCTAGTAGAGTATTGCCTGGATTGGTGAGGATGTTTGAGACAAGCGAAAGCGAAGGCGAGTTCCGCAACCAACCAAGCGATAGTCTGCTAGGTTTTAACGCGGTGGTTCAGTAACCCCAGCGGTTTTGCTTCTTTTGACGAGCAAAAGAAGGCGGTGGTTCTTGGGCTCTAAGAACATTGGGCTTTGCGTACTTTTAGATGAAAGTACGCGCTCTTTTTGACATTTACTCTGTAAACAGATACAATACGTTAGTTATGAAAAGCAGTATACACCCAACAACATACCGTCCAGTCGTATTTAGCGACGATGTGGCGGGGTTCGCATTTTTGACGCAGAGTACTGCGCAAACTAGCGACACAATTAAATGGGAAGACGGCAACGAATATCCACTCGTAAAGATGCATATTTCATCCGCTTCTCACCCTTTCTTCACTGGTGAAGAAAAGATCATCGACACCGAAGGTCGTGTCGATCGCTTCAAGGCAAAATTTGCTGCAGCGGAAGCTCGTAAAAAAGAGCTCGCATCTAAGGCAAAGAAAAAATCAGCCCAAAAAGCAAAAAAAGACACTACTGAAAAGTAGTCGAATCAAAAAAGAGCTATCAGTAATGATAGCTCTTTTTTGTTATACTAAAATAGATGAACCGTTCAATACAAAAAGTACGAAAAGAACCTGAAGGTCGGCGTATTTCCAAATTCACTCGTCTGTTGCTTATATCTCCTATCGCTGCTTTTTTATATTACTTTCTTGTAGGGTTCGTCCTAAACACACTCTCAAATGCTTCAAGCTACGACGAAGTCCCCCTCATTGACGTACTACCTCCAGAAGCAACAGATTTTGAACAACGCATGCATACGTTACTATTTTTTCACGCATTCTTTGGACTTTTTCTGATCGGTCTATCCATCCTACTATGTGGTATTGGCATATTAGCAGTATTATATCAATTACTCAAAAGGCGAATATATGAAAAATAGTGTCAGCAACATCCTTAAACCTTCAGCCCAAAAGAGTGTGCATAGAAAAGTAATTCAAGCTGTTGCATTGATTGTGCTTCCGCCGGCGGTATTTGGCCTATCATTGCTTGGAGGTCTCATGAACAGTCTGGGCGCAACCAATAATGCCATCACTATAATACTTTTTATCATAGCCTTCCTTTCATTTTTTGCGATGCTGCCGGGGCTTGTCGCTGGCATATTCATATTGTTGTCCTCCCGTAAAGCTATCGTACAGAATGCTAAGCGTGAGTTTATCGACCGATAGGACCCCCTGTCAACTGTATAAATATATACTGACCTCTGTTATACTTAAGTACAATGTCTAAAATCAATCTTAACGCTAAAGAACTAAGTCAAGAGAAGCAAGAGCTTGCTGATTTTTTAGCGTCACCTACTGCGTATAACGACCCACTTTACAGCGCGAAAAACAAACGATTCTCAGAAATCGAAAATCTCCTTGAAAAAGCGGCGTACCGCAGTACCTTAGAGAAGCAACTATCAGAAGCAAAGGTGCTGCAAGGTGGTGGAGATGAGCTGGCAGAACTGGCAAAAATGGAAATCCCCGATCTTGAAGAAAAGCTTGAAGCACTCGACGAAGAATTATTTATTCTCTTAACACCTAAAGACCCCAACGATGGTAAGAATGTGATTATTGAAATTCGAGCTGGTGCCGGTGGCGACGAGGCTTCCTTATTTGGTGCAGAATTATATCGCATGTACTTGCGTTGGTGCGAAGCCAATGGCTACAAAACATCGCAGCTATCTGAAAGTGCCAACGATACCGGTGGCTACAAAGAAGTCGTCTTTGAAGTTAAAGGAGATTCGCCTTATGCACAGCTCAAGTTTGAGTCTGGCGTACACCGCGTACAACGCATTCCGGCCACCGAATCGCAAGGTCGCGTTCATACAAGTACCGTGACGGTAGCAGTTCTTCCCGAAGCTGAAGAAGCGGACATCGAAGTCAATACGAGCGACCTCAAAGTAGACGTCTACCGCGCCGGTGGCAACGGCGGACAAAGCGTCAACACGACAGATTCTGCAGTGCGTATCACTCACCTGCCGACCGGGCTTGTCGTGACAAACCAAGACGAAAAATCTCAGATTAAAAACAAGCTAAAGGCAATGAGCGTCCTTCGCTCGCGACTATTGCAAGCAAAGATCGATGCCGACAACGCCAAGCTCGACGCCGAGCGTCGTTCACTCATTGGCAGTGGCGATCGTTCTGAAAAAATTCGCACCTACAACTTCCCCCAAGACCGTATTACCGACCATCGGATTGGCTACTCTCGAAGTGGCATACCGCAAGCCATGAACGGTGATATTAATGACATTATCGACCAACTACAATCTGCAGAACGCGAGCTAAAAGCGCAAAACGCCTAGTAGAGGTCCGTATCCTCGGGCCCATACAATAAAATGTCGCGACCTCTCTCAAGCTCAATCTCAAGCTCATGACGTTGCCGTTCAAGATCAGCTAGTTCAGCTTGCAGTCTATTCATTTCGTCTTCATGAGGCACCATCTCTTTGCGGCACAGGCGTATTTTGGTCTGTGCTTTGAGACCTATGAACGTTAAATCATTAATTTTTCCTATTGTACGAGAGTCTTCAACGTCAACCTCTAGGTTTCTTATCCTCTTTTTGAACGGAAGTAGCTTCTCTCTACATTCACTTATTTTTATTCTGACTTCTGTTATGTGTTGTTCTACCTCGGCCTTGTCTTCTATTATCTTGGCCAGCGACGTTTCAGTTACAGGTTCCTTATCATCGTTTGAAGGTATACTATCGGGAAACGTATCGGGTCTATGTAACTCTAATGTCATATATGTATTTTGCTTATGTTTACACCGATTTTACGCCTGCTTATCGCGGCTGTCAAACGATATAAGCTCATGATGAGCGCTATTTAGATTTTGAAACAGCGTACTGCGTTGTCGGTACCCACCACATAAATACGCTACACGATACGGCAAGCACGAAGACGGCGACACTGGCGATAAGGTTCTGCGTTAGTATCGCAACGCCGACAAACGAAATCCACGAACAAGTTTGTGAGACAAGCTTCACTCGTCGATCAACTGTTCCCTCTTCTTGAAACCTGTTCGCCTCTTTAATCGCTACTCTGAGCATGGGCACTTTTAGCAACCAGGCGTGCATTCGCTCACTTGATTTTGAAAATGCCCACAATGCGATAAGGATAAAAACAGTGGTCGGCAAGCCCGGTACCCACACACCTATTATGCCCAAAACTGTACAAACTATTCCAAGCGCACCGTATAATATGCGTTTCACAATGTCATTATATAATATTTTTTTCACTACTATGTAGTATACTCCAGATGCTACTGCTTTGAGAATAGTCACAGAGGTGGCATAATACCTGTATGACTATCGGATTATGGCTTGGTGAAGCGACTCGAGAATTACGCGCGGTAACGATTCCGAGTGCGAAACTCGACGCTGAAATAATTTTAGCCCACACATTACGTTGCGCACGTACCTATTTGCATGCTCATCACGACGAGCCGCTCGACCCGCGATGTGAAGACATCGCCAATGCACGTATCGATCTGCGCAAAGACCGAGTACCGGTAGCGTATATCGTAGGGCACAAAGAATTTTATGGCCGAAAATTTCACGTATCGACCGCAACGTTGATTCCACGACCAGAGTCGGAAGAAATGATTCAGTTGCTCGCAGACATCTCTTCTACTACTATGTCACTGCTAACGGATCAGCCAAAACGGTTAATTGACATCGGCACTGGCAGTGGCTGCCTCGGGATTACCGCCAAGCTTGAATACCCCGACTACGATGTCGCGCTGATAGATGTCAGCACCCAGGCGCTGAAAATTGCCGACAAAAATGCCCGAGCACTAAGAGCCCAAGTCAGTCTACTCGAGAGTAATTTACTGGCAGCATATCCTTACGCTCCAGACGTTGTACTGGCAAATCTTCCCTATGTTGATGCGGCGTGGGAACAATCTCCAGAAGTCGCACACGAGCCGCAACAAGCGCTCTATGCGGGTAAACATGGGCTAGATTTGATTGAAAAATGTCTTATCCAGCTGGGCAGTCGTATGCAGCCAGGTGCTCATGCTATTTTTGAAGCAGATCCTCGACAATGGAGTGCCATCATAAAGCTCGCTACCGTGCACGGGTTCACCGTTCAAAAGCAACTTCGGTTTGCCACATTGTTTGCTAAGATTTAGAGCGCGCCGAGTACGACCGTAACAGTTACGGTTTTACCGTTTCGTAGCAACGTGAGCCGCACAGTATCGTCTGGCTGAAACTCACCAACCAATGTGGAGGTACTCTTACCAGCACCAACCGTTTCTCCGTTGACCTTTGTGATGATATCACCATCCTTAATACCGGCTTTTTCGGCTGGACCACCTTTACGAATTGCACTTCCTTGTGTAGCCGTCACGTAATCACCCTGATCAGCTTTCAAGTCGTATTCAGCTTTAACTCCAGGGGTAATTGAGATGTATTGAACACCGACAATTGCTCGCTCGGTATTACCAGTCTCGATAACATGCCGCAGCATGCCTTTTGTCGCGCCGATAGGAATCGCAAAACCGATACTTTGCGCGTCTTCTGCCACCGCGGTATTCATGCCAATCACCTGTCCTTGCATGTTTAATAGTGGTCCACCAGAATTACCGGTATTAATGGCGGCATCGGTTTGTAGCAAATCGCTCAAATTTTCGCTGTTTTGGGCTGTACCATCACTACTAGCGGTTACTGGTCGGCCGAGTCCAGAAATAATGCCGGTCGTAACCGTGTTTTGGTATTGGCCGAGCGCATTGCCAATCGCTAGTACACTTTGCCCAACCCTGACTGTTTTGGAATCGCCAATGGTTACGGCTGGGAGGTCTTTTGCATCCTTGATTTTTAGAAACGCAACGTCGTTCAGTGGGTCGGTGCCAACAACGTCGACCGATTTATATTCCTTGCCTTCAGATGTAATCACGCTCACTTTTGATACGCCATCGACCACGTGTTTGTTCGTCAGTACGTAGCCATCTTTGCTAACAATCATGCCAGTACCGGCCGATTGAAACCCAAACCCAGTACCACTCGATGTACCAGTTGAAACAATCGAGACCACGCTCGGTGATACGCGTTCAACGACAGAGGTTAAATCTTTCTCATCGGTGGTCATCACCCGGTTACCATCATTTCCCGATGATTGGAACTGCGTTACTGATTGATTTGTGTTCTCATTTGCAATCGTAATACCCGCGTAGCCTGCAACAAAGCAAAGCCCAGCAGCGGCTGCTACGGCAATAAACCATAGCCCAATTTTATTTGTAGATGTACTCTTTTTTGTATCTACGCTATCTACTTGAATAGGTTTTTTATCATTTTGTTCCATGCTACACCCCCTTTACTGTCCCAAATACCGTCAGCAGAATTATTGTTATACTCACCGTCAAAAGCGCAGGCAATACTACATCTGTTACTCGAATTGTCTGGTGCTGATGATAGCTAGAATACATTCGCTCTGCAAGAAAGCCAAGCAACGCAGTCACAATTGCAGCCTGGGACAACAATAGACTCCCTGTAAAGCCCAAATCATAGGCGAAGTTCCAGTGATAAGTCAACCATCCAATCTCTGCCACAACGAGGCCCCATATCAAACTCAGTAATGCGAAATGTGGCTCTTTATAGGCCGTTAACACGTGCCGTGCGACGCTATACCCAATCAGCCACATTAGTACGACAACAACTGATGCCCACCACTCTGAGGATATGTGCGCTAGTGCTGCAACACCGACAAACAAGCCGACCCCAGCCTGTGACACGACAAGTGCTCGTTTTGAACTTGGCTTTAGTAGTAGCAACCAGAGGATATACAGCGCTGTCAGTGCAATCTGTACGTACAAGGCACCACTTGCAGCCACGAGTAGTACGACGAAGCTAACACTGACAATAATATCAACAATGTTTGCGACAATGTTTGCATACCAGTACTGCGGGCGAACGGCAAAAATCCTCCACTTACTGAGGATAACCAAAATAAATGCTGGTAGCGGGCTCGCAACCGAATAGACAACGGCAAGAATGATAACCGCCATCAATACGTTAAGGCCAATATAAGCAATATCGCTTAATACCGTTCGGCGGCGAGATGGTCGTAAAAATTCCATATATTACGTCGTATTATAGCACTTTATTACTAATTTTGTCTTGCGGGTGTAACGCCAAGTATGACGACTATGTCTATCGTTGATGATACAGATACAGGAGGCTCACCCTCTTGCACAGAGACAGAATACGTACTGAGTATTTTTTTCAGCGTTGCTGGTTTTGCATTTGTTACGTCGTATACGAGCACGCCTTCATAGCTACCCGCCGGTGCATTATCGATGACCGGTACCGTTATACCGAGCGCTTCGAGCCGAGCCGCTTGTTCTCCACCATATCCCTCTATGTTTGCACCGTTGAACACAGCAACGTTCGCGGCCTCCTTGGTTACTGCTGTCGCATTCACTTTCTTATTGACGTAGGCTTTGATAGCCGAGTACTCGAAGAGTCCGGCGACTGGCTGTACAATGCTCTGTCCGGCGACGTTTCCGTTTGTAACCAATGGGTTTTCCTCGTCGACAAGACTAATAGATGTAATTTTATCTGCTGGAACGTCTTGTGCTAGGCTCATGAGCGTTCGAATCTCACTCGTATCAAAATCTGTTCGCAGGTTCTTACCAAGTGCATCCACGAGCCCCGTTACTTTCGCAATGTTCGTCACCGTGCCGGCGCTCACGGCTTTTTCTTTGATTGCCGTCAGCACTTTTTGTTGGTTCTTTTCCCTATCAAAGTTTCCACCGGCAAACCCATACCCACCGTTGGCATTGCGCGCACGAGAGAATGCTAGTGCCTCTGTGCCATTCATTTTGTGTACTCCTGGTTCATACTTCACAAGATTACACTCGTAATTACACGATTGATCAAAGTTACGATCGAGTACGCTACCTGGCTTCACCCCGAACGGTACTGGTCCATTTCCTTGAACATCAACCTTTATCCCGCCGACTGCATCGACTGTATCGACAAGTACGGCCCAGTTGACATGTGCATAATACTGCATCTCGAGTCCGGTTACTTCTGCCGCTTTTTTCTGCAGCGCGCTTGCTCCTTCTTCTTCATTTAAACCACCATCGGAGTAACATTCATAGAGTGAATTGATTTTTGCCTGGTATCCGGCAATACATGCTCCACCCATATCGACCCACAAGTCTCTTGGTAAACTCAAAATGTAGGCGTCTTTTTTGTTCTGATCAACACTCAGCACCAGGAGAGAGTCCGTTAGGTTTGCACCTTCATGACCATTGTCATCAATACTTCCAGATGTTCCAAAAATCAGTACATTGGTACGGCCATTTTTATCAGTTTTAAGTGGTTTATTTTGCAATAGACCAAGTAGATTACCATTGAAGATATTCGTACTTGCCAGAAATGTTTTGACACCAATATACGCCCCAGCTAGCAGCGCCAATATAAGGATTATCTTTACGACGCGCTTTGTAAGCTTGCGTCGTCGCGATTGTGGCTTGCGTGGCTTCTTTGGAGGTAGTAACCCAAACAAACGCCGTTTTGGCTTAACACGTTCTTCGTCTTCGATGCCTTTTAGCGATTCATCGACGTCATACCGAGAGATAGAGCGACCGTTTGCTGACGGCTGATCCGACGTAATCGGACGGTCATTCTCGCGGTCCGAATCGATTGAGCGTGCAGAATCGTATCGACCGAGCGTCGTCTCTTCGTCACCACCAATAGACCTTCCAGAGGTTCGAGGCACAAATCCATCAATAGCTTTTGGTCTTTTTCGCATAATACTTCTAGTGATTATACAAGACTTGGAGCAACTAAAGAACAAAAGCGTGTTGTGTTTTTGCTCAGACGAAGCCACAATAAGAGACATGCTTGGTTCATACGCGCGCGCTATCGCAGCCCATGGTGTATCGTACACACTGTTAGTTTGTGTCGTATTGGCACTGCCATTTAGCTACTATCCGCTCATACATGCCGGAAGCATTGCGGGGATCAACATCGACATTTCACTCCTCTACGTGCTGCTACTTGCAGCCATTGCCTGTTCACTGAGCTACGTGGTTACAAACAGACGCTTACTAACTAGTAATACGCCCTGGATACTCCTGGTCGGCCTAACTATGTACACTAGTGTAAGCGTTCTTTGGAGTGCTAACAGTGCACGCGGAATCATCACTGCCGGGTTTATGTGGGCACTACTCTTGCTCGTGAGTAGTATTATTGTTCATTACCCAACACTTGTGCGCCAAAAGAAAATAATTATAACGCTACTAACCGGATCGGTGCTCGTGTCGCTAGGGTGGGCGCTCTGGCAGCTACTGGGGGATGCTATAGGCGTCAGCTCGGCGTACACACTACTTCCCAGTACGTACGACGGTAGCGTCTTCGGCATTGCTCGACCAACTGGGTTTGCACTCGAACCACAATTTTTTGCAAACATTCTGCTAGCACCGTTTGGCTGGCTTATCTGGCGCTACCTTCGTCGCGATACGACGATTCAGACACCGCTCGCGATTATTGTCGTGGCGACATTCATTGTACTGAGCCTTTCACGGGGTGCACTCGTTGCGAGTATCATTATCATTGGTATCTTACTCGTTACTTCGCACGGCGTGGTAGCCCTGCGCGCAAAACTCGTCGGTATCCTCGTGCTGAGCATTGTAACCGCAGCGATAGCAACCTACAGCATCGCAACAGTTCGGCAAACCGACACGACAACCGGATATGAAGCACTGAGCGGCGCCGTAGCGCACCTGAGCCTTGGAACCATCTCGTTGCCACAGGGGGAAGACAGTACGCCGGACAACACCCCTTCTGCCGTGTCCGCATCGACCGCCGCGAACCCGGCACCCGCCTATGTTCGTTCATCCACCACGTCCCGCCTGTCAATGTCCTCAGAAGCACTCCGCATCTGGCAGCGAAACCCTGCAACCACATTGTTTGGCGTTGGCACAGGAGGGTTTGGAGCCTCTCTTTCGAATCCTGCCAACGGTGCAGTCGTGAACAACTACTATCTTGAGATGCTCGTCGAGCTTGGCATCGTGGGAATCTTGCTGTTCGTCGGCCTGCTCAGTACCCTCGGGACACGCCTGTACCGTGCGAAGAGCTGGCTGCTATTGTCACTCCTGGCTGGATATGCGGTTCAACTGAGTTTCTTCTCTGGCAACGCAAATATTGTACATGTCTGGGTGTTGATCGGTATCGTCGTCGCCTCAGTGGTGCATGTGCAACATAAGCAGCATTATTCAGCTAAATAATTGGTGCATCTGCTACAATAAGCTAGTGCAAACACGTTATCTCGATAGACACCCCGGCATTAGAGACACCTTTGGTATCGTTTTTTTTGTTACCTGCGTGGTTATTGGCGCAATCCTCATCAATTCATTTGTATTTCGTAGTTTTAATGTCGATGGCAGAAGCATGCAGCCAACCATGCACGACGGCGATAAATTAATCGTCAACAAGCTACCCGTTACCGCTTCACAGCTTCAAAACAAAGAGTACGTGCCTGAACGAGGACAAATAATTATATTCAAGAATCCAAAATACGACGATATCAAAAATCGTGAAGAATATGTTGTGAAGCGCGTTATCGCATTCCCAAACGAGCGAGTTCGCTTGGCGAATGGAGTATATACCGTATTTAATAGTGATAACCCAGAAGGATTTGATCCAGATAACGACAATGACGGCGAACCAGCGTCACCAACAACCGGACAAATCGATGTGACTGTGCCCGAAAAAACACTCTTTGTTAGTGGCGATAATCGGACCGGCGAAAACTCACTCGATTCGCGCAATGGACTCGGCTTCATTCCCTTTTACGATATTATTGGTCCGGTGAGCTTGCGGATTTTCCCGTTCACCGACATCCGCACGTTCAAGTAACGTTACTCAATCAGTAGATTCTTCAGCCGTTCGAATTCATCTTTCGACTGGAACGGAATCACAATTTGGCCTTTGCCTCGTTGCGAGGTCGTTATTTTCACTTGCGTATTGTAGCGAGTGCTGAGTGTTTCGGTTTCTTGTGGATACGCAACTGGCTTTTTTTGAGCACCTTTTGTATTTTTTTCCTTGCGGGTCTGCATTTCGCGCTCGATCATACGCGCCGACCATTTTTCAGCAATAATTTTCGGCAACAGTTCTTTTACAGCCGCTTCATCATAATCAATCAGTGGCCGAGCCTGGCCTTCAGTAATGTCACCTCGGGCTATTGCCTCTTTGACAATTTTTGGTAAACGCATCAGGCGTAATTTGTTACTGATAGAGCTAATGGATTTTCCACCAACGGAATTTCCTATTTCTTCTAGGGTCATATTGAATTGGTCACGAAGTTTTGCATATGCTGTTGCTGTTTCAAGCGGGTTGAGGTCGTGGCGTTGCAAGTTTTCAATCAGCGCCAGCTCGAGTTTATGCTGGTCGGTCAATGTCCGTACGAGTGCTGGTATTTTATCGAGTCCTGCCGCTGTACTCGCTCGGAACCGTCGTTCACCAGCGACAATTTGGTATTTGCCGCCCCGAGAGGTTACAACAATTGGCTGCAACACACCATGTTTCTTAATAGAGTGCGTCAACTCCGTCAATGCTGTTTCATCGAAGCTTTTTCGCGGTTGGTCTGGGTCGGCTTCTATCTCCGTCAGTTTTATGTTCCGCAAGTCGCTGACTTTATTGTCATCACCCGCCGTTGGATCAAACGATTCGTCAAATAAGTCGGTAGGTATCAATGATTCAAACCCGCGTCCTAGTCCTCTTGAGCCTTTTTTCATACTCATATGCCTATCCTATCCATTAGTTCCTTTGTCAGCGCTTTGTAGGCGCGTGAGCCCTTCGAAAAGCGATCATAGCTACCAACTGGCACGCCGTGACTTGGTGCTTCAGCAAGGCGAATATTTCGCGGTATCACTGTTTTAAATACTTTGCCGGGGAAATGCTTTTTGATTTCTTCGTGGACTTGCCCGCTCAGTGTAGTGCGACTGTCGACCATTGTTGGCAACACGCCAACGAGATCAAGCGTCGGGTTCATGTTTTTACGGATTAGTTTCATAGTCTCAAGCAATTGCCCAAGACCTTCGAGCGCATAAAACTCAGCCTGTACCGGCAATAGAACGTGGCTTGAAGCAATCAGACCGTTCACTGTCAAAATGCTGAGGCTTGGCGGGCTGTCTATCACGACCACGTCGTAACCCTCGGTGTTTGCGATGGCGTTTTTAAGCCGAGTGAATCGACGCTGAGCATTAGAAAGTTCTACCTCTGCATTCGCCAGTGTTGGTGTAGCGGGAGCGATTGAGAGGTTTTTGTGCTTTGTCTGTAGAATCACTTCCTTCAGGAGCTTTTCCTCTTTCATCACATCACTCATCGTGCCGAATTCAAGATTCTGCTTGTCGAAGCCAAGGCCACTGGTCGCATTACCTTGTGGATCAAAGTCTATAAGGAGCGTCCTCTTTCCGGCTTTCGCTAAAAAATAGGCGACATTTACCGCAGTCGTCGTTTTGCCGACGCCGCCTTTTTGATTTGTTACCGCTATTACTGTCGCCACGTGTTTATTCTTCCCTCATCTTTACCCTATTGTAGCATGAGCACAAAGCAAAATCCTCGCAATTGCTTGCGAGGACTAAGACTATTCAAATAGCGAGACTATTTACCGATTGTACCGATTTGAATACGGCTGTATTTCTGCCGGTGACCTGTTTCGGTGTGGACGCGTTTTTTCGCTTTGTAGCGAATCACGCGAATCTTATCACCTTTTACGAGGTCTTCTATTACGGTAGCTTTGATGCTTACACCTTTTACCAGCGGCGTCCCAACGGTTGTTTTGTCTCCGTCGATGAGCAGCATGGCGTCAAGAGTGAGCTCTTTAGTTCCTTCCGGGAGGAGGTCCACCAGGAGGGTCTCTTTTTCGGTGACAATGTATTGTGAGCCACCAATCTTAACGACTGCTTTCATATGATTCCTTTAAGTTATTTTATGATCAACTCGAATGATTGTAACAGATAAGGAGCAAGTTATCAATACGCACAAGATATCTAACTCTAAGCGTCAGTTGATCCAACCGTTCCATGACCCCGAGTTTGTAGAACCATATGTCCAGGTTAACCCATCGCTTAATCCACTGCATATATTGCCAGAGTTGATGGCCACCTTTCCTCTAGACTCTAACCCTTTGTCACTAGAATATCGGAAGGTTTCTTGTGATTTGCTGCGTGCATCTACACGGAACAACTTATTGCCTGTGGATGTCTCTATGCCAGTACAATAATACAGATTATTTACTGTAGCGAGGTACGCGGACTTCGAGGGTGAGAATGTAAACCCAGGGAAGGTGTTGTTTGACCCTGTGTCCGTACCACCCGAACGAGTAGCCCCACCAGATGGAAACTCCCCAGAATCCGCACTTGCAAGCCGTATGGATTTAGCAAATGCGCTTAAATCATTTTTCACTGCTGTATCATTTGCGCGGTCTTGAATGCCATTGTAGGCAACAATGCTAATGGCGGCCAAGATAGCGATTACAACAATGACGATGAGGAGTTCAACAATAGTAAAGCCGCGTTTCATATTCGTATTCATCGTCACGCTCATGCTTTTTATAGTACGCTTTTTTGTCGTATGAATCAATGCGCACCTCAGTACAAACGTATTCATTCAATCAAGTAATTGTATTATAAATAATTATATTTTATAATATAATTATGCAAACAGTAAAAGAATGCTACAAAATGTATCTACATCGAGACGTCGAGTTCGTGCGCGATATGCTACCAGAAGAGGCTCTTAGCGACCTAGCTATCAACGCAACTGATTATCGCGTACCCGACCCTCAAAACCCCCGGCTTGCAAGCGAAGCTTTAATGAAAATCTATAAAACAAAGAAATATCCCCAGCATAAACATGGCGATCTTACGCAAAAGACCAAAGAAATATGTACCTATTTAGGATTAGCACCTGGGGAGACCACTCCAGTAACTGTTCACCACACCACCGACTTTCCTAGCGAAGACTCTACTAGTTGCTCGGACGCCGAGCCTTGTTTTGTCGATGCGAAAAAGGTTGCCACCTATCAAACGCGTGAAACCGACCAATCTGTAAATATTTTTCATACACCGGCACATACCCCTCTTTTGTTTGGCAAAGAAGTATACGCTCGTACCTCATTGACGCTTCAACCGATGGTTGCAGAAGAGCTCTATATACCTCGAGGTACAATCGTTGCCACTGCACGAGATATGAGCCAACATACAACAGGTATGCGAGTTACGGGTAAATCAAGCGTACTCGAGACATTTGCCGTCGACGGACCACCTCGTGTTGCACCTCTTCGATTGAGCCCATGGGCCTTTGATGATGAAGAAAATCGAAGTCTCTACGCGCTTACGCCTACTGATTGGGGTAATGGCACTACTGTAGATACGCTTCGCTTTTCACAAATTCATGAAGCTACGATCGCTGAATTCACCCGTGTCGCTCACGCGCTCGTACAAGAAGTGGTCGAATTGTAGCAAAAGATCTCGCCTTTTTTGAGCGGTTTTAATCTTTTTTGCAGACGACGTTATTCGCATGCAACCAGCCGTCAACATTCCCTGTATCGAGGTATTGGCCGCGAGCTTCGCCAACTACGATTGTTTGACCTTGAGACACGTACGCATTGATAGCGTCAGTCACTTCAAACTCGCCTCTTGCTGCGTTTACCGGTACTGTCTCTGCGAGCGCGAACAATGCCTTATCAAACAGATAAAAGCTTGCGTTGTTGAGATTGCTCGGCGCATCTTCTTGAGTTGGTTTTTCAATAATCTGAACAAAGGCATCGTTGGAATCTTTCTCGATGATGCCGTATTTTGAAACGTCTTCCTCTGGTATTGGTACGCCCAGGAGTCCGGCCGAGACGTTTTTTTCTTGGACTAATGCAATTAGATCAGCAGCATTCGAGCCATCATCATCACGCAGAAAGAATTGGTCGCCCATAATCACCAGTGCCGATTCATCGTCTTCTATATAGTGATTTGCAAGTCCTACTGGCACACTCGTGCCGTATTGGTCGTTGCTCGGCTGTGTAATAAAGTGGATACTAATGCCTTCGAGCGGCGCAATAAGCGGCAATTTATCCTGTTTGCCTTTGCGTACTAAATAATCTTTAAGCTGGATATTCGATCGGTAATAGTTTTGTATCTGCGTACTCTGCTCGCCTACCACAAAATAAATATCGGTGATGCCGGCTTTGATAACATCCTGCACAATGTAGTCGATAACCGGTCGTGTACCAATGGGTAACATGCATTTTTCGATTGCTTTGGTGATGGGTAGCATCCGTGTGCCCCATCCGGCGACGGGAATAATTGCCTTAGTAATCTTCATACGTTTATTCAACAGCTTTCAAGCCTACGAACGTATAGATTCTGAAGCCGCCACCCTCTGGCACGAGTTTGATAGTGTACCCGTGATTTTCTAGCAGCACATCAAGCGTTGTACGCCCATCTGACGTCGGCGTCGGCTCAAGTATTTTATCTACTCGGTAGAGCAACTCGTACCCATCAGGCAAGTTACTTTCAGATTCTACTACGTATGGCATTAGTGCTTCGGGTAGTTTCGGATTGTATGGGTCGTACGTGCCAGGTTGTGGTGCGTGGTCTTTAGTCATGGTTATAGTATAACATTAGATTTGGCCGCCGCCATACAGAGCTAGCAGCACAAAGACGAATGATGTCATACTAATGGCCTTATACATACCGTGATGTTTGCGCCAGGTGGTTTGGACATATCGTGGCATAAGGTTTCGGTATCGATGCGCCGAGAATGCCACAAACGCGCCGCCAAGTAGCAGCACAATCGAGCCAATCATCGCCGGCGTCATCGACTGCACGCCAACACCAATCCGTGATACGAAACTGAGCGACTCGGTGGTCGATGCTAATACGGTCTTTGGTGCAGTACTTGCTACAGCAGCGCTAGCAGGATTCCCATATAGCGCGACGACCACCGTGGTGTCTTCGCCATTGAGTGTGCCACTTCGTACCGCAAATCCAACATCTTTGTAGCTGGTGTTGAGCAAGTTATCTCGGTGTTCATCAGAATTCATCCAGGCCTTCACCACACCGCCAGACGTACTAAATCCCTTGGCCAAGTTCTCGCCAGCATTTTGGTATGCATAGCGAGACGAATCGAACCATTTCCACGGCGTCGTACCGTTTGGTGCGGTGTGCGCCCAATACTGCTGCGTGAACATGTCGTTAGCCTTTAGCTGTGCGGCTTTGTTGAGTTTTTGGTTCAGCTGCAAAGCACCCTCACCCATCCCGACGCGTTGACTGTTCGTTTCAGCTAGTAGCTGGCGTTCGTTGACATCCGTCTTCACGCCAAGCACTTTTCCGGTCTGCGCATAGTTATAGCCCAAATTCGTGAAGCCAATCGCTAGCGCCAAAATGGCGAGCCCATAGTGACGCGTGGCGTGCGGCTGATAGTTGTTTTTGGCGTGCGGAACCAATGCATGTCGGACAATACGCGTCGCCACCGTATGCTTTGGTAACGGTTTCTTTTTTCTGGTAGTCGGTCTGGTGGTTTTTGTTTTTGGCGCTGTTTTCATGATTTCTCTTACGCTTGTTGTAGAAATAGTATATCACACCGCTATAAAAATCGACCGCCCCTTTACTGGGACGGTCGATGTGTTTGTTTTCGTATCTGCGCGGTTAGAGGTTTGCGTTTTCCTCGGCATTTCGTCGTCGTGCAACCAAGAACCACCATAGTGCTGCGAGTGCGCCGAGTAACAGTAGAATCCAGTACCATGCGATGCCAAATAGTTTCCAACCCTCTGGGCTTTGAGTGACCGCTGCACTCTTGACGCTAGAGTCTGTAGACGGGCTTTCTGTACCCAGTACATCACCGCTAGTGTCATCGTCTGGCTCACTCGAACCTGTTGTGCTCGGTGTGCTGCCGAAAACGCTTGCTGCACCTGTGTTGCTCGCTCCTGCTATGCCTTGGTTAAAGGCGAGTTGAGAAAGTGGAGAGATTGTACCAGGCGTAGAGTTGCTGCTTTGGGTTGGCGGAGTGTTTGACCCACTGCCGCTTCCTCCAGTATTCGACGGGTCTCTGTCGTCGTTATCACCATCTAATGGAGTTCCGCCGCCAGTGCTCCCCCCGCTGCCTGTAGCGTTGTTAATGATAACTCCGCTGGCTGTTTTGAACCGCTTGTTACCCGCATCATCACGAGCCGTTACTTTGAAGCAGTATGTTCCGTCGTTCAGTTGTGTGGTATCGAAGTCGTATGAGAACGTCCCTGATGCCTGGTTGTACGAGGATAGAATGTTTTCAGTTACTACTGCTTGTCCCGAGCAAGTTTCGCCGGCAAAAATGCGTAATTCTAACTCAGTGACCCCTACGTTATCGCTTGCCTGTCCACTTACCGTCGCTGTTCCCCCAATTGTTTCGTCGTCCGATGGAGACGTTACCTGTAAGCTTGGTTTTTCTTCATCATAGGTAATCCAGTTTTGATACCATATGTTGCTACCTGCAACGTCGCCTGAGCCACCTGGGTTGGTATCGGGGATGCTGCCGTCACCACTCACGGTGTCAGTCGGGCCGCTGTTGCTGCCCCAGTAGTTTTGGCGGAAGTCAGCGAGCGTGCTTGTACTGTATGCGCCCACGTCATTGCCGTCTATTATGTTATTGCGCGCGGTTACAGACGACGTGTCGCTATCATTAAATCCAACCGCTACGCCGGTTGAGTTGCCCTGAAGTGTATTGGTATTAATGCGGGCTGAGGTACCTGAAGCGAAAAATGTCGTAACTAGTAATCCTGCCGAGCCTGAACCGTCGGACAACGCGACTCCGCGGTTATCTGTAATCGTGTTGTTCACCACACGTACGTCTGCACCAGCACTAATGTCTGCGGCATAGTCAAGCCAGTTGCCATCACCTTTTCCAGTGTAGGTATTGCCGACAAATCGTGAATCACTGACGCCAGCGCCGAAGTATAGTACGCCGATACGACCAATATTTTCAAAGGTAGAATTCGTCACATTCGTTGCTCCTGTGCCAAACGCTGCTACCGCTGTCCCTTGATAACTCGAAGATGGGTTGTAGCCAATGTTACGAAAGGCGACGTTGTTGATCGAACCTGAACCCTTATGGCGGATCGCCTGCCAGACGTTTTGTCCGGTCGCGTCGAATGTAACGTTGCGCACATTGAATTCGACACCATTTTCAGCCAAGAACCAGCCACGTGAGTCACTGCCTGTTCCTGTACTAAATTGTGCGGCAATCGTAGTAGTGTCAACACCTGACCCAACCAGAGTGACGTTGTCTGCGGCAACAATTTGCTCAGTATCATTGGCGTGTGTACCCGGCTGCAGTCTTACGGTCCCATTCGCTGGTGCATCTTCAAGTGCCGCTTTGATAGTAAATCCGTTGGTCGGTACGATGCGTACACCAGTATCGAGCCGGAAGATGGCTGAGTCTGTATTGCCGACCTGCAGACTACGACCAAAGTTACTGGCGTTGGCAAGTGTACGTTGGTAGAATGTAAACTGCTCAGCTCCAGGTCGGAATTCATCGTTTGTTACGCCGAATGTATATTGCGGCGCGTCCAAGGTGCCGACCGGTGTTCCTCCAGACCCAACTTGTTGATACAGTTCATTCGCTTCACTGGCATTCAAGTTATAGATTTTTGCCGAGTTGATTCCCGGAGGATAGGCAGTACCGTATGGATAGAGTGCTACACCGCCCCAGTTGTTGCCAGTGGTGGTGGCTCCATCCAAATCGATGTTATTGCTGTTTGTGAAGCTGATGCCGTTGCCAGCCGTACCATTGCCATTTGCTGTTACGTTGCGGAGTACTATGCTGTTCATGCCGTTGAAGTCGAATTCTGAGCTCCCTGAATTCTCGACTGTTACATTTTGTAGCGTCGCGTCATTTCCATCGAGTTTTATCCCGTAGGTTACAGCGTCTTGTAGAGTAAAGTTTTTTAGCGTAATAGTTAGCCCCGTACCGCGGTCTTCGAGCCCATAGCTGCCGTCATCAGCGATAATAATTACCCCAGCTTCACTCTCACCTTCGAGCGTCAGTGACTTCGTCAGTACAACGTCTTCGTCATAGGTGCCGTTCTGAATAAAAATTGTGTGTCCATTGAGTGTATCAGCATCGTCGATTGCTTTTTTAATGGTGCTGAAGCCTTCGCCTGTGTTGACATTTGTGACCGGTGAGTTCGCTTGGGTCGCATTGTCTGCTTTTGGGGTACCGCTATTGCCGTTCGTGCCGTAGCTAGTTGTCGAATTTTTAACCGGCGTGGTTGTATTGTCTTCGCGGACTACTTCTACAGATTCGCCTTCAGCGACATCACTCGTCGCATACGTAAAGCTATCGACTGTAGTCGTTGCATCGCTCAGCGTCAGCGTGTCTCCGGTGTTGTTAAGAATGTTGCCACCAGACCACTGATCGTCGCAGGCAACCTCTGTATTTACGGTTTTATCGCTACATACGACAAAATACTGACCCGCGGCAAGAGTCGTCGTTGGTGCAAATGTGTATCGAACACTGCTCGCGTCACTCAATGTCCATCCCGATACGTCGGTGCTTTCAGTGCCTTTGTTGTGTATTTCAACCCATTCACCATCGGCTTCAGAAATGCCAACTGGCTTCGGCATCACCTCATTGATAACCGGCGCAGCAAACGCCGATGGAACGTTGAGTGCAACAAGTGGCTGAATAAACAGTGCAAATACAGCAACAAGCGCTCCGGTTAATTTTGATATCTTAACTCTTGAGCCTCGCAGTTGTAACGCCATTGTTGTATCCTCGTATGCCCCACTCCACATGGGACAATTAATAGTTTGTCCCTATTATACTCTCGTTCTAACTATTGCAAAACAGCAGCGGTATCACCTCTGCTGTAGTTCGTCGATTTTATCGTGGTTCAGGCCGTAGTAATGCGCAATCTCATGCCACAAGGTGCGTTTAATCTGCTCAAATAGGCTATCTTCGTCGTGGACTGTCGCCATAATATGGTGTTTAAATAACGTGATTTTTCCTGGCGGCAAGGCTATTTCGTTGCCAGTTTGAAAAGGTCGCGGCACACCTTCGTACAACCCAAGCAATAAGCTATAGTTGCGGAGTTTTAGCTTTACACGCTGCTCGTCGCTAGGTGCGTCTTCCATAACAATCGCGACGTTATGCATGTCTTTAATATATTCCTGCGGTAACTCGTCCATCGCGCGAGTGATAAGTTTGTCGAATTCTTCATTTGATATCTTTTCCATACGTTTATTATACTATACTTTTTATAGTATCCGCTTATTCCTCGTGTTTTACTTGGTTTCTGTTTTTCCTAAAATTTCTTCATACTCATATGTATCGACCCATCTAAAACGACATGTCCTACAGGTATCTATCCAAAGTTTTGACAGCTGATATCGGCTCCGATTCATTTTTGACGTACAGTATGGACAAATAAGCGCACGGTTACTCTCACTTGTCTTCTTTTTAAATGATAGCAAACTATACAGCAGCTTTGGATCAGCGTTTCTTCGAATATCTAACAGCTGTTTACCATTTAACAAACTACCGTGATGCTGCGGGCAGTACATTGAAGTGTCACTGGCACGCATGGCCGTGTGACAAACAGGACAATCCATCGACCGCGGATAATGTAGCACATACGGCAGTTCGTGGGCAGTTCTCACAACTGGTGTGTCCGACGCAATAGATGGCCGTATCTGAGATACAAATTCGTCAATGAGCTCAAAAGATGGCACTTCGTTATCGCAGTAAAAATACAGGTCACCGTTTAAAATCTCCCAATCATACTGCTGACAAAAATCTACGGTAAATACCATTGCAGCAGGATCCATCACGTATCTACTATCTGCTTGCTGGGTTTTTTCGGTATACGCCGTAAAATAATTCGGATAGTCTCCCTCCAGATCCAGTGGTTCCATGATGGAATCTTCGAGATTGATTGGTCCTATGCTGTTTTGTTGCTTTGAAAGCCCCAACACATGAGCTGATGAGTAAAAAGGTAGTTCGACATGATATAGACCATACGTCTTTCTGTTTGCGTACACATTCCCTGCTGACACAATGTACGAGTAATACATCCCGCTTGGTGTCTTGCCAGAGAGAGCATCCACTAGTTTTGTACCATCGATCATCTGCGTCAACAACAACGACGTGTCTCTGACTTGAGCGACTGTTCGTCCGCGTTTACGCCTACCTAATGATTTGACGGCATATATCAGTAGCATGATTGCCACCAGCGTAATCGCAATCGATTGAAATAAGAAATCAACACCAAAAAGCATCTGTACGCTATTCCTTGCGGCATCATATAATTGCATGTCTCTTTATTCTATACCGACTCCGCCGTTAAAGCACGACTATTTTCACGACTTCACCGCCCGAATTCTGATACCATATATCATATGCAGAGTCGCGTACTAGAGCTTCATAGAGCCAACTCACCATCCCCGGCGAAGTCTGTTCTGTACGTCATGAGCCGTGACCAGCGAGTGCAGGATAATCATGCCCTACTATTGGCACAACAAGAAGCAATGAGTGCCAAGCTTCCGCTCGTCGTCGCATTTGTGTTGCTCGAAAAAACTGGTCATCGGAGTCGTGAGCATTTTGTATTTATGCTTGATGGCTTAAAGCAGGTACAGAAAAGTCTAGCCGAGCTTAATATTTCGTTTATTATTCGTGCGGGTGATCCAGCTCGTGAAGTACAGCAACTCGCTAGTGAGTTCTCCCCGCAGACGATATATTTTGATTTTAATGCCCTGCGTGGACCACGAACTATGCAAAAAATAGTTGCAAAAAACGTGGATTGTACCGTAAACGTCGTCGACACGCACAATATTATTCCCGCTTGGGTACTTTCAGACAAGGAAGAGTTTGCTGCGCATACGATTCGCCGCAAAGTGCATAAACAACTTGAAGAATGGTGCGTCGAGCCTGAAAAAATGACGAAGCATCCGCATAGTATCAATCAGCTGCTCAATTCCCTCACCTGGAACGAATGCGACGCAATTGTACAAAAGGTTCCGTCGTCTGGTATCGTGCTCGATTCTGATAGCGGCGAGGCTGCCGCTCTCGAGAGGCTGAGTGATTTCTTAGAGCATATCAAACACTACGCGGACGGGCGGAACGATGCCACCGCCGATGCCCAAAGCGAGCTGAGCCCATACCTGCATTTTGGTCAAATATCGAGCCTCCGCGCAGCATTAGACTGTATAAAAATATCCGATGAACCACCGTTTCTGTTTCGGTATCCAAACCTCGCAAAATTTGAAGGCACGCCGACCACACAAGACGGCATCGATGCGTTTTTAGAAGAAATCATTGTCCGAAAAGAGTTGTCCGACAACTACTGCTTATACCAGCCACACTACGACTCACTCGACGGTGCCAAGCAATGGGCGAAAAATTCTCTTCAAAAACACATGAATGATTCGCGAGATTTTTTGTATACTAAACAGCAGTTTGAAGCTGCCGACACTCACGATGAACTATGGAACGCCGCTCAAAAGCAGCTAACAAAATCTGGCAAAATTCACGGCTATCTGCGTATGTATTGGGCAAAAAAGATTTTAGAATGGTCGAAAAGCCCCAGCGAGGCGATACAAACCGCTATTTATTTAAACGATCATTACTCTATCGACGGCGGTGACCCAAACGGCTATGTGGGCATTATGTGGAGTATCGCCGGCGTACACGACCGCGCGTGGTTCGAACGTTCAGTCTACGGGAAAGTTCGATACATGGCAGTGAGTGGCGCTAAGAAACGATTCTCGGTTGAAGAATATATTGAGACTTGGAGCTAGCCATTTGTCCATGAGTGCCACGAACTCCCACCGTATCCATATGCCCACGATCCAGTGTTGTTATAGTCTTGTAAACACTGTTGGCTATAAACCTGTACATTACCTAAGTTTTGAACTGATCCATTACTTGAATATTTGAATTGATTTCCCGATTTACTACGACCAAACAGTTGAAAGCTTATTTGCCCAGTAGATGTTTCGACTCCGGTGCAGTAATAAAAATTAGTAATACCAGTCATGTAGGCATTTTTTGATGGTTTAACCGTTACACCAGGAAAAGTGGTGCCATTGCTTCCTGTATCAGTGTTCGAGGCACGTATGGTACCTGCTACAGGTGGAGTTCCTGAATCCACCTGTAGCAGTTTTAGCTGTTTGCCAATACTAGCTAAATCCGACTGCACAGTTGTATCATTTGCTCGATCTTGTATCCCGTTATAGGCTACGATAGATATAGCCGCTAAAATAGCAATCACCACAATCACAATCAATAGTTCAACAATAGTAAATCCACGCTGTGTGTTTTTCTGCGTTTGTAGCGTGACGCTCATGCTTTTAATAGTACTCTTTTACTGTTAAAGATTCAAGGTTGGAGAGTTTTAGCTTGAGAGTTACGTACACATAATGTTCTTTTTAGCTGAAAAGAACCAAATCAGCTTTCTTTTGTGCCAACAAAAGAAACAAAAGTTCCTGAGACGGCTTCACGTAGCCGAGTTAGACTAACTAGTCTTGAACGGCAGCTGCGGAACTCCCGTTGGTCGGTCAATTTTCATTTCTTTAGCTGTGTAAAATTGACTGGTCCTCGCTGATTATTCCGTCAAGACTAGCCAGTCTGACTGGTACGTTGCAGATGTCCAGAGATGGGCTTGCGCGCCAGAGAATCACAGGGCATCACTTTCGAACGCAGCTACGGGGTCTGGGGTATCTGGAGGCTACCGGATAAAACAGCTTGGGGTGGTTCGTGGCTGGATGAGGACTGTTTGAGAGCGAAGCTCGAGTTCCGCAGTCCACCAAGAAGCAGCTCAAGACGTTGTTCCGCGGAAGGTGAAGCTGCCCCAGGGGTTTTGCTTCTTTTGACAGAGCAAAAGAAGGCGTTGGTTCTTGAGCACAAGAACATTGAGCTTTTGGTACTTTTAGCTAAAAGTACATGGCATTTAGATGCGCTTAACTATTAAACGATTAAACTTGCTTTCGCCCTACCGGCGCTTCAGGTACCACAACCCATAGTAGCAGGTACGGAACTAGCCCGGGTAGTCCACCTGGTAGCAACAATACGACAAAAATAACACGAACAATCGTCGGATCGATGCCAAAGTATTCGGCCAGCCCGCCACACACGCCGCCAATTTTTGAATCCGTCTTCGATCGATACAACCGTTTAGATTTCATGTCCTTCAGTTTCTCTGTATGTTCACGTTTCACGCAGCGCTCCTTTTGTATTCTTATTTTTTACGGTTTGTAGCAGTTGGCTCAATCGAGTACTGTGGTTTGCGGTACCCGTGCGTCATCGTAACGACGAGCCCACCAACACCGATCGTAATGATACCGAAGTAAATCAAGATATTGAGTAGCGGGATTGCCAATGCAATCGTCAGTAGCGCGGCACCGGCAACAATCAGTAGTACTATGTTGTGAATGACTTGACCAAATAGTGCTCTCGAGAGATAGTAGGCAGCAAATGGAAATGCCAGCACATTCACAATGAACAGAGCTGCGAACAGCATGAGGCCTAACGGCAAGCCGACACCCGTCACCATGAGCAGTAGTGCAAATATCGGTAAGCCAAAGTTTACAGCGACGCCGCTCAGTATGACCAGCCCGATCTTACGTTGTACTAGGCCGAATGAACGTTCCAGATAGCGCGGCGCCACGAGTGCAACGACAATCGCCGTTACCATCATTGCGACTGCGATAAACAAGAAGAGATTCAAAAGAACACTAGCCGTGTCATCGCTGTTATTTGTTGCAACTTGGTTGAATTTCACATCCCCTCCGACGCTGCCATCAGAAAACTGCTGACGATTGCTGCCATCGTACTCCAGATTACCTTTGATTGCGGGTTGCGACGAAAGCTTTAATGAATCGGTTGCTATGCGCGCACTTCCACCTATCACACCGGCGATTTTTACGCTGTCACCGCCTACAGCTAAGTCACGTGCCACAGAACCATCGATCATAAATGCTTGGGCAGCGCCATTTACATCGCCGCCAACGGTTGCACCAGTTGCGAGGGTTACATCTTGCCCAAAGCTCGTGAAAGTACCGCCCACGTCACCAGAGACCGTCACAAATTGCCCCGCCACGCGAACATCTTGTGTGACTGTTCCCGGTACCGTTATCGTTTGTGCAGCACACAGTACGTCACCTTCAACTGTCCCGTTTATCTGAACTGTTTGACCAGCACAGTATAGGTCACCTTTTACAGTTCCATCAATAACGATATCTTGACCAGCCGCATAATACGACCCGGTATGCGTTTGGCCCTTTGCAAGCATGACAGTGCCATCTTCGTTAGCGATAAATTTCGATTCGGCTCGGACCTGCGGCATCACAGCCACAACCGCACCAAACACGACCAGTGCTGCACCTAAAGCTAGTAAACGTTTCTTCATACTCGTCACCTCCAATATATCTCAATCATACGACTTCACGAGTCATGAGACAAGTAGCGCGACTATTATCGATCGCTGACCATAGATTCGTTTATGCCATTCGTCACGTCCTGAAAGTCGTATTGTTCAAGCATGGCTTTTGCACGACCAGCACGCTGACCACTCATGCAGTACACAATGACCGGCTGGTCTTTTGGTAGTTGCTCTAACTCTTGAGGGATCCCGCTGGCGATGCTGTCGAGCGGAATATTGAGTGCTCCTTCGGCGTGACTTACCATGAATTCGGCTGGTTCACGGACATCGATAATTACTGGGTTCATGCTTTTTTCAGATGTATTGATAGTGTTTCTCCTTCAACCTTAACTGTTTCTTCGTATTGGTCACTGAGCTGAGCTGCGTGTTCTGCCAGAGTTTCTTGTGCGATTTCAGCGCTATGCTCATCAATAGCCTGTTGCAAATCTTGGCTAGCAGTTTGCAAGAAAAGTTCTATACGATCGTCGATATTTAAGCTGGCTTTTTTACGCGCAGATTGTACATGACGAATGACTTCACGCATCAAACCTTCGCGCTTCAACTCTGGCGTCAGAGCTTCGTCGAGTGATAGCTCTTCGGCAACCTTTACTGCTTTGACGTTTAGTTCGTCTTTCAAAATCGATTCAAAATCGATGTGCTCTCCGAGTGATGGTACGCTGACGCTCGCAAGTGGCTGGCGAACTTTCAGTTTAGCCCGTGCTCGTGCGCCCAAGCCTTGGTTAACGTACTCACGAACAGTTTCCATTTCGTTCATTACTGCCATGTTCACCGCTCCGGCTGGCAACCAATCCTTCAGGTGGACCGATTCTGTGTCACCGGTCATCTTGTCGTGTAGTTCCTCTGCCAAAAACGGCGTGAATGGTGCCAGAACGTACGCCAAACGAACCAGTACATAGTGAAGTGTTTTATAGGCCATTTCTTTATCGCCATCGTCTTCGGACTTCCAGAATCGACGACGACTGCGACGGACATACCAGTTACTGGCATCGTCGAGGAACGGCAAGATAGGGCTCATGGCGCTCGGAATATTGTAATCGTCCATATTCTTTTCGACCTGAGCGACGAGTTGGTGCAATCGACTAATAATCCAAATATCGAGTGGGTTTTCGACTGTCTCTAATGGGTCTTTGAGCTCACCGTTAAACTCCCAGTTGTCTACTTCTGCATACATCGTAAAAAAGTCGTACATGTTCCAAATCATACTCAATTTACGCGCCACGTCACCGACATCTTTATCTTTCAGCGCATAGTCTTCGCCGTTGAGCACCGGGCTCGAAAGCAGGGTGAATCGTAAGCTGTCGGCCGAGAACTTGTCCATCAGCTCGTTTGGATCGGTATAGTTACTGAGGCTTTTACTCATTTTTCGGCCATCATTACCGGCTAACGTACCGGTCGTAATAACGTTTTTAAATGAGTTCTCACCAAATAGTGCCACGCTCATGGCATGCATATAGTAAAACCAGGCGCGTACTTGGCCGATATACTCAACGATAAAGTCACCGGGGAAATTGGCTTCAAATTTTTCTTTGTTTTCAAACGGATAATGGAACTGTGCAAACGACATACTCCCGGCCTCAAACCAGCTGTCCATGACTTTGTCAGTGCGGGTATAGGTTTCGCCGTCGATGTCGAAGGTAATATCATCGACCCATGGACGGTGATAATCATCGAGTTCTACTCCAGAAAGCTCTTTGAGCTCAGCGTAGCTGCCGACAACTTTTACTTTGCCGCTTTCGGTTTTCCATACTGGCATTGCCGTCGCCCAAAAACGATCTCGGCTAATGTTCCAGTCTGGTGCTGATTCGACGGTTTTTGCGAAGCGACCGTTTTTAAGGTGACCTGGGAACCAGGTGATATCTTGGTTCTTTTCGAGCATCGTTTCGCGCTGACCGTCGATATCCATAAACCAACTCGGGTGCGCTCGGTACATAAGCTTCGTGCCACAGCGGTGACAGTGTGGATAGCTGTGCCGAATGTAATCGATTTTCCAGACGACGCCGCGTTCTTTGAGGTCTTTTGCAATCGTTTTGTTGATCGCCCAGACATTTTCACCTTGCCAATCACCTTCGGTGAATACGCCATTTTCGTCGATAACGTGAATCGCCGGAAAGCCTTTTTCTTTGGCGAGCGCAAAGTCTTCTTCACCATAGGTCGGCGCCAAGTGAACAATACCGGTACCCGATTCTGTGGTTACGTAGTCTGCCGCCCACACTTTGTGCGCGTTTTCACCACGGTCTTCAAATAGTGGCTGATAGCTCTCACCGACCAATTCACTACCTTTGAACTCACGAAGTATGTTGTACTCCAACACATTGTGTTTTTCATCAGTGAGGACCGTTTCAAGTAGTTCTTTCGCTAGAATCAACGTCTCGCCATTTACTGCAACCTCAACGTACTCAACGTCTGTATTAACGGCAAGTGCCGTGTTTGCTGGCAATGTCCATGGCGTCGTTGTCCACGCAAGTAATGTTCGACCATCCTCAAGCTTAAACTTCACATACACACTTGGGTCAGTCACGTCTTGGTACGCGCCAGCGTCCATAGTTACTTCAGCTTTTGAAAGCGGTGTTGCATCGAGCGTACAATACATGAGTACTTTTTCGCCTTCGTAGATTTTCTTCTTATCGTACAAGGTTTTAAACGCCCACCAGACACTTTCCATGTATTCTTTATCCATGGTTTTGTAGGCGCCCTTAAAGTCTACCCAACGACCTACGCGGTTAACAACGTCTTCCCATTCGCCACTAGTCTGCACCATGTTGGCACGACAGGCGACGATATACTTTTCAATCCCATATTCCAGCACTTCTTCTCGGCTGTGGATGTTGAGCTTCTTCTCGGTATAACGTTCTGCCGGCAAACCGTGACAATCCCAGCCCCAAACTCGTTCGACTCGCTTGCCTTTCATGGTTTGATAGCGCGGTACGGCATCTTTAACGATAGAACTCAGCAGTGTCCCATGATGCGGGTCACCCGAGATAAATGGTGGCCCGTCGTAAAACACATATCCGTTGGCTTTCGATCGGTTTTCTACTGATTTTTCAAATGTTTTATCGAGTTTCCATTTCTGGACCCAATCTTTCTCGTACTCGAGTGCTCTTCGACGCGTATTTGCTTTAAACTTCATCATCTGTCTCCATTATATGCTTATTTGGGTCGAATGCCGGGCCACATGGAACAATTATATCCAGCTTACCTTCCCACCGAAATCGTTCCATTGGTTCTAAGTATACGACATCTCCGAGACCAATGCTTTTACGACCATGCTCCTTGCTTTCTATCATTCCACTTCCATCAACAACCACTGCTATTTCATGAGATTCTTGATTGTAGCTCCATCCTGTTTCAGGGTACTTTCCTCGGATATAGATTTTTGCCACGTTTAGCGTGTCAGTTTCAGCGTTGTACTCTCGCCCCCAACACGCATCACTGTTACGAAATTCAACGCCATCTTCGTCTTCCCAGGTTTTCATACCTATGCACATCTCCCGACTAATATTACATTTACCAATTAAAAAATCCCTGCTCTAGCTACTGGATCCCTTACGGGAGGTACCATCCAGTTTCTAGTCAGGAATTTATAAAAATTCAATCATAGCACTTATTTATTCGCTATATCGCCGCGTTCGCGCTGGGTTCTAATAAGCTCTTGCTGTTCTTCCCTGAAACTTGTGGGTGATAGCCACTCAAACGTCTATACATATTTTACCTTAGTATCGAAAAACGCACAAATAACGTAGCGTTATTTGTGCGTTAAGCCGCTTATCGTCCAGGATAGATCGATACAGTCGCATTGTACCAATTTCCGTAGTTTTTCACAGATGCCGAAACTTTGTATTTATGGTTTTTTGGTACTGTGTAGCCAATCCTGAATGTTGATTGCTTGCCAGTTCCAGAACCAAGCCCGCCGACGTTCTTCCAGCTACCATTGACTCGCTTGTAAAGACCTTCGCTGTATCCAGCTACTTTTTTGCCGTCATTTATCTTAACTACGATACAGTACTCACTTTTATTCGAATTATCTCGAAATACTTTTAGTCGATCACCAAAAGAATTTCCCTTATTATCTTGGATTTTCTTGGTCATTACTTTTGTCATGCCTTTGGTGCTACAACCAAGACTACCTGCTGAAGCAGGCGTAGAAATAGCGCCTAGGCTCAATGTACTTGCAAGTACCGGCACTGCCAGTAAACTATATATTTTTTGGTTAAGTTTCATTTCAACTCCTCTAAAAACTAATCTTATAACTATATTATACTACATTAGTAATGTATACACAATTTATTTAGAGCTAGGAGGCAGTGGTACAAAAATGCTTGTCCGTTTTTTGTATGCCGCCCAGCCCCTTCGGCCTTCAAAACGCTTTTCGCTCATTTTGACGCCCGAAACGAATAGAAGAAGGTACGTTATTACCACTGGAGTGACTATCCCTATCCAGCCATACATTGTTGACAGCCCAATCACAAAAATCCCCCACCACATTGTCGACTCACCAAAATAATTCGGGTGGCGAGTATATTTCCAGAGCCCTTTCGTCATTAATTTGCCCTTGTTCGCTGGATTTGCAATAAACGCCTTCAGCTGCGCGTCTCCAATAGATTCAAATATAAAGCCGAATAACCAGATGGCCGCTCCGATGTACACAATTGGTCCGATAGCTTGTTCTGGTGAAAAGTTAATATGAATCACTGCTATCGAAATAACGGTAGCGAGTATACCTTGGGTTAGGAAAATTCGCGTATAGCTGTTGAGTGCTGCGTTACCCTTCCACTGCTTACGTAGGTCAACATATCGCTTGTCCTCGGGGTGCTTGAGTAACCGTTTGATAATATAGTATGCCAAGCGTCCGCCCCAAGCAATCACGAGTGCCGTGACCAGTGTTTGCGCGTTGAACCCAATCGTTAGTCCCGTGTTGTTTAGTGAAAAGCTAGCGATAGCAGCAACGATAAATCCTCCGCCCCATGCAGCATCGACGACGTCCATTCGCTTCAGTATGCGCGACAGCACGAATACAATCGTCATATATACAAGGACAGCACCTAGGACAAGCATAGTCCTGCCGAGTACATTCTCCATAGAATCATCATTCATTTTTACCGTTACCAACGCAGCAACATATGCTGGCACAAAGACAGCCATAAAAGCCGCCGGGTAGCTCATTTGTGGTGTTTTACGCAAAAAGTCCATCACCAAATTTCACGAGCACTAATGCAATTAATACCACAATCCAACTTGCGGTCAACAAGTGCAAGTAACCCTTGTCAAGCCAGTCATTAACCGTTTTACTCGTACGTGTCGACAGCCCCAGATTATGTTCACGAATATTGTAATGCGTTATCGTAGCGAGCAGTATGGTTGTTACGAATGTCACGAGTAAGCACCAAGGGCACAGAATCTGAATCGAATAGACGCTGGTAAAAAAGAGCCAATACGAAAAAATTGCTCCAAGTCCATAGAACACATTGGCGATCTGCCAGAACAGTTTATTCGGTCGAGCTCCCGAAAAATAGGCGACCGCAACTGTTATGATCACCGCGTAGCCCATGAGACCAATCAGGGAGTTCGGAAACCCAAAGACACTCGACTGCGGCGTCTTAATCACTGATGCGCAGTTGAGGACAATGTTCACACTACAACTCAAGACGGCATCAGGGTCTTGGAGTAGTTTTATCTTTTCAAGAGTTAATACGAAAGCCGCAACAAGACCCACTACCGCCGAGATTAGCATCGTACCAAATAATATCTGGTGATCACTATTCTTGACGCCAAATAGTTTACCCATAAAAACTTACCTCGCTAATAGTTGGTAGTGGTAGCCCACGCCAGCTATTCTGCACGCGACCGTCATCCGAGAGAGCGACCATAGTTGGGTACTCAACGATGTCGTACACCCGGCAAAAATTGGCACCGTCTCTGGTGTCAGGATTGAGTGTTTCGACAGCTCTACCAGTTTGTATCTGAAAGTCACGCATGAAATCCGCCACCGCGCGACGGTGTTCACTTTCTTCTTTGTACACCACCAGCACGCGCATATTAGTTGTTGTCTCCATGCTCGCGACTAGCAAGAATCTTCACAAAATCATCGAGTGTCTTAAAATCATGGAATACGCTCGCAAAGCGAACATAGGCAACTTGGTTTTTGCCCTCAAGGTTTTCGAGCACAAACGCGCCGATTTGCTTTGAGAACACTTCACTACCACCTTGATTGTAGATAGAGTCCTCAACCTTTGTGACGATGTCTTCGACTTCAACTTCTGATGAGAAAAACTTGCCAACCGATTGCTTGATTGCACCCGTGAGCTTATCTCGATCGAATAGTTCTCGACTACCGTCTTTTTTTATAACAGCGATATTTGGTTTTTCGATTCGCTCGTAGGTGGTAAACCGCGTGCCATCTGGCGATTCGCGACGACGTCGAATTGTCTTGCCGTCACCAACTTCTCTCGACTCAAGTACTCTAGAATCACCAATATTTAGCTGAGCTGCCACGAGTCACCTATCCTATTCTTCGGGATTATTTTTTTTACGACGACGCAAAAATGCTGGTGTATCATCGTCATCATCGGCGGCTGTGTCTGGTTCTCTCCAGATATCAGTTGGCGTCTCGTCGGCAAAATGCTCCGCTGAGTCTGTCGTATCAAGATCCATATTGACGCTCTCGATCTCTTCATCGGCAACGACATGCGTAGTCTCGGTTGCATGGGCTGGAGCGTCATCCTCTTCGTGGAAATATTCGCTGTCAAAGCCGGTTGCGATAACGGTAATAACCAATTCATCTTCAATTTCAGGTTTCAAGGTTGCACCAAAGATAATGTTTGCCTCTGGTGAGACTGCACTGGTAATGATTTCAGCCGCTTCTTGGATCTCGGCCATGCTCATGTCGTAGCCACCAGTTACGTTGAAGAGGACACCCTTGGCACCATCTATCGAAACTTCGATAAGCGGTGACTCAATAGCTTGTTGCGCAGCTTGCGACGCGCGGTCTTCACCACTTGAACGACCAATACCCATAAGGGCAGATCCAGCGTTGCTCATGATCGCTTTTACGTCTGCAAAGTCGAGGTTAATAAGCCCATGTTCGGTAATAAGTTCTGAAATTCCCTGGACACCTTGGCGTAGTACGTCATCGGCAATTTTGAATGTTTCAAGTAGCGGTGTGCGGCGATCGATGGTCTGGAGCAAACGATCGTTTGGAATCGTAATCAACGTATCGACTTGGCGTCCCAATTGCTTGATAGCCCAGTCTGCATTTTGTCGACGTTTCTCACCCTCGAAACTAAATGGTTTTGTGGCTACACCAACGACGAGAATGTTGAGTTCACGAGCGATTTCAGCAACAACGTGTCCTGCACCCGAGCCAGTACCACCACCAGCACCGATGGTGACAAAGACCATGTCGGCGCCTTCAAGTGCGTTACGGATTTCATCGGCTGATTCGCGAGCAGCGTCTTCACCCTTACTTGGGTCAGCGCCGGCTCCCAGTCCGCCAGTCGCGTCTTTACCAAGATTAATTTTTACGTCAGCTCTAGAGTTGTGTAAGGCTTGCGCATCAGTGTTCATGGCAATGAACTGGACACCGGTGAGGCCGGCGTCTTTCATGCGATTAACAGCTGAACCACCTGCTCCACCAACACCAACAACTTTTATGCTGGCGAATGTTTGAATTTCACTTGGTTTAACTTCCGGCATGAACTGCTTTTCTCCCCCAAACTACCCATAATTGAACGTTATAAATCTTTTACTCATTCTAGTATACACCAGCTGAACTATAAATTTAAACTTTGAACCGACCGAGAAATTTCGATAGCGCTCCGCCAGCTTTTTGAACGCCGCCTTTTGCCTGTGAGAAGTGTTTTTTAGACGAAGTGTTCTTCATTTGTGTTCGGCCAAATCCGTCGGCATCAATCATCATCAAACCAACAGCTGATGAGAATTCTGGTTTTTCGGCATCTTCAGAAACACCGCCATATCCGCTTGGCGTACCCACTCGTGCAGCAAGTCCAAGCGTCTGTTTGGTGAAGTCTGCTATCTTTTTCATGTTAGCGCCACCACCGACGAGTACAACGCCGCTCGGTAATCTTCCGGCACGGCCAGCTTTTTTTAGCTCCTTAGTCACAAGATCAAATATTTCTTCGAGGCGTGCTTCAACAATTTCATCGATCTCTCCGCTTGAAAACGTAAACGATTCTTTTTCTTCTTTGATCGTACAATTCACATCTGCATCGCGTTTTACTGCTTGGCTGTGGGCAAGTTTTACCTTTTCGGCAATCTCGGGGTCAGTCTTGAGCCCAATCGCTAGATCGTTGGTGATATTTGCGCCACCCATTGGGACGACACCGACATACTGTAAATCACCTTCTTCAAAGACGGCGACGCCTGTCGTCGAGGCACCGATATCGATTACCGCTACGCCATTTTCAAGCTGCGATTCATTTAATACCGATTTTGCAGAGGCTAACACAGATGGCACGATCGCATGCGCTTCCACTTTAGCCATTTCAGCTGCTTTTTCAAGATTGTGTAGGTATGGCGCAAGTACTGATACAACATTCGCATTTATTTCTAGGCGCGTACCCGTCATTCCAAGTGGATCTTTGATATTATCTTGCCCATCAAGCCGGTAGCTGTGAGGTACAACTTCAATAATTTCTCTGTTAGCCGGCACTTTTCCAGTAGTTGCGACTTCTTCTATTCGCTGCAGATCTTCCGTGTTCACTTCGTGATCCATCGAGCCAACGGCGATCATACCATCGGCTTTTGTACTGAGAATGTGCTGACCATTGATCGAAATTGAAGCAGCATCTACTTGGTAGCCGCTCATGCGTTCGGCTTCGCCCAGTGCGTCGTCTATGGCACCAGCTGGACCGTTAAGGTTCGAGACCACACCTTTTCGCATACCATGATTAACCGCTTTACCAACACCAACGATCGTCGGAGTGCCTGTCGTGGCGTCGAGATGACCAACCACGCAGCGAATTGTTTTCGTACCAATATCTATCCCTACGGCGTATCGAGAATTTTCTTGCATGAGCTTTATTATACCGTCTAGGCAGTTTTTTGAACAGCCGGCTTGTTAAAACCTTGCGCTCGATGATGATATAGCGCCACCAGCCGATTGCTTACAGCTGCGTTAGGATTTCCGCACCGGTTTTCGTTATTAGCACTGTGTGTTCAAAATGCGCCGACAGGCTGCCGTCTCGTGTCGCAATCGTCCAGCCATCGTCGTGGCCAGATGTCACTCGTTCACCACCGAGCGTTGCCATTGGCTCTATCGCAATCGTGTCTCCTTCTTGCAACCGCAAACCTTTGCCGGCTTTGCCCCAATTCGGAACTTCTGGTGGCATATGCATTTCAAGACCGACACCGTGCCCAACGAGATCGCGGATAATGCCAAGTTTTCCTTCGCTCAAGACTTTTTCGACGGCCGCTCCAATATCACCAATCGATGTTCCTTCACCCTTAATGCTCTTAATTCCTGCTTTCAAACTTCGTTCGGTATATCGCAACAAATGCTTGACTGCTCCGCTCGGTTCTTCGCCGACTACCATCGAAAATGCGCTGTCCGTTTTCATGCCCTTATAGGTGATCACCAAATCGAACCCAACTAAATCACCGGTTTCGAGTGGCTCATCTGTCGGTACACCATGCACAATGGCGTCGTTGACGCTAATGCAGACCGAGTTCGGGAATCCCACTTCTTTCGTACGATAGGTTGCCTCAGCACCACGAGTCACTATTTCGCTCGAGACCCATCGATCGAGCTCGATTCCCGTTATACCAGGACGAACTTGAGATCTTAAGTCGTGTAAAATCCCAGCTAAAATTTTGCCGCCGTCGCGCATGGCCTGAACCTGCGCTTCAGTTTTTTTCGGCTGTGTCACTCGATCGCCTGACTGTTTTTCACTGCCGCATAGATTCTTTCGTGAATTTCTTCAACCGTTCCTGTGCCATCAATCTGAGCAATCTCCACATCGTGTGCCTCAAACAACTGAGTAATCGGTTTCATTGCAGAACGATAAATCTCCATCCGACGCGTTACCGTCTCTGGCGTATCTTCATCACGCCCTCGAGAACTTAATCGAGCATATATTTCTTCATCTGGTACTTCGAGAGAAATGACCATTGCAACTTCTCTACCGAGTTGGCCTGCTTCATCGAATAACCACTTGGCTTGCGGTTCGGTACGTGGGAATCCGTCGACAATGACTCGCTTGGCGTCTTTGTGATTTTCAAACGCTTCTTGTACAACTAAAAAAGTCTTTTCATCACTCATCAGCTCGCCAGATTTCAAAATCTCAATCACATCTGGATTAGTGCTTTCTCGAAACATCTGTCCCGTCGATAGCCAGCTCCAGCCCATTTTATCCGCCAGCATTTGCCCTTGCACACTCTTACCGGCACCAACTGGCCCAAAAAATATAATCATCTTATCCCTTATTATTACGTCTTTATGTGTTCTTTGCTTTTTATAATATCAGCTCTGATTCAGAAAATCACTGCACTTCTGCTCTGAGTGCCACTTCTTCGCACGCAGCAGAATAGCTGGTTATTGTGTCGCCACTCTTACGCATGCCGGTTATCACTGGCGCTAGACGTACTACTTCGCCTTGCTCGACACCAAGCTCCACGGTCCTTTCGTTTTCCATGACGAGGTTATTGTCGACACCAATCACGTACGGATAGTTCTCGTTATTACTGCCGTACGAAACAGCGAAATCGGTTTTCGTTTCGTCGTCAGCTATTGACGCCCCGGATTCACTATACGAAACACGAATAGTGAATCCGGTGAGTTTTGGCATGCCTGAACGGTCTTGCAGTTCCTTGGGAACTGAAGTACGAGCCGCTTCAACACCAGTGCACTTCACCCCGTAGTCATCCGTCGGTGCTTTGCCTGGGCGTTCAGAGACATTGCTCGTTGGCGTTGGTGGTTCAGAATTTGTTCTAGTCGCTGACGGTGCACCCCCCGAAGAACACGCCGCAGTGAGAGCGGTCGTAGCCAACAGTGCTCCGGCAGCTATCAACCGTCGATAGTTGTGCCGCGAGAATTCATGTTCACTCATACTGTCTGTACCTTCTACGAGTCGAGTCGTTCTTTAACAATCTTGGCTATCAGCGCTCCATCCGCACCATTACCAAATTTCGCTTTTACCGCGCCGATCACCTGACCCATGTGCTTCATAGATGCACCGTCGATGCCGGTAATAGCCTCGTCGACAACCGTCGTAATCTCCGCTTCACTCACCTGTTCCGGCAAATACTGCTGTATAACGGCAATTTCATTTTTTTCGGTCTCAGCTAAGTCCATACGATCGTTTTGTTCGTATAGTTTGATGCTTTCGTTACGTTTCTTGACTTCTCGAGCAACGATTTTTTCAATCTCTTCATCGCCAAGACCTTCGTCTCGTTTACCAGCGGCAACTTCTTCGTTCAAAATAGCTGCTTTCAGATCGCGCAATATATTACCACGCAAACGATCACCGCTCAGAAGAGCGGTTTTCATATCAGCTTGAATGAGCTCCTTAAGAGCCACGAGCTATTTAACTCCGAGGCGCATCTTAGCCAATTTGTCGGCTTTGCGGGCTTTTCGAATGATAGCTTTTGAACGTCGTTCTGTTTTACTAATCGGCTTCTGGAAACGCATTCCAGCTTTTGCTGTAGAGAGAACCCCACTTTGCAAAACTTTGCGATTAAAACGTCGAATAACGTTCTCGTTTGCTTCTCGTGAATCTTTACGTGTTACTTGTACCATATCGATAGATTGTAACAGATTAAGATGACCTAAACAAGCTTTCTATTTCACCATTCGATAGTAACTAGTACTATAGCTCAATGGGTTTGTAGAACAGGTTCCACTTGTTACTTGTTTTTGTGGCTGAGCCTCGAGCCAGTAGACTAAAATATACATTTGCGCCGCCGGCACTCCACAGTAGCTACCATTGGCGTAGTACGCGTAACATCTTGTGGAGCTATCGAAGCGACAGTCGACATTTTGGCTCGGATTCGGCTCATTTGGAAGTTTACTTATGTACTTTGGTACTAAAATGCTCGATAAGTTACTCCAACTAGAGTCAACGGTTGCACTCCAGGCAGCGTTAAGTGACGTGGATCCAGATCCAGGAGGATACTGACCATTATCTATATAGTACAGCTCTAAGGCCTTAACTATTGTTTTTACGTCTTGCTCGCGCTGACTGTCTCGCGCACGACCCTGTATACCATTATATGCTACGATCGAGATAGCCGCCAAGATTGCGATCACAACGATAACAATCAAAAGTTCGACTATCGTAAAGCCGCGTTGTTTGTGTGTTTGTAGCGTTACGCTCATGCTTGTAATAGTACTCTCTCTCTCAGCTTTTCAAGGTTTTAGAGTTGGTTTTAGCTTAGAAAGCTAGCAAATGCACTGTTCTTGCGCCCAAGAACCAAGGCCTTCTTTTCGTCTAAAACGAAAAGAAGCAAAAGGTTCAAGTCCAGTTCGGCATACACTGGGGTATCGCCAGTAATACATGACAATCACCGAAAGAACTCAACGCACCCTATACTCCACTGGAGTATAGGGCTTGTTTCAGACAGCTTTCGGCTCTGGTAGATTGTCAGTATGACGAGCGCTACCGCCAGGTGATGACAAAAGGACGGGAGGGGCTTTGCGCCATGACCTCGGATCAAGAGGTTTGTACCCCGTAATTGTGGGGTCTGGGGTATCTGGAGGCACCGGGTGAGCTAGGACAAAAGACTAGCTGCGATACGAGGACTGTTTGAGCGAAGCGAGTTCCGCAGTATCCAGATGTATTTTGTACTAGCTTAACCGCGGGGTGAAGCTACCCCAGTGGTTTTGCTTCTTTTGACGAGCAAAAGAAGCATCTTTGGTTCTTTGGATGGGCAAAGAACGATTAGGCTTTTGGTACGTTTAGCTGAAAGTACGTTCCTACCATGTGATTACAAAGCACACGACTCTTCTGTAACAACTATTTCGAATATTCAACCCGCAATAGTCGCCCTTCAACATTCCGTCGCCCCTGCCATTCATTCACATCTGGCTGGTACCAGGCGTCAATTATTTTGCCTGGTTCGACAAAAAAGTGAGCAGGCGCATTAAATGCCAAGAGCTGCATTTTTTTATTATTCTGAGATTTCACTTCGAGTATTACGTGCTGATTGTCTACGCCCATTTTCCGAACGTTCACCACTGTAAGGTCGGATGATTTAAGCACTGGCTGTGGGTTTGCGCTACCAAATGGCTCCAGCGTATCGAGCTGCGCAATCAGTGCTTCATCGACATCTTCAAAGTCTGCATCGCAATCTGCTTTTGGAAGCAATAATGCTGGTTGGTCCTTCAGGTTTAGGCTTCCATAAAAATCGTTTACCCGTACTCGAAACGCCGCGATATTTTGTGTTGGCATGGTGACACCGGCTGCCAATCTGTGGCCGCCGCCTTTCGTAATAATATCGTCGCTGGCTCGTATCGCATCGGCTGCCGAAAAGTCACCGTAGCTCCTTGCTGAACCTTTACTTTCCTCACCCATTTCCTGCAGTACGTAGGTCGGTTTTTTATACTTTTCAAGTAGCTTTGCGGCGACAATGCCGACAATGCCGTGATTCCAGTCCGGTGCGCTCACCACCAATACGCTGTCGTTCTTGTATTCTTCGGCTTGAATAATAGCTTGCTTAAATATTTTGTCTTGGTCGGTGCGCCGTGCCTGATTCATAGCATCAAGCTGCTCGGCTAACTCATACGCTTCCATGCCATCGGTAGCTCGCAGTAAATCAAGTGAAATCTGCGCCGTCTCTAGCCGCCCGGCAGCATTCATCCTCGGTCCCAGTCCAAACCCAAGGCTTCTGGCGTTTACCTTGTCGAGCTTTACCTTAGAGACCGCCATCAGTGCTTTGAGCCCCGGTCTACGAGTATTTGAAAGAACCTTGAGCCCCCAAAGTACGTGCATTCTATTTTCATCGACAAGCGTCACCACATCACACACCGTCCCCAGAGCCACCAAATCGAGCAGCCATTTTTCTTGGCCTTTTTCTAGTCCATCAAGCTTGGTCTGCAGCGCTTGTACAAGCTTAAACGCCACGCCTACTCCAGGAATATCTAAAAACGGATATAGTGTGCCACGCTTCTTTGAATCGTGTTTTAAAACAAACCCATCGTACTCGTCTGGAAAATCTTGCAGTAACCGCTTTGGATTGACCACGCCTATTGCCGGCGGCTGCACCTTCAGTACGTTGTGATGATCAGTCACAATCACATCCATCCCTAGCACTTTAGCACGTACTATCTCTTTTTCACTCAAGCTGCCGCAGTCTACCGTCACAATCAGTTTCGTCCCGGTTTTAGCGATCTTTTCAACTGCATCTATCGTTAACCCGTAGCCTTCGATGAATCGATTCGGCATAAATGCATCAACATGATCGAACCCAAAACTCCCAAACGAATCGAGTAGTACCGTCGTCGCGGTCAGCCCGTCTATATCGTAATCACCATAAATCGTAATGTGCTCTTGTTTCTCTCGAGCCTCCACTAATCGGTCAACGACGTTCCCCATATCCGGTAGCAAAAATGGGTCATGCCCGTCTTCATATGTTGGGTGCAAAAAAGCAGCTCGTGTAGCTTCATCTTGAAGACCGCGAGCTGCTAATATCTGTTCAAAAAGAGATGCCATTACTGATTACATCGGCGAGACGTCAGTCGTACGCTTACTGCGAGCTGATTGATGCTGCTGAGATTTGATAACAATGCTTTGTAGTTCTTTAAAGATTGCAAATTGCTTGTTCGTCGAGTAGATTTTGGTATTCCCTTGTTTCTCGCTGGTTAAAAATCCAACTTTTTCAAGTTTCTTCAACTCTCGTTGAATATTACCCGGGTCTTCTTTGATTAGTTTTGCAAGTCCACGTACGTGTGTATGAAAATCTGGATATTTTGCATATACCACCACTATTTTTCGGCGCACTCGACTAGTGATAAAAACGTCTAACATACTCTCCCTTGCAGTTTATTTCTCTTTACGAGATGTGTTTCTTGTTACTTATAGCTTAGCACAATCTTACAACACCATTCAAGCCCGATTACTTCCAATTTAAGACAATCTGATTGATTTTCGCGATTGTATCTTCATGACTCGGAATATCGTTCACCTCGTAGTAATGATCCACGCCCATAAAGTTTTGCTTTACATCGAGAATATGTAGCTCATCGGCCGCTAAGTGCAACTTATCGACAGCTGGTACGGTGGCTGTTGGCGTTGCAATGATAACTTTTTGCGTACGGATTGGTTTCAAGAAGTCCATTGCCACATCGATTGATGCACCGTTATCGATACCGTCTGCGACTAGAATAATTACTCTATCGCGCAACATATCGTGGCTGATCATGCCGCCGTCGCCCAATAATCGATTGATCTTCTGGAATGCCTCACGCTTCTTTTCATCGAGATAGCCGTGAAATTCGCTGGTATATTCTTCTACCTGGCCTGCCGAAAACATACCGTTGTAGGTAAACCCGCCACTTTGCGACACGCCGCCAAAACTCATGCCTTCACCGGGAATTTCGATATCTTCAACCAATAGCATCGTCAGTATACAGTGTAGTGACGTCGCAATCTCCTCGCCCACTAATACAGCGCCGTCAGACAGCGCAACAACGGCACAATCTTCGTACCGGTACGACTCAACAAGCCGCTCGGCCAGGAGTTTTCCGGCATGAGATCGAGATTCAAAATACATATTCCTAGTGTAGCAGTATACTAAGTAGCATGCACTACTATGAGGTAGCTCCTATTCAGATTATCCGCAGCGGCTCGGACTCGTTTACGTATAGCTCGGAAACCAAACTATTGATTGGTCATATCGTTGAAATATCAGTTGGGAAAAAGCAGCTCGTCGGCGTCATCATTGCAACCAGCAAAAAGCCTCATTACGACACGAAAGCTATTTCACGTGTCATAGAAACGCGGCCTATTCCTACTCAGCTCATCAAAACCGCACAATGGATGGCGGTATATTATAAGACGCCGCTTGCTCATGTGCTCCGTACGATATTACCGACCGGCGTACACAAAAATCGACGAGAAAGTAAGCAGGATGACAGATTGGATACGCCAAAACGAACAAAAATTGTATACACCCAAGATCAGCACAATGCTATCGATATAATCGACGGCATGACTCCCGGAACGGCGCTATTACACGGTATCACTGGCTCAGGTAAAACCCACGTATACATAGAAACTGCCCGGCGCACGCTTGAGAAAAACCAGTCAGTCATTTTATTAGTACCCGAAATTGCCCTCACCTCTCAGCTTGTTATGGAGTTTTCGAAATACTTCGAGAACATCATACTGACGCATTCTCATCAGACGGAAGCTGAACGACACGCTATATGGAAACGAATACTTGAGAGTGATGAACCGCAGGTTGTAATTGGGCCACGGTCGGCATTATTCATGCCGTGTCAAAATGTGGGACTCATTGTGATAGATGAATGCCACGAACCAACCTTTCTACAAGAAAAAGCACCGCGTTACTCAGCGCTGCGAGTAGCCAGTACATTGGCTCGCTTCCACGGAGCCAAGACCATACTTGGTAGTGCCACCCCGAACGTGAGCGACACCTATTTGGCAAAAACATCCGGTCGACCGATCATCGAAATGATGTCCTCGGCGCGTACAGATACCGTACAGCCGACTGTGCAAGTCATCGATATGACAAAGCGACCAAACTTCAAAAAACATCGTTTCGTATCCGACGCTCTTATCACGCAGATCGATAAAAACCTTATTTCACGCAAACAAACGCTGGTATTTCACAACCGTCGCGGCAGTGCATCGACGACGCTTTGCGAAAACTGCGGATGGCAAGCCGGGTGCCCACGTTGCTACACCGTGCTGACACTCCATGCCGATAATCATGAGCTTCGCTGCCATATTTGCGGCTATATAGATGCTGTTCCGACCCAATGCCCAGAGTGCTCCCAAGTAAATATCGTTCATAAAGGCATCGGTACAAAACTTGTCGAGTCGGAACTCCGCAAATTGTTTCCGAAGGCAACCATTATGCGGTTCGACGGAGACAGTGACGCCGACGAGACACTCGCAAAACAATATACGCAGATTCATAGCGGTGACATCGATATCGTCATTGGTACGCAGGTTGTCGCCAAAGGCCTCGATCTGCCGCACTTACGCACGGTCGGTATCGTTCAGGCGGACGCCGGGCTTAGCTTGCCGGACTACACGGCGACCGAGCGCACCTTCCAGCTCCTTTCGCAGGTCATCGGGCGGGTTGGACGCTCACATCACGCCACTACCGTCATCGTTCAAAGCTACCAACCGACTCATCCTGCAGTTGTCGACGGCATTGCTCAGAATTATGCATCGTTTTATGAACGCACCCTCGCGCTTCGAAACCATACCGCGTTCCCGCCGTTCACCTTTTTGCTCAAGCTAACCTGTACTTACAAAAGTGAGGCCGCGGCAGTAAGAAATGCGCAAAGTCTTGCACAGAAGCTGCGCCAGGCGATACAGTCCGATGTTGAAATTCTCGGCCCAAGCCCAGCGTTCTACGAACGTTCGCGTGACACATATCGTTGGCAACTGGTCATAAAAAGCCCTCGCAGAAAAGATTTACTCAGTCTTCTCGATCACCTACCTCCCGCACATTGGCAGTATGAGCTCGATCCTATCTCTTTATTATAAATAGTTTATGTTCTTTAGAGCTGTAAAGAACCAAACAGCTCACCTTTTGCTGCCAAAAGCTGAAGAAAAGCACTGGACGGCTTCCCGTCGTCAGGAAAAGCTAGCCGCTAAGAGCAGTCGCTGCGGAACTCCCTTTGGTCGGTTCATTCCCATTCTTTAATTTATTTGAGATGAACAAGTCCTCGCGAATTACCCTGCTCATTAGCAGCTAGCCTTTCGCTGGCGCCACTGCAGATGTCCAGAGTGGGCTTCGCGCCAGACGGTCGCTAGTATTTCCGAAGACTCTATTTTATTTACGAATCATTTTTTGCGATAAAGGCTTTAGAAAACTAAACAGCGTCAGTTGGCGCGTTAGCCCACCCGTCCTTTCGTCAAACGTGGCGGCATGTGTTGTTAGACTGACAATCTTACAAGCCGAAAGCTGTTTGAGGCAAGCGTATTAGAGCCAGTGGCTCTAATACATGCGCCGAGTTCTTTCGGTGATTGTCAGGGCTGATCAACACTGACCCAAGAGTAGACGAACTGGACTTGAAGCTTTTGTTTCTTTTCGTTTCAAGACGAAAAGAAGGCGTTGGTTCTTGGGCGCAAGAACATGTACTACTTTGTCATTACAAAGCACAATAAAACTTATATAATTAGTTATATAATTCGTATCTAGTAGTTCCGTTATGCAGTTTAGCAAAAACACATCCCCCGCTTGCATCTTCACCCCCCCGACGTATACTGAGCAACATGAAGAAAACCACAAGCGGGTTTACTATAGTCGAGTTACTTATTGTTATTGTGGTTATCGCTATTCTTGCAGCAATCAGTATTGTTGCCTACAACGGGATACAAGCACGAGCTAGAGATACAACCCGGGTAAGTGATGCCAGAAGCATCACAAAAGCTCTTCAGGCGTATCACGCGATAAATGGGCGGTTTCCTGCGGCTACGCCGGGGTGCTGGGAGAGCAGCGATGTTGTTGATTTTATGGAATACATGAATGCGGATTATGGCTTGCCAAAAGTACCGCTTGACCCAACAAATCAAGGTACATACAGATATAGCTATTGTCGATACCCTGCATCTAGTAGCGGATGCGCGGCATCTGGTTACTACGTTGTATTTGGAATTCAACGATTTGAAACCTCATCGATTTGAAACCCAAGTAACTGGCAGTGCGGTACTAGAAATTGGAGTCCCGAATTTTCATGGTCCTGGGGCGCATTTGAATAGAGCTGAGATGTCTTCACGCAACACAAGTATTGACCTTTAACCCTGCCTTATTCTGATATACTATGAGGAATGAAAAAAGAAGACATCATAACCTTGCCGAACCCCCACTTACGCCAGAAATCGGCGAAAGTCCCTTTTGTCGAAGAAGCGACAAAAAAATTAATCCTCGAGATGACCGCAGCCGCACTCGATTGGGAAGATTCTCGACCGCATGAGATTAGTGCCGCATTGGCCGCTGTACAAGTCGACCGACTGGAAAAAGTAGTTATCGTGCGAGCAAATTTCGACGATAAAGGCGACAAAGAGTTCACTGCGCTGATTAACCCAAAAATCGTTAAATACGAAGGTACCGAAGTTGCCGATTACGAAGGCTGCCTCTCTGTCAGCAACGTCTACGGCAAAGTTCCCCGCTGGGACCGTGTCCGCGTAAAAGCACTCGACCAAGACGGTAATGAAGTCCGATTTAAGGCCGACGGATTCTTAGCTCGCGTTATCCAACACGAAATCGACCACACGAACGGCATTTGCTTTATCGACCACATCAAAGACAACACTGATGCATTTTATAACCTCGACGAGAAAGGCGAGCTCCAACCTCTTGATTATGACCGCGACATCAAAGACTCTGATATTCTTTGGCAATGAGCGCCTCGTTAGTGGGCTCGAAAAAACCGATGCGCCGGTTCTTCGGGGGCTACTTGAGCGCGGATACACCGTCAAAGCGGTTGTGTCACACCACACCGACGCTAATTCACGCAAACCACGCCCGCTTGAAGTAGCCGACATTGCCAAGCAGTACAATGTACCGCTATACCTACCCGACCGACCGATGGACATATACGACCAGCTTGTTGAGCTGCAAGCCGATGCAGCGATATTAGTAGCCTATGGCCGTATTATTCCCCAAGAAATTATCGATATCTTCCCCCTCGGTATCATCAACATCCACCCGTCACTACTTCCCCATTACCGAGGGCCGACACCGATTGAGACACCGATTGTCAACGGCGATGCGATGAGCGGTGTTTCAATCATGCAGCTTGGTGCCGGGATGGACGACGGACCCGTGTTTGCCCAAGACACCTTTACCATCACAGAGACTGATACAAAGTTTGATATTTACGAAAAAGTGACACATATCAGCGCAGAGTTATTGTTCGATACGCTCGAATCGATTTTGGATGAATCGCTGATGCCGCGCGAGCAAAATCACGATGAAGCAACGTTTTCAAAGCTGTTATCAAAAAAAGATGGCGTGCTCGACCCGGCGATCCACACGGCTGCCGAAGCTGAACGAAAAATTCGAGCCTATCTTGGATTCCCAAAAACAAAACTAACGATATTCGGTGAACCGCGCATTATCACCAAAGCACACGTTTCAGACCAACAAAAAACACCGCTTGACGTGATGTTTCATGATGGCGCCTATCTTTCTATAGATGAGCTACTAGCGCCAAGCGGCAAAACCGTCAGCGCAGATGCGTTCCTTCGCGGTTACGCAGCCTGAGGTGGCTGTTGATCTGAATTTTGCTGCGCGGCAGCGGCTTGTTCTTGCATGCCACCTAAAATAGCGTCGCGGTTGCCGAGAATCTCTTTTTTTAGTTCGTCGAGAACGGCAGCGACCACATCTCGGTAATCCGGACGGTTCACCTCAAGCCATTTCGTCGCCGTGTACTCGGCAATTAGCCGTGGATCGTCAGCAGGCAACTTAGTTGCTTCCATCAGTTTGCCAAAAGCTGCTTCTTGAGAGTACTGTGGTGCATGGTTTGCAAGCCATTCCTGAATCTTGTCTTCTTTTCGGTCGATAATCTGCTCAAATTCTTCCAGTTGCGCATCAGACAGTCCGTCGGAAAGCCGAGTGCCCACGCGAAGCTCGAGCTCACTGTAGATATGCTGCAAAAATGGCTTTTTCTGATCTTCCGGAAGCTGGTCGAGCCCGATATCTTTTAAGAATTGGTCGTCTAATCGAAACATGAATACTCCTTAACTTCAAACTTATCCTTATTATACTACACGTCGCCTGATATACGGTTATGACACGAAGTCTAGTACACGTTCACGCGCGGTGTCGTGATTGTCTAAGTAAGCACGAATAATTTTATCTGCTTGTCGTGGGAGCTCGGTGTCGTCACCGGTAGGGTTAACGAACAACCAATTACCGAAAATACTTTGTTCAACAATAGGTGAGCCGTCCGAAAACTCAATACCAGCCAATTTTGGCCCAAGTTTATTCATATCAGCCTGCATTGCTTGGCTGATCTCACTGAGCTGGTCGTTGACAACCGCTGTATCAAGGGCGGCATCTATCTTGTTCCAGTCTGCATTGGTTACCGCATCAGTCTCTGCTGGTGCTACCTCTGTATCGTCTGCCATCCCGTGATTTTCAGTAGCCTCCGTTGAGCTACCATCATCTGACGAATCTGATTCTGCCGCGGAAGAATCTTCGGCAGGAGCGACATCGGTCTCAGGCTCAGCTGTGTCGGTTACATCTGGTGCTTCACCGCTATCAGCGGCATCCGAAGTATCGAACATATCAGCATCCACCGATCCGTTAATAACCCCGTCATCGATCGCATCGGCAACCATAGGTGCTGCATTTGGGTCCCATGTTGCTTCTGTCGGAGCAGAGATGCCCACTTCATATGTACTCTCACCCATCGAATATGTATCCGCACCGTGGTGATCAATCAAATTGATATAATCCGGTCCATACGCATCAACGAGCGCTTGGTGGCTTTCCCACGCTTGTTCAGGCGTCATATCAACACCCTGAGCAGCTGCTTGGTCTATCAGTACATGTGTATATCCGTCACCTTTACCGACAGTAAAGCTATCTGTTCCCGTTTCATGAGAGGTTTCTGTATCTACCAGAGGTAGGTTCGTCCATCCATCATCACTATCTTTTGTACCACCAACATCTTCAGTATCGACGATGTCGAGGTTCGTAGCAGAACCGCCTTCATTTACAAGTCCATGGTTTGTCAGCGACGTACCATCAATTTCACGTCCAGCATCATGAGTAACATCTGCATCAACCAGCGGTAGATTCGTCCATCCACCAGTTGCGTCCGGATCAAACTCGACGATGTCGAGATTCGTGTCGCCCTCGTCGCCGCTAACCATGTCGTGGTTCGTCCAAAGCGTACGATCATGCATATCGCCGCGCTCAGCCATGCCGTAATTGCTCGACGTATCTCCTGCGGAAGTCGTGTCGATATCGTGATTACCCGCTACGTCGCTGACAAGTTGGTAATTTCCATAATTGCCGCCATCGCTATATATACTATAGTTGGTCTCTACATTTGTGGCGCTATCGGCTAACGGCAAATTGGAGCTATCAAGTGGTAGGCTATCAGCCGCATTCGCGGGACTTGCTCCTCCTGCTCCTAGCATTTCACCAATGATCGCACCGGCAGCGACAGAAACTGCACCAATTTTTACAGCCTTACGGATCTTCTGCTGTTCACCTTTGCTGTCAATCTCGTATATCTCATTCATTCTAGCCTGAAGTGCTGTAATAAATTCTTCGTGAGTTGAGGTAGCGTCGATATCGATACCGCTAAGAATCTCTTCACTACTCATGTCTAGTTGTTCGATTCCACCAGAGTGTTGTGTGATGTAGCCTCTGCCGAATCGTGACGCAACAATGGCACCGGATGTTACTGCAGCCGTTGCGGCAATACCGCCAGCAGCGACAGTGACAACGCCAACCGCTGCGAAGCCAAGTGCAATACTTTTTGCCGTGCGCGTTGCAACATTACCTCGGTTCATGAATTCTGAAAACTTGTTCAGGAATTGCCATCTATTCGTACCCTCGACGGTATCCTTCGATTCCTGACGTAAATCGTTCTGACCTTGTAGCCAAAATTCTGCGGTTCGTAGACGCTGTTGTGATACGTCATCTATACCCGCAAGTTCCTCGGCTTGTTCTCTCCTCTGAAATTCTTCAAAAAGAGCATTATATTTCAATTCTGCTGCATTAAAGCCACTGATTTTACGCACGCCTTTATAGTCACCCGCACGCCGTTGTCGTTTCGAAGATTTTTCTGCCCAGGTCGTACGAGCAGTATCGAGCTCCGCTCGTAATGCCTCATCTGTTAGTTCATGTGGTTCTGCGTCAATTGATGCTGGTTGTGCGTATAATTGCTCTCTCATAATTTCTACACAGTATCATAAAACTATTATATACGCAAGTGCAGTTACAGCCTCGACAGCCAGTACATCGTGCTACAGCCCTATAGATATATGATTATTTTATGTACTGGTAATTGACTTATTTAGATGTTTATGCTATAATCAACATTACGTCTTGGGCACGCTATTTGGGAGAGATGATTCTTTCGTACGCCTGTTACAGGAAGTTCGTTTACAATTCAGTCACTATCTATTTATGCTATTTCATATTTCTAGCGCTTCTAGCGTAGCAGTACCGGCAGCATCACACCCATGCCGTCGCTACTGCTGCGCTAGAGGAAAACTTACGTTTTCTTCGCGCTAGCACTGTGAAACTACAACTGTATACCGGTGATTTTCCTATCCTTTGGTAGGAAGCAACAGCTGCTCGATGTTATATACGTCGACCACCTGTTGCTCCCTACCCGCACGGGGAGCCGCCATTGTAGACATAGTCTGCGATGCCATTCGATCCCCGCGCAGGGGAAAGGAGAATCATCACCATGACCGACACCACGCACGACCACGACTCCATGGCTCCGCAGGTGGAGCCCGGAACCCTCAAGAAGATCGGCAAGTTCATCAGGACCAAGGCAGTGGTGATCTACATCATCGCCGTCCCGATCGTCACCTACAACGCCGGCTACAACCTCCGGTTCGGAGACTGGCTGGGATGGCAGGTGCTCACCCTGTGCGGGCTCGTCTCGCTCTTCGGGTGGATGCTGCTGAAGCAGCACTCCAACGCCCTCCTCGAGAAGGCAGCGCGCAAGCGGTACATCTTCGGCCTCACCGCCGTGGCCCTGTTGTTCGCTGCCGTCCTCGGCTACAGGCTCATGGGCATCAACATCAGCAGCCTCAGCATGCCCGACTTCGACGGAGGATTGATGTCCTTCGTAATCGGCGCGGTGATCGCCACGATCTGCGTGGTCGGGGGCTACATCACCCTCGCACTGTTCAACGACTGGCGCGACCAGCGCTACCAGCACTCCCACAACAACCAGCGCTGACCCAACCCCAACCACATGAAAGGAGGTGGCGTGCTATGAAGCACACCACCAACCGCCGGGGGCCGGTGATCGCCCTCGTCGTCGCTGCTGCACTCATCTTGACCGCATGCAGCGGCTCGTCCGGAGACGTCGACACCATCGACGTCTCCACCACGGCAAAAGCGAGAGACGTGGCCTGCAACAAGGTCGCTGATGTCGCTGGCGCCATTGCCGCACTCGACGCAGAAGCGGCACCCGGCAAGCGCAAGCAGCTGGAAGACTGGGGTCTCGACCCCAACGAACGCGACAACATCGCGGACGTGAGGAACCGACTCGCCGAGCGTCAGACGCTCTGCGAGGAGGAGAACGACGAAGTTGCAGACGCCGAACCCTCGGAGACTGCATCCCCCACCCCGTCGCCGACGGCCTCGGTAACCCCTTCGGCGTCACCCGACCCCGAGGAGACCGAAAACCCCGACAACGAGGAATGTGCGTCCACCGGCGATGTCCGCCAGTGGAGCCAGCTCCTCGACCACGAGGAGCTGAAGGAGACGATCACGTCCGCTTCGGACGAGATCGGCTTCCGGTGGTCGGACGTCCGCACCTGGGCGAGCGACTACGAGCAAGACTGCAAGGGGGCACGAGTCATCTTGGTCTTCGACAAGCCCAACTTGTCGAACGAAACCGCCCGGCAACGGGTGGATGCCAAACCCGATGTGCCGGTGCTTCGTGTCGGCAGCTGCCGCGTCATCAACGACGACGGCGACGGCTGCACCACGAAGCGAGCGGTGCGTGTGATTCTCGCGCCGCTGGTCATCGAGGATGGCGCAGCGGTCGGGCTTCGGTCCGGCGTCGGTGTCACCGTCGACAAGAACCACGCGATCTACGTCTACACGACGCAGTGACCGGGTGGTTCGCTACCCCGCCCTTGGTTCTCGCAGTACGCGAGGGCCGGGGCGGGGTAGCACCCCAACTTTTGTAGTTTCACTAGATGCCAGCTGGCAATCACATTTCCGAGCTTATTCGCTCGATGCATGTGGTTGCCACTGGCAAACAACAATGTGAGTTGCCATATATAGATAGCAGTTACGCTACGGCTGATTTTAATTATTTTCGGAACGGCGCACCCTCTTCACACCTCACATAAGTTTTCCACATCGTCAGATTTGCTCTAATTTTTTACGTTTACAGAGGTTGTTTGTGAAATAGTATTGACATTTTATATTACTTATGGTTATAATAGAAACATAAATTAAAAAAAGCAAACATTGGAACAAATATTATGCCAGAAACACTACCCCGCGAAGAATACGATAGCCCAACAGACGAACCCGAGCAAAGCGCTACAGAGCCTGACCAGACTACATTCGAGTCGGATCCCCTTTATGAGAACGAGGCTCCTACCCCACTGACAGCTAAGACTCGTATAGGACGGCTACTGCAACGAATGTCAGACCGACTAGAAAATGGAGCGGAACGCGCCGACAATGGTGTGGAACGAGTATCTGAAGCAAAGGATCGTATAATTGCAGCTGGTCGAGTCGGACTCATTGCTGCTAATGAATTTACGGTTGGCGCTACGATACTTACCGCTGGAGCTACTGCAAAAGGATACCGAAAAATTGATAGCGCTTTTGAAAGTGGCATTCAAGCTGGACACAATGAGCTTGTTGAGGGCAAAGATGCAGCTGTAAGCTATGCTACTGATAAAAAAGATGCCGCTATTGGCTACATGGACTCCAAGAAAGATGCAGCAAAAGACACTATCGTCAATAAGTGGACAGCAGCCGAATCAAAAGCTGGCGAAATTGGGACTTCCCTTGAAAATGGAATCACGCGAACGATCGAATTTGGTACAGGTGTACGCGAGAAACTAAAAGCTAGCCGTGAGGCTGCAAAAATACGACGTGCTGAACGTCGTGAAAAATGGAAGACTACATACACTAATGGCCGAGATACTGTGAAAAGTGGCATCGAGTCAACCAAGGATACTGTACGGACAGTACGCACTATAGGTCGTACTGCTATGGAGACTAGGAATATGCCCCTCGCCTCCAGTCCAAACTATCATAAACATAAAAAGGTATAATGCAACTATGACACAATTTATTACTCAACAAAATTTACGTGACGCTGGAATAAAATTAAATGATTCAACTGACGCAGATGCGCTCATTGAGCAACTAAACACCACCTTGCAAGAACGAGTCGGCGAAGAGATAACATCGTCACTTCCAGAAAAAAAGCTAGAAGAATTACTAAAAATCCAAGAGACTTCTAACGATGCAATCGCTGCAGAATGGATGAGTCAGAACGTACCAGAGCTTGAGGCTATCGTTCAGGACGAAATAGACATACTCTTAGGCGAACTAGCCGAAAATTCCGATAACATCAACGAAGCTAAATAACTGATAGAAATAAAAATATCGCCCCCTGCAAGGAGCGATATTTTTATTTTATATTGTAAATTGACTATGAAAGCGTTCGTTTCACCAATTCTCGTGTAAAGAATTCGAGCTTATCACCTTCTTCGAGTTGCAGCTTCTTTTTTGTGACAAGTGTCAATCCACACATCTCACCTTCAGTCACTTCTTTGGCTTCTACTTGCTGACGTTGCACTTTAGTAACTTCGACTTCAGCAATCTGTTCTTTACCGCGCAGCACGCGAACTATCGTGCCAGGTTTTGCTTTTCCAGAGGTTACTTCCCCACCGGCAATCACTTCGTCTTTCAGTGTTCGGAAGATGCCCTTTATCGTCAGTTTACCAATTTCGGTTTCGACAACTTCTGGTGCAAGCAGGTCTTCCATACTTTGCTTGGCGTCGTCGAGTAGTTCGTAGATAATCTTAAAGATACGGACCTGGACTTTGTCTCGTGCCGCTTGGCGTTTCACGTTTGGCGGTAGGTCGACATTAAACCCGTAGATAACCGTTCCCTCGTTACTCGCTAAGTGGACATCGTTTTCAGAAATACTACCGACGCCGCTACCGATAATACGGATGTTGACGTCACCCCCAGTTTCTACTAGTCGGAGGCTGTCCATAACACTCGTAAGCGAGCCTTGAACATCGGCTTTGACGATAACATTAAATTCAGCAGCTTCGTGCTTTTGGCTCATCAGCTTCAACATATCGGCGCTGGTTACGTTTGAACTTGCCGCGTCTCGCTCCCGTTCAATGCGCGTTTGCGCAGTCATTTGACGAGCAGCTTTTTCATTTTTAACGAGGCTAAATGTGTCGCCAAATTGTGGTAATTCTTTAAACCCAGTGATCGTAATTGGCGTCGATGGACCAGCTTCTTTGAGCGTATCGCCCTTGTAGTCGAGTAAAGTGCGGATTTTCCCGTAGGTGGTACCAGCAACGGCGAAGTCGCCGGTTTTCAACTTGCCTTGTTCGACAAGGAGCCCGACAACCGAGCCGCGTCCTGTTTCCATGTGCGCTTCAATCACTAAGCCCTCAGCCGGTACGTCGTTATCAGCCTTGAGCTCTTCCAGATCGGCGACCAGGAGAATGCTTTCAAGTAGCTTATCGATACCATCACCAGTTTTGGCGCTGACTTCAACCATAATCACGTCGCCGCCCCACTCTTCTGGGTTGAGTTTATGTTCAGTGGCTAGTTGCGTCTTCACAAACTGAGAATTTGCTGACTCTTTGTCCATCTTGTTGATAGCAACTATGATCTTGGCATTTGCTTCACGCGCAAAACGAATAGCTTCAATCGTTTGCGGTTTCACACCATCATCAGCGGCGACCACAATCACAACCACGTCGGTTAGAGTGGCACCGTGCTGACGAAGTGCTGCGAACGCTTCGTGCCCTGGCGTATCGAGCAATGTCATCATGCGGCCATTCTTTTCAGCCTGGTAGGCGCTGATGTGCTGCGTAATACCACCGGCTTCACCGTCGGCGATCTTTTGCCCAATCACGGCGTCGAGTAAACTAGTTTTACCGTGGTCGACATGGCCCATGACCGCCACAATCGGTGGACGTTCACTGGCATGTTCAGATACGGTGCGAACACGAACTTCTTTGGCTGCAGCTTCTTTTTTCTGCAACTCGACGTCTATATCGAGTTCTTCGACAATGATAGAGGCTGTTTCAAAATCGATACGTTGATTGATTGTTGCTGCAATGCCGTTTTTGAACAGTTCACCGACAAGCATCGTCACAGAAAGGTTAAGGTTTTCGGCTAACTCGCCGACCGTTATCGAATCAGCGATTGTTACTACTTTTTCTGCCATACGCGCGCTCCTTATCTATCCGAGCTTGCTCGGCACTTATCGGTTGTTAGTTCATTATTTTTTCTTGTCGTTGAGGCTGAGTGAGATTTTACGATTGTCTTTGTCGACTTCGAGGACCGTGAATTCTTTGCGCTCGTTGAGCGTGAAGACTTTTTCTGGGTCAACGTCGCTGCCACCACCGAGTTCAGAGATGTGCACCAGTGCTTCTACAGCTGGACTGATTTGTACGAATGCGCCAAATGGTGTGATTCGTGTAATTGTGCCCTCAGCTTTTGAGCCAGGAGTGAATTTTTCGACTTCATCAAGCCATGGATCTTTTTGTAGTTGCTTAATACTAAGGCTAAGACGCTCTTTATCGATAGAGATGATTTTTGCTTCAACAGTTTGGCCAACTTTTACGTAGTCGCCAGGGTTGTTAACTCGTTCCCAGCTGATTTCTGAAATGTGAATCAAACCTTCGATGCCTTCAACGTTGACGAATACACCGAAGTCTACTACGCCAGTTACAACACCAGTAATGCTGTCACCAACCGTTAATTTTTCGAAGCGAGCAGCCAGGCCATCTTTGATAGCTTCTTTTTCAGAGAAGATAAGTTTGTTAGCTTTGCGGTCAACATCGAGAATGCGAACACTCATTGGCTTGCTGATCAGCACATTGAGTCGTGAAAGAATCTCGTCCTTGTCGCTTGAACCAACTCGTGGATAGTGTTCGGCTGAAAGTTGAGAGACCGGGAGGAACCCGCGTACTCCTTCGTATTCAACCAATAGTCCGCCGCGGTTAGCGTCGTATGGCGTAACCTCGATAATGTCACCAGCTTCTTGCTTGGCAATCACTTCGTCCCAGCCGCGTTCTTTGGCTGCTTTACGGAGTGAAAGGAGTGAATATCCGTTGTCGAGCTCGGTATCAACGACACTTGCCGTGACTTCGTCGCCGACTGATAAGTTACGAGAAAAACCGACTTCACGTCGTGGGACAAACCCGACGCCAAGTGGGCCAAGGTCTACCAACACTTCGTGTTTTTTTACCGTTAGTACGATACCTGTAACTGGTTCGTTTGCTGTAAGTTGCTTAACGGTACCTTCTCCTGCGAGTAGGTCATCCATTGTTATTGAAGTTGTTGTTGCCATATGTCTAAAGAGACTCCTTTGTTAATAATATTTATCAGAAGGGCGTCGTAAGGGTACCTCGCTCACTTCATAATCACTATGTAGTGTACTACGAGCCACCACTGGTGTCAAAGGTTGAACTACTGTTGGGTTAGGCGCTACGAGATCGTGTGTATGATACGACCGAGAAAGCAACAAGAGAGAGCACGAACAAGCTAACGGCAGTTTCAGCCGGACCCGTTACGGGAAGTGCTTCGGTATCATCGGCGTCTGCCGTGTCGTCTGATCGTTGCGCTGGTGTAGCTGGCGCTTGCTCACTCGAGCTAGCAGCTTTTTCATCGTCAGCTTCGGTGGTGTCATTGGGCTTTTTTTCGTCAGCTTTTTTATCAGCAGTGTCTTTTTCGGCTGACGTCGTGTCATTCTCCGGCGCCTGCGACTGGCTCGTGCCTTCATCGTCGACTGCCAGGTCGGTGTTGAGGCGTTGCGTTTTCACAAAATAAACCGTACCGACAAGTCCAAGCATAAGAACTGCCCCGATTATCAAAAAGCTCGCTATCCATCCACCTTGTCGTGTATCCATCTTCATATTTCACCTTTGAAATTATTCTACTTACGTATACTATATCAGTTTTATACAATACTTGCAAGTACATCAGCGTGGTATACTCGTGTGTAATGATTGTTGCTATAGATATCGGAGGAACAAAGACACTTGTGGCGGTGTTTGACGCCTCTATGAACATTGTAAAATCCGTAAAATTCAAAACGCCAACAAATTATACAGAATTTTTGAAAGAAGTAAGAAATGCCAGCCTACAGCTCCCTCTTGAGGATATTCAAGCAGGTGCAGTTGGTACGCGCGGAGTAGTCGATAGAGAAAAAGGCGAACTCGCTCTCGACACAAAACTCGGGTGGAAGAACATTCCACTCGCCCAAGACTGTAAAGATATTTTTAACTGCAACTTTTCGATAGAAAACGATGCAAAAATGGCTGGCCTTTCTGAGGCTCGAGCCGACACGGCCCATGGTTACTCAAAGGTTGTCTACGTAACCGTCAGTACGGGGATTAACTGCGCTTTTGTCATTGATGGTCTCCTCGATCAGCATACCGTCGGCTCAGAAGTAGGAAAATGGCTAGTCGAAAAAGATGGCAAAGTCCAACTTTGGGAAAACGTAGCCTCTGGCAGCTGGATAAAAGAAACCTATGGCGGGCTTGCTTCGGATATTACAGACCCAGTAGCCTGGAAAGATATCTCATACAATCTCGCACTCGGTTTCGTCAATATCGCAGCCGCATATACGCCAGACCTTATTATTATCGGTGGCGGTGTGGGGACTAATTTCGATAAATTCGGTGATATTCTACAAGAAACTATGAAAACCCTAGCCCACCCCATGATCACCGTCCCACCCGTTATCGAAGCATCCTACCCCGAGGATGCAGTAATCTATGGATGTTACCACTATGCCCACGACCGACTCACTGCTTCATAAGCTGACGCTTCAGTACCCTCACCTTACATTTCACGAAGGAGATGATTTTCATTGGTCACCGACCGAAAAAAGCATCTATTTTATCGCGGACGATCCTTTACTGAACGAGCGCTTGTTGCACGAGGTGAGCCATGCGCAGCTCAAGCACGCCTCATACACGCGAGATATAGAACTGATTGCGATGGAACGGGATGCATGGGGATATGCGCGTATCACACTGGCACCTGCCTACGACATAACGATTGATAGCTCGGTTATCGAAGACGACCTCGACACGTATCGACATTGGCTACATGCTCGTAGCACCTGCCCGGAATGTAGCGCAACAGGAATTCAAACCAAATCCCTCGAGTATACCTGTGTCGCCTGTAGGGGCACCTGGCGAGTCAATACCGCTACCGGCTGTGCCCTACGCCGATACACACACAAAAAACGCGCCGAATAGGCGCGCTTTTGTTAGTTAAACAGCTATTACTCTGCTTTTGGAGCTGTTTTACGACGACGTGAAATTTTTCCACCTTTTGCGCCTGCTATACGAGCAAGCGCTGGGTTTGCCGCAAAACCACCAGTTTTACCGTTCATGCCACCTTTTGCGCCAATTTTAGCGTAAAAGTTTGGGTCTTTCGCTTTGTTTGCTGCGGCTGCTTTGAGTCCACCTGCTTTTGTTCCTGCCATGATCTTAGTTCTCCTCATTATTAAAAAGATTTCCACGCCCTAATGGACACGAAAACCCTCCTTATTACCTCACACATGGTATGTGTATGAAACTAATATAGCATAGCTTGAGCACTTTGTCAACGTTTACCATGTGCGGTTTTATGGTCTAAAAAGTATTGCACTTATGCATGTGGTGGTATATCATTGAAGTAGTCCGTATCACTGCGAAATCGATATTGGCTACTGGCACCTGTTTGAATCCCAAATTTAGATTCAAATCAAAACGACCCTATCTGCGAGATGGGTCGTTTTTTGTCTATACGCCTGTCTATTATTCGATTGCTGTTAGCTTCTCCGTTACCTGTACATACGCCGATGCGGCGGCTTTCGATATGTCATCGAGCTCTTTATAGGAGTCATTGAGCTCTTTTACTGCTTTTTCATAGGCGTCCCGATTTTCTTGTGCATTGGCTTTGGTGAGGGCGGTCCACGCAATCTCAATCTTTTTTACTACCGTTACCGCTGTCGTCTTCATCGCAATCGACGAATCGCCCGCAGCGTCTATCGCTTCTAATTCGCCCACGGCTTTCTTAGCTGCATCAAGTCTCGATTGGTAGGCTGCGGCACCAATATTGCCGTCCACGGCTAGTGCACCGATACCCGTAGAAATCGTATCGGCAGTTTGATAGTATTCTTCTACCGCAGCAGCCCTCGTAGCAAGCGCGTCTCGCGATGTAATAGCGTCGTAGCACCTCGCCTGAAGCACTTTCAAGTCTTTGTTTATAGATGTCTGCCACCCACTCATGCTACCGGGTGTGCACGACAGCGTTTCTGGTTCGGTCATTGTTCGTATCGCCGCGCGTCGTTCGGTAGGCGACATCTCGCTACTGGTAAAAAACGTCGCGGCTAAAGATGTCGTTTGCTCTGCATGCGCGTTAGTTCGCCGAGACAAATCACTCCAAGCGCTGGCACTGGCGTACGAATACGCCCCCATTACGACTACTGCGATGGCAACAATACTAACACCGATGCTTTTTTTTGAAATTTTTGAGTTGATACGCTTCATGTCATAGCCCTAGCGCCGGTGCGGTTAATTCATGGCTGAGCGGCCATGGGTTGAACGTACAGCCTTGAAGATCAATCGACTGCTGCTGCATGACTGGCGCGGCGTTGCCTGCTCCCGAGCAATCCTCATGTCCATGACCAAGCCAATGTCCAACCTCATGATTTACCACCATATGACGATAATCGCGAATACCACCACCGCCGTTGTTCCAGGCAGCGGTCCCTCCTGACCACCTATCGTCGTTGATCAGCACCGAGCTGCCGCTTCGGCAGCTCCACTCTGCACTACAACCAGCATATTGTCCTACTCGTGAGGCTTCGGCTAATACTAAGTTGAAGCTGCCTCCAGATGACACTTGTTGGAATGAAATACCGATCGATGCCCAGCCACGCGAATCATTCAGCGTTGCGTTCGCCTGCGCGGCAAATTCCTGGAAGCTCGAGCGCGTTGAGCCAAGCGTGCTCACGCTGTAGTTGACGGTTCGCAAGATAGAACCTGTTGACGATGATCCAGCTGGTTGCGGCGCTACTGTAGCCTGCTCTTTGGCGATTTGATCTTTAAGCCATTGTGGCTGCTCCAGCTTCGGTGGCGTCACCTCCTTAACAGCTTGTTCCAATGAGGCTGTATCGGCCTGTATCGCCTCTTCAGAAAGCGACATTCCGTATACTGGCAAACCGATACCAAGCAGTATCAGCGCAACACCCCCTCCACCAAGTATTTTTTGTATCATAACTTTCCCATTATATCACCGTTACCGTAAAAATTTTCTGAGCAAACAGTCCTCCGTATGGTGCAACCCCCACCTCATACTCACCTGAGGTGAGCGAGAATGTCGGCGTAAAACAGATTGCCGTAGCGGCAATCGTCTTTGAACCCACCTCTATACTTTCTTCAAACGTAACAGTGAAGGCCGCCGCACCCGTCGTTACCTGATGTTTTCCGGGAAACAGCGTTAGTTGGTTAACGCATACGGTCTCTGTAGCCGAAAGTAGTAATACCGGCTTTTGTACACTAAACACGAAAACATAGCCAATAAGTAGGTAGAGACATACTACCAGTACCGTCGTAAAGAGTTTGTGACGACTAACCCGTTGCACGAGCGATTGCTTTTCAATATTAAACTCCACCATGTTTCACTATTTTACCACGCAACCCAGTACGTACGCGCTTCAATAGAAGTAGCCAGGGCCGAGATAAAGCAAAAACCACCCTTTCGGGTGGTCTTATGCATAATTCGGCACCGTGCTAGTTTCCCACTTGTGGCAGTATAATCGCCGCTGATGAGCTTGACTTCTGTGTTCGAAATGGGTACAGGTATTTCCTCATCGCCATGGGCACCGAATAAAGGTTTTCCGCGCTTGTTCCTCTTATTATTTCAAGAGTGGGCGAAAACCTTAATTCGGTGTCCATAATGTGGTTAGACACGGTGGTTAGTGATGATCAAAAATTTTCTGAAACTAAACTGACGATCTTTTTAGTATAACCAGTGTGCTGTTATACACCAATTACTAGTTAAGTCTACCTCACCACCGTCAGTCAATGCAAGCATTGACTGGAGTGATAAGGACATAAAAAGGCAGTGGGACTATTAGTATGCTTCAGCTACACGTATTACTACGCTTACACCTTGCACCTATCAAACAGATAGTCTATCTGTGTCCTCATAGAGAAATCTAATCTTGAAGTTGGCTTCGTGCTTAATATGCTTTCAGCACTTATCCATTCCGAACGTAGCTACTCGACAATGCAGCAGGTGGCCACAATCGATACACCAGAGGTTCGTCCGCCCCGGTCCTCTCGTACTAGGGGTAGATCTTCTCAAATTTCTTATCGTCCATACCGGATATAAACCGAACTGTCTCACGACGTTCTGAACCCAGCTCGCGTACCACTTTAATCGGCGAACAGCCGAACCCTTGGAAGGTGCTCCCCCTCCAGGATGTGATGAGCCGACATCGAGGTGCCAAACAGCGC
>Ga0209193_1000059_pt1 | contig 81411 bp, 82 predicted proteins | sample COGITO_mtgs_1003_FD_185515 | JGI IMG/M metagenome (GOLD analysis project Ga0209193, IMG submission 185515) | Pelagic marine microbial communities from North Sea - COGITO_mtgs_100330 (SPAdes) (version 2) | ecosystem: Environmental > Aquatic > Marine > Epipelagic ...
TGATGGAGCAACAGGACCTACCGGCGCTCCCGGTGGAGCAGGACCTACAGGACCGCCCGGAAATACAGGGGCGACGGGAGCAACCGGACCAATCGGACCAACCGGACCTGCGGCTTCACCGGCGGCTGATGGTTCAGAGTCGTCTCCGAGTTATACATTCACAAGCGATACGAATACAGGATTATATCTCAAAGCGTCAGACAAGATAGGAATCGCAACGGGAGCAACCGACGCGATGGAAATCAGTTCCGCCGGTATAAATATCCTAAACAATTACAAACTTGGAATATCAGATGGTGGAGAAACACAACCAACATTGAGATTCAAAGATGATACAGATACGGGATTGTATAGGCCGGTTCAAAATACAATTGGATTTGTTGCGGGTGCAGATGAGAAAATAAGATTTGCCGCTGACGGTCAAATCGGAATCGGTGGAGCAAACTACGGAACAGCCGGTCAAGTTCTTGGTTCGGGTGGCGCATCCGGAGCGGTTTCTTGGATTGACAATACAGCAGGACCGACAGGACCGACAGGACCTACCGGACCTACAGGAGATACGGGAGCAACCGGAGCAGTCGGACCTACAGGACCGCCGGGCGGCCAAGGACCAATCGGTGTTTCCGGACCGCCGGGAAGTACAGGACTTACCGGTCCTACAGGACCACCCGGAAGTGATGGTAGCGATGGAGATACAGGACCTACAGGCCCGACAGGTCCTCAAGGAATCCAAGGTCCTCAAGGAATCCAAGGGAATACCGGACCTACAGGAAATACAGGAAATACAGGACCTACAGGACCCGACGGTAATTTCGGCGGTGCTACTTTCGATTATACATTTGACACAACAACATCAGCGGCCGACCCGGGTACAGGAAAAGTGCGCTTGAGTGCTGTTTCTCAAAGTGGTGCATCCAATATGTATATTGATATTACAGATGATGACGGAACTTCAATTCAAAGTTTCTTGTCAACAATTGATTCGGTATCTTCCGCAGTCAAAGGTCATGTCAGAATCTCAAATCGGCTTGACGCTACACAATTTATTCTATTCTCAATTTCAGACTTGACTGACAACACCGGATGGTGGACTGTCAATATCTCCGCGCAGGCTCAAAGCGCTTCATCTCCATTTTCTAATGCAGAAGATGTGATATGCTCGTTCGTTAGTACGGGCGACAAAGGTGATACGGGCGCTACCGGACCAACCGGACCCGACGGACCGACAGGCCCCGACGGACCCCAAGGCCCAACAGGACCCACCGGGCCAACCGGACCTGTTGGTGCTACGGGGGCCGCAGGCGGTACAGGACCTATCGGACCTACAGGACCACCCGGAACTCAAGGAGAAGCGGGCGATACAGGACCGACAGGACCACCCGGACCTACAGGGGCGACCGGGGCCACAGGGGCGACAGGACCACCGGGGGGAACAGGACCCACAGGCGGACCCGGACCAACAGGCGGACCCGGACCTACAGGAAATACAGGACCCACAGGACCGCCCGGACCAGATGGAAACGATGGAAGCGATGGAAATACAGGACCTACAGGACCACCGGGAAATATAGGACCAACCGGACCACCGGGAAGTCAAGGATTAACCGGACCCACAGGAAGTCAAGGATTATTTGGCGGAACAACATTTGCTTACGATACATCAAACAGCACCACTGATTCCGCTCCGGGTAATGGTTTCTATAGATTTAACAATTTCAGCAGTCAAACATCGGCCACTCTCATTTACATAGATGATGACGACAAAGATGGAAATGACATCTCCGCGTTCTTAGCAACAATTGATGACCCATCTTCAACAGTCAAAGGTCAATTGAAAATAATGAACAAAACTATTAGTTCACAATTTTTATTGTTCAATATTACTTCATTAGTTGATGCGACAGGCTACTTCAAAATCACAGTGGACAATGTTGCTTCATCAGCGACAAGCCCATTTTCATCTAATGAAGATGTGGTAATTACATTTTCTCGAACAGGCGATAAGGGAGATACAGGACCTACCGGTCCTACAGGACCACCCGGAAGTCAAGGAACTATCGGAGTCAGCGGACCACCGGGAAGTACGGGTGGAACAGGACCAGCAGGACCGCCCGGCGATACAGGACCAACAGGCGGTATAGGACCAACCGGCCCGACCGGGACGCAGGGCGATGACGGACCGACAGGACCTACAGGACCGACAGGAGCAACCGGGGCCACCGGACCTACAGGAAATACAGGCGGTACAGGACCAACCGGACCCACAGGACCCACAGGAGCAACCGGGGCCACCGGTCCGGCAGGTAATACAGGCGGACCCGGACCCACAGGCGGACCCGGACCTACAGGAAATACAGGACCCACAGGACCTAGCGGTCCGCCCGGGGATGATGGGTCAGATGGGGGAACAGGACCTACCGGACCAACGGGACCTAGTGGCGGAGCAGGACCACCCGGACCGACAGGTAGTACAGGACCGGATGGGGGAACAGGACCTACAGGCGGACCCGGACCGACAGGACCACCCGGACCGACAGGTTCAGTTTCAGCGCCTACGACTTACTCGGCATCGACAGCCTATTCATCGGGAGATGTTGTTCTTTACGCGGGTGGAACTTACATAGCAAATACAAATGCGTTTGGCGATGACCCCGACACTTCTTCGAGATGGACTTTGTTCGCATCTCCGGGTAAGATGGTGATAGTCGCAGAATGGAACGACCAATATTACACAGCAACTTTGAGAAATGGTTGGAGATGGTCATTCGGTGCGGGTATCAACAACGTCGATAACAGCGATTCCTCAACAGACCCAATGGGAACAGTTTTGCCGGTCGCTTGCAGACTAAAGAAAATAAGTTGGTTCGTTGGAAATGTTGGGTCAGAGACAGGTTCAACTTCTTTCACTCACAAGATTACAAAGAATGGTACGGATTTGGGTACAACATATTCTTGGGCTTCAACAGGAAGCGGTGGCAATTCATACCTTAGAGATGCAAGCCCGGATTTAGATTTCGCGGCGGGTGATTCGTTTAATCTTAGATTGACATCACCAACAGGATATACGTCAACGAATCAAATCGGTCGGTTAAGAGCGACATTCTATTTCGAATTGAGGGAGAATTGATATTATGACGAGAAACTTTAGAGATACAGCAACAGCAACAAGAGCATTGAAAGAAACTCAAAAAAATTGGTTGATGAGAATACAAAACGCATACGGTGAAAACTATTATGACGCTTTATCTGATTCGGAAAAAGCCGAACTTGATACGTTTAGAACTGCGATGAAAAATCTTTCTAGCATATCGACTAAAGAGTCATATCACGACGATGGCGTTTTTCCAACTATTCCATCTTGGTTTGACTATGGTGATTTAGCAGAATCCCAAGGAGTTTCAAGAGCAACAGCCGGCCCGACAGGAGCGACCGGACCTACAGGCAATACAGGCAATACAGGTCCTACAGGGCCAACAGGAAGCGCAGGTCCACCCGGCAATACAGGCGGTACAGGTCCTAGAGGGCTAACAGGAAGCGCAGGTCCACCCGGTCCGAGCGGTAGTGATGGAAGCGACGGAAGTGCAGGTCCGCCCGGTCCTACAGGACCAACAGGAAGTGCAGGTCCACCCGGCGCTACAGGTCCAACAGGTCCTAGCGGTGGCGGCGGCGGCAGTGCAATTGATGTTAATTTTGATGGAAGAGAATCAACTACGATGGTGCAGTGGCTTGTTGATTCAAGAGGCGGAACAATCCAAATCCACTTTGCGAACGGAGCGGTTGGAACAATAACCGGCGTCTTATTCTAAGAAAACATTCATAGGCGGTGTCTTTGAGGCTCGGTTGTGAAAATCGGCCTAGCCATGATAGTAAAAGATGAACAAGACAATATCGTTCGTGCGCTTGAAACTGTAAAAGACGCATTTGACGTCTTCTGTATCAATTATTCGGGGTCAACAGATTCGACCCTTGAAGTTGGAGAAAAGTGGATGGAAGAAAATGAGAAAGATGGGATTTGGATTTGCCCGGAATGGAATGGCGCGGCCGACGGACTAAATGCGACAATCGAGTACCTAGCGGAAATGGAAGTAGATTGGGTCTTGCGTATTGACGCCGATAGCCTGTTCACAGGAACGCTCCCAGACTTCGAAAAACTTGACCAAGATACAGACGGAATTGATACTAAGATTCTTAGAAATGATGGAACTTTCATCGCATCTCGACCATGGCTTTTCAAAACTCATTGTCGATACAAAGGAGTTCGACACGAAGGGCTTTATTGTAATCAACGAGAAGAACAAACAAGTTTCACAATCACTCACGCAGATGACAGCGGAGCGCGTCCGCGTAGCCCGGAAACTTATGCAGATGACTTTCAACAAATGGGGGGAGCGATACCGGGAGAGTATGATTCGATGATGGTTAAGCGGTATGCGTTTTACATGGCGAACTCGGCGAGAGATGGTGGAGATTTATTCCAAGCCGCGATGTGGTTCAGATTGAGAATGACGATGGGCGGTTATGCGGGTGAAGTAGAAGTTTCAGCAAGAGAACACGCTCTGATAATGGGACAACCTCACTTTTGGCTTGACGCGATTAACAAACATCCGAATAGACCGGACATGATATTTTGGGCATTGGCGACAGCAGAAGGTTGCGGCGGTGTACCTTTCAAAGCACAAGTTCTTGAAATGATGGATGCTGAAAAGTGGGAGCAAGGTTGTATGTTTATGCAGGCTGATTATGCTTGGAAAACTCGAGACATGATTTCGATTGCATATGGTGAATTGGGTCAGATGGAGAAATCGCTTGATTGGGGAAGACAAGTTTTGGTTTGGAGAGATGAGATTCACGCAGATGATTTGGCTCGCATATTGAGCCGAATAGGTGAAAGTGAAGGTGAGTAAAATGGCGGTTAAATATCCTCAATGGTTAGTGTTCGAAAATGTATTATCAGAAGAAGAGTGTGATTTGTTAATTGAACAAGCGCGAGAAGTTGGTCAAATCAAAGCGTCAACATTTGGCGGGACAGTTGACGACACGAGAAAAACGAACATTCGTTGGTTGAATGACAATTCGGATTTCGGATGGGTTCATCTCCGACTTAGAGAATATACACGAATAGCAAATGAGAAGTTCGGAATGCGATTATCACACTTGCCTGCTTTGCAGTTTACAGAATATGAAGAAGTAGGTCATCATTATCATTATCATCACGACGTCGAGTTCAACGACCAAAAAGACACGCAGAGAAAGGTCAGTCTTGTCGTTCAATTATCCGACCCGGAAGATTACGAAGGTGGAGAGTTTGCTTTCAAACATCTTGAACAACCACCAAGCGAGATGATGATGAAGAGAGGAACTTTGTTGGCTTTCATCAGTTATCATGAACACATGGTCAGTCCGATTGAATCCGGTGAGAGACGTTCTCTTGTTGGATGGTATGAAGGCCCGAGATATATCTAAGGCTTTTTTCTTTCAATCCATTCATTAAATGCGGCCGGGTTGTCAAGTTTGTAAAGCCCGAGGCCGAAACGCCATCGCTCACTCGCTTTTCGAGTAATGAACCCGGGTGTGTTTGACAATAAACTACCTAATTGATTAGGTGAGGTGAAGTTATACTTCGCTTTTGACATCTCAAGTCCGACTTCGGCGGCACTTCTCCACTCTCCATCAGACATTATTTTGGCTAGATTCTTCCGGATTCTGTAGTTCCGACGAGGACGAGCCATGGTCAACCGTAGGGGAATCACTTTATTGATATTCCGAATTACACAACATTAATAAAGTATTGATAAGTCGGTTATATTGATGGCGTGGCGAGTAATTGCATGGGAAGACAGGACGGATATTGTCGAAGGAATAATAGAAAATACAGAAACAGGCGAACTTGTAAAGGTAATTACCGATAAAGTGGCCGGAACTTCTCTCGAAATTGCCCTAAATTAAGGAATATTGATGTTCAGGACATTGATATATCAAAACCTTTATAGGGGGGAATGCCTACGACAATACAGGAGAGAGACGAGATGACCGCAACACTACACCGAGCAGAACAAATAGCACAAGAAAATGGATTTAACTTCAATGCACTTGATGTTTTATCACACGAATATTACTCAACAGTAATCGTTCGCGACCAAACAACAGTTGAGTCATGTATATGGGCATTATTCACCGAAACAGTTCAACAATTACCACACAACGAGAGAGTTCACAACGCACCAAGAGTCAGCGACCACACATGGTCAAACGCTTGCTACTCACACAGAGTTAGCGGAATGACTTGGGAAGATTCAGTCTCTCAATCATTGAGAACAAACGGCTACTTTTACACTAACAACCCAATCGGTACACCATGGGGGATGAGAGTTTGAGTTTCAACCCGGAATGCGAAATGCCGGCTTGTCTTTGTGAGGACTGCGGTGGTATGTTTCAAACATCAACAGACGACTTGACGCCTACTTACATCCACGCTCCAATCCGTTCAGAAGCACGAATCATGAACTTGTGCGTTCACTGTTTAGAATTAAGAAGTGCTAACAGAGTATTAAACAGATTATTAGAATCCCGTTGCACCGATTTCAGAAGGGAGTGAGATAACATGACTGACGATTATATCGTGCAGGGCGTGAAGTGCTGTCTCTGTTCAGACGTGATAAACGGCTACGGTAATATAGCCGCTCCTGTCAAGAACGGAATCTGTTGTGATAACTGTAATTTCACAATTGTCATTCCGGCTAGAATAAGGCAGGCTTACCAATGACCTTTCTCGAACTTGAGCAAATTGCTTCGCTTATTCATTTCGTTCACGCTTTGAAACTTGAGCAATTAGAAGACTGTCCGGAATGGGTGTTGACTGCGGAGCGCGTCCTTGAGGGAGATTCAAAAGCCGAGTACGGTGTGTTATATCATGGCGAGAAGAGTTGCTGATGATTTCAGATTAGCAGATAATCAGATTGCTACTTGTCGCCGATGCAAAGTGCGCTTGAATGGATTCAATACGAAGGGACATATTTGGTCAGCATCAAACCGATTTTGCGGAAAATGCTATTTGAAAAACCAACGAGAAAAACGCTTGCGAGAGGGACGAAAGTAATCAACTATTGAGACGAATAGGTGGGGTGATTCATTTATGTATGTGGGGTTCGAGGCAAAACCATGGATAAATGTCCGCTATGTGAAAAAGAGTACAGTGTGAAAATGACACCGAAAATGACAGAATGGTATCATCGCCAATCATGCGAAGCGCTGACTGATGAGATGCGAAAAGAACTTGACGAACGAGATAGAGTTAATTTGGAGAAGTGGTTGAATGAATCGAAGAAAAAGCCGACGAATGCAACGTAGGCAATTACGCCGAATCAAATCTCTGAAAAAAGAAGATGAATGTCCGGGATGTGGATTGAAAGCGCCTTGGCTCGGTGTGTTCATTCATGCAATTATGCCGGAAGAAGTTCGAGGACATTGTGAGTATGCTGACTCGTTGAAGCCAATGAACAAGATGGCTCGCTTCATGACTCTCGCTCAAATGGGCATTCCACTAGATGAACGGATTTTGAAAGACGTCGAGAAAGAGATGTTCGAGAACCCGGATGAAGAGAGTATCGAGTTCGTACATATAATTCACCAAATGTTCAACGAAGCCGGTCTTCTCGACAACACTGATAAACCAACATCAACCCCATCAGATTCCCCCTCGGAGTTTGATGAAAATGCTTGGAAACAATTTGACTAATGAACAACAAATAATGATACAATTGACAACTAAAGAACTCAATGCGGAGCGCTTGGCGTTCAGCGTAGTTGAGTGTCCTTGGTGTTATCATCCGGTCGCTACGAAGCGCGAACTTGAGTCTCATATCAGAACAGATTGCACCGAGATAGAAATGAAACATCGTCTCGCAATTATTCGAAAGGAAGTCTAGGTGCAACAGTTATAATCGTGGGCGACGACGGAACTTTATGGGAAGCCGACATAAGTCAAAGAGCAGATATTCAGATACAGCCTGTTCGATGGCGTGTAGAGTTTTTGTCGCTAATGAGAATGAGCCTTTGACATTGAGACAGTTGTTAGATGAGATGGGGCAGAGATGGAAGAGAATACCGACACGGAATGAAATGGCTAACATCGTATCGAAGTCCGGCTACTTTGAAAAGTGTGCATTAATCAAACAAGAATACGCTTCAACTCATCGTGGTGAAGTTCGACTTTGGTCTATGAAAACAGAAGAAGCATACGTCAGAGGATGGCTAAATGTGCCGTTCGAGAACCGTCCAATCGACGACCCGATGACAAAAGATTCGACCACTAGATACAACCATGCGGGAGCATTGGTGCAACCGAAAAAGTGAATTACTACATCTGATACCGAGCATAACATGACCGACGACGTATCAACAAATGAAGACGACAATGAAAATGATTCTGACGAGTTCGCACTTGTACCCATTTCAGAAGACGAGCAGATAATCCGTTGGGTTGCTTTGGCTCTCATAGATGGAAGAAAAGAAACTGCGATTAGAAATGAAGTCAATTCTATGCGGATTTCGTCTCAACCCTCTCGACAAGAGTGGACTTCTCTTATTCGATGTGCGAGAGAAGAAGCAGAGGGGATGAGGAACTTCATCATGGCTAAAGCAGAAATGGGAAGTGTTGACTATCTCCGACTTGACTCATACACTCGACGTAAGAGAATGATGGCGAGGATGGAAGGTTTGATTGAGTCAGCAGTAAGTCAAGCAGATTCAGTGAGCAAGATGAACTCGGCAAGTTTCATGTTGGGTGGATTGCTCAAGGCTCAAGAGTCAATGGATAAGTTCACCGGCGCACAGGAAGCCGCGCCTCAAGTTCAAATCAACATCGGCTACGACCCACTCGACCAATTCAGAAATGTAATCCAAAAAGAATCTGAAAAGAATATCATTGATGTGGTCGAACTTGAGGAAGAGTAAGACCCACCCTATCGAGTTCAATTGATTGTCAAAACTATCACCGTCATTGATGACATCTTTTCCGGGGGCCAACGGACGCATATTGATTTCAATAGGCAAATCAAGTTCGCTAGGATTTTGTTTTGTTTAAGTAGTCTTGAGTATATACAGGATTTCGATGAGCGGACGCCGGAAATAATTGTCAAGTCAACCCTTTATATAGTAAGTCAAGTGTACCTAGCAAAACAATTCCCCGGACTTTTTTTCCTAAACCCCCCCTAATCCGGCAACATTTGAGAAAAAGTCCCCATCATTAATTCGGGTCTTGAACCGTAAAGTTCGAAACCCAAAATAATTAATTAGACTCTCAATGTTTCTCAATCACAATGTTTATATATACCATCGCGACACGCTTGAACCTTCGATTCTGAATCAGATTAGCAGACTATACACCCCACCCCAAGTTTTTTCAGTACCATATCTGATTCCCAATTCTTTTGATACTGCTCTCATAAAATATGTATAATATATCAATATCTTTTCTAATATAAATTAATTAAACGAACTAGAGGGGGGTATGGGACACACACAGTATAGAATGGATGAACTATGTGTATGGTAAGACCCCCCGGTGTTCGAATCATTTCTCAAAATTGACGTCAATAGGTTCGATTTTATTTTTTGAAAAAACTTGTGGAAAACACTATGTTTTTTGAAAAGAGTGTGAAATCAAAACATTCATAAGATAATTCTCATACGCTATGTATGTGAATACGCCGGACTATGTTCCTTTGAAAGCACCCGAGATAATCTCATTGACTCCCTCAACGACCGGGGAGAGAATGAACAAAGTTTCATCCATCGTGATTCAAAACTTCATCAAGGGGCGAAAGATGAGATTGTCATACAAAGACATGAGAGTTGAAATCAAAGAACTAGAATCTCTGTACAAAGACAAGGAAGTAGTTCCCGAACCAAACCGAGATGAGGATTGGACTAATTGGATGTTGGAGTGTAGGAAGAACCTAGGCAAGAAACAATTGGCCGCGCAAGAAGTCAGAGCAGACATTGACATAATCGAAGCAACGATTGACAGGATTCATCGAGAGATAATAGAGATTTCACAATACCATCAGAACTCTTGGAACTACACACAGGTCGTTATGGATATGATAGAGCAAGGTAGAAAGAACCCATTACACGAAAGATGGACTTAACCGATTTACTGATTAACCCCGACAGACGCCCCGTATGACATGGCTAAGATAGCATCCCTCGCCGCGGCTAATAATTTCCTAACTGTTTTCGGTGGAACGCGATTACTTTCAATCAACGGTCATACCTCAAATGGTGCGGCCACAGTTGCTCTGTATAACGGCACAGTTGCAGGCGATGTAGTATCAGCAAATCTAGTTCACACTTTCTTGCTAGGAACTGCGGGATATGTCAATCTCGATTTTGTCGAAGGAATTGACTTTGGTGCGGGCTTGATAATTGTACTGACTGCGAATGCGGCAACATTGAATCTTCTCGCAGAATACACGGCGGCTTCACCGGAAGCATAGAAATAGGTGGGGGAAGTATTGATTCCTATGTGGAGCATTACTGTAGTAGAACACGAAACGGGATGGACGGTCGCTACAGATGAGTTGGCCGAGAAACCTTGGACTATGGATATTATTTCCACTCCACAGCATATTATCTCGATGTTCGAACATCTTGGGTTTCATGTTGAGACTCATCCTATAGAAATCAAAAATCTGTCAAAAGCAGATTCTCCGGCAGGTTGGTTAATAGATTACGATAGTGATACACCCAATGCAGTCAGATTAACTCTTGAGAGATAAGAAATATTGATAGCCAATACCTTAATAAAGGTGGTTATTGAGGAAAAAATATGACGAGAGTCCTAACTACTAGGTTCGGGGATAGATTAACCGACACCGATGAAATACAAGATGTAATTATTGAAGGAAGAACGAAAGGTGTTCGCAGAGGTGAGATTCAAGACCGACTAGGAATTGAGTTTACTTATACACAATGGATGACTCTTCGCGATTTCCTAAAAAGTCTAGGCTATCAAACTTCGACAAGAAAGAGTCGAGGCAAAGCATGGGTTCACCCACATTGGTTCAACAAGGAAATACCTCTCGAGAGAATGTACAACAATGCCCCGGTTTCTAGTTTCAAGAACTTAATCCCGAAAGATTACTTCGACAAAGCAACAAAAGAAGGCGCTTCCATTCCAAAGAAAGTTTCCGCACCATCTTCGTTCTTCAAATCCAATGTTGACAATACAAAATACATTTCTCCGAAGGAACGCGACGCTCTAAACCAAGGTCGGCTTGAGAAAATCAAAAAGACTCGCGATTATCTATACCCATCCTACCCTTCGGGTACTGCTCCGCAACCAAAGAGCGATTCAAAGAACATACCAACAATTCATATAAAAGTACCAATAGGAACAAGAGTGGTGGTAGAATATGAGTAAGGGACATTACACAATTGTATTCAGATACGATGTTGACGGCGAAGGTTGCGACCCACCTGCTCACATTATCGAAAGATTAGGTCATGCGGTTCAACACCTTCATGAGAGAGGCTTCGGGCTTGACATAACCTACGGGAAAACCGATTCTAAAGATTATCAGAAGTTTATTGAGGGATTCAAACAATGAGTGATGAACACGACGACCAAGAGTTTGAGGCAACGACATATTCGACAGAGAGTAATCTCGAAGTTGCGAATCATTGGCTAAGAATTGGTAAACCGTTCCGGATTGCGATGGGAACGCCGAAGGCGTGGAGATATATTGAAGGTCTTTTGACAATGAACCCCGGTATGGAACTCACAATTAAAAGGGTGGGCAATTACTTCGAATTGGTGAACAGGGATGCGACCGTTGAGGACTGAACACCTTTTGGCTGTCAGAGAAATATACCGTCGATTGAAAAGAAGCGAACCAAATCGGTTCGGTGGACTTCCGATAGGAACGTCATGGCTTCGCATGGAATATCTTAGAGATGATGCGATACGCACTTTAGCGACAGCAAGTATTGGAGATATTCCAACTTTGAAAATCCATCCTCGTGCTTTCGAATGGAATCAACCAATTTTACTCAAGGGTTTGGTTCGCCACGAACTAATTCACTTCGTACTCGGACCGGGAGCAGGCCATGGCGTCCTATTCCGCTCAATAGAGGAAGAGTGGGAACACTTCGAGGATTACAAGCATCAACGAGCCAAGTTCGTCCGCACTTTGGAAGTCGCCGCGAGAGAAGATGGAAAACTTCACCGATATGAATGTCCGAACTGTCATCGAGCCATTCTAAAGAACCGACCACTGAAACCCGAATCGGCCTGCGAATTATGCTGTCAAAACATTAATAACGGAGTTTGGTCAGAAGCCTATGTATTAATAAAGGTGGACTATGACGGAAGGATAAGAGACGTAGGCGAAGACTATGACTGAAAAATTAAACAAGAACCAAATAAAGAAATTGACGAGAAATAAAGTGAAGGATGCCTTCACTTCGAAGGGCTGTACCATCTTCAAGAAGACGGCCGGCTCTGTCTCATACGAGACGATAGGATTGAGCGGTAGCGACCAAAGAATCGGTGCGCTTTACGGTTCTCGCGGTGGCGCTTGTGCGCTATGGGTGAAAGACGATGCTTGGAATGTTATCAAAGAAAGTGGGATTGTTTCACCGCAGACTCATACAGTACAAGATGTCAGTATGTTTGCTCGTGGATTCCAATGGGCTATTCATTTCAAAGACCATAACGATTCAGCAATCGAGACTGTTATTCTCGCTTGCGTATCAACAGGACAGATTCGTTGGGATGCTACTCAAGAAAGGAGAGCAGTCGAACAGAGAAGGGCTTCTGAAAGAGTAGTGCGCGAAGCGGCTATGTCCGAGAAGCGTTCTGACCCATGGGCTTAAGTTCTCAATGAACGTAATCTCTCAATGAAAAGGTTTATAACCAAATAGCCTTACCACTAAACATGAGCGACAGTGATATTGAAAACACAGTTAACAATCTAAGAACAGTCCTACAGGACTTACCCGACAAGAGCAAAGGTTTCGCTTCTTCATTAGTAGCAAACTACGACAAGAAAGGTCGCTTGAGTGCGAAACAAATGTATTGGGTCGAGAAACTATACAACGACCATACAGGAACAAAGACTGTCAGCCACTCTCTCGCAGAGCCTCGCGAGATTGCTATCCTTAGAACTTACGGACATTTAGTCGGTGCAACAAAGTGGAAATCAGCAAAACAGAATCAATCATTCGTCGCGTCCTTGGTGGACGGTTGGGATTCACGAGGTAGAATCTCCGACAAACAAATGAAATGGGTTAACACATTCGTTGACCAAATAAACAAGCAAATCGGTCAGATTCCTGTCGAAGATGGCGTCGGTGGTTTCGAAGCAGTTGTCGAACTTGTCAACAGGGCAGGCGATACAGGTACAAGGAAACTCAAAGTTCCATCAGTCAATCTTTTCTTTGACGACCGTGAATATGTTATCCGCGCTTATGACTCTAACAGGAACGAACCAAAAACTGACAATCTGATGGTTGAGGAAGTTTGGAGAAGTGAGGGTGTAGCGAAATCAAAAATACGCAGAAGTCCGCTTGGATATATTTCTCCTAGTGGAAATTATCATCACAGCCGAAACACATCTCAATCTTTTGTTGATGAGATGCGCGACTTCGCAACAGACCCAATAGCAAAGTTAGCGGAGATGGGTAAGATAGCAGGCAAATGCACATTCTGTCGAAGAGGACTTCACGACCACAGGTCAACCGCTCACGGCTACGGACCTGTATGTGCTAAGAACTACAGGCTACCATGGAACAATCAAACCGCACAGCCAATCATTCAGAAGATTGAACATATCGTGAACATGAAGGCAATCGAACTACGTCCGGGAGTATGGGCGCAAATCGACTTGGAGACGAATACGATTATCCAAACATTCGACAGTTATGCTAAGGCACAGGCTTCCGTGGACGAATGGTCTAAATTGGAACACCATGACGCACCTATTGAATGGTAGAGCCTCTAACACCCGAGCAGGCTAGGGACATAGCAATCTATCCGGATAGGTGGTCGCAGTATTTCCGTACAATAAACGGACAGCCATTCTCTTTGCATGAGCGTCCGTATCTCACCGAGATTTACCGACACTTTATGCCGACCAAGAAATATGATTCGGCTAGAATAATCGTAATGAAATGCTCTCGTAAAGTCGAGAAAACTGAAACTATCTGTAATCTACTATTATATGGCTTGCTGAATATTCCGTATTTCAATGCGGTATATACAGCGCCTCGACAACCGCAGGTTTCGAGATTTGTTGAAGAGAGATTGAATGGGGCGCTAATGTCGTCCATCAATGGGGGGTGTTTACTGAAATCCCGAAGGAAAAACTCTGTCGGCCATCAGACCTACGACGTGGGCGCTAGAAACTTGAATCATTTTTATGCCTACTCGAATTGGGGAGATGCCCACGCTTTGCTCGGTGTTGAAGCCGACCTTTGTTGCATAGACGAATACCAAGACTCTGACGGAGACATTCTTCCTATGTTGGTTGAGATGTTGGCTTTGTCAGAATACAAATGGGTCATCGTTTCGGGAACTGCTCGTGAACAAGGTTCAGAGTTTTGGAAACTATGGGAGAAGACTTCCAAAGCAGAATGGGATGGAGAGAATTGGATTCATACAAATCCCGATGCGTCGATTATCGGTTATCACATGAAACAATCTATGCACCCGGAAATATCAGATGCAGATATTAAATTGAAACGAGAAACTTACACTCCGCGAAGATTTGCGAACGAGGTCGAAGGTGAGTTCTTCGCAGGTTCAACGAAACCGCTGACATTCGCGGACGTTCTCGAATCTATTGACGCCAATAGGGGCATCACAAAGTCAGTAGCACCGCCGGAAACTTGTGTGATGGGTGTTGATTGGGGTCGCGAAACTACAGTCGTAATTATGAATCCGAAAAATGGAGACATTCTGAACGCGCTCAAGTTAGATTCTCGAGAGGAAGATGAGGTTGCGAAAATTAAGGAATTAATTTTACAGTATAATTGTCAGCAGGTTGTATGCGACATTGGATATGGAGCGCGACAAGTTCGAGAATTACAGGAAGAGTTTGGAGAGAGAGTGAAATCTTGCTACTACTCATCTCGACCTTTGACACCTTACGAATACAAACGCCGAGACAATAATCGAAATGTCATTTACATGATTGTCGTTGATAGAACTACATACGTTGAGATGGCTATCGAGGCAGTCAAAGAACAGGCTCACAAGATTCCGTGGAAGACTGATGAACTAGAATGGATGATAAATGAGTGGACTACTTTGAACTCAAGCGCGGAAATAGATGAGGCCAATACAAAACCAATCAGAGGACAGCGATTGACCAAGTACGGACGTGATGGAGATGACCACGCATTTCACGCTCTCATCTATGCAAGATTGGCCGCTGATTTAGAAGAAGACGGCGACGGATTTGAGATTCGAACTTTTGGCGCTTGAAGCATATCGCTCATAAACCGTTAACGTGAGGGATTTGAACATGGTAAGGCGAGAACGCAGTTTCAATGACCTACTGATGACATTCGTTGCAGTTCCTTTGGTAGTATCTTGGTTGGTGTTCGCTTGTTATGTTATTTACAAAGGTTTGAACGACGAAACCGGATTCATTCAACAGAACTTAGACTTCTATGTTGCACTAATAGCAATCATAGGCGGACCTGCTCTTTTATTCATTAACTCGATACTAGAAGCATGGAAATCAGAACAGAGCGCTCAAATGAACGCACTTCCAATGCGTCTTGAGTTAGACATTGAGCAAGCAAAAGCAAATACAGCATGGGCATTAGAGGCTCAAAAGATGAGACAATTACATGAAGAGATGTTAGCGGCTAAGGAACAAGACTTCCTTCATGCACAGGGGCAAACTGCTACGCCCCCTAAGAAAGTGGCAAAAAAATAAGGTGAAATAAAATGGATATACTAGGCGTTGAATTACAATATTGGATAGCGGCATTAGCGGCAGTGGGAGCATTGACAGTTTGGGGCTTGAAGAAGTATCAGATGTTAATGGCTGACGGAAAAATCACACTTGATGAAGTGATTGATACTCTGACAGAAGGAGAAAAACTTGCTGATGATGTTGTCGATGCTGTTGAAGATTTGGAAGAAAAAATCGAAGAGGCAAAAGCAGAAGCAGAAGCAGAGGCGAAAGTCGATGAGTGAGTCTGACGACATCTCCGAGATAAAGGCAGAAATCAACAAGATAAAAGATAATCACCTTTTTCATATCGAGAAGGATATGAATCAATTGAAAATCGACGTGGCTGTAATCAGTGAGAGATTGAAGGCAGTCGAAACATTCCAAGATGATATTAAAGAGTTCATCAAAGCATACGCTCATAGAACAATGGCGTTTATCGTGGCGGCTTCCGGTGCATCCGTTGGCGTCGTTGGTATGATGTAGTTCCAACAGACTCAATAACCAAGAGCGGTTCTCAATGAACTGATGGCAGATAGGCAACGACCTTTGATAGACCGTTTACTTCGTCGTCGGGCTGACCCTGCTGATGTTCAAAAACTGAACAACATGATGAATCAATCTTTAGATTGGGACGGAAAAGATTTGGCTTCACTTTCAAAAATACAAATGGCGACAAGTTCGGGTTATCAGAAAAAAAGCGGCGCTAACACGCCTGTTTCTTACGACCTATTGAGACAAATAGCCAACAAATCAGAAGTTGTAAACGCAATTTTGAGACGAGCAGTTGACGACACTTTGGCAAATGGATATGAGTTTATTTTAGATGACGGAAAAGAATCCGGTTCAGAAGAACAGTTAAACAAACTTCGAACATTTTTCAAGCGACCAAATCCGGATGATATGGGAGATGAATGGTTAGAGACAATGTTGTTCGATTTGATTCTGTTCGGAGATGCGTATCTCGAACTTGATGGTTCAGAAGATAAATCATCCGGGGAGAAACAGGAAGATTGGAATTATGGCGGAGACTTAATTGCGATTTGGCCTATCGAAGCCGAGACAATGAAAATCATTCCCGCCAAACAATTACCCGCTCCGCCTAACATGGCTTATGTTCAATCCATTAACAAAACGACAAGGCGTTTTTCGTCTGACAAAGTTTTGCATATTGCTAAGTTCAAGCAAGGCCGTGGCTACGGTTCATCTCCGCTTATTCCTTTACTCGAAGTTATCACAGGACAATTGAACTTGAGCAATTATCTGAACGCTCTTTACACCGGAACTTTACCGAAGACTATTCTAAATGTTGGAGATATTTCCAACGCCGAGATGAAAGCGATGCTCGGACTTATCGAGCAACAATTGTCAGCCGGTCAATCTCCGTTTGGTTTGATTGCTATCAATGGCGGTTCGGGTTTCAATATGCACAGGCTTATTGATTCGACTCGTGAAGGAGCGCAATTGGATTTACTCTATTATTATCGTGAAGAGATTTGCGCTGTATTCGGAATCCCGCCGATGAAACTTGGTTGGGTTCAGACAGGTAAGTTAGCAAATCCCGAACAACAATTAGACGCATGGTACGATGTTGTCGAATCATATCATAATCGAGTTTCGTCTGTAATTAACAACAACATTCTTCCACTCTTAGATATTACAGATTGGAAGTTCAAGTTTATTTCAATCAGACCAAAACAAGATGGATTGAGAGCAGAGACGTTCCAAAAGAATGCGTCAGCGATTTCCGCTTTGAGACAAGAAGCAACAATCTCAATCAATGAAGCAAGAAACATTCTCGGACTTGAGCGAATAGAAATAAGAGAAGCAGATAATCCATTCTTCGTTTCTCCAAAATTACAAATCAATCAACCGGACGCTTTCGATAATGAACCTAGTGCAGAAACTACACCGGAAGAATCCGAAAACTTGCCCGAGGAAGCGTCGTTGAGATTACTCGACCTATTCCCGTCAATAGGCATCCCCGAAGGCTACGGTCAAGGCGCGGGAGATTCACCTCAATTCGAACTTGGCGAATCTGTCGATTCTGAATTATACGAACAAATTGCGTTCAAGAAAATTGACGAACAGGATGCGTTCGAAGAAATAGAACAAGTTCGAAGCGCTTCTCTCGAATCAATGTTTGAAGAAAATCAAAAGGACTTTTCTGATAGATTCATGAAAGCGCTAGATGACAGATTTAGAAACGATGAAGTCATGGTTGGTAAAGACATAGGCGCAGGCGATTTGAGATGGACGGTTCAGTTCATGGATAAAGAGTTAGAAGAATTACTCAACCAACAGACAATCGTTGCCGGTGTGGAAATGATGGGCGGTTATAGTGAAACCCTTGCCGTCGTCGGAGCAGGTGTTCCCGGTGCAGTTGGTATCGCAGTAAGCCAAGCAGATGAAGCGGCCATGTCATATTGGATGAGAAGATGGACTTTGCCTGCTTTACAGAATACACTCAACGGATTCAGAGAAAAGATTCTCGACACGTTTGACAGAATGAATACGAATGGTAAAAATTGGGCGTGGGCAAGTTCGGAAATGCGACGCATGATTGACCCGACAGGAAATAAATATCCGAAAGGATTCTATCAGAGAATCGCTAGAACCGAAACTCGTCGGGTTGTCGAATCAGCACACATCTCCGGATTATCAAAAGCGGGAATCCAATTCGTCGAAAGATTAGTGGTTGAAGATGCGACTACCGACAAAGATTTGTGTTCACCTTTTGATGGGACAATATATCGAGTTGACCAAGCGACAGGAATATTGCCTGCTCATCCAAATTGCAGATGTACATTAGTTGGTTATATTGGAACGCCGGATGATGTAAACACCGACCCATTGAAACCAATTATTCCTCAACCCAAAGCCAAGCGCGTACTTACGGTCGCTGACAGAACTCCACCTCAAGGAGTTCGAAACGCCTGTAAAACGGGAATCAAACTTCACGAAGATGGTTTGAGTGGTTCGGGATTAGAAGGCGCAACCGTTCGAGAAGCAAACGCCATGATTAGAGGCCAACCGATTACTGTAGCAAAAGCGAAAAAGATGATTAGATGGTGGGGAAGAAATGCAAGATTCCTCGATGAGCCAAAAGATTCACCGGCATGGGTAGCCGCGCTATTATGGGGTGGACGAGCCGGACTTTCTTGGTCAAGGAAATTATCAAGAGCGTTAGAGGCGGAAGAGTGAATGTTCAAAGCATCAGCCACAGGATTGAACTTTAGTAAGTTGAGCAAGTTCGCAGGCGATTCCAATAAGAAAGTCAATAGAAATGTTTCAAGAGCAGTACAGAAAATCGCATTCAATATTCTAAGAGATGCGAAAAGAAACGCACCCATCAGAACAGGAGCGCTTAGAGCAAGTGGTCGAGTTTTAGAAATCAATAAAATGAAGCAAGAAATTGAGTTTGGTGGTAGTGGGACAGGAGTAAACTACGCGGCGGCAATCGAATACGGGACAGGTCGAATAAGTCCCAAACCATTTCTCCGCCCGGCTGTCAAACAAAATCAAGCCGAAGCGAACCGATTACTAATTAAGGCAGTACAAGACGGAACAAAGTGATGGACTATCGAGACAGGGAATACAAGAAGAAACCCGGTCGTTGTAGAATATGCGAGAAGAAATGGAAGACCCCAAAGAAATCCGGCATTGTTCTGATAACGTGTGATGAATGCAGAGCAAAGATGTTGGGCAACAGTAAGAAACCCCGACGAAGGCGTAAGAAGTAATGCCGAGGAACTTTCGCAAACTCAACATCCGAAGGTATGTCGGAACTGTTCCCAATCTAACTTACGCATTTGCTAACTTCACAAATATGACTCCAAACGAATTGTTGAATAATTACAAGGATTATGCAAACGGTGATTCGATAGGCGGAACGGGAACGACACGAACTCCATTAGGAGCGACCGTACATATAGATTCAAGCGCACCTAGATTATTGGGAGCATTCCCCGGCGGTGGGATGAATACGACAGGATATACAAATACGAGAATCGCCGCTGTCTCTCAAGTTCCACTACAGACACCCCAATTGACAGTCGCCGGAACGATTCTTGCGACACCGACGAATCTAACTTTTTCACCATGGGGCGGAACAGGAACTTTGGATAATGCAGTTAATGGAAAAGCCACGCGATTGCTAAGGCCAATGTTTGTAAAAGTGGTCTGACGTATTCATAGCGGTTGCCGCGTCAGTCGTTCGCTGTACTGCCCTCACGCTTTCTAGTTATAAACCTTTTCATTGATAGATTGTGAAATTGATATTGGGTTAGATTCCCCCCGTTCGTTATCACGAGTAGTTTCGGGGGGGATTCTTTTTCGATGTGTTTTAAGCATCAGAGTCCGGATTTGCACCGGCAGGTTCGCGACACCGGCCTGTCCTAAATTACCCGACCGAAGCCGGGCGCAGACGCCTCTCCCAAACTGAACGGGTCGCTTTCTAGTTATAAAACTTTCTATTGAGATATTGTAATATTGATAAATAGAAACCTTAATAAGCAAAGCACTACAGGAACAAACATGATAACCCATGAACATAATTGCGCCAATTGCTACAAAGCAACGACTAACGAGATGATAATTAATACCATTTCATTTACAATGTGTGAGGCTTGTGAAGAAAAAATAAATGCGTCATTTGCGGCAAAAAGAGAAGAAGAAGAAGAATACGGTTCTATTAAGTAGGTGGGTCTTTACCGATTGGCATGGCTAAATCAGTCAAAGAGTATCACGTCAAACCATGTGATGTTTCGGTTATTAGGCCATTTATTGAAAAGTGGCATTATTCTAAATCAATAAACGGGGTTCGTTCCTCGTATTGTTTTGCTATGTGGGAAGGAGACGAATCACATTCGAGAGTTCTAGTCGGCGCTATGCTTTACGGAATGCCGGGCATGGCGAACGCTTGGAAGCCTTATGGTGAAAAAGAATCTGATGTTTTAGAATTACGCCGTCTCTGTTGCATTGACGATACGCCTCAAAATGCTGAATCATATTTTATTGGTAAGACTCTGAAATGGTTAAAAAATAATACGCTTGTCAAAAATATAGTCTCATATTCTGATATGAATCACGGTCATGAAGGAACGATATACAAAGCGTCGAACTTTCGACATGATGGCATTACCTCTCCGGGACGAGTAATTATCAGATTGTCAGATGGGAAACAATATCACGACAAAACAATCCGAACAATGTACAATGGAAAATTAAAACCATTCGCTCAAAAAATCAAGGAACAATTAGAAAACGGGGAAGCCGAATATAGAAATACAGTCGGGAAGAATATATTCGTATATGAACTCAAAAGAAAAAAACATCACAACGTCATTCCGGTTTCTCCAAATGTTGAATCGTTAAGTTTCGAAGAATGGTTTAATTGATAATCAAATCAGTGATAAACCACGGACAGTCCCGTTAAGGTCGTATGGAACTAAGCGGAGCAATCAATATCAAAGACCAAGACAAGTTCGATTCCCTCGACCTTCCTTCCCAAGATGTTCAGATTGAGTATAGAATAATCACACCTTTCGTCGTTAAGGCTTACGAAGATGACGAGAAGAAAAATGCAGATGTCATGATTAGAGGACCTGTATATGTGGGCGACAAGGATATGCTCGACAGGCATAATGAACTTGTTGACTATGAAGCGATGATGGCGGCTTGGGATAAGTATTCCAAGAATCCGGTTATCTTATACAACCACTCTAAGACATACGGAGTTATTGGAAAAATGACTAATGTCTCCATGGATGAATGGGAAGATTATGGAACTGTTCCAATCGGAACTGCTATGATTGACAGTGGTGAAAAAGACATCACAAGAAAAATACAGAAGGGAATGCTCAAGGCTTTCTCAATCGGATTCATAGCAAAAGCGGCAGTCAAGATTTGTGAAGACAAGGAAGATGACTGTTATATCAGATTCACCGAGATTGATTGGGTCGAGACTTCGGTCGTCGATGTGCCGGCATCTCCGGGCGCATTATTTTCAGTTGAGAAAAAGTTCAGTTGGAAGAATGGAAAATCACTTGGGGAGAAAGTGGGATGTGGATGTGGATGCAAAGGCGAGACTATTGAGTCCAATAGTTGCGAAGGAAAAGTTTCTGACAGCGCTGAAAACTTGTCCGAGAAAGAAATGGTCGGTGTTGATATTTACACAACAGAAGAGGAAGCATTAGCGAGAGCCGAAGAATTAGGTTGTTCCGGATTTCACACAATGGAAAATGATGAGGGAGAAACCCTCTATATGCCGTGTAGTAGCCATGATGACTATGAATCTAGTACCGGAGATAGTGAGGAAGTGGAACTGTCAGCGAACGATTTGGTTAAGAACCCCGACTCACACCCATTGGATTCAACGGAGTCAACAGATATGTCAACAACCGAAGAGAAATCCATCAGCGAGGACGCTGAAACTATCGACGAGCCTATAGTAGAAGAGGCAGTTGTAGAGGAACAAACAGTAGAACTAACAGCAGATGAAACAATTATTGAAACTAAGGATGCAGAAGAAGCAGTCGAAGAGGAAGTAGTTGAAGAGGAAGTAGTTGACGAAGTAGTCGAGACTAAAGAAGCAGAGGCTACAGAAGAAGAATCAGCAACCCCATCCGGTGTTGAGGTTCTAATGGAAGTTGTTGGTGTTCTGAAAGAACTCAATGACAGGATGACCAAAATGGAATCCGCAGTTGACGCAACCGCTACATTAGAGAGCGAGATTGCAGAACTAAAATCAGTCGTCGAAGCAAGAGACGCAACAATCTCTGAATTAACAGAAGCAAAGAGTGTTGCAGAACAAGAAGCAGAGATTGAATCAGAAGTTTCAAAGAGAGTCGCAAAGACTCTATCAGAAGTAGGTGTTGAAGTAGAAGCACCTATCGCAAGCAGAAAGTCAGCAATAGTTGACACCGTAGTTGCTGACGTAAACAAAGCAAGTAGATTCGACCCACAGCCCAATGTAAGTCCCGGTATGAACGGCCTTGCTAAATGGCTAGAGGCTAACTTAGCGGGCAAGGGTAGAAACTGAAAATTAAAATGGAAGTGAAAAAGATGAGTACAGAAGATATTGAGTTTAACGACGTTGTTGAAAGAGTGAAAGCGGCACTAGCGGGTGCGGGTACAGGGACAGGGCAAGAAATGTTGCCGACTGAAACTGCTGACGAAATTATCGCTATAGTATATGAGAGGAACTTTATGCGTTCTCTATTCCCTGCTATGCCGATGAACCGAAGAATTATGAAAGTTCCAAAACTAACAGGTTCTATTGAGTTCCATGCTCAAACATTAGGAATGACAGAAGCGGGTACAGCATCCGCTGAATCTCGTGCTACAACAGCAGAGATGACTTTAGAATTAAAGACCATGATAGCAAACGTACCAATCGGAAACTATCTAATCGCTTACGGTGTTGAAGGTCTTCTAACAGTTCTAAGAGATGACATCGCTTCTCGTCTAGCATTTAACGAAGAGTCATTGTTCATCAACGGTGATACAGTCATAACAAACGGCTATGTGAACAACATCAATGGTCTATACAACGCAGGTACAAACCCTAGTGGTGTTGACGCAGATTCCAACGATTACCTAACATTATTCGATGGTCTAAGAAAGAGTGCAGGTAAGTCAGTTTCAGTTAGTGGAACTTTCGCACTATCTCACCTACGTTCAGCAATTAACCAACTTGGAGTTTACGCAGATAACCGCGCTGACCTTTCATTAATTGTCCCTAGGAATCTCGAGGTCCAATTGCTCGGAATGACGGAACTTCAAACCGTCGATAAATATGGAGCAGGTGCAACAATTCTCTCCGGAGAACTTGGACGCATTTACGGAATCCGTGTTTTCGCTACAGGTGTTATCGCTACCAACCTAAATTGGACAGGCGACTACGAAACAGGTACAGGAACAGTACAGGACAAGACTGTTGCATTACTATTACAAAACCGTTCTCCTTTGATTGGAAACCCAACCGTTGCTGACAGAAGATTCAGTATCGGATTCCATGACGAACCACAGAAAGACAGATTCTTGCTAGTACCAAAGCAAGACGTTGCTTTCGGTGTAAGATACACTGATGCAGTCTGTAAATTAACCGGAATAGCAACAGTTTGAGTAGGATAATGTGGGGAGCAATCCCCCATTTCCTTCTCGGTCTTGTTTAGCATCGCTGATAAACCGTAAAGGGTGAGGTCAGTCTATGCCTTCATCCGGTTATTTCTTTGGGCCATTAATTATTGGTCAAGCGACTGACACTGCCTTAGACTATTGCACATTAGCAGACGTCGAAACTTATGCGGGTGTTGACTTTTCAGAAGGGATAGGACCTACTGATTCACAAATTGCTACAATGATTTCCAATGCGTCTCGAGTTATTGACGCATATCTCGGAACTCAACAAGCCTCAACGGTCAGTGTTGAAGAGTGGATTGATTCTACGGTGTTCGGTGAACACGCAGTTTTGGGTCTTCGTCCGGTGGCAAGCATAACTAGCATTGAAGAATATGATGGGTCGGGTGAAGTTGCTTACACATTAGTACAGGGAAGAAACAGAGACACTGATGATTATTGGCTACATAATCCCGAAGCAGGGATTATCAGATTCAATTCGTACTTTGGAGAGAGAATCAAGAATCTATTGAAAGTAAGTTATGTTAGTGGGAATACAGAAGTTCCGGCTATGGTGAAGATGGCTACAATTTTGATGGTTTGTCGAAACGCCGCACGAGCCGCCTTGAATGATGAAAATTGTATGGATAGAGTCAAGGATATGTGGTACAGATTAGAAGATAATACGAACAAAGAACTTGATTGGTTTTTGAACGAATTGAAAAAGCAAAAACTTGTTGGAGTTGCGACGTTCGGTTTGAAGGGGAACTATTGAGGTCAATAGCATGGCGATAACTGACGCAGGTGTTCCGTCAAACTCTGTTTGGTACGCAATCAAACAATTTATTCTGACAAATCTAACAAGTCCGAGTCCGGGAACATGGACTGTCTCTGTCAACAATGATTGGTTGGAATACAAAAAAGCAAAAACATTTCAAGTTTGCATAGTTCCTATCTATTCTGAAACTCAAGCATCGACTTTGACAGGTGGAGCAAGTTTGACAGCAGGCAAGATTTCGACAGCGTATTATCAAATCACTCTAACTCACCCCGACCGGGAATCGGCTCATGGTTTGTTCCGCAACACCGTGTCTATTCTGAATAATGAAACACTCTCAAGCCCACAGGCAGGTGGAGCGCTCACAGGCGTCGCAGGGACAGATTACCATTGGATTAGAATCCAAAAAGCCGCCGCGGGTGAAATGATTACATTGACTGCTCCGGAATGTGGACCTGATGGTAAGCATGACAAATGCAACGGTTTCAGATATGATATAACAGTCGCAGTACGTTGGAATGAATGAACACGGTTAAAAGCCCCCAATAACCCCGGAACTACATGGCTCTCGTAGATTTGAAGAAAGCAGAACTCGTCGCTCTCGCAGAAGAGAACGGATTAGATACAACAGGAACTAAAGCAGAATTGGCTGAAAGACTCGATGCCGTCCTATCATGGGATGATGCAGAAGAGGAAGAAGTGGTTGAAGAAACCGTTGAAGAAGTAGCCGAGGAAGTCGTTGAAGAAGTAGTTGAAGAAGCGGCAGAAGAAGAGACAAGCGATGAACTTACATCATGGAAGGGATTCGATTTGACAGAAGGAGATTCTGACACTTTCTTGAAAGGACTTTACATGAAAGTTCTAGGCAGAGAAGTTGACTTAGGTGGTCTTCGTCATTACACATCTGTTCTTGATATGCACAAAACTCAAACTCGTGCAGATGTTTTACAAGACTTACTGAACTCCGAAGAATACAAGAACAAGTGATTAGGCATGAATCCCGCATGGGAATTAATTTGCCTCTTCGAGTTTGTTGTTTGGATTGGATTGATTACCGATTGGTTTCTCCAAGGTAATAGAAGATGGTAGTTTTGGGAATGACCTTAGAAGGCTGAACGGATTAGGACATATTTCGAACTATGCACCGACGTTGGAATAACTAACTCCACACCTTAGTCTCATTTCACTCTCTTTCAAGCACGTTATGAGATACCTTCACATTCCCGCCGCCCGTTGTGGTCGCGGGGCGACATAGGAACTAAGTTCCTACAAACTAAGCGAAAGGCTCTCCCCTTATTAATGTTTCGGTGTATCAATGTCAGTGAACCTCAATGAAAAGGTTTATAACTGAAAGCCTGCCTCATTAGTTTGTAGGAAGACGCGACACGACATCGACCCGGACGCGCCCTTTACTAGACGCTGTTGAAAAATACTCGCATGAAAGGGACATGGATGGCGCTATTCACGCTCCGTCTTCCTACGACTTAATTCTATCAAAGACCATCAACGTGTTTTTGAACCACCAAAAACTTGAGTCTTTTCTAATTTGTAATGTATCGGCGAGATGCAAACTGAATCCTCGTCTCGCCATCTCCGCGATTATCACTTCATTCGGTTGTTCGTTTACGTGATAATATCCACCTTGTCCGGGAATTGCCCAAGATACAATTGCTCTGTTCAAACAAGTTTTACGGATGTTGTGAAGTAAATCTTGTTGCCTATTGGGTGGAATATGCTCGCCGACTTCTAGGCAGAGGATGTTCGCTCTGTCAAGTTCGACCAACTCTTCGGCCAAATCGACTTGGTGAATTGGATGAAATCTTGCGAGATGTTCTAGCGGCGTTCCTTCGAATCCTTCAACTTCGAAACCTTGCGTCGAAAGTGATACGCAATAATCTCCCGGTCCACAACCGAAGTCATAGATTGGTTCGTCCATTGGAAAATATTTCCACAAGTTTTTCATAAGGTCGGGGTCAGAACCATGCTGACCATCCGCTTCTTCGACATTCCAAATCCCGGTCGGTCCTACCATTGACTCACTTCTTCTTTTTGGAGCGATTTCCGAAAGCCTTTCTTTTACCATCGGCTATGTCTTTTCGTTTCGCCATTTTCTTTGTTTCTTCCTTTAGTCTCTTAGTTATGACAGCGCCGGGTAAAACTTGTTGAGTAATTGGGTCATATTTGTAATAACCCGGATGACGTGCCTCACGGCGTTCTCTCATACAAATATCACAATAGTGCGTTGAGTCCTTGGTATGTGAGAACTTTTGCTTGACACCTTCGACGAATAATGCTCTTTCAAGCGCTTCTTGTCTTCCGTCTCCATATCCCATTCCGATTATGCAGGGACGACCGTGAGTCTTGCATGGTTCTCCGCATAATTTTGTTGGCTTTGATACTCTCTTAATTTCTCGTTGCTCCATATTATATCACCCTTGACATTCCGCCTAGCGGATGTATTTCAATTGCAGTCTTCAATATCTGCTTTTCTAATTGGTCAGTTAGAACATCCCAATTGAAGTTCTTCTCGGCAAACTTTCTCGCGTTCTCTCCGAACTCTTTTCTTTCTTCATCTTGTTCGTAAGCCGTTCGCATTTTCCAAGCGAGGTCTTCAATATCGACTAATGTCATATTGACTCCCCATTGAGGTCCTGTAATGTGAGTAGAGGACTTAGCAATCCAACCGCGTCGTTGAGGTCCGTAGCCGACAAGTTCCGGACCTGTTGAGTTATCGGGAAGAATGATTGGCTTTCCGCAGGCCATGGCTTCTGCTGATGGAATACCAAAACCTTCTCCGCCTGTAGCCATGATATGAACATCACATGATTGGAACAATCTCGCCATCTCTTCTGTTGTCAATCCCGAAAGTGGATTCGAACTTGTATCAGAGAAAGCGACGTAATCGCCTAAGTCGTATTGAGCGATAAGAGCCGGAAGATTCCAACCGCCCATTCCGAACGTGTCTGTCGGGTCGCCACAGTGTAGAACCAAGCCGACACTTTCGGGAACATCGGGATTGTAATGAATGAATTGTGAAAATGCTTCTAACAACCGGGGTATTTGCTTCCGATTTGTATTTCTTGCCACACTCATAAACACGAAATCCCACTTAATTCCCATCTTCTCTTTTAGTTCCGCTTTTTCCTCGTCGGTGATTGGTTTGAAAATATCAAGTTCGACACCGTGATACAAAACCGGCGTATCTTCTGTAAGATAACGGTCGAGGATTCCATCTCTGTTTTCAACCGGCCTTGTTCCTTCGGATGAATAATCTTTTACAAACTCGGTGAAAGTTCTTTTTCCAAACTTGCTCATCCACATCGGCGTGTGAACCATTTTCAGAATATCCTTCCAAGCCGGAGATATTGGAAATCCGTCTATTGGAAGATAAGCAATATAAGGGATTGACATTTTGTTTGTTGACATTACCGCATGACCAATATACCAAGGGTCAATTAAAGAAATGTAAATATCAATATCAAGTTTCTTTATTGTAGCCTCGAGAACTGTTGGGCTATTCGGTCCGCCCAAGTTTTCAGACCCATACCCGGAGATACCGGCGTGAACCATAGTCCATCCTTCGGGGTGAAGAAAATCCTCGCCGTTGTAATCCCAACCCATAACGAAAACTTCGTGGCCTTTGGCTACTAATCTCTTAATCAAGTTTCGACTTACGATTCCATATCCCGTTGGTCTTGTAGGTTGCTCGCTTCCCCATAGGATTCTCACCATGTCTTTCGGTTGAAACCCACTACTATAACAGTTATGATTCATCAATGGAAGGGCCGGGCATATTTTGTTTGTCTTTCAATTCCGCCTTTCTTTTTTCTCGGACTCTTTGTCTTTTTTTCTTTTGAGACTTGCGTCGAGATTTGATTGCGTTTACTCGGAGCGGGTCATCAATGGTATCGAGGTCAATAGTCTGTTTTCCCCCAACGTGTTCCGGACCCTTGCCGACAAGTTTCTGTTCGTAGTGATGAATCCGATGACAATTTGAACAGAGGATGTCGCACTTCGCCATCTCTTCTTCGATTCTTTTTCTTGAATATCCATTACTTACCAAGTGCGAAACGCCGGCAGTTTTAGTTCCGGCAACACGATGATGATATTCTAAAAGCCAAGGACAAGTTTCGCCGCTCAATCCACATTCCGAACAATTTGATTCTCTTCTGATTTCATCATACCAACGTCGAATATTCTTACGACGCAACGCAACTTCTGTCTTGCGTTTCTTTGCGTTATTTGCATAATAGACCTTCTGATAACGGCGATTGTACGCCCTTCGCTTATCAGCGTCCTTGTACGGCACGATTGATTCGAGCAAGTTTGAGGTTATTTAGTGAGGTTGTAGAAGCCGGGGGAACGATTGCGGGTATTACAGGAGAGGACTTTCGTCTTACACACACACCGTCTTCTGTCTTCTTACCCCGGATTTCTTCTACTTCCAATCTAAGCGAGTGGACTTTCATTAATAAAGGTTTTCATTGAGAGGTTAAGACATTGAGATAAGGAAACCTTTATAGGTGGAAACCTCTAGGGTTAAACATGGCAAGACAGATGGCGCTTACACAACAAATCAGAAACAGACTACCTACTCTATACTCAACAGATGGAGCGGGAACAGAAGCAATCGGACAAGTACGATACTTTTGGGGAAGCAGTGCTTCCTTCGTAGCAACAGAGTTCGACGGAGAAGATACATTCTTCGGATATATCAGCGGTGTTCAAGAAGACGGATGGACTTACATGAGCCTTTCAGAAATGTGGTCAACACACGGACGCTTCATGGGTACAGAGAGAGATTACCACTTCACACCAACAGCAATCGCAAACCTACAGTAAGCGATTCCCTCATAAACCCCGAATCATCCTCGGAATAGTATGGCGGTTCATGCGTTTACAGGAATCACAGGGCAAATAACAGTTAGTGGAACAATAGTCGGTTTCGTTTCGGGTGATTTTACAGTAGCAAGAGCGACAGGAAAATACATTACTCTCGGTTCAAACTTGCCGACAGCGAATACACGAGGATTACAATCAGTTAGCGGTAGTCTGACGAAAGCATGGGGTCTATCAGACGACACTCTATGGGATTGGTTTTACGGAGACACCGAACTTGTAATCGCATTTGACGCAGATGACCCATCTAGCGGCGGAACTCATACATACACAGTCTCCGGATGTGTTATTACAGATTTAGCAATTGAAGGCTTGGAAGCAGGCGCAGAAGGAGCATTGATGATTAATGCGTCTTTCGAAGGACTATCAATCTTGAGAGATTGAGTAAATTAAGGTGATTAAGATGACAGGATGGTTAAACTCCGCGCTCGAGAGGGCTTCGAACCCAATAACAGTGAATGTAGCCGACTTAGGTTTAGAAGTCGATGAACTACAGGTGAAGACACTTAGCGCCGCCGAGTTTCAAATAATGAAGAAAGACCCTGCCATATCAAACATGAACATCGCTGATAGGCAAGAATATATGGGCTTGAAAACTATCTATGAAATGTTAGCAAAATGCGATGACAGTTTGAAATGGTCAGAGTTTCAAAAATTACCTTTACAATTACTTTCAGAACTAGCGTCGAGAATAACTGAAACCGTCGGAAACTTGGACGGTGAAGGTGTTTTGGGAAACTGAAACTTGACGCCGAATCAGACGGCGGGCAGTTCCTCTATGGGCTATTGACCGAAATAGGTTGTACGCCTCAACAGTGGAGAGAAATGTCGTCAGAAGATACACTTTGGTACATATCAGCCCATAGTGAGAAAAACCGTCGCGCAAATGAATCGTCTCGTAAGCAATCGCAGATGGCGAAGGCGAGAAGTAATTTGGCGAAAAGTAGGAGACGATGAATATGGTTATGGGTGCAGGGAAAACGGCTGTCAATGCAGTTGTCTCCGCTGACGCTTCCGGTTATACAAAAGCCATGAAAGGAGTCGCCGCGGCAACAGGAACGGCAACTACGGCGGCTAAGGGATTCGGTGGAGCATTAGCCGGATTAGCCATCACCTTCGCAACTTTCTTCGCAGTTTTCAAAGCCATCGGTTTCGTTGTCAACACAGTCAAACTATTCATTGATTTTGAGGAACAACTTTTCCGCACAAGTGCGATTATGAAACAGTTCACACTTGGAGCAGAAGAACAGGCTATCGCCATGGGTAAACTAGAAGACGAAATCCGAAGCGTTGCGGCAGGTTCGAAGTTCACAGCGACAGAAGTCGGCGCTATGGCTGAAACTCTAGCGCTTGCCGGTTTGTCGCTTGACCAAATGAGAGGTGCGACATCCGATTTAGACACGGAAGCCGGAAATGCTCTGAAAACAATGGTTGACTTCGCGGTTGTTGCCGGAACAGATGTTGAGACTGCGGCGGGAATTGGTATTGCATCTCTCAAAGCATTCAGACTTGATATTCAAGACCTAGAAAGAGCAACATCAGTATTGGCAAACACCTTCACTTCTTCTTTCGTGAACCTACAACAATTGGGTGATTCCATGCGTTTCTTCGGTCCTACTGCGGCGGCGGCAGGTGTGAGCATATCAGAAGCGGCGGCGGCTGTAGGTGCGCTTGGAGACGCGGGATTGCAGGGTTCTATGGCCGGTACGGGTCTTAGGCAGGCAATCAACAAATTAATCGCTCCGACAGATGATGCGAGAAGAACCATGGAGAGATTAGGATTTGAGTTTACGGTTTTATCACCGGCGGGCTTGGCGGCGAAAGAGGCACTAGGTTCGACAATCAGAACCATTGACGATTTAGAAAAAACAATTTCGTCAGCGAACATGGAACTCAAATCTCTGAACAACGAATTAACCGACATGAGTATTGAAGAGGAAAAGAACTCAATCAACATCGCAAGGATTCGTCAAAGAGCGGCTAGGCAAAACCGAAACTTGACTAAAACCGAAATGGCTACAATCAAAAGATTGGAATCGGCCAATGAAGATTTAGCACTTGCTCAAAGAGAAGGTGCGTTGGAATCGAGACAAAGAGAAAGAGCGTTAGACAGGTCAACAGATTCGCTTGCAGAGCAGAATGACGCTTTCAAGATTCTCAAAGATACTGTCGATAGTCAAACCACAGGTGTCGGTAGTTTAGTCGATATGATAGAAGAACTGAATAGTTCCGGCGCTACGACAGCGGAGATATTGGAAATCTTCGGTGTTCGAGGTGGTGGTTCGATATTGGCTCTCCAAGGAAACGCCGAGGCTCTAAGGTCAATAGCAGAAGCGAATCAATTAGTATTCGACGCGACTGATATGAATAACACACTACAAGACCAATTCGTTAGACAGTTAGAAGGCTCAACGGCTTTCGCGCTTGCTGAAACTCGTTCGAAGTTCGAGGAATTATCTTTGGTTATTGGTGAACCATTTGCTCGCTTGATAACAATGGAAGGTGGGATTAAGCAAACCCTCGATGCGGCAATTGAGAGAGCGTCGGGAATGGGCGATGAGTTTCAAATGATTGCTGATTCGGTCGAGACTGAATTATTGCCTGCGTTTGCAGAGGCTTTCAAACCCGGCAACGTGGAGAAGTTTGTTGAAATACTCGGCGCATTAGTTCCGGAAATATTGAAAATAGTTGGGGTCATTGGAAAATTAGCAGAGATAATAGAACCAATACTCGATGGTATTTTAGCAGTTATGGAGAAGATGGCCGAGTTCAAAGATTTCGTCGGTGATGATAACGAGGATAGAGAAACTAGGTTAGTCGGGAAGGAAGGCGAAACAACATTCGATTCTGTAAAAGACGTCGGGAAGATGACTGCGGCGGGAGCGGGAGTTGGCGCGTTGGTTGGTGGTCCTGTAGGCGCGTTAGCCGGAGCGGCTGTTGGTTTGGGTGCGGGTGTTGTTTTTGAAGTCGGGCAAGCAGTTGTTCATCATGGTGGAAATGCTTTAGATAATGAAACAGACATAATGGGAAATCCGGTAGGAATGCCGATGGCAATTGGTGGAGTTGTTAACTCTCCAATTACAGCATTGATTGGGGAAGCCGGTCCGGAAGCAGTTATTCCGCTCGATAGGCTTCCGGAAATGGTAAGTCAAATTAATTCCACAAGTTCGACCTCAAATACCGAGCAGGTGATTAACCTCACTTTCGACTCAATCAATATCGGGGCGGGAAACAACGTCTCGGCGGGAGATATAAGGCAGATTATTGAAAATGAAATGCCTAAGATTATACGCAGTTCATTAACAAGAGGCGTTCGGGGGGTGTTGTGAGATGGCAAAGTTTACTCAAAATATAACGAAGCCATTTTCGCGCTTGAAGAATGGTTTGGTTGAACTTCAAAGATGGTGGCCGGCTTATGTCAAGAATGACGGCGTTGGCGGATTGACTGTTGACCCTGTTTTGTATCACACCAACTTCGGACATCTCACAAATGCCGATGAAGGCTCACTGAACAGCGAGAATGATACGCCGGGGGTAAGAGTCGAGGCAATCAAAGACGACGGCACAGCGGCCGCTAATAACGACGGAAGCAATACAACATTCACAATCACTATCTCCGGCGCGGGAACTTTCAGTCCCATGTGCGTAGTCAGCCAAGCCGGAATTGAAACGAAGTTTATGCTCATCGCTCCATCTCCGGACACTCAAGCAAATGCAGAATCGGTTTACGGCGAGAGCGTTTCATCTACCGATAGAGGATTCGGTGGCGGAACTACTTGGCTACTTAGTCAAGGTCCTTATCCTGTTTTCATGACAGTACAGGAGTTCGCAGAGATGCTTGATACATACAGGCATATTGGTTCAAATGACGGACATAAGAAAGCATTCCTTCCTCATGCGATGCTCGGTGGCGGTGCTTTAGGTCTAGGAGCGTCCACAGCGCTTCCGCAGATACAGAATGACCCTAGAGTCTCATCAAGCACTAATTGGCCTGCTGACGGCTCAACAGCGTCAATAACACAATCTCTGATTCGAGCAACGGTCTTCATGCCTTTGATGTTAGACAATAATCAATTTGATAAGAGAATAACCAATGCTAGTATTGACCATTCGACACCGAGAGACTACGGAACGACGACCAACCCCGAGTTTGTCGGTTATCTGACAGCAGATGGAACGGGAATAACAAGATATGATTCTGACCCTCAAGGTGAAGATTCGGCTACAATTAGATACAAAGATTTAGGATATTCCGGCGACCACTTACAAGGAAAAGTGGGCGGGTGGTCATACTTTGAAATAAACAAAACACACAACAGCGGTACTCCGGTAAAAGGCGGAATGTCAAATCCCGATATTACAGCAGATTCCGGTCCATCATTAGCGCCAAAATATAGAATGAGAATGGCGCTTGCCTGCTTTTTGAAAAATGGAACTTATGATATTACAGACGGAAATATAATTCCTTACATTTACGACGCTGATAGAACAATCGGCGGAAAAAATACAATGACACTTTATCAAGTTTGGAACGGTAAAGATGGAAAAGGCGAAACAGGAAATACTCCGCAACATGATTGCGACGCGCAGATTTACCCGATGTTCGATTTCGTTCAAGGTCCTGTTTCACCGGCGGCTCAAGGTTCGAACGCTCACAACAGCGCTTTGGCCGAAGCAAGGTCGTGGCCGAACTTGGTAGCACTAGACACGAATAAATCATTGACTGAAAAAATTAATCCAAAGTTCCAAATTGTCAGACCGAATCCTCGAAGGCATAGATTGTTCGGAGTTAAATTAACGACAGCCGGTGTCATGGAACTTTTCATTGAAGGAAGTGGAGTCGCAAGTTATTTTGATTTCCAATGCCGAGAAGGAATGCCGATTTACATCACAGGAATGACAGGGGTCTTGGGAACAGGTTCTCCCAATCCGGATTTCAGACTTGATGGTTATCAAGATGATGCGGCATCCTCGACAACAATTAATGCAACTAAAACGACAGGTGGTTGGAATATGAACGGTTGGTGGATTACAGCGGGTTTTAGTGCCGGGTTCGATGAAATCAGCACGAATACATATGATGAAATATTTGGCGATGGTGATTCTACCGCGGTCAAGTTTCAAATCGTTAGAATCAAAACTTTGGTAAACATTAGACCAACGTCTGAACATTTCTATAGAATAGGTTCAGCGGCTTCTCCATCAACAGCATACGTTTGTCAAGGAAGAAAACCGGGTTATATGGACCTAGTATTGAAGTTAGGCTCAACCACTAATCCTTACGGAATTGCGCCGATGAGTGTAGGCACGTCCATGGGTTCTCCCGGAAATACACAAGTTAGATTCGGCGGCGTTGGTTCTCATGGAAGTGGATTTAGTTCTGATACCAATGTTCCCCAATCTGAAAACGATACATATCCTTGTAGGCCAACCGTGAGAAATGCTCAATACCCCGACTCAAGCGGACATTTTAACAACGATAATAATTACATTGTTAGAGCGATTAGTCCTCGCAAAGATGGAGACGACACTTTCTCAATGTCTCCGACAGTATCTTCCTTTGGTGGTGGTTCTCTAAGAGTTCCGCCGCCTGTTGGTTGGGACTTACCACAGGCTTACTTTTCTTGGCCTATATACCAAACAGGACCGGCGGGAACTACAGTTCCGGGTAGTGAGACGGCTTCAAGAACGTCTCGTCTTTGGTTGAATGACACGACAGGCGCTTATCCGGTGAGAAACGTAAATGTTGATTATGGTAGTTTTTCCAAATGGGGTCATCGTGGATTATCAATTGCTATGTTGTCTTACATGGATTCGACTACGGGTCGCCACGCTTGGGATTACATAAAACCCGTTTCAACTTCGGGAAGTTGGTTATACGGAAGAAACAGACCTTGGCCGGCTCACGAAAGATGCGGAACAAGATTTGGTTATGGACCTTCATTATTAGAAACCGCCAAAGTCGTAAATACAAATGGGATTTCATACGATGGTTGGCAAGACTACAACGCAAATGGCGGCAATAGAATTGAGGCAGGCGAAGAGACTACGAAGATAGGCGTCTCTGAAATCGGTTGTTCTCCTGTATGGTTAGACATGGAGATGAGAGCATTCGTCCCGGTCAGTGAAAACAGAATGACACTCATTGAGTTCGATAACGGTATTTCATATCCTGTACTCGGAAGACATTCTATGATTACAGGCGGAATAACAAACGACGCTCAATTCGGACTTGGGTTCTATCCAAAATCATCAAACGGTTCAAAACAACAATTCAACGCTTCGACTGCCCCCGAAAGTCAATTGCTTGGAGCATTACAGAACTCATCCGTGGCAACTTCCGGCGTTGATACAAGAAGACCGACATTCACGCTTGGTCGTCCGGCTGTATATATTTGGGGAACTTCTCCATATTTCTCAAATGCTGATTGGTCGAATACCGATACTTGGCCGTTCAGTACAAATAAACTTGGTTGGGGTGGTTTAGGAAGTGATGTTGGTTATGGAACAGGAACAGCATTAGCAGAGGGAACTCAAACAATTAGAACTGTATTCACCGAAGGCGGAATGGAATTACTTTTGAATGGTAATAGCAAAGGTGTTGACACGAACTCGGGTCAGCACATTTGGGGAATGACAATCAAAGCCTGCGATGTGTTGGCGGCTAACGGAAGTATCAACACACCGACGGTAATTAAGAACAGTAAGGACGAACCGATTACAAACTCAAGTCCGAATCTAGCCGTATCTTCTAAAGATTTACAGATTGATTATTTGACGCTTAGACAAATCCCATCTCCGGCCATGCTTCCTTTTGATGTTAGTACGACAACACAGTCCGTTGCTAACGTAGCAAAATATCGAAGCCTCGACATCACGGCTGAAAACATTAGCACTAGCAGAGGTATGAGGATTCGAGTCAGTCTTTTCGAACCGCCTGCGGCGACAGGAATCCCGCAGGCAGAACCAACTACGGCAATTACAGGATTCACAGATTTAGACCCGGGATTCATAGCAGGTGTTGGAAGTGTTGACCTTTCAAACTTGCCTGCGTCAGCAATAACAAATGGTTTCGTCATCAAATATCATTTCTATATTCCTCATTCAAATGAAACTGATTTACATCCGATTAATTGGAATCAGATTCCTATCATTAGAAATTGGGAAGTTCAGTATGATTTGAAACCGACGGCAAGTTTGGACGTGATTGGAAACTCATTCAGTGGCGACCTATCGAGTCCAATAGGAACAGAAGTGGGCCACATAATCTCGTTCAGAGGAACAGGAATTACAACTGACGTTGATAGATTAATTTCTCAAATCAAGTTTGACTTCGGTGATGGTTCTCAAACAGGTTGGTTAGATTTTTCCGACCAAACTTTACAAACAACTACTTACGATGTTGCTCACGTTTATTCGAAAGCAGGTTCTTTCAACGCGGTTGTATATTCAAAAGATGACAACGGAAATGAGTCTGTAGCAAGTTCCGCAATATCTGTAGTCGTAGCAGAAGTGAAACCTGTCGCCCTATTGAGAGCAATACCTTCCATGATAAGAGCCGGACAAGCAACAACTTTTGACGCTTCTGAAAGTTATGTTTTGTCAACTGACCAATCGAGAACAATTGCATCTTATACATTTGATTTCGGAGATGGCAGTTCAACTGTCTCCGGCTCAAGCCCGAATGCCGACCATACTTATGCAACCGCCGGAGAATATATGGCGACAGTCAGCGCGACTGACAACGCATCTCCGGCCAATACATCCGTTGTCGCGAAAGTGGTTGTCAAGATATTACCTGCGACTCTTGTAATACCGTTAAATCTCAACACCAAGCCGGCTTCATTTGACCGAACAAGAAAAGCGAACTATAGTTCCACGCCTGTTCTTGATGCAGTATATCCGGAAATGAGCGACATGGGTTCGAGAAGTGATGAGTTCAAGATGACAGGTTCATTCCTCAAGGCGACAGCGAATGCCGATATTGATTTCATGGAAGAGATTCTAGTCAGTGGCTCTTTAGTCGAGTTCGAATATGAAGATACAGATTACAGCGGAAGTGCAGTAAACAAAAAGTTCGTAGGAAGATTAACTGATTTCAACTATCAAAGAGAAGGTGGACGCCATGGCGAAACACCGTGGTCGGCTACGCTGATGCGTGAAGCCGGACTAGGAAATTAAGTGTAGGTGGGAGCGACCCATAGAACTCTCGACAGGTAATCAAGGCGGGTCATCGTCCCTTTTCCTCAACACCAAGCCGCACGACGACCGCATACACTGACGCCTTCGTGGTTCTCCTACTTTGTAAAAGTCCGCGGGGGGTTAGTCGCCGTAGGGTTCGTACCTTTCGCGGTGTCCGTCGCGTCCTCTTACAAACTAATGACAGAGCCTTTTGGTTATAAACCTTTTCATTGAGAGTTTAGTAATATTGAGGTAAGAGAAGCGGGCAATTACAAACCTTCTTGGAATCTCTTCCTTTTCTCGGTTTCCTCATCCTGTCCCGTCTTCTCTTAGGTTGTAAGATTTCGCGTTGCTGTTGGTCCTAGCCTTTTAGTGATATTTTCCATCATTCTATTCAAGTTTTTACACTCTGTTTCTTTCACTACCCTAACTTTCACGAATCCGCGCCGCGTCCTCTTACAAACTAAACGAGTCGTCTTTTGGTTATAAACCTTTTTATTGAGAGTTCTTTACATTGATAGTTCGAAACACTTATAAGGGGGAATGCCTAGGACAGAACATGAACTGCCAAGAGGAACAAATGACTCAAGAAATGTGGGACGCTATGCCGGAAGGTATGACCGTAAACTATGTGCGTCAAATGGAACAAATGACTCCTAGAGTAGCCCCGACTGTATCTGTAATGAACGGTTCTTCCCATCAATGGGACGCTGAAGTAGGCGCTTGGTATGCTACTCGTATAACCAACATGGACGAATTATTGTGGGCTTACGCTGTTAGAACTGACGGTGGAGATGCTTGGGTCGCTACTGAAACAGAGAGGGTTTACGCTTGAGTCTAGCATTCGACAGCCGGCTTGACTTTTTGAAAAACGGCATCGCCGCTTGGGAAATTGGTAATCAATGGAAAGGGCCATGCGGCCATTCTATCTCTGAAATAAAAAGCGATTGCGTATATTGTATGGCAGTGCATGAATACATGATGTATTTAGATTGGCTACCGGAATATAATTACGGTCAGACAGTGGGTGGTCAATAATGAACATCTTCGTTCTCGATTCTCGTCCGATGTTAGCGGCTCAATACCAATGTGATAAACACGTCCCGAAAATGATAGTCGAAAATATGCAAATGCTAACAACGGCGCTTGTTAAATCCGGTTCACTTTTACAATCTGAATTACCGTTCCGCGTTGATGGAATCACAAGATATTCCGGAAACGCATATCCTCACCATCCTTGTACGAAATGGGTTGGAAAAGACTTGACAACAAATCTTGAAAATGTCAGTGAAGTCGATGGGAAAAATTACGCTTGGTTATGGCTTAACACCAACCAATTGTTTATTGAATACAATCGAAGATTCAACAAAGTCCACGGTTGTCTCAAAGCATACAACCAACTACCAATTCCAACAGACTATTCAATTCAGTTAGCAAAATGCCAAATGCAACACAATCACGATTTTGTCTTGGCTATGCCGGACGAATACAAAGACCCGGACGCAGTAGTGGCTTACAGGAATTATTATCACAGCAAGACTTTCGCTAAGTGGGAAAAAGACCCACGTCCAAACGGCAACACGCCTGTTTGGTGGAAGGGTCATAAAGGTGGGATTTGAGGAATGAATATGGAACTGAAAGAATTGACAGTAAAACAGATAATGAGATGGAGAGGCGTAGTTCATGGACCGGATGCGGTTGAAACTAGGTTTCAGATTGAATCAGAACCCGGAGCGGATTCGTTAGCGTTATTCCAACTTGAGTTAACTGCTAACTTTGCTCATGCTCGTATGTCTGATGTATTAGTTAGAGAAATACTCACACCAATGAAAAATGATTTCAGAGGTGTTAAGTTCATCAAAGAGGAAGATGCTCAACAATATATGATTCAGTAAGGGTGATGAACCCTAACCCACGCTGATTCATTCGTGCCTAAAGTCCCAACCACGAAGGTTTCTCTGATTCCGCCATTGGGTGCGGGCTTGGGATTGCCGTTTACCGTGATGTATGCGGATGAAAAAATTGACCCATCGTCAACAACGGCAGGGAGATTTAATCGAGATTCAGACTTGTTGGCTGATTCATATCCAAGAACCGGACAGTTAGCAACTCAACCAATGCCGAATGCTCCAAAGATTCAGACTAGACAACAATCATCCGGGGGAATAACTCCCACTTCCGGAAATACTTTCAATTTGAAACCTGTTTATGAATCAGCATATTTTAACATGGGAGCGCCAAGTTTGAATTATGGAATGGGTCAATTAGAGTTTTGTCAATTGATGCAACACTCATCTCGGTCAATGTGGGATGCAACTAAGATTCGTTCAGAGTTCATAGTTCCGAGAAGGACGTATTCGACCGCCGGAAGATACACATCCCATCCCCGAAGAAAGTTTGCATCAGCAAGACAAGGTAATTTTTCTTTGATGGAAGTCATGTCCGCTCCCGACGTCAACGCACTTCACACGCCATGCGACCAATTAATCGGAACAGTGGGCGGCTTGGATGGAGTCGGCGCTTGTTCAAATGCAAACTTCAATGGTGGAATGCGGGTTGCGGCTTTGACTCATTTTGCTAAATCCGATTTACCTTCGAACGGTTTTGGCTTGACTTATGGCGACGCACATAATACAATATTCGCAACATCTCTGCATTCTCATCCAATCAAGGATGGTCAGACTACAGCAAATGCCGGCATCGCTTCCAACGGCGGCGGGACTTCCGATTGGTCGGGTCAAAACTTCTATGAAACTTGGGATGTTATGTGGACTTTGAATCAACACACAATTCCTCAAACATTGACCGCAGGGACTACGCTCTCCGCTCCCGATGCTTGTATGACTGCTGACGCTACCAACAATACAGACGACGACCATTACTTCAAGATGAATACAATTCAAAGTGTGGCCGTTCGAGACATACCGACATATGGTGGAACAGAGAAGACCTCTCCAATAGGAGCGGCGCAGTATGGGAATCATGTAGTTGCTGATTCTTGCGGGCTTGTAGGATTTGAGGGAACTATTTCAGTGTCGGGATTCTTTTCAGTTTCAGCCGGAAAACTTGGTGGTAATAGTTTCAGTGAAGATTTATGGAATACAGAAGGCGTCGGATATGGCGGATTAAACATACAGGTTCACTCCGGTTTGACTCATAGAAGAAATCGCTTGTACTCTCAAAGAACAAACAATGCCGCTAAAGAATATGACACGATTTTCAGATATGGTTCAGACGGAACAGCAGTTCAACCGATGACAGATGCGATGAAAACTCGCGCAAAACGCTTTGCCGGTTCGACTATTGACGCCAATAGTTCTTCCTTCTATGCAACAAGAACTCTGTACGACAACAAGGGTTCGTTTGGTGGCGGCGGAAATCAAGATTTAGTTGGAGATATTCCAACAACAAATGCTCCGGGAATCCTTGGAGATACTGCGGACATGAATGCAACTTCGGTTTCTAACACTTACAGTTCGGCTTTCTTGAAAAACAGGATTCCAACAAAAGTAAAAATTGTTCCTCAAATTGTTGGATATGAAAATATCACAGTCGCTCCCGGAAGTTCGAAGACAACTCAACATAGTGGCGCTTCTAATATTGTATTTAGAAAACCAATTGTCGATTATCACGTTCTCGTCTCCGTAATAAAACCGACAACAAATGTTGCGAAGTCAGCGGCGGCAAGTCCGAACAACGGACACGAAGATGTTGGAACTCCGACAAGTCGAAATAATCCCGCTCCAAGATGGCCGACTATTGACGCCAATTACGACGGGGAGTCATGCAACATTTTCCATGCGGTTTTCAGAATAAATCCGGAAAACTTGGAACAGGTTTACATCAATACTAGCCAAGGGGCGGCTCACGATTTGAATATGAATGAGAAAATATGCGCTCATTCTGTTATGCCTAGACATAATTACGGCACTAACGCTCTCGCCGGAAAAACTTCGCAGGGTTGGGGTCTTCATCAAATGACACCATTTCGACCAATCTCAAATCACGCTTGGGCAAAGATTCCTAGACTATCCGGAACAATTGAGCCGGGTGGGTTTTATCAGAGAGGTGGAATATCTCATTTATGGGATGCTGATGGATATGGTGGCGAACTTTTCGTCTCCGCTGACATGACTCACGCTTCTGATTTCAACTCACAAGTTTGGGGCAACGGACAGATGTGGCCGGATGGAGATAACAACGCAGGTAATCCGCCCGGTTCTGAACTTATGATATTCAAATACAGTAGCAGGGGCGACCCATTTTACACCAAGGGGGCTACTACAATGGCCGATAATCCACTAAGGGCGGCGATGGTAGCCAAGACCAATACAGACTACATAACAGGGTTCTATGCGGCTTCTATGGATGGCGGTTTTACTATCACTGACACTGCAACAAAAACTTGGAAGGGGTGGTCAATTCATGATTGGGTATTCCCTCAAAAAGAATTGATGAGATATTTGGGAAGAGAAGACAAAGGACTTCTTTCTAATCACCCAAGTTTGCACTGCTCGTCTCTTAGCATTCAAGAAGATGGCCGAATGTTAATGGCCGCCATTCAGAGAGATGTGATTGTCAGTGCTGACGAATATCCTTACGAAGATGTAGGATTTCCATTGAATCCGAGTATAAGTGCGACAGAATGTCCGTCGGGTTTCTATTACGATGCGGCTTCTAAAACCTGTAAATCAATTATGAATCCGACTTACGATTCTAGCGGAAGTGTTTGGCCGGGAACAGGAGATGAAATAGCCGGCTTGGAAGCACCTAGACCTGTTATTGCGGCTGACGGAACTAAATCAACAAACACTCCACCCGGAAATAATTTTTCAAGATGGCCGACTTGGACTACTCTGAAAGCGAACACAAAGGCTCGTTCTCTAATTCTATTATTCAGCAACACCCCTGCTTCCGGTGGAAAACTTGTAGCAGGCCGAGCCAAGTTTGACATCACGACAGAGAAAGTCGGAACACAAACTGTCTCTGTTGAAAATTGGACTTTCGACGATACATGGTGGAATGGTTCACAGATTGCTTGGTGGTATCAAGAGTCGGGTCAGAGAGCGATACCGATTACATACGGTTCGTACCCCGAAGCAAGATGTAGTCATGCCGTTCTTCCAAGAGCGCTTCCGCATCTAATGTCTGATGGAACTCACACCGGCGGTTATCCACAGTCGATGCCGATTGATAGAGTCATGAGTTCACCTGCCGGAAATAATGGAACAACTCGTTCGACGCTTGATACTTGGGCTACTGCAAGACGAAACTTCCTACTTCTTACTCGATACATCCCGACAACAATTGGATTTTCAGATTTCGGAATTGGAATGAATCCACATCAAGAAGTTGGGTGGGCCGGTTGGTCAATGCCGACTGCCCTATTCGACCCAATAGACTACGGTAATGGAACAGACTTCTTCCAAGAAACTAACATATTGATTTCACTTTGGGAAAATTATTTTCCGAATAATAATCAAAACGCTAGTGCGGCTAGAAGTTATATCGGACCGAGAGGTGGTTTCTCTCACTTCGGTCCTTTGCATTATGGAACTTCGGGATTCAATCACCCATACGAAACTGACATAATTTGGACTCAAGTTCACGGCGGAGTTGGGTATGACCTTCCTCTTCATCTTCTGATTCCGCCGGCAGTTCATGTTCGAGCAAGAAGTGGTGGAAATGGTTCACTCGATTTGGAACTTGAATTGCCGTTTCACAGGACAGATACAATCGAACTTGACGGGGCTATTGGGTTCAATAGTGGGTTCGACAAAGGCCCCGAAAACTTGCCGGGTGGCTCAAGGCCGACTCTTGGAAATTATTCATTATCGACGAATCTTTGGAATCGCAAAACTTTGAACTCGGGCGGTGCGAAGATGGGTGGTTATGATTCCTCATATCAAAGAGTACACGGACCAATAATCGAAGGTACGGGATTGACTGCTTTTTGGGGCGACCATCCAACAGATAGATTCCATGCTTCGGCTATGCCGATAATGCCACCTAACACATACAGTCATAAAGAAGTCGAGACAAATATGTACCCACCAATCATGCTTGCTAGAAGTTCTGAATACAATAGGTTAGACCAATTGGCAGTCAGTGAACAACTGCAATCATCAACCGAAGTTCATCTAAGTCAGACAACAAGACCATTTTGGGATTCCGGTTCTATGGTATCTGCTAGAGGTGTCGGTTCGATGAATGATAAAAAATTGAATCGAGCGAGATTCCTTTCAGAGATAGCAGGCAAGAAAGTTTACACATCTCCCGAAGCGTGTGTTGATTTCACATTTACAGGAACGAACAGTCCGGATGCCGGATTAGGAAAAGGTCAGAGAATACTAAGAACACCCGAAGGAACTCTTCACCAATTCTTAATCGAAAGAAGTGGGCAGGCATCAAGTTCGAATATGCCGATGTGGACTCACTACAAACAACCGACAGGACAGGATTTATTTTGGAATAGCAAGGCTCTGAAAACAGACGGTTCAAATTACGATGGTAAAGATGAATGCGGACCTTTGTTAGAAACTCTGACAGGAAGTTCAGACAAGGGTCGAGTATTGGGTGCGGCATACGCAAGCGATTCAGCCGGTACAATCCACGCTGTCATCGAGTACACCGCTTTGAAGTCCGATTCCACATCAACTCTCGAAAGGGCGCACAGGCTTTACTATACATACGCCAAGCGCACATTGAAATCCAACTCTCCAACTCCTGTTTATGATTGGGATTGGTCAATTCACACGCCTCAATTGATTAACGCCGGAACTCTTACAGGAACGGATGGAGAGAAGGCCGGTTCACCAAATGACCTAAGACAACCGTCGTTAGTTTGCGACGCATCAGACCGCCTGCATTTGGCCTTTACACAGGTAGTCAAATCAACCAATGGTGGGTCAAGAAATTATTCAGCGATATGGCTAATGAACAAGTTGGCTACAGAAGATGAGTTCCCTGCGTTCGTAGGTAATGGGAATCATCCGGAGACAACGGATTCCCGTATTCAATTGGTATCTCCGATAATGACATCAGCCGAAGAATCAAACGCGGCAACAAATAATCCGGCGACTCTGAATCAAAAAGTAATTTATTGCGATATGCCGAAAATATGTTTGCGAGGTGATGGTGTTCCTGTTGTGTTTTATCGAGGCGACCCAACAGCGAACTACACAACTGCCGCTAGAAGGTTCACGGCTATTTACGTCAATAGGGGAGCGGAAGGAACATCCTCGGACTCCATGGGAAGAATCAAGTTTGACACGAGTCAAGCAGTTTCGAACTTGGGTTATGTTTTGTCGGGAGATGTTAATTCGACGCCTGCTACAGATGTGATTTATTATGATGCAATTATTGATGAGAAAGACAGAGCATACACGACCGGCATTTGGGGGAATGATTCGACTTATCATAGAGCAACCCAAGTAAACACATTCAATACAAGACAAGATTTCCTTGAACAATATACAACGGCGAAAGGTTTGGGAACGACTAGAACTTTGTACGCAACGACAGTAGCCTCGAATACTTTGTCATATCTTAGCGACATTACAATGACTTCAAACGGAGACGGACAGATACACATGATATTCGGTTTCTCTTTACAAGGAGCAACCCCGAAAGGAAAAACAACCCGAACAACTAACACAACTCAAAGTATAATCTCACCACTACAAGTTCCGGCAACGCCTGTTAGTCCAATGGACGCAACACAGCCCGGAGACGGAACAATCTATGATGGCGGATATACTGATTCAATGGCACATCAAAACTTTTCAACGGGTGGAAGTTATCCATCAAGTTTGAAAGATTGGGAAGGACAGAATAAACATTTCTTGGAAGTTTGGATGCCTTCTTTCGAATGGTCGCAAGCCGGCTCGGATGACCATTGGGTGATTCGCTCGGTGAACATGAGATGGTTGTCCGTTCCCGGTCTAGGATTCGACTCAACTAATGGTTGGTTTCCGACAGGAGCGGCGAGCGGAATTGCGGGAACTGAAACATTCCCTCATCAAGCGCCTCAATTGCGCTATCAGAGATACAATGGATTCAATGCTTCCGCTCTTGATTTAGCGTGGCTGACAAATGAAATGTCATGGAACAAAACCCCTCTTCCTCAATCCTCTCTTTACCTTCCGGGTGGCGGAACTCAATATGTCAATCCGGCGGATGAAACTAATGCAGGCGGAACTACTGCTGATGAAATCCCGGGCTATCCAATATGATTAACACTGATGATTATCCCAAGTGGGCGATTTGGTTAATGAAAAAGATTGGAATCATTATTCAGTAAGTGTCTCTAGTCCATTCCATTCCACTTTGGAAGATAACTCTTAATGTTCCATAACGACCTTCTGCTCTAAATCTTGTCATGAACATATCGAATGCAACAGTCTGCATTTGCCTAGATGTTGTTTGGTCTAACAAATCAGAAGGTTGAGGACCTGCTCTGAATCCACCAACAAGCGAAAGGTATTGTCCTTGAAGGTCAAGAGATACCCCTTGTTCAGTCGTTGCGACCCATTCTTCGTCAGCCATTCCATCTCTTACAAGTGCGGATAAGTATGCCTGCGCTTCTGCGGTTGTTGCTCTGTATTGCGGTTGTCCGTAATCTCTGCTCATATACTGTCGTGTACTGCTTTGCCTATAAAGGTTTCGTTCTATCAATGTTAACACATATCAATGAAAAGATTAGAATAATTTTGTAAGGGCAACAGTATGCCTCTGTTCAGATTCGCCGGTTTGGCGGCCGCATATTCCACACAATCCCGGTAAGGATTTCGTTCCCAACCACGAGAACTCAAATGTTTTATAGATAGGCTACTGACCACCATTCTCTCACGTTAGTTCATTTTATAATCAAGTCTAACACCAAGCAATTCCTTTCGGACCTCTTAGAGTGCGTTCCCCCTATCCTGTTGCCCGGGCGTCAAAGCGCCCAAGAGAAGCCACCTTCCCTCAAACCTAACGAACAGCCTTTGGCTTATAAAGGTTTCGTTTTATCAATGTTAATAGTTATCAATAGAAAGATTTATTAATGGAATGTCCTAGGACAGTACAGAGTGAACGGCGCTTATCCGAGCAAAGTTCGCAAACCCGGTGGCTACGACCGATTCGAACTTGATTCGTCTTAGCCTAGGAAGTTGGGGGATATGAGAGAACATATTCTCCGTTAGAAGATTGACTGTATTGCTTGGAAGCAGAACACTTTGGGGCGAACTTGGTCTGTTCTATCTTCTATCATATAGGAGCAGGGATGCTTCTAAGCCACCGGGAAATCGCATAATTCAAAAACCAATCAATTCATAAAGGTGCGGCAAGGGTCAAGAACATGGATAAAATCCGCATCGACACTAAGAAGTACGATTCTCATCTATCTCAAAAGTGGACTGACGAGAATGCGGCAGGCAACGAGTTCCTTTGGAATGCAAGAATTGAGATACTTTCGAAGAAGGATTCCAACGCATTTTGGAAAGGCGAAGGATGGCGAACTGCACCACGTCGGCCGAGGAACATAGCACTTCCCTATCAGTGGTTATTTACACAATCAGACAAATTAGATTTCCCGGGGCGCTTGAAGCCTGTTCCGGGAACGTGCAAAACGACGCTTGAAGTTCTTGATTACGGATGTGGTCGCGGCCAAGATGCTATGAGATTCGGTTTCAAGAAATACGACCCGAATTGGTTTCCGGACTCTCCATGGGACCCGGTGAGAATAGAGGGGAAATATGATTTCATTTTCTGCATCTATGTTCTCGACGTTATATTAACATCGGAAAAAAGACATGAGGTTGTAAATGATATTCGGCGCTTGTTGAAACCGGGTGGACAGGCTTACATCATTAACAGATGTGATGATTATGCAAGCATGAAAGATGGAAAAGTGGTAAGGAAAACCGTTGATTCATCTTGGGAACTTGCTAGAGTCGAACCTGCTCGTGAATATGGTTGCGCCGAGATTTACAGAAACTTCTTTTTCCAAGTTTGGGTTTGCGACGATAAAGGTCCTTGTGTTCCGGAAAACACAGTGGAATTGAAGACTTCATGGACGGGCTTGGTATCGGAAGAGGAATAAGCCCCGGCGAAGTCTGAAAGGCCGTGGATAGGAAGTTAGAGCGCTATCATCGGATAGTCCGTGAGTCTCCAAAAGAAACAATTGACCCACCTGCCGGCTTGTCAGAAGCAATAGAACAAATGTCGAAAGACAAGAGAAGGCCACGAACTGCGATAGCAAGATGGGTCAGCAAACAGTGGGCGGAATTGCATTACGAAAGAATACAAGGTCAACCCTTGCCCGAGGCTTCTGCGGCTATTGGGATGGTTCAGAAGGAAACAATCGAGAGGCCAACTCACTTCCCAACTCATTTCGGACTTGGGTTAGTCCCGTCAACATTATCAATTGGCGGTTGGCGACAGGATAAGACATACACTTCATGTTATACATCTTTGAGCGTTCCTAGGCCATTCGACCCGACACTCCATGGAACTATCGCCGGAACTGTTGGGTTCAGTTATATGGGCTACCAAGGAAATCCCGACCCGGCTCAATATGACATAACCACTAGAAGAGGCGGTGGTCCTCGTGGTGGTTTCAGTTGGACGACAGGACCAACAGAAGGAAATTATCCTACTAGCGTTCTTCCTCAACCGACTTTCAATCTCGGCGTATTGGGATTCAGTAATGGCGGATGGAATCCCGAAGGTCTTCAATGGACGAATAGACCCAAGCAAGTTCGACTTCAAGGTCTTAGAAATAATTCGGTTCATCGTGTGATGTTCGCCCGTTCTCGAAAAGTAATGTTCAGAAACTTGTACGGTCCAATATCAGAAGACGAAGCGACACCAAAAGCGCCGAATGTTTTGATTAACGGAACAAAGCCAATTTCCGGAATCAAAAACTTGCGAATAAAACGCCGATATAATGCACCTGCCGAGGCGACTATTGACCTCAATAGTGTGGCGGGAAGACGGTCCGGTATTGTGAAACTTGGCGACACGGTGCAAGTTTTTGCATCTCCCCGGGAGTGGGATAATCCACCACTAATTTTTACAGGATTCGTTTCAGACATTGAAGAAGATTCTACCACGGTTTCAATAATCTGCCTAGATGCTCTAGGGTATTTGACGAAAGAAGTTCTTTTGACTAATCCAACATACCAAGAAACCGACGCGGGTGTGGTTTGTAGAGATATTATCGCAGGTTCTTCATACGGTCCGCCGCTAGGAAAAATCTCAACACAAACCCGAGTTATACTTCCCTCAAGTTTGGATTTGTCTAAGAAAAGTCGTCTCGATGCAATCCAAACAATACTCGATATTGTCAACAACACACCCAACCAAGTCATACTTCAAGCAGAGGTTAACGGGTACATTAATCTTGTGAGATTGAGGGAAGTTGATGATACAAGTTTGAAACCTTACATCGCCGGGAGACTGCCAAAAACTTCTGTCCCACAGGATTTGTACCCGACTCAAATAACTAGAGATGAGGGAGATTTAGACTTCGTAAATAAAGTGTCAATCACAAACTCTGAAATCGGTTTGATAGCAACCGAACCTACAACACCTGTTCAAAATCCTGTTCATATTATTGTCGAAGAAACTGCGGCGACTGACGTTCCGACAGCCAAGTTCTTTGCTCAACAAATATTGAATCAACAAGGTCGAGCAGGTTCTCGTTGGAATGTTCAAGCGCTACCGGAGAGGTTTGATATTATGCCGGGTCAAGTAGTTGACTTCGCTTCCACTGATGGCGGTCTAGCAGGCAGGCAAAGAGTATTCGATGTATCAATAAAATACAGCCCGAGCGACGTATCAATGACGATGACTGTTGGTCGTCAAGCCCCCGATTTGGTTGCCATGTTGAGATATGCAACAGGCGTTTCGCAATAATCGGAGTTTTTATCCCCATCATTAGATTCCCCCCCTTTAGGGGGGAATCTAGTCTAAAGAATCGAACTGACTAACCCCCTAAGAGACACATAGTATAGTTGAACTGTATATACATCAGAGTATGAGTATGTTCGTTTAATTAATTAAGGTGGGATTAGCAGGGAATGATATGGGCGCGGACACTCTTTTCCTTGAAAGCCCTGTTGTTGGGGCGTCGCGCCCATGGGGTTTTGTGTTATTTCTCCCCATTAATATGCGCCCCGATGATAGGCAACAAGCGACGGTGAAATGAATGGACTTTTTAGAATTAGAAACTACGACAGGATTAACGATGATTCGAATTGATGACATTTCAGCAATCACACACATGGAATATTGTTGGGAGATTCATCTTCAATCGGGAACTATATTCAGAACAAACGACGAGAACAATCGTCTCCGTGAATGGATGCACCGAAGTCAAGGCGGAACAATGTCTTACAACGGCATTCCGAAGAAATGAGGAATCTGCGGTCAAGAGCCAACACCCGCCCCCCGTCGGGGGTGGAGCAAGCCAACTCTGATTTACGGGTTTACCCTACAGGTGGAAGGCCGGCCGGTGAAGTCGCCTATTCCGGCTGACTCTATCGCATTTGACCCTGTAGCCGTTTAGTTATAAACCTTTTCATTGATAACTCAAGACATTGATGAGGCGGGGGAGCAACCCCCCATTTAGAATCAAGCCCGCAACCATGCGTGGGAATCGAACCTCTCGTAGCCCTCTTCTTCCTCAATCTAAGCGAACAGCCTTTGAGTTATAAATCTTTTTATTGATAACTCAAGACATTGATAGAACAAAACCTTTATATGCTGGAAGCCGTAGGACAGAACATGAGCGGCGAGACGACATTCACAACAGGCGAGACATACAGAGCAACATCAGTTTGCGATTCAAACTGTCATTGGTACTTTACAGTAGAGCGCCGAACAAACGCATCAGTATGGGTTTCAGAGCGTGGAGAAGAAGCAGTTCGCCGAGCAGTAAGAAATTACAATGGCGAAGAGTATTTCATGCCTTTCGGAACTTACTCAATGGCCGCTCATTGTTCAGCGGGCAACGTCGCTTAATAACGTGGGAATCACCCCTCGTTCTATGGGCATTACTAGAATCAACATACCAAGCAAAGCACCGCTTCCGGACTTGTGGGAGAAAGTTCGTCCGGACTTCCCAATGCCATCTCCGAGGAAATATCAAGACGAAGTTCTCAACGTAATTTATTGGGCGCTTGAAAATGACGACTTCGATAACATAGTCATCCAAGCACCTACCGGAATCGGGAAGTCGGCAATCGCCATGACTGTTCAATCAAGATTTCAATCAGCATATCTTCTCGCCCCAAGTTTGGGATTGGCTCAACAATACAAAGATGATTACGGTCATGTTCTCAAAGAAGTTCGAGGCCGTTCCAATTTTCCTTGTTGGGTTCGTTCGGGTAATGCTGACGGAGCGCCTTGTCATGGTGTCAAGAAGTCCTGTCCTCACACGAAGCGGGAAGACCCTTGCCCGTACTACGAACAAAAATACGCGGCTACTGATGCTCGCTTGACGCTCTCGAATCCGGCATATATGTTCAGAGTCATACAGGGCGACCCAAACTTCGACCAAAGAAAGTTCGCAATAATTGACGAGGCTCACAACATGGAATCCTTCTTCATGGATTTGATGGAAGTAAAAATAACGACAAGAGATTGGCAAATGATTCACGGCGCTCGTACAGGTTTACCAATGGCTTACGCTCCCGAGGATTGGAAAACTCCGATGGAGAATCTTTTCAATGGCGCGAAGCGTTATCTCGAACTTGCGGAAAAGGATGAAGATGAGAAGGGTGTAGAAAATGGGCGCAAGTTATTGAGCCGATGTTCAACATTTTTGGAATTGCTAAAACAACCGAAGAGAGTTATTGTCGAAACCAAGAGCGACAGGAATGGGAAGTTCGTAGTTGCGAAGCCTATTCGTGTCAATAGTTTCGCGCTTGAACATCTCGAACGAATCAGCGAGAAAAGAATATTCCTTTCAGCGACAATTTTGAATTGTGAAACCTTCCTCAACAATCTCGGACTTGGGCATCAGAAAACTCTGTATGTTAATGTCAACAAATCTCCATTCAATCCGGATAACTTCAATATCGTTTACGCTCCATGTGGTCCTATGTCTTGGAGCAAGCGTGATAATAGCGTCAAGAAACAAATCAAAGCGATAGCCGCAATCATGGATAGAAATACAGACAAGCGTGGAGTCGTTCTGCCTCACTCACATTATATCCGTGAGAAAATTGTTGATGGACTTCGCGACTTGGGTTATGGAGATAGGATTCTAACTCATGGTTCAGATGCGACAGGACGCAATATTGCGATTGACACTTTCTTCAAATCTCCGAGACAGGATTTAGTTCTCATCTCGACCTACGTCGGTGAGGGATTCGATTTCAAAGGCCGGCTTGCTGAATGGTTGGTCATTTGTAAGATTCCATTCCTTCCTGTCAAAGACCCTCAAATCGAATTGAGAATGAAAGAGGACGAGCATTCATGGAGACGAGACAACGAAGGAACTCCGGCTTGTCCGTATGAAGAACCGAATAAATATTCAAACGGAATGTGTTCATCATTCAACTGCGCGAAACCTTGTCAGTCATGGTACAATCTCCAAACTGCTCTGAAACTTGTACAGGGCGCGGGACGAATTATTAGAAGTCAAGATGACAAAGGCGACCTGTACATCCTTGATGGGTCGTGGCAAAGGTGGGCGAGATGGAACAGTCATCTGTTGCCGTCATGGTTCAAAAACTCAATAAGAGAGATGAAGCCGTGGTTGAAGCGAGGGATTGCGTGAAAGAATTACCCGAGTTCGTTCTTGCTCCGAAGCACAAGTTTGAAATGAATGGCGAGACTATTGACATCCCCTCAAGAAAAGTTCGAGTTTACGGTTATGCAAATTGGCCGTCATGTCCGAATTGTAAAAGAGAAGGACCTATGGATGGCTTTCTTCTCAAGCCCGAGGAATGGCCGAACGCTGTAATCATTTGCGGTGAACATCCGGGTTGCGGAATATTTTGGTGTCAGATTGGAGTTCCGCCCCAAGACCATACTTGGACGTATATCGAAAGTAATGGTTGACGGGCATGAAGTTTCAAACGGCACAAGAAACTGCTTTTTATGAGTCCGCCTCTCTCTTCCTTGTGTTGTTCCATTATTCCAATCATGCCCTGTGAGTAAGATAGAAAGGCCGCTCCCAAATCGTCCGTTCGTTCGGGAACGCCTTTCGGCGAGAGAAGATTTCTGTCCTTCCAAGACCCCTGCGGTGGCGGTTCTGCCTCGTGCTTGAAGGGCGGTGTCGGAGTGGCTTTCTTCTCTGTACTGTCGTAGGCACTTCCGGCTATAAAGGTTTCGGTTTATCAATGTCTCATTCTATCAATAAAAAGACTTATAAACAGACACCTATAGGGTCAAACAGCGAAAGTGGGTACGCCACCCACACAACAGAGGTTGTAAAATATTCATGTTGGGCAGTTCGCCGTCAGAAGACTGACGTTAAACAACGAGGAAGTACACGGCAGACCCCGGGCGAGGGGAAGTGGCAGAGGGTAGGGGCTGTCGCAACACGGATTACACGGATTCGTGATAGTAGGTAGGGGCTATCACACACGACTTTCTTATTAACGTGGGAATGTCCCATTTCAATATGGACGGCGAAGTTAGGCAATCAGCGGACAGTGCAACAAGATTTGATGTGGTGGTTGAAGGACTCGAATGTTCACTGACATTTTTATCAGCCGCAAAAGGTAGAATGGACTTCGCGCTTGAGATTGACGGTACACCGAAGGGTAAGATAAATGTCCTATCTCAACACTCACTTAGCCGGCTTGACAGTGGTTTAGAGGGTGATGCAAAAAAGAATTGGGCTAACAGAATGTTGGCTGTCGGAATTATTCTGAAAGATGGAACATATATTCCCGCTCCGATTGAGAAGCGAGAACTTGTTGAAGCATCAACTTACCACGGTGAGGATTCAACTCTTGGGGCTATTGACGCCGATACGATTGAAGAGTTCCTAAAGAAAGAGGATTTGATTGACCGAGTGAATGAGATTCTACACGAATCAAGAGGAACACCTTTTGTCGGTGATGATGCGAACTTGCTTCTCACGTTCTTAGTTATGTTGTCATGCAAAACCGGAAGTCCACTGAATCTTGAGATGATTGGTCAGTCAGCGTCCGGAAAAACATACATGACTCTAACTGCTAGGAACGGTTTTCCTAAGTCGATGGTTATGGTTCTAGCCGGTGCATCTCGTGAAGCATTGAAGTACGATTATGATGAAGTCGATGAAGACGGGAACTTCATTGTGAAAGTCGATGGTAAATGTATTGTCGTTCTTGAGAAAGATGAATCAGAACCTTTCATTAGAAAGATGAAACCATTAATGTCCGGCGACGATTCAGAATTGGTTTGGAAAACTCCAATCAAAAATGAACTGACAGGAGAGATTGAGACAAGAGATTTCATTATTAGAGGTCAACCAAGTTTCATAACGCTAACCACTAGAAATCCTAGGGAACAAGAACAAATCACAAGACAACTTCTGATGACTCCGGATATTACAAGCGAGAAAGTCGGAATGGTTGTTGAGAATCAATTACTCTCCAAAGCAAGACCCGAACAATTCAACGTCCATCCCGATGTGAAATTATTACAAGCGTCAATGCTGTCATTGAAAAATTACAAAGTTAGGAACATATTCGCTCCTATAATGTCGGACTTCTTCCCTGCTAAGAACGCTCAACATCAAAGAGACATAGCAAAAGTTCTGTCAATAATTGATTCAATCACTTTGTTGCATCAACATCAACGCCCGGTTGAAGTTTTCAACGATACAGAATATCTGTTGTCTTCTGTTGAAGATAATGTGTACGGATTAATCCTTGCCGACTTGGTATTGAGAGCGAGCCTGTCGGGTGTACCGGATGGTTCGTGGGTTATCTTCACCGAGATGACTGCGATGGAACAATCGAAAAGACCACTCTCCGCTGACAATATTCTTCAATGGCTACACATCAATGCGTTCGCCTGCACCAAGAATGCTTTGCTCGAAAAACATTTGCCGACTTTAGAAGATGCCGGCTTGATAGAAGTAAAAGCAAGAGGTGGTGGCCGAGGCGGTGGGAGAAAGACATGGCGCTTGGTGAAGACCCGTAGCGGTTTAATGGAGACATATGCCTTAACACCCCTATTCATTGAACACGCACGAAAAGCAATCCCTGTAATCCTCGAGGACTTCGCTGACGTGATTACTAGAGCAGGCAAACCCGCAAAGTTCAGACAGATAGATAAGAACGAAAAAGCAATTCTGAAATCGCTTGGATGTAAATCAAAGAAAGATTCGCAGGTTTGGCGAAGTTTGTTATTACCAAATTACATGAGAAAATCAAATCGAGATAGAATGCTTTGGGACATTATTGGCGTCAATAGGTCAAGAGACTCAATGTTCTCCGGCACAAGTTGGCTTGACCAAACCAAGAAATCAACTGCGACTGAAAAGTTAGAAGCGCAAAAGTCTGTCAGAGAAACTATCAAGAAAGTGCAAATATCAGAGCATTCGAATGAAGGATGGGAATCCTTGGCTGAATTATACATTGATGAATATGAAGATTCTTGAACACACCCTGTCCTTTATATTGGTGGGGAATGAGGGTACGATATGAGCAAATCTCAAACTGCATTACCCAAGATAGCAAAGAAACGCCTCGCACCATATATTGAGCGCGGCATAGTGAACGGCATTTTTACCGACGGAAAACCCGTCGCTGAAATGTATCAGAGAAAAGCGAACGACCCTTCGTTGTCGCAAACCATCTCTGAACTCGGCGGAGCATCATCCGAACCGGCGCAACAATTCATAACCGAAACTGTATTAGTGGATTTATCCGCAATCCTTCGTCAGAAGAGATACACCGGACACCTAGATATATGGGAAGTAAATCACCGAATCGTTGGTGTGGCTTCCGGAAATCCTCGCCCTGTATGTTTCATCATGGGACAGGCAGTAGTTGAAGATGACGATGTTGAATCAGAACCTTCATTATTCAGACTTTCACTTTGGGACGCAGACGCTTCTCTAGCAGATGACGTTGAAAGAGATGGAAAATATTCTCTAGCAATAACCTGCAAGAATCTTGACGCAGATATTCTTGACCTTCGACCAATGCAAGGTCTTGCTTCATTCGCTCAAGAAGAATACGAACATGGCGACCGTCAAGAATTACTCAAAGGATTATTCGACATAACAGATATTGCGGACTTGGAAGACAATCTTTCAGTCGGAAACAACGACTTCCGTCTTATCGAAGCATCAGTATCTTACGCCGGAGTTCAAAACTCTCGTGCCGGAAATCAATTCGGAAAAATGCTACTGAAAGACGACTCAACTATGACCATGGATGCAATTGAATCCGGTGAGAATCTACTTCTCAACTGTATGTGTTCAACTGCAATCGCTACACGATTCGGAAAATACTCAAAAATATTGGCTCTAGTATCTGTAAAGTCATCCAATGACTACGGATTATCAGCAAACATGGAATGTGCAATCGGTCTAGTGGTTGTTTCTCCACCCGAACCCGAGACACCGAAAGGTGGCGATGACGACGATGATGATGCGGCGTCATATTTCAAAACGAATGTCCCGACAATAACTGACGATGATGACGACGAAGAAGATGTGGCTTCTGAAACACCAACTGAAACTACTGCAATAGTTGAAGATTCCACGGCAGAGGAAACAGAAGAAGTTGTCGAGACACCTACTCCAAAGAAGGCTGAAAAAGCCGCTGAAAAAGCCGCTGAACCCGCTACAGATGGCGACGATGATTGGGACGATTGGGACTGATTGGAGTCGCTTAAATAGGTGGTAAATGAGGGATTGATATGGCTAAGAAGAAGAAGACTGATTATTCAGCATTAATAGCAACGGCAGATACGGGAACATCAATGGCGGAGAGCAAACCACTTCGTCATATGAAATTACAGGCATTTCCGGGCGGTGGAAAATCACACTTCTCTCTGTCCTTTTTCGACCATGAAATGAAAACTGCCGGCTTGAAACCGGAAGAAGGATTGATGACTATTATTGATTGTGATTTAGAAGGCCAAAGAGATTTGGTTGCTCGAGATGACATACTATCTCCGGAACTTCGCCCACGACTTTACAGAAAAGTTTGCCGAACACCCGAAGAAGTAAACCAAATGGTTCTAGCATTTATCGACTTGCACCGACAACACGCCGAAGAACATCCGGATGGCGTCCGTGTAATGTGTATGGAAAATGAAGGCGCGTATTATCTCGCTTGTCGTGATTATTACTCGATTGAAGTTCATGGAAAATCAGAGGCAGAACAATTACTATCTCGACAGGCTCAAGCAATTTCAGAAGGGAAGAAAACTCTCCCTATGTTTGCCGAAGGTCAAATGCACTCTTACAAAGTTATTAACAAAATGTTCTTTCAACCATACGAGAGATTGAAGGTTGGTGCGGAGATTTACAAATATCATTTCATCTCCACCGTTCTTTTGAAATCTTACACCGAAGGATATGGAACTGCAAATGAGAATCGTGTAGTCGCCGCGGCCGGACGTGCTGATTTGACAGACCCTTTGTTTGATTGGATTATAGAATTGACTCAACAACAGAGGACAGTGAAGGGCGAATTAAAGACGCGCCACGTATCTGAAATCAGAAAATCAAGAACTTGTAAACCGTTCAGAATAGAGAACCCAACACAAGAGAAGTTTTGGAATGCCGTAAAAAAGCAATCCTAAACATCTCCGTTAGCGAGTTCTTCAAATAGGTGGCTAACAGCGAAAGGAATGTGAACAAACATGAAAGTCCCGTACTTATCCGCATCCCGTTTGAAGACTGCACAAGATTGTCAACTATCTTACAAACTTCGTTATGACCCACCAAATGAAGAAGCAGTTCAAGTAAAATGGGCTAACGAACATCGCGACAATCTCGGACCTGCTCGTCTTGGCGGTAATATTCACAACGCTCTCGAAGAGTGGAGAAGACCAAATCCAAAGACAGGAAAAGTCAGACGCCCACGTCTTGACAAACTGCTAGAACTTTACGACGCTGAATGCGCCAAAGCGGAAATTGATTTCGACCTCTATGAAGATGGAGTGAAAATGTTGACACGTTGGTTTCAGAAGAGAGGAACTGCACCTGTCAAAGTTCTTCACGTCGAGCAACAATTCGGTTCTCATAGAGCGCCGTACATTTTGTCAAATGGAGTTCCCGTCTTTGGGTTCATTGATTTGACGCTTGAGATTGACGAGAACACAATCGAACTTGTTGATTACAAAACTCAACGAGCGCCAATCAAACAAGAGGAAGCAGATTCAAATGTACAGGCGGGAATGTATCTTTCAGTCGCTAAGGAATTATGGCCGGATAAGGATATTATATTCACTTTCGATTTGACTCGTTATGGAACTGTTTCAACTCGTTGGTCAGATGAAAAGATTGACACTTTCAAAGCATTCTTGAAAACCAAATGGGAATGGATTAATTCAATTGAAGAACCAAAGGCAACAATCGGACCTGCCTGTAAATGGTGTGCGTTTACTGAAATCTGTCCGAAGGCTCAAAAACTTGTTCAGATGGGAGCGTGGGATATTGTTGTCGGAGCAACACCCGTTGATGATGACCCCGATGAAATGTTAGACCAACTTCAAGGAATCAAGGCGGCTCAAGCAATTCTCACAAAGAAAAAGAAAGCAATCGAAGACCACATCAAGAATGAGTGGTTCGATAGACACGCCGCCGTAGGAGAAAATACTAGGATTACAGAGAAGTATGCGGTGAAGTGGGAAGATAGGAAAAACAAGAAGTATCTTCCACACGAAGTTCAGCGATTAGTACCGGCCGGAGTTTACGGACAAATGTCAACTTTGTCAAATACAAATGTTGAACGGTTGTTGCCTGTTTTACCCGAGGATGTGCAAAAAGCCATCAGAGACACCGCAATATCTAAACCATTCAAAGCATTGACTATTCGTAAGAGACAAGATGCCAACTGATGAAAATAACAGAGAAGTTCCATCATCAAAGTACGGCAAGCGCCAATTCGGACGCATGGGCAAGACCGATGGCCGCAACGTAAAACGCCTTCATCGAGCCATGTTAAAAGCAGGCGCGGGGCATCCATCCGGGACGGCATTGACTACAGGTCAGATTGTACAATTAGATGACCAACCATTTGAAATGCACCGTCTCACAAATCATCTCGCCAAGAAACCACATCTGTTCAAATGTGTAGGAACTGAAAGAGTCGCCGGAATTGATGGTCGAACTCGATACCCTCAAAAGTTGTGGCTTGCTAGGGAAGATGCCTACGAATAATATTGACGTCAATACCTTGACTACCAAGACTTCCTATAGGCTCTGTATTTTTACTCCTTATAGAACGACGCCGTTTTGAAGCCAAAATAAATGTGCGCTTGCGGCTCAAAAACGCACTTTTTTTCTAGTGCAAAAAGTGTGCAAAAGTTCGATTAAAAAGAAACTATTTCCGGGCTATTGGTGTCAATATTCTGACACTACTTAACCTGTGCAAAATATCGCAAGTTTTTTTCTCAATATTATCCCCAATATACCCACATATTGACGTCAATATATTCGAAAATGTAAAGGAAGTAGGGAAAACGATGTCTTTTCATTGATAAAACCAAAACATTGATAAGGGGGAAGACATAGGACGAAACATGGAGATAAGTCCTAGTTTGATAGGACCAATCGTGGTATTGTTGCCACCTTTGGGAATGATAGTAGTCGGGTTGTTAATGACCGGAATGTTGACCGTTCGTCGGTAAATATACACCATTCATTTCATAAAGGTGTGGAACGACGAAGAACTATGACCTTAACGCCGAATAGCAACGTGAGCAGAACGGGAATCGTTCGTGCCGAATCATCATCTCTGTCAACCGCACTTCGTCGAGCAGTTCTCGACAATCCTTCAAATCCTGTGAAAGCATTATTCACCGAAGAAGGATTGAGTATTTGGACTCACGATATTGCTAAGACAGTTCAACTGATAATGACCAATGCAACAATTGGCGGCTTGAAGGTAAAGAATCCTGTCATCATGTTGCTCGACCCGGAATCAATGGCTTCACTTTTAGATACTAAGTTCCCCGGTGAAATGGTCAAACTTGAATGCAAACCAAACTCTCCAATTACCGTTTCATCTCGAAGCGGTGGAAATGTTGTTTATCATCCGGCTGATGAAGATGATTGTTTCGTCGTTCCCGACCATTGGATTATGCCGAAAGATTCTGACGGTTGGTTTACAATTCCAATGAAGAATGGAGAAAAATGTACAACAAGAGTCGTACTTTCGAAACAAGAAATGCAAAACGGAATAGTTGACATGACTGTCGCCGGCGCTCCTTACGTTTCATTCGACTTCAATCAGAATGGTTCGACCTGCGAATCCGGACATTGGGGTTCAAAGACCAATCGTTCTATGACGCCGATTAATGCAACAGTCGAAGGACCTGCAATATCACTAAACTTCACCGAGAATCTTGGTGGAATCCTCGGTCGGCTTGACGGTGAGAATTACGTTGTTCAGAAACATTCAGCGACTCCGTTCACAATTATTGAAAGTGGTTCGACTGTTGTCGTTGCTACAGAAGCGCAACGTGAGGGATGATAATGTACGACCCGAATCATGGATTATATCAACGAGTGAAAGCAGAATCAGCGCTTGGTATTGACGAGGAAACTCGCGACCAAATTATGACTGCCGTCAAACTTGACTTACTTCTTGCTCATGCGGGAATCACTGACGATAAAATCGAATTGGCTTATGACGCCGCATTGAAAAATCAATTGGCTGATGTCAGAGATGCTTTCGAAGCCCTCGTCGGGAAGGACGAGGATTTGGATGAGATTTGATAATGAGAAAATGGAATTACTTCTCGAACATCTCGGGTTCAGACATTTCCCAAGGGCGATAGGAAATCCAAGACAAGAGTTCGTTTACTCAACCGATGAAGTTTATCCGAAACTTGTTCAGTGGGATGGTAATTCATCTTGCTTCATTTCAACCGGCGGTTATGACGCGCTCAAGTGGGAAGTTGGAAATAAACAAAGTCCGGGTAAAATAATTCACGAGATGACTTTCTTTGACTTCGACCACGAGACGAAACCGGAAAACGCATTTGCTGACGCTCAAAGATTATCTCAATTCTTGACGAAGATGAACATCGCACATTGGGTTCAGTATTCCGGAAGCAAGGGTTATCATTTATTCATAATTCACAAACCTACGAAGTTCAAGTTCGACCATCGCGACGGTTCAGCGGATGCGTTGAAGAATCTTCTAAACCAAACTCAAACTCATCTCGGAAAAACACTTGGACTGAATACTTTGGATGAACAAACTACCGGCGACCCAAAACGCTTGTGTAGGATTCCATTCACTCGTCATGTAAATCGCTTGGGTAAATTATCCGGCAGATATGCTGTTCCTGTTGACACGGAAAAACTTGACACAATTTCACACGAGGATATTGAAAAAATGTCCTATCGACCTCGATACGCTTTGCCTAACATCATCGGGAGAAGACTAACTTTGCGAGATTTCATTGTCGAACTTGGTGTTGAACTTCACCAACCCGAAACTCAACTTCGTGATATTATCAATTCCGATTTCGATTACAATCCATCAACGACGGCATTTCTAAAATCGCTTGAATACAGATGTCCGGGTGTCGTCAATGAATTGAAGCGTAGGAATCCCCCACACAACGCAAGGGTGTTTAGTGCGCTGTTCGGAAAAACATTAGGCTATGATGGGGGGAGATTCGAAGATATTTGGATGGAAATGGGGAAGACAATTGGTTATGTGGACTTACACAATAAAGAGCATAGACTCTATCAAATGTCAACAATATTCGATGACCCGAAATGGCGGTCATTCCCGAACTGTACAACACTCAAAGCCAAGGGCTGTTGCATTGGTGAAACCTGTCCGAGATGGAAGACTTTTCAAGGTGGGGCAACTAACCAAGTTCGTACAATAAACAGGAAGTGGAGAAAGAAAAATGGTAGCAAATAAGACAGCGAAATATGACAAGATAATCGAAAACGAAGAATCGCTTGCGGCGTTCTTTGACGGCGAACCGAACCTTGGTCAACTTTTGGGATTGTACAGATACTCGAAAAACTTGATTGAAGAAATGGCACTTTCGGGAACGAGACAGGATATGCCGGACCAAGATGAGTTCCTATTGACTTCAATAGACCCATGGAAGTTAGAGAAAAAACTTGGGGAAATGATTCTGAACGAAATGGTTAGCCGACATCGAAAAGTTGACCATCGAGAACATTGGACGATGTGCGCGTATCTCGGAGATTTAGGATTCGAAGTTGTTCATCTCAATACAGGAGAAGGAGATGTATCAAGTCGAAAAGTCAGTATCGAGAGAAAAGAGGACGACCTCGTTCCGTCTCTGTTCGATGGCAGAAGACTAAGACAACTAAGCGCCATGAGAGAAACTGCTGAATATTCATTTTTGATAGTTTCGAAATCATATACGGAAATCAAAAAGGGATTACAAGAGCGACAAGTTTCAGATAAAATCTTCACGTCGTTCATAGCAAGTTTGGCCGCTGTTGGCTATCCGCCGATGTTTATTGATGACAGATACGACGCCGCTCAAGTGATGCACCAATTAATCGGGAAGATTGAAGATGACAATCATCGACTCTATGTTCCCCGACCCAAAGGCGCTAACCCAACTGATTTCCGAAATGCTATGGTCGAGGCTTTGCCGAAGGTTGGATTCAAAACACGCCGAAAATTAGTAGCCAAGTTTCCGAGCATAGCAAAATTAGTAGCCGCGAGTGTTGATGATATACAAGCGATTGAAGGAATTGGTCAGAAGACTGCCGAAAAGATTTGGCATTGTCTTCATGATGAATAACACCGGGGCTTTCAACTCTTCCTACTCAATGAGGCATCCTTCTTCCCTAGTGTTTTTATGAGAACAGTGCCTAAGTTTCGAGTCGGATGTTCTCAAGTTTTTCTTGTTTGGGTATGCTGTATGACCACTTATTGCCTCGGCTTCTTTATCCGCTAGTGGTTCAAAGGGTTGGGAATGGGATAGCCCGTCTGCTTAGGTGCGTGAGAATTACCTCGTTGCCCCCTATCCATCGCTACTTTCTTGCCTAATTTATCGTGGTCTGTTCATTACTATTCCATAGTGTTGTTTCCCTTCAAGGGGTTCTACCCAAGAAGTCTCTCTTCCGCTTCAATCACTCGCTGTTTTTCGCTTTAGCCGCATATGCCTATGTCTTTGTGATTTCGAAGAGAGGACAAGTCCTCGCCGCCGAGCCTTCCTCGGAAGCATCTTCGCTCATTCCCGGGAGTCCGCCTTTCGACGTCTCCCATGAGAGGCAACCTCTCACAAACTAATGAGGCAGGCTTCCACCTATAAAGGTTTCGGAACATCAATGTCTTGCTATATCAATAGTTTACTTTTATTAAGGTGGGCATTGAGGATAGTTCATGTGGACTGAAACCTATAGGCCGAATACGTTAGATGATGTAATTGGTCAAGAACACATCACTCGCCGGATTAGATACATGATAGATGAACTTCACAAGAGTGGAGATGATGGCGCTTGGCCTCATATGATGTTCGCCGGACCTGCCGGTGTTGGAAAAACTTCCGTGGCTGTTGCCATGATGCGTTCTCTGTTCGGTGAAGATTGGTCGATGAATTATATTGAATTGAATGCTTCCGACTCGAGAAGTATCAATGACATTAGAACTACAGTCAAGGACTTCTCAAGAAAAGGAGTCATGGGCGTTTACTTGGTTGATGGGAAACCAAAACCAATTCCATTCAATGTTGTATTCCTAGACGAATGCGACAATCTGACACCCGATGCTCAATCGGCTCTCCGTAGAATCATGGAACGGTTTTCGAAACAGACTCGATTTGTTTTGTCTTGTAATTATCCGCATCAGATTATTGACCCGATTAAAGACAGGTGTGCTTTCAGCGATACTAGATTCGGACCTATTCCGGCCAAGACAATTTATGGCGCTCTAAAGAACGTAGTAGCCAAAGAAGAAATCGAGATTACATCCGACGCTCTGAAAGCAGTCGCTAAACATTCCAATGGTTCAATGCGAAAAGGCTTGAACTTCTTATTTTCAGCAACAAGAGTTCCGGGCGAAGCAACAATCGAGGATGTCAATGAATTGATTGGTGAACTGAATAATGACAGAATGAAACAATTGCTCGGCTTGGCGTTCGAAGCGTCAACTGAAACTGATTCCAAACAACTTAGGATATGGAGACAGATGGATTCGATGGTCGATTCATTTGCTGACAAGGGTTTGAGTGGCGCAGAGATTCTTGACGCCGTTTACAAAACTGCTTCCGAAGAAGACATTCCACCGAAGATTGCTAGAAATATTTATGCACATCTAGGAGAAGCCATATTCCATTGTGCCGCCGCCCAAGATGATATATTGGCGGTTAAGACATTCATAAGGAGATTGAGTATAGATGCCTAGTAAAGACGACAACGCTGAAATAATTAAAATGATAACCACTAGATTAGCGGTTGGTGAATTGACTTACGGTCATGGTTTCAGAGTCTTTGACGACACTCGAACTTGGGGAACACCCAACGACGATTGGGTTGAAATGGCGCTTGAAGAAGCAATAGATGGCGCTCTCTATCTTTGCGCTCAAATGTTGCGTATCAGAAAAACCCGACAAGAAATCGAACTTGCAGAGAGGAAGAAAATAAATGAGTCGGCCGAGGAATGATATTAGATTCCCCGCAAGTTCGAGAAGGACAAGAAAATGTGCGGAATGCCGAAGGCGAAAGAATCTTGCTTGGGACCCAAAAAAGAAATTATGTCATGACTGCCTCATAAAACACTCATAAAGGTGGGTTGATTAGTAAAGACATGGCGAATAGCAAAGTCCCTCATCTAGTGGTTTCAGTATCTTACACCGAATATACAAATCCGGCGAGAGTTGTAATGAATCTCCGTCTCAAAAACTTGCAGAATGAAACTGTCAACTTAGATGTTCACGGTTGTGTTCCTAGGTTTTGGTCAGAGCAAATGATTCCGGGAAAAGAATCTCGATTTACTTCTATAACAGGAACGCCACTTTCAGAGATTCGAGTTTCGACGCCTCAAGAAATTATGGATGTTCGCGGAGATTATTATCCGCACTATTGCGCCGACGTTTCATTCAACCAATTATGCCGATGGATTTACGGTTGGACTACGGTTATTGACGTCGATAGTCATGCCCTACAAGGGTCCTACAAATGCACCCCGAAAAACATCTCACCGAGTCAAGAAAATATTGATTCGTTCAAACTTGATGTGATGTGGTTTGATATTGAAACCGAGGATTCTCTTGATACCGAGAACACTGATGGAAGAGTAGTCAGTATTGCCCTGTTGCGTCCCGATGGAGCGCATGAAATAGGCACGACAGTACCAACGTCAGCGAGACAGGTCAAACGCTTCCTACAGTCTCAAAAGGCATTAGAATCGGTTGTCGAACATACCGAGCCAATACCCGGAGTTGAGGGAGATGTACACGTTCAAAACTTTGACCACGTTGACCCGGACACGAATGAAGCCGCTTTGATGTGGTGGTTCAAACAGAGAATCGAAGAAATCAACCCGGACGTTATTGCAGGTCAGAACATCAAGGATTACGATAATCCATATCTAATCAATAGGTGCAGAAATCAGAATAAGGCGATGGCTAGACATTACCAACAAAGGCCACCGGAATATCATCGCTATCCAAACTTAGGTCCTGTAATCAGACACCGACTTCACTTTGATAGTAAGATTGCTTATGCAGAGCAAGTTCAAGGAGCGGCCACGACAACCGGCAGAGCAAGTTTGTCTTGGATGGCTACGAAAGAATTGGGATATGGTAAAGTTCCAAGAACTAGAATCACGGACTTGATGAAAGACCCGTTGATGTTGGCGGTGTACAACGCATGGGATAATGTGGTAGCGGAGCGGGTCTGTACGAAACTTGACTTAGTGAACTTCTATATGATTAAGACAGGATTTCATAATTCGACATTGAGATATTCTCACTCGAACATGATGCTAGTCGAGGATATGATGGGTCATCTTCTGATGGAAGAAAATGTAATCATGCCATCCATCTCTGTAGTGAAAGAAAGAACGACCGGGATAATCGAGGAAGGTGGATTCGTGATGGATGCTCCGACCGGAGTTTGGAAGAATGCTTGCGAACTTGACAATTCAATGGAATATCCATCCGCAATTATATCCGGGAACTTTTCACCCGATACCAAAGTTGATGTGCGAGATTATCCGGATGGCGAATATCCATTCCCGATAACAATCACACCGGCAGGTCGAGTTTACAGAAGAGATTTCGAAGGCGTCATGCCGAGAGTTCTTCGAACCCTTGCTGAATTGAGAAGGAAAACACAGGCGCAAATGAGAGAAGCAAAGGCGGCAGGCAATCTGAAACTTGCCCACATTCTGAATCAGAAGCAGAGGGTTGCGAAGGAGAATATGAACTCGTGGTACGGAGTGTTAGGAAGTGGAGTCAGCGACAAAACAAAGAGTAGGCCGTTCAGAATGGTTGAACCTCAAATCGGTTCTGACATTACTCAAATAGCGAGGCTTCACAATGATTGGAATAAGAATTGGATTAACGAAGCACATCTGACATTTACAAAAGAAGGAATTGAACCTCACAATCCGGATGAAGGATTCACTTTGAACTTTGAAGTTCTGTATCAAGATACTGACTCCTGTAAAGTTTCGATTCAGAATCATGACGAGGCCGAGCAGACAATTCGACCATTCACCGAAAAAGATGTCGTGGCAATAGCGAATCAATTGTGTATTGAACTCAATAGCACCTACGATGATTTCGTGTACAAGTTTTTGAGCATTCCGAAGAACGAATATTTCTTGGTAAAACCCGATGCCTACTACGAGCGATATTTTTCATGGGGCGTCAAAAAGAGATATGCGTATCAAGAGTTTGACGGCAAGCAGAGTTTCCGAGGCGTAGAGATGAGACGGTCATCCGCTCCGCAAATAGTGAAGACAGCACAGGCACAAGTTTTCGACGCTATTCTAAACGGATGCAATAAAAAAGAACTGAATAATTTACTAAGACAGATTCATTCTGATTTGATGGACGAAGAGAAAACTCCGAGTATTGATTTTGGAACACCGATGGGAATTAAGAAACCGGGAACTCAACAATACAAAGCGGCGATGTGGAGCAATCGTCATCTCGGTCTTAACTTTGACATCGGAGATAAGCCGGTGATTTATCACGCCAAAGACACGAGGGCGGGTTTGCCTAGCAATCGTGTGGTTGCCTTAGAATATTCAGAGAGGCCGGAAGACCATGGCGTTTCAGTCGATAGAAAGAAATCATTCGAGAAACATTTCACGAACTCTAATTCTTGGATTGCGATTCTGAATGCTTTCAATACTTCATGGGGTCATGCACTATCCGGAATGAGTCATGACAGTTTTGAGGAATGGTTCAAATGACTGACAAGTCAGCGGCGACAAAGATTTGGGATGTGCTTTCAAACGAGCCATTCAATTATTCATTCATACAAGTTCGACATTGTTTCGAGACATTCATCGGAACTGACATTCCGGGTTTCGACAATTGTGTTTATCAAAAAAAGAAAGCCGCCAAGCGCACATGGGAAAAGCCTGCGGAAATATGTGCAGTTCTTTCGATACGAGCCGGTGATAGAGAATTATCAAGCCGGCTCTTGCTTCAAGAAGTTTGGAAAAATTATCCGGACGGTCAACCGGATTGTGATTGGATATGTTCGAAACTTGCCGTTGACAAACTCGCGGCGGCTATGGAACTCAATAGGCGACAACATGATGCTCTTAGATTTGCAGTTTCGGAAAAAGTTAAGATTGAACAATTGAGTATGGTGGAAAAGGAATGGGATGACCGAATGATTACGTCATATTTGAAACTCAAGAAATTGATATAACGAGACATTGATAGACCGATACATTGATAAGTAAAGATGCACAGGACAGGATAAGAGGTGAGCCACGAGGACTGACATGAGAATATTGAGAAAGTGAGTGATTGAGAAATCAAAACATTCATAAGTAATGATGGACTCGTTCAGCCCGAAGGGTATAGCCCGAAAAAAACGGAGAGAAAAAAATATGCAACTAGAAGATGCGATGAGAGATACAGTGAGAAGTGCAGGTGGTAGGATTTCAGAGACGGATTACGTCAATGGTATTCTTGCTACTCTACACGCAGACGGAGCGCAAACAACCGAGACGTCTGTAAGAGCGAACGCCTTTGCTAAAGGTAGAATGGATAAAGCAGGGGTCATAAGAGTTTCAGTGGGCGCGGGTAATACTGCGATAAAAGAGATATGGACTCAAAAAATGGCTAACGATATGATGACAGGAAACATGGCTAACATCAGCGGTGGAAGCGCGGTTTCGTCAGTACAAACATCACAGACGCCTACATCAACTAAAGTTTGGTTAGGAATCCCTTACCAAAACCAAGAAGAATTATCAGAAGCGGCTTTAGCATTAGTGCCTAAAGTAGCACCCGGATTTATTTCATCACCTAACGATGAACTTGGTGGAATGGCTGACGCTTTCTTAGAAGGTGAACACATGATTTTCGAAGGACCTAAAGGATGCGGTAAAACTATCGCAGTCGCTCAATTCTGTTTCCACACAGGACTTCCAATGTACAGATTCAATTGTTCAGAAGGAATTACAGAAGACGACTTGGTTGGTTCAAAAGAAGCAATCGACGGCAACACAGTATGGGTTGACGGTATCATTCCTCGTTGGGCTAAGACAGGCGGAATCCTGTTTGCTGATGAGTTCAATGGCGCTTCACCTTCTGTTATGCTATGGATGCACATGGGAATGGATTCCGGAACTATCGTTCTTCCAACAGGCGAGAAAATCGACCTTCACCCAACTTGCAGAGTAGTAGCGGCAATCAACCCGCCGGAAGATTATGCGGGGCTTGAAGAATTAAACGAGGCTACTCGTGATAGATATGCTCTAGGATTAGAGTTCGATTACCTGCCTGCTTCCGATGAGCAGAATGTAATCATGGACCAATCCGGCAACTTCGAATCACAATTGGCTCGAGAGATTGTTCAACTAGCAAACGACTTGCGTCGAATGAAGAAAGATAGAACTCTTTCTCGCGATACATCAACTCGTTCTCTAGTACAAATCATGAAACTTGCTAAGAGACAGAATCAAGAAAAAGCGGTTGAAAGAGCGCTTATCTCAAAGTTCGACAGAATGGAGAGAGACACGGTGCGTACTGCTTGCAGAGCGCGTCTCTCAAACTTCGGAATAGTTCAGTAAGATTCCCAATCCGGGGGTCGGCTTGAGGTTGGGAATTACTCTCCATGCGCCGACTCCCACCTACCTTTCATAAAGGTGGGAATTGAGGATTCATCATGAACGACGAGAGGTTGACGGAAATCATAAGACAATTACAATACAGAATAGAAGTTCTTGAAGAAACTTTAGACAGAATACATAACTCAACGAACAGGCAGAATGTAAGAAGAGACAGGATGCAGAAGAGGATTGATTCTGAATGGCTGAAAGAATAAGCGATTTGTATATTCGCAAATCCACGCTTGACCCTTTACTTTCTTGGTTGGAAGGTTGGAACTCTCCGACTGCTCCCGAAGCACATCCGTTCATCATAGTTGGCGAAAGTGGATGGGGGAAATCAACAATCTCAAAACTTGCGGCAGAGGCTACAGGATTTCATCCGACAATTAGCGAGGCAGGTTTCAGAGATAAGAACCAACTCAAAAAATGGTTCGGACAAGTTCGAAGTCTTTCATTCGAAGGGCTGACTAGATTGGCAATTTTAGATGACGCAAGTTTTTTGAAGAAGGCCGAATGGAATTATATTGCTGACCAAATCAAAACGAAAGCATTTCCTCTCGTGATATGCGCTCAAACCGAGGCAGATATTCCATGGCCGATTCGTCGGGGTTCACCCAAACTCAAACTTGAGCGACCCAAACTCGAATCTGTTGTGAAGTATTTGCAGACTATCGAGCCGAATAGGAATGACCTTGGAATCATAGCGAAAGCCGCATCAAGTTTCAGAGCCGCAAAATTACTTTTACAAACCACACCCGAAAACTTGAATCCGGAAGCAAGTCCGAGAATCCCATCGCGAACAGGATTTGCAGAAGTACAAGCGATTTTGTCCGGTAATTATCCGGCTTTGATTTTCGATTCGCATCCACTTTCGATTTTACAGACGGCACATCACAACGGAGCAAGTCCGACCGACATTTCGAGAGGGATAGTTCTCCAAGGAATGTCATGGAAACACGAGGGATTGACGCCAATAGCCTCGGCTTATCTCTGTTCACTACGCACAAAAACTTGTGCCAAACCGCCATTTAGGAAGAGGAAATAATGTTCATTGATAAATCGGAATATTGCTACATCGAAACCTTTATAGGTGATGCTTCACTCGTTAGTACCGTAGGGTATAGCCCGACAGACATACCGGAGATAAAAACATGGAACAATTAATTGAGACATCGAAGAAGGCATCACAGGGTGCGCTTGACAGGCAAATGCAACGCAGATTTTTACACGTCGCTAGAATCATGAGTGGCGAACTTGACGGGTTCGGTGCTAAGGTTTCTAAGATTGACATCAACGACCAAAACCGCGCTTGCACTGATGGAAAATTAGTTTCAATTCCTTCTGACTTAGATGCAGACCCTCGCATCAATCTAATAATGCAAGAAGCAGTATTGGCTCACGAGGTTGCAGGGCATCACCGATATACGGATTTCGTCGCATGGAATAATCTAGTCGTTCAAGAATCAAAGGCAGGTCGATGCGACCCTATGCTTCACGACTTTACAAACATAATCGAGGACGCAAGAATCAACCACTTGCTCTCTCAAGATTTCCCGGGTAGTGGGAAGAGAATGGATTTCACTCACGACATTTTCATGGGTCGCCATCAGAGTAAAACTGACGAGAACGCATCTTTGAAGCAACAGGCTATGGTCGCAATCATGTCAGAGTGCATCGCTCACAAACCACATTGGTCAACTGCTCCCGAAGTTATCGACTTCATGGATGAGGCTCGTCCAATCTTGACAAACGCAATCCGCCAACCGGACACAACTGCGGTTGTAAAACAAGCAAAGCGCTTGATAAAATTATTCAGAACCGCATTCCCGGAAGACGATAACGAACTTGACCCGACCATGGGCGACTTCGATATGTCCGGAGAATCAGAATCACAATCAGAAGTTGAACAGGCGGCTCGTGAACAACAGAACCAAGGACGCAACCCCGAGAGAGTTTCAAAGAACAGATTCGATGAGATGCCTTCGCTAGAAGAACAGGCAGAAAAAGAAGCGGCTAAGAACGCTAAGAGCGAAGCACAGGGCGAAGAGAGCGAGGAATGTGATTCAGATTCCGGCGATGCCGGGTCAGAAGGCGAAGAAGCAGAAGGCGACGGCGACGGCGACGAGAGTGGAGCAGGTGGGCTTGACAGCGATTCAGATTCAGATTCAGATTCAGATTCCGACGGTGAAGGCGAAGGCGATGCAGATACAGCAGGCGGCGACGCAGAAGCAAATCAAGGAAACGGAGACGAAGTAAATATCCCTAACGACGGTGAACATGAGTCAGAACTTTTCGAAGGCGGACGAGATTACAATCCGGAAGGAGATGCAGACTCAATGACTGAACTCAAAGAACACTACGCGAACTTGATTGCAGATGCTCACAACGAGATGATGTCTATGAACGACGCGGCAATCGAAGATGAGGTTTCTTTGAAAGAAGATGCAGAGAGAGCAATCGACTCTGTTGGTACTGAAAAAATTAGAATCGAAGGACACGCTATCGAAATCGTAGCGGGTGCATCCGATATGTTCCATCACGATTATGACTATCACAGAATGGCGCTTGACAACGGTCTTCAAACATACGATTCAGCAAAACTTGAGAACAACCAAGGAATCAGAATCTTGTCCGAGGAAATCAAGAGACAATTGAAAGGACGTAATTCACGAAACCAAACCGGCTTGAAGAGAGGTCGTGTAAACAACAAAGACATTTGGAAGGTTAACCAAACCGGAGCAAAGATGTTCAAGAAGAAGTTAATCCCGAAGAAGGTTGAGGCATCAGCAATCATCTTGATTGACTCGTCCGGTTCTATGGGCGGCACAAAAGCGACTTGTGCGGCTAAGGCGGCGGTTGTGTTTTCAGAAGTTATGGAAACTTGTGGCGTTGACTTCGAAGTAATCGACTTCTCAACTTCTTACGGTTCTTCTCTAAGAGTTAGAAAACCATTAGGCGGACGCCTCGGAGCAACTGAAAAATCTGTTATCGCTTCACCAACAGCAGGCGGATGCAACGCTGACGGATATTGTGTACAGTGGGCAATCGACCGCTTGATGGCTCGTAGTGGTAGTAAAATGTTATTCGTTCTTTCAGACGGTCAACCAACAGACGGCGGACCTTCCGGAATGGATGCGTCAGAATGGTTGAAAAAAGTAGTTCGAAACTGCCCGAAGGAAATCGCAACTGTTGGGGTTGGAATCCAATCAAACGCAGTTTCTCGATACTATCCTAACCACGTAGTAATCCAAAACCCGAACGAACTACCGGATAAGATGATTCCAATCATGCGCCCAATGTTGAAGAGGATGGTTCAGTAAATGCCTTGGGCTTCGCCTGCTCCAATGTTGGAGCAGTTTGTTGGGACTTTCACAAAGCCCGGCGCGAAGCGTATTGAGAAATTAGAATACCGAAAAAAGAAAATTGACATCGTAGATGATTATCGCTTGAGATGGCGAGATACAGTTCGAAAAGGAAAATATCAGAACGGCGCAGGTTGGTTGACTTCATTGGGTCAAGATGATATGCAGTTTTTTATTGACGAAGGAAGGAAACTTGTTGACGATTGTCCTAAAGCAAACTTGGATGGCTACTTTTCATCTCCGCTAAGATTGGTTCGCTCTAAGAAAAATGTGAGCGATAATTTTCCGTATGGAATATCTCCGCGCTTGATTAACATCGTTGATTATATTACTACCAATTCTAAGAAATGGGAATCCGGTTGGATGAAACATTTTTCTTATTCATATCCTAAAGGTTTCGAAGATGATTGTTTTCACAATAGAACTGATAAACGCCAATGCGGTTTGTATGAAGTGTTCAGAGTCATAACTACAGACAACGACAACGCATATTGCATTCGGCAATTATACTCGATGGGTGTCGGCTTGAAATCAGTTATGAAAGAAAATCATCAACTGAATGCCGAACTTGCTCGGCTTGTTAACGGTCGTGGTTATAATTTTCATCCGGAAGCCAAAATAGACGACGTTTGTAATTTACACCTTTTAGAAACTGATACTGTCGGTCTAAGGTCAGCCCCATTTATTTATCCGGGTTTAGTAAAACCAAATGGCGTTCGCTCTGTATTCAAGAACTTGAAAGAGAAGATGATGAATGAGTTTCCGTTGGAAGATTTCGAGGAAGAAAACTTGTCAGAAGGTCAAGATTTGTTCGCTATTCCACTCAATTTGATTACAATGAAAACAGGAGATATGTCGCCAATCGCGATAAGAAAACAGAAGGTTGACTTTGGCGATTATATTTGTTTAATTGGCGATATTGAAAATGAAGGATATGAAATAGGCGTTTCAACTAAGCAGAGAGTTGACAGAAGAGTTCACGACGTTGTGATTTCTCCGACTCGAGATAGTGGCTTTATTCATTTGAGTCAAATGGACGGTGCGTTCGGTACTAACCGTAAATCACATTTACAAAAAGAGAGTCTGAACTTTTATTCCAAAGAAGCAATCGAGAGAGAAAGATTGTCGGGCGGAAGCCTGCCTTCTAAACCTACTCGAGTAATGGAAAATATGACAGCAGAAGAAATGGTGAATATGATGACAGGAATAAGTGTAGCAGATGCCGAAGGAATGGATATTGGGAAGACAACAGAGGACATAACTGACCCGAATAGTCCGATAAAAATAGAGTTCATTCCGACTTGGAAGGACAACAGGAAAACGATTGAGATAAAGAAAGGAAGTGCATTTTCAGATTATGTGAGATGTTATGTATGCAATCAAAAATATCTGATTAGTTTGCCTGCGAATAACAAAATAGAAGAAATGAAATGTACCGTTTGCCCGGCGACCGATGGGTTAAAGGTGGGTCATCTAGTCGAAGGAAACCCGGGAATAGTGGTCAGTGGTTCGCGCCCATACAGATAGAAAATAAGGAAAAGGAAGTAGTAAATATGCCGAAAAAAATACCGAAGCAATTAAGGAAATCAATAATGAAAGCCCTAGTAAACTCAACAGAACCGTTGAGCGCCACTAACATATCTGAAAGATTGGAAGCAGATAAAGAACTCCCCCAATCTATGAAGAAACCACCGAGACAATTTACTTTCACGATGAAGCAATTTGCTCGAGAAGTAGGAATGATTCAATCTCATGTCATGGCTTCAAATGGAATCAGTCGCCATGGTTCGCCAAGAGTTAGAATTGGATATGCTTTACCGAGGTCAACAACATTAGCAGAAGCAGTCGAGGCCGCCGGTGTTATCGAGAAGCCAAACAAAGAATCGAGATTGATAACAGTCAGAATGTCTCTAACTAAGATTTCCGAACTTGAAGCAAAGTACCCGGGATTAACTATCGAAGAGATATTATTAATGCCTCTTGAAACCGTAGAATGATTTCATGCCCAACGGACAAAGACCATAAGTTCTCGCTGACGAGGTATGGTTAGGTCGAAGCGCATGACAGGTTCATATATGCAGTTCAATGATTTAGTTAATCACGCTGACGTTGAGAGAATCCTAGAGTTGGGAAGCCGAGATGGTAAGGATGCGATTCTTCTTAGAGATGAGTACGATGCGGAAGTAGTAGCATTCGAATGCAATCCGCCTCAAGTTCGAGTTTGCGAAAATCGCCTCAAGTTCGAAGATAGAATAGAATTAGTTCCGAAAGCGGTTTGGCACGAGACAGGAGAGATTCCTTTCTATCCTGTAGTTAATGGTAATACAGGCGCAAGTTCGGCATTCAAAGCAAACCCAAAATATCCATATGAAAATTATGTACAGGCAGAAGTGTCAGTTCCTTGCATCAGATTAGATGAATGGATATTGGAAAATGATTTCGTCCCGGACTTGGTTTGTATGGATTTACAGGGAAGCGAACTTGCGGCTCTTAGAGGAATGGGTAAGCAATTATCGAAAGTAAAACACATAATCACCGAAGTTCAATTCGAACCACTTTATCACAACACACCAAAACTTTCTGATTTGAGCAAGTTTCTTGAGCCGTGGAATATGTTTGAACATACGACTATTGGGACGAATAGTTGGTTCGGTGATGCTCTCTTCTCAAGGCGGCTGACTTCATCAGATTATCAACTACCATATACAGAGTGAATAACCGAAACTTGTCTCTCTAAATTATGAGCGGCAGAACGAACGTCATCGCAGTTTTTCTTTCACTGATGATATTTCTATCTCTGACCGGATTAATCATAACAACACCCGCTAGGGTCGTCGTTCCTTGGGATGAAGGACAGTGTATGTGGTTGAATGGAACTGTCGAAGATAAAGAAATGGCAGAGGATTCTTCCGGCGGGATGAATTATTTTTTCCTCGTCAATGGAACTCTCGATAACGAGACAAGTTTTCATGCACAGGTGATTGGAACTCAATTCGATTACCTATTCGTCCCAATAGGCTTACATTATGAAGGTGAGATTTGCGATACAGTTCCGCTTCGTGAAGCAGTTTACACAGGAATAATAAGATTCATTGATATTAGATAGACATTGATAGACCGAAACATTCATAAGCAGATTCCTACTCGCTATTAACATGGAGAGCCAATCAGACGCGACCATTGAACTAACGCCGACTGCCCTTGTTTTAGACAGGGAAGAGGGAACACTTGTCCCTAGCAATATGACCGTAGGGTCAGTTGCAGTAATCACCGCGGGTCTAAAAGACCAAAGAGCGGAAGATTTCCAAACTGCGCTTGACAGCGGTGATAAAATCACAACTGTTGACCACGACTACACAGTAAGAGACAACAACACAGGAGCAACACTGAACATCACAGCGGCTCGAGCAACTGTTGGAATCCCTACAACTACACATCAGTGGTCTAATATCTCTATGCCAAAAGCACTACGCGCGGCTTTCGTTCTTGCAGGTGCTATGTCGCCTCACATCGAATCAGCAATCGCTGACTGCCTAAACGCTGTTGCAGACGGAGCAGATTGGGAAGATGCTTTCGAAGAAGTTCTAGGAAACAGAGTTTCACAAGAAAGACTTGACAGAGCAGATTCACGAATCTCTGACCTACGCCGTGAGACATTACAATCACGAAACGGACGCCAACAGGCTACCGGCGTTAACACTCAATAAATACGAAAACTTGACCCCACCTTATTCCTTAATAGGGTGGGGTTGAACATTCGTTTTATGAGCAAGACGAGATTCAGAGTGAGAGTTGACCTAGGTGAAGATGGGGTCGTTGACTTAGAGGTCAATGGCAATATCAAAACTGCGCTTGGGGCAGGCTACGAAGAATGCAGAAAAAGAAAGACAAATCCTGTCAGTATTACGACAACCCAAATCATTGACTTGGGAAAATGGCAGGCCACCATGCCAATTCGACCGGCTTGAAGTTAGTGTCAATTGCGGAACGTGGTGGCGGACGATTTCATATCACTGATGACTCGGTGAAAACTTTGTGTAAAAGGGACATTCCATCTTGGGCAAATGCGCTTGATGATGATTGGGCTTTAGCCATGTTGCGTAATGGTGTATCAACATCAATTTGCGCTAAATGCCGCATGAAGAGAAAAACAGTAATAGACCACGAGGCATGAGTTCATGTCGTTAAAGATGAAGTGGATTGTCGAGGGTGAGATGGGGAAGACTCTTATCGGCTATGATGACGACATGGTTGAACAGGCTAGAGTTAAGGTCGGAGAAAAGCATTGGACTTTTCAATTTTGTAATTTCGAAGGAAGCGGTCGAGTTCGAATTGGACTTGGTTGCGACTATAATCCTTTACAGATGATTGAGGCTATGTTTGAACATATTGCGTTTGGTGGATTAGACCCCGACCCGGTTGTTGAATACGATTTATCAGAAGTCGAAATGGGAAGGCCGCTTGGAAAATGGACGGGGGATTTCCAATGACTAGAGTTCATCATCATGGCGAATGCCAATGGATGAAAGATTTCATGGAATCGCTTGATGATGTTAAGGTGGAATTATGAGCGATGCTAATGGCGTTATTTCTATTGTCTTCAAAGGTGAAGAGGGTCATACTATCATGCAGTCTTATAATTCTAATTTCCAACGAATTGCGACGCTTGTAGAAAATGGAGACGATTGGACTTTATTGGTTGGTTCTCAACACGAGTTCAATGTCAAAGGTGCAGGGTGTGAAGACCCTATCACATTCGTCGAACACATCGTATCTCCGCCCTTGACTGAAAGCGAGGCAACAAACAATTCGGCATTGATGTCATTCACATCACCGACAGAGAAGTGGGAAGTCTTCGATGTTAAGTAATAATAAGACTGATGAACCTCACTAGACTCTCGATGGTATGAGTAGCCATGCCGTTAACACCTAATCGCAACATTATTCACGGTACGGAAGCAGACAGACTATCAGTCAGCCCGGATGATGAGCAATTATTTCGCGATACGACGGCGGATGCTTTCTTCGTAGGAAATGCAGAATCAAACTTGGCCGGCGGACATTCGATGGATGTTCGAAAGAAGTTTTTGATTACGGCAAGTTTCACAATGACTAGGACTCAAGAAGGGCAGGCTATTACGCTCAATAGTTCAACAGCCGGTAAGATTCTGACGATTCCAACCAACGCAAATGTTCCGTTCCCAACAGGCAGAACAAAAATACCAATTTTCAATATTGGAACAGAAACTTGGACTTTAGCGGCAGAAGCAGGCACGACAATTCGAGGTACAACTTCGATTGGAAGTTATCAAGGATGTGTGATTCAAAAACTTGCCACGGATGAGTGGATGGTTATTGGCCTCGATAGCGGACCTACAGGACCTACCGGACCGACAGGACCAACAGGACCGACAGGGGCAACCGGAAATCTCGGACCGACAGGTCCTACCGGACCCGTTGGAGATACCGGAGCAATCGGTCCGACAGGGAATACAGGACCTACAGGTCCTCAAGGGATTCAAGGAATCCAAGGAAATACAGGAATTACCGGTCCGACAGGTCCTCAAGGAATCCAAGGTGATACAGGAGATACAGGACCTACAGGACCCGTTGGAGTTAAGGGAGATACAGGAGATACAGGACCTACCGGACCAACCGGACCTACCGGGAGTACAGGGGCAACCGGACCAACAGGCAGTTTCGGCGGGGCGACATTCAGATACAATTACTCAAGTTCGACTGATACGGGTTCAGACCCGGGCGCAGGTAATTTCAGATTGAACAACTCAACTCAACAAAGTTCGACCGGCTTGTCGATTGATGATGTTGACCTAGATGGAAATGACATTAACAATTTCTTGAGAACGATTGATGATTCGACTTCTATAATTAAGGGTCATGTGAAAATTAGTCTTGTCTCTGATGTGAATACTTTCATCATGTACACAATTGACGGCTTGGTTGAATATTCAACACATTTCCTCTTGACGATTACAGGAGTCGAATCGTCTCCGAATACTAGCCCATTCAGCAACGGAGATGATTTGCATCTGACGTTCGCTCGAACAGGAGATAAAGGAGATACGGGAAATACAGGTCCTCAAGGGATTCAAGGTATTCAAGGTATTCAAGGGAATACAGGAAATACAGGACCTACCGGTCCTACAGGCGCTCAAGGACCGCAGGGAGATGTTGGTCAGCAAGGACCGACAGGGGCTACAGGACCGATTGGTCCTCAAGGACCGCAGGGAATCCAAGGAATAACCGGAGCAACAGGGCCGATTGGTCCTTTAGGTAATGACGGACCTACAGGACCGCAGGGAATACAGGGAATCCAAGGAGACATAGGAAACACCGGTCCGACCGGTCCTACGGGTCCTACGGGTCCGCAGGGCGATACCGGTCCTCAAGGAAATACAGGCAACACAGGGGCTACAGGACCTACAGGACCGCAAGGAACACAGGGGATTATTTGGCAAGGAACATGGACGACTTCCACAGCATATGCTGTCGATGATGCCGTTTACTATACATTCACTAAAGACTCATACATTTGTATTCAAGCCCACACCTCGGGAACTTCAACAGGAAGCGGACAGATAACACCGACGTCAGCGGCGTATTGGGATAAGTTAGTTCAATCCGAACTTGGTCCTACAGGACCGCCCGGAGCAGATTCAACAGTCCCGGGACCGACAGGACCAACAGGACCAACAGGCAGTCAAGGTCCTCAAGGAGATGTTGGAAATACCGGGTCAACCGGACCAACAGGACCCACAGGTCCGGTCGGGGCCACAGGAGCGACAGGAGCGCAGGGAATCCAAGGTGAGCAGGGTGATACCGGGACAACCGGACCAACAGGCAACACAGGGCCTACAGGACCCACAGGGGGAACAGGGCCGGTCGGTCCGACGGGTGCTGTAGGGCCAACCGGTCCGCAAGGAAATCAAGGAAATGAAGGACCGGACGGACCGACAGGACCTACCGGACCTACCGGGGCCACAGGAGCAACCGGGCCGGTCGGCAATACGGGTCCGCAGGGAACTCAAGGAAATGAAGGACCTACAGGACCAACAGGGGGAACAGGACCTAGCGGACCGCCGGGAAGTACAGGCGCGGCAGGACCGACAGGACCTACGGGCTTACAAGGACCAACCGGAAATACAGGACCTACCGGACCTACAGGGAACTTTGGTGGAGCGGCGTTTTACTATCAATACACAGCAGGCACGACGATGCAAGACCCGGGAGCGGGTAATTTCCTTCTGAACAATGCAACGCAAAATACAGCGACTATAATGGCAATAGATGACAGCGATGAAAACGGAACTGACATCCAAGCATATCTCCGCACCATAGATGACTCAACTTCGACAATCAAAGGCCATTTGAAGATTTCAAACTTGACCGATGCTTCTCAATTCATATTATTCACAATAGCATCAGTGTCAGAACAGACAGGATATTTCGAAGTATCAATTGCAGGTGTTGAATCATCAAGCGCATCTCCATTTTCAAATAACGAAGATTGTTTACTAACATTCGCGAGGACAGGAGACAAAGGAGATACAGGACCTCAAGGAATCCAAGGCATTCAAGGAATCCAAGGTATTCAAGGAGATACCGGAGCAGACGGACCGCAAGGACCTGCGGGAGCGGCCGGACCTACAGGTTCGACAGGAACTCAAGGAATCGCCGGACCACCCGGACCGACAGGAAGTCAAGGAAGTCAAGGAGATGACGGACCGACAGGAGCGACAGGCTCGGCCGGACCGCCCGGACCAAATGGTCCTGTCGGGGCCACAGGAGCAACCGGACCTCAAGGAGTCGCAGGACCTACAGGCTCTCCCGGAACTCAAGGAGATACAGGACCGACAGGACCGCAGGGAGTCAAGGGCGATACCGGCGATACCGGGGCGACAGGACCGACAGGACCGACCGGGGCCGTTGGAGCGACCGGACCTCAAGGAGTTGTCGGACCGACAGGAAGTACCGGGGCAGAAGGACCAACAGGACCTAGCGGACCGACAGGAACTCAAGGTCCTCAAGGGATTCAAGGAGATACAGGACCTACAGGCTCTCCCGGAAGTGCAGGGGGAACAGGACCTCAAGGAGCGACCGGATGGAGAGGCGGAGTTCAATATCAATTCTCAACCGATACAGCAAACTCGAATCCGGGAGATGGATTCTTCAAGTTCAATAATTCAACATTCGCATCTGTCTCACTTGTGAGAATCAGCAAGAAGGAATATTTGGGTGTGGATATTTCAGCCCTATTGACATCAATAGACGACCCGAGTGGAGATACGATTATCACGTTCCAATCAGCAACAAATAATGATGACAGTTTAGCAAGTTTCAAAGCGTCAGCAGTTTCAACTTTACAATCTTCGGCATATTACAACATTACAGTTTCACCACTTTCAGCAAGTTCGACAGGATTCCCGTTTGCGAATACTGAACTATCTGTCCTTACAATTTCCCATGGCGGAGATGATGGAGCAACAGGACCTACCGGCGCTCCCGGTGGAGCAGGACCTACAGGACCGCCCGGAAATACAGGGGCGACGGGAGCAACCGGACCAATCGGACCAACCGGACCTGCGGCTTCACCGGCGGCAGATGGTTCAGAGTCGTCTCCGAGTTATACATTCACAAGCGATACAAATACAGGA
>Ga0209193_1000064_pt1 | contig 79703 bp, 81 predicted proteins | sample COGITO_mtgs_1003_FD_185515 | JGI IMG/M metagenome (GOLD analysis project Ga0209193, IMG submission 185515) | Pelagic marine microbial communities from North Sea - COGITO_mtgs_100330 (SPAdes) (version 2) | ecosystem: Environmental > Aquatic > Marine > Epipelagic ...
GGTACTGCACTCGTGGGAGAGTAGGTCGCCGCCTTCTTTAAGATCCAATCATTTATTTGATTGGATCTTTTTTTTTGCACTATACTCAAGCTCATAATAACGTGCCTACACCATAATCTGTAAACCAGATAGCGTTATAGTATACCCAAGCTAAATGGGCATATTAGTACAAAATAATAAAAGAAAGTAGGTCTTAACCATGACCTTATATAGAAATCCTAGAAGATAGACTTCATAATGGTGTTTATACTCTTTACCTAAAGCGTAGTTTTAAAGTCTATATATAGCTATAAAACACTTTGAAAATATTGACAAATCTATTTTAGATATACAAAAATCCCATTGTTTTAGTGAACAATGGGATTTTTAAATTTAATAGAGGCTACTATTTCAAAAGTTTAAAAACTAACTAGTAGTTATTATAGTACTTATTTTATCTTAAAAAATTCGATAGTATCTCTGTTGTTACTTACCATAATGTGTTTATTTCCTTTAATAGTAATCACATCAATATCCCTAGCGTCTTTATCATTAAAGAATCCAGAGTTTTGTAATGAAATAGCTTTAAAATCGTTTGTCATGACACTGCCTATGTGGGCATCATACCTTCCAGTTTCTACCTCTACAGGGAAATGATTCCCTACAGAGATTATTTCATCTGTACCATTATTATCAATATCTAACACTATTATACCATTTGTAGGAGCAACTTGTGTTGTATTAGGCAGTGCTGTAAATGTAAACTGATTATTTTGGTTTAGTAGTAGTGCGCTTTCAAAGTAAGTAGCTTTGTGTATTTCTGCATTGTTAGTGTCAAAATTACTATACACCTGATCAAAAGTAAGACTTCCAAATTCTGCATAAGAACTAATATTTGCTTTTATACCTGGAACTTGTTCTGATGAGCATTGTAGCCCCCTAACGGGATATAGTTGGTTATCATTATAATATCCTAAGGCTATATCATTTGTTCCATTTGAGTCAAAATCTTTGGCCATAATTACAAATGGTTGCTCGTTTGTAGCTTTATGCTTGCTGTTGGTTCCTAAATTACCTGCCAATAAATCGATATTTCCATCCTTATTGGTATCTGTTGCAGTTATTGTATTCCACCACCCGATATTTTTGTCTGTACCATAAGCTTTACTTTGATTTGTAAAAGTACCATTATTGTTTATGTAAATTTCTATAGCCATCCAGTGTCCTACAATAACAAGATCTTCTTGGTTGTCGTTATTTATATCTGTAAATACGGCGTCCTTTACCATACCTATGCTGCTCATGTTATCTGTACGGCTAATAATTTCATTTTTAAAAACACCATTGTTGTTTATTAATAGCTGGCTCTCTCCAGCCTGAGGATAATTACCTGGTGTTTGAAATCCTCCAATAAAAAGATCTAAATCTCCATCATTGTCTATGTCTGATGCTTTAACGCAGCTTCCACTAGCGTACACGCTAGGCAAAATACCAGAGGTTTTAGTGAAATTTCCTTTACCATCATTTTTATACAATCTATCAAGTTGTAGCGTGCTATTTAAATCATGTTCATTACTACCACTTACAACATATAAATCTTTATCTCCATCTTTATCAAAATCAAAAAATAAAACGCCTAAATCTTCGCTCATTTTATCCTTTTCAAAGGCTTTTTGTTGTGATTTTTTAAAAGTACCATTTGAGTTTTGAAGGTATAATACTCCAGGATAGCCAACACCATTTCCTTGATAAAAATCCTCTAGACCGTCTGCGTTTACATCTGCAACATCAACAAAGGGACCTTCTTGAGATAGCTTATGAGGTAAGAGTATTTCAGCTATATAATCATCATAATCATACTCTTTATGTTTGTTATTAATCTTAATTTTTTCTGTAACATTGGTCATTAATGTTATTTGGGTTTCTTTTTTCAAAGCGAAAGGGGTACCTTCATTAAAAGTGAGTTGGTGTATCTTATTTACTTCTAATGAAGTATATAATCTCAATCCTTTAGTTGGCCAATTAACTAGTATAGAATCTACATTTTTTGATGCTCCAAGACCAAAATGAATTCTTGAATCTGAGTAAGATTGAAAACCATTAGCATTTGCTAATTCCCAGTATTGCTGTTTTCCGTCATCTAAAATAGAAACTTTTGCACCATATGGTATAGTAGCCTTATCTCTTAATTCAAGTGTGATAAAGTTGTTTTTGTTGCTATTGTTTTTATAAATAACAGCTTCTTCATTTAGGTTGTTTAATACCAAATCAAGATCACCATCATTGTCTAAATCTGCGTATGCAGAGCCGTTTGTGTTTAATGCTGCATCTTTAAGGCCCCATACTGCGCTTTGGTCTTTAAAGGTAAGATCTCCGTTGTTTTGGTATATGTAATTATAGGTTTTTGACACAGGAATTTCTGCCTGTAGAATGTCAAATATTTTAGGATTTTTCACACCTTTATCTTTGTTTTTCGAGGTGTAATCCTTATTCATTACATCTCTTTTGTAACCGTTAGATACAAATAAATCTTTATACCCATCATTATCATAATCTGCAAATAGAGGGCTCCATGACCAATCTGTTTCTGCAATGTTTGACATCCATGATATTTCACTAAAAGTTCCATTCCCGTTGTTTAACTGCAGGCTGTTATGCATGTCTTGATAATGAAGTTTAGCATCAACAAAACCTTGATATAATTTTGGATTCATGGATGCCATATTCACCTTCTTCGAATAATTGTCATTACCAAGCATTTCAGAATTAAAAATATCCAATAATCCGTCATTATTAATATCTGCAATATCAAGACCCATGCTAAACTTTGACATATGCTTTAGGGCACTAAATAATTCATTTTTAAAGCGTCCGTTTTTTTGATTTATTAAAACATAATCTGGTTTGGAATAATCATTGGCTACGTACAAATCTTGCCAACCATCATTGTTAAGGTCTGCAGCTATTACTCCCAAACCAAAAGCTACATTTTGAAGCCCTGATTTTTTTGTAATATCAACAAATGTTCCGTTTTGGTTTTCATAAAGTTTATCACTATCACTGTAAGTTGCTCCTTTATCTTGGTAGGATACTTTTCCAGTAATTGTAGATTGATTGAATGAGGTGTGTTTCACGGGGTGATTGATGATGTAAACATCTAGATCTCCATCATTATCTTTGTCAAAAAAGCAAGCTTGTGTTGATCTAGATTGATCTGTGAAACCGTATTTTTCTGCACTCTCTGTAAAGGTTAAATCTCCGTTATTAATAAACAATAGGTTGGTGAGTTTGCTTTTTTCTGTATCCTTAAACCATCCAGCTCTAGATATAAATATATCTTGAAAACCATCCTTGTTTATATCTATAACAGTTACCCCAGTACACCAATCTGCGGTTTTTGAGTTTATACCAGCTCTTGCGGTAATATCCTCAAATTTTAAATCTCCTTTATTTATATAGAGTCTATTTGGAGCCATGTTTGCAGTTAAAACAACATCTAGTAAGCCATCATTGTTGAAATCTGCAGTTGCTACACCGCCACCATTATAAAAGTACTCATAATGGTAATAATTAGCGTCTTGATTCTCGATGTTAAAATTATTGAACTTTATTCCAGATTGATCACTAGAAACTGCAGAGAAAAGAGGGGCTTCTTTTTCTATAACTTCAGTAGTTGATGTAACAGAAGGATTTATTATTTCTTTTTTTGTATCGCTGCAAGCTGTTATTAGTAAAACACCAATGATACCTAGCATGTAAGCTGTGTTTCTAACTATATATGTACTACTCATAATTTTTGGTTCTAAAATAAGTTTAAATTAGTTTTACAATTTATGAAATAATATTACAATTTCTTAAAAAGTATGGTGCTATAATTTTTAATTGAATAGCATTTTATTTAATATACTATTAGAAAAATATATGCGTGAACAAACCCCTTTAGAAGAAAAGTATAATTACCAAAGCCATGGCTTTGGTTTTGTTTTATCTTTACTGGCTTTTGTACTTTTACTATTAACAAGCAATACTGGCTCTTACAGTACTCTATTTGCATCTGGTGTTTATGGTCTTTCGCTTTGCATCTTGTATTTCTGTTCGGCCAAATATCATCATACCAAGGATCCTGTAAAAAAAACATTTTATAGAAAACTAGATCATATTAGTATCTACGTTTTAATTGCAGGTACCTACACGCCTTACACCCTTATTTTTTTACACCATAGCAAAGGAGTATTGTTGTTTGGTATTGTATGGTCTATAGCACTGCTTGGCACCTATTTAAAAATATTCTTTACAGGTAGATTTGAAATCATCTCTTTACTGTTATATCTAGTGATGGGGTGGTTAATTGTATTTGATTTTACCGCCTTGGCTTTGGCAGTTTCTCCTAGAGCTATTTCTCTGCTAATTGCAGGAGGAGGGTTTTATACAGCTGGAATTATATTTTATGTTTGGAATTCTTTAAAATACAACCATGTGCTTTGGCACCTATTTGTACTGGCAGGAAGTATTTGCCATTTTTTTAGTATATATCTTGAACTTATATAAAATAAGCAATAACTATTGCGGCTATAATAGTACTAAGTTTGGCTAAATTAAACTTATGGTCTTTACTGCTTTCAAATAAAATAGTAGTAGACACATGCAAGAAAATACCAATTGATATAGCGTTTAACTCATCTTTATACACCATTAGCTCTGGGCTGTTTAAAGAAAGCCAACTTCCTAGTGGTGTCATACTTGCAAATAAGAAAAGAAAAGAAAGGATCGTAACTAGTGGATATTTTGCTTTAATGAAAAAGAAAGAAAGTATCATTGCGATAGGAATCTTATGCACTAATACGCCAATAAACATACTGGAGTGTTCTGATATTGGAAAACCCTCAAACAAAGCATGAATAGAAAGACTGATAAATAGAAGCCAAGGAAAACTTTTCTGGTTTGCATGTATATGAACATGACCATGCTCTGCACCTTTGCTTAAAAACTCTAAACAGATTTGGAGCAGTATACCTACCATAATAAATGGACCCACATATTCATTTGTAGATTGGTATACCTCTGGTAGTAATTCAAACAAAGTAACTGCCAATAAAAAAGCACCACTAAAGGCTAGGGGCAGCGATAGTTGTTGTGCATTTTTTTCTTTAAGTAGTAAGGCAACACCATACCCAACAAAAACCGCAAAAAACAAGGCTAGATATATCATACTCCAAAAATAAGAATTAATCTCTCAGAAGTAGCAGCATCAAAAGCATTTAGGTGATAATCTCCAAAAGTTTGCTTTAATTTAAGTCCAGCTTCTTTAAAATAGATTTTAAAATCTTTTAAGGTTAATGCTCTTACTTTCTCTGTAAACTCATAGTGGTTATTATTTACAAAAAAAGAAATATGTTTTTGGATATAACCATTATTAATTTCTCTTTTGATATCAAAAGAGATACCATCTACAATCTTGGTTTCTTGTTTAACTAGATTTGATGCTACATAACAGACGTTTAAAAAGTCTATAACAGCTAGACCGTTACTTGATAGATTTGCTTTAATAGCCTTAATGGTTCTTAGGTTATCCTGCTCGTTATCAAAATACCCAAAACTTGTAAATAAATTAAAAACAGTATTATAAGCCGCTTTTTTATAGGGTAGGCACATATCATGTACTGCAAATTTTAAGTTTTCTTTTTCAAATTTCTTTGCAAACGTAATACTTTGTGAAGATAAATCTACCCCCGTTACATCATAGCCCAAACTAGATAAATACCTAGAATGCCTGCCTTTGCCACAGGCAAGATCAAGAATTTTACTGCTAGGGTGCAGGTGTAAATATTGGGTGAGTCTATTCATGAAATCTGCAGCCTCGCTATCATCTCTATCTTTATATAAAACATGATAATAAGGGCTATCAAACCATGAGGCAAACCAACTTGTATCTTCTTTTTGCATTGTATGATTTTACAGTGCTAAAATACTGTATTTTTGCAGGAGAATGAATGAAAAGTTATGACAAAAAATTTTAAAATGGTTGCCAAGACCTTATATGGTCTAGAAGAAATATTAGCCCAAGAATTAAGGCAACTTGGCGCCTCTAATATAGAGATTGGTGTGCGTAATGTTTCTTTTGAAGGAGACACCGGCTTTATGTATAAGGCTAACCTATGCTGCAGAACCGCAATTAAAATTTTAAAACCAATTACTGCTTTTAATGTTTTTAAAGAAGAAGATCTTTATCAAAAAGTCTATAACATTAACTGGCAACAGTATATGGATGTAAAAGGCTCTCTAGCAGTTGATGCAACGGTGTTTTCTGATTACTTTAAGCATTCTCAGTACATTGCCCTAAAAACGAAAGATGCCATTGTAGATCGCTTTAGAGACATGGAAGGTGAAAGACCAAATGTTGATCTAGACCACCCAACATTGCGAATTAATATTCATATAGATAGAAATATATGTACTGTATCTCTAGACAGCTCAGGACAATCTTTGCACAAACGTGGTTATAAAGTTGCAAACACACTAGCCCCAATTAACGAAGTATTGGCGGCCGGGATGATTTTAAAAGCAGGTTGGACAGGCCAGAGTGATTTTATTGACCCAATGTGTGGTGGAGGAACTCTTCTGGCAGAGGCTGCGATGATAGCTTGTAATATCCCAGCAAATTTAAATAAAGAAGAATTTGGCTTTGAAACATGGCCAGATTTTGATGTTGATTTATATGAATTAATAGAAGGAGCCGCTTTAAAAAAGATAAAAGAATTTCATTTTAAAATTGTGGGCTATGATATTGATCCTGTCACACTAAAAAAAGCAAATGAAAATATAGTAGCTGCTAATCTTTCAGAATTTGTAACCCTAGAGCATTGTGATTTTTTTGAAACAGAAAAAGGTAGAGATAGACAATTGTTTTTGGTATTCAATCCTCCCTATGATGAACGTATTTCTATAGATAATGTGGAGCGTTTTTATGCAAACATCGGGAACACACTAAAGAGAAGCTATCCAGATTCTCAAGCTTGGATGATTACCTCAAACCTTGAAGCACTTAAACATGTAGGATTGCGCCCTTCAAAGAAAATTAAGCTTTTTAATGGAAAATTAGAAAGTAAACTAGTACAGTATGAAATGTACTCTGGAAGTAAAAAAGCCAAAAAGCAGTAGTTAATTCTTAAATAGTGGCAATAAATAGGTTAAGGTATACCCATAACCAACACCCCATTGGCTAAAATCATAGGTCCTATTAAATCCAGGAATGTAAAGATTGTCAAAATTTTCTGGAATTATCTCAGATAACTTTCTTTTGAGTTGCAGATTTAAAGATACATAGACATTGTTTAACACCTCTGTTTTTACTCCAATTATAAACTCTGCCCAGTGTGCATTTAGGTTTGTATACTCAATGTTTTGTGAGACAAATGTAGGAGGGAAGCTTTGGTTAGTGGTGTAGATGTCATACCCTATTAATTCTTGACTAAAACTAGAAAATCCATATCTAAGACCTGTAAATATTTCATTGGTCATGCCGGCCCAATTTAAATAGGCATTGTAGTTAAGTCCAACTTTAAAGTAACTTCCTTTTGTAGTAGCCTTTATATTGGGTTCTAAATAGTCTTTTTTTTCATTTCCTAATTCTGCTGCAAGGTAGAACCTGTCTTGTATTCTGAAATCTGCTAGTAGTTCAACCCCTTGATAACCATCCTCCAAAACACTGCGCAGTGGTTTTGATAAATCCAAACCAAAACGCAAGCCGTATTTGGTTTTTTGGGCTATGGTGTCTTTTGTTTTTTCTAGGTTCTCTTGCGCCACCGTATTTAGGGTAGCAAAAAGAGTACTAATGAAAAATAGTAATATGGGTAATATCTTCATTTTCTACCGTGGTATTGTTAATACTGCTACCAAGCATCCAGTTTGCACTACCCTCTGCTTGTATTGTTGGGTCTATATCTGTAAAGCTGGTCCGAAATCCGCAGGCTCTATTTATGTATATATCTGCACCTCTTTGATAGGTAACATTAAATGCATCTGTGTTTGGCTCATTGCCTTGATACCCTTTTGTGAAATTATAATCTACACTTGTAGCTATTGGGTTAAGTGGTATTTTATAAAGAGTGTCTGTTCTAGCTATTACAACTTCTGTTTGAGATGTATTAGCCAAAGTAATCCTTAAATTATCTACTGCTTTTACCTGCGAAGGATTGCTAATATCCATAAATTTTATAACAAGTTGGGGTGTGGTTTGAGTGTCTTCTGGGCAAATATCATCACGGGTACAACCCCAAAGAGAAAGGGTGGTTAAAAGCAATAGTATTATTTTTTGTTTCATACTCAAATGTAAAGCTACAAGTTATATTATTTTTTTTCAAGCAAGATAACATTCTCAACATGGTGTGTTTGCGGAAACATATCTACAGGTTGTACCTTAGTAACCTTGTAGTGCTCATCTAAAAGCGCTAAATCTCTTGCCTGTGTTGCACTGTTGCAACTTACATACACAATTTTTTGAGCGCCCAACAAGATAAGTTGTTCTATGACATCTTTGTGCATACCATCACGAGGTGGGTCTGTAATGACAACATCTGCAACACCATGTTTTGCAATAAAGTCTTGATTAAAGACTTGCTTCATGTCACCCACATAAAATTCGCAATTAGTAATGCCATTTCGCTCTGCGTTTTGTGTAGCAGCAGTTATAGCATCTGGCACAGACTCAACACCAATTACTTTTTTTGCTTTTGCGGCAACAAATTGAGCGATGGTTCCAGTACCGGTGTACAAATCAAAAACAAGCTCGCTGCCCGATAGGTTTGCAAAGTCTCTGGTTATTTTATAAAGCTCAAAGGCCTGATCACTATTGGTTTGATAAAAAGATTTTGCATTAATTTTAAAGGTCAATCCTTCCATTTGCTCAAATATATGATCTCTTCCTTTGTAACAAATAACCTCCTGATCATAAATAGTATCATTTCCTTTTCCATTAATGACGTATTGCAAAGAGGTAATTTCTGGAAACTGTTTGTATATAGCATCTAGTAGCGCCACTCTTTTTAATTTATCTTCGGCAAAGAGTTGCAGTAAAACCATCAACTCTCCGGTGCTTGAAGTTCTTAGCATTAAGGTGCGTAATATACCAGTTTGATTTCTGGTATTAAAAAAAGGAATCTCTAGTTTTTCAGCAGTTTTCTTTATAAAATCTCTAATGGCATTACTTGGGTCTTTCTGCAGATGGCATTTGTTTAGGTTTAAAATTTTATCCCACATACCTGGAATATGAAAACCAAGTGCGTTTTTATCTGTAATAATAGTATCCCCTTTAATTTGTTCTAGTGTAAGCCATTTACTGTCACTAAATGAAAATTCCATTTTATTTCTATAAAAATACTGTTCTTTAGCGCCTAAAATGGGTGTAATATCCGGCAATGCAACTTTGCCAATACGGCTTAAATTGTTTTCTATTTCTTTTTGTTTGAAAAATAATTGATGCTCATACCCCATATGTTGCCATTTACAACCTCCACAAGTGCCAAAATGTTCACAAACAGGATCCACGCGTTTGTCTGAGGCTTTGTGAATTTCTACTGCAGTACCTTCAAAGTATGCTTTTCTTTTTTTGGTAGTTTGCACAGATACAATATCTCCTGGAACCGCATTGTTTATGAATACCACACGTCCATCTGCAGCCTTGGCAATTGCTTTTCCTTTAGCACCTGCATCAATTACTTCAAGATGTTCTAATACAATTCTGTTTTGAGATTTTTTTCTAGCCATAGTGTAAAAATACTATAAATGCCTTATTAATATTGTGCAACTACTTTAAAAAAACATATTAAATTTAGTAATTTTACAAAAGGATGATTTCTCTCCTCCGCTGAATTTTTGAGCATTCAAAAAAATAAAGGTATTGTAGGAATTTAATGTATTAATTTTTTAAAATTTTATGTTATGTCTGTAGCAGAAAAAACAGTGTCTCAACAAGCCATAGATCAAGAGAATAAATATGGAGCTCACAATTACCATCCACTACCAGTTGTTTTAAATAAAGGCGAAGGTGTTTACCTTTGGGATGTAGAGGGTAAAAAATATTATGATTTCTTATCTGCATATAGTGCCGTAAACCAAGGGCACTGTCATCCAAAAATTGTTGGAGCAATGACCACCCAAGCCCAAACTCTAAGTCTAACATCCCGTGCATTTTACAACGATATGTTAGGTAAGTACGAAGCGTTTGCAACATCGTATTTTAACTTTGATAAAATACTACCCATGAATACGGGAGCAGAGGCCGTAGAAACTGCCATAAAGATATGTCGTCGTTGGGCCTACCAAGAAAAAGGAATCCAAGAAAACAAAGCTGAGATTGTTGTATGTAACAATAATTTTCATGGAAGGACAACCACCATTATATCATTTTCTAATGATCCAGTTGCAAAAGAAAATTTCGGACCCTACACCAATGGTTTTATTAAAGTAGAGTATGATAACCTTCAAGCATTGAAAGATGTCTTAGAGTCTAATAAAAATGTAGCAGGATTTCTAGTAGAGCCTATACAGGGAGAGGCTGGCGTTTTTGTGCCTAGTGAAAATTATTTGAGAGATGCTAAGGCATTATGCGAAACTCATAACGTGCTTTTTATTGCAGACGAAGTTCAAACAGGAATTGCCAGAACTGGTAGGCTTTTGGCTACTTGTGGTAACTGCTCTTGTGAAAAGAGAGACTGTAGCGGTACCCCAGATGTTAAGCCAGATATATTAATTTTAGGTAAAGCCATAAGTGGTGGTGCGTATCCAGTTTCTGCCGTGTTGGCAAATGATCCCATCATGAAGGTAATCACACCAGGATCTCATGGTTCTACCTTTGGAGGTAATCCAATTGCAGCTGCAGTTGCAATGGCCGCTTTAGAGGTTGTTGTTGATGAAAAGCTTGCAGAAAATGCATATAGATTAGGAATTATTTTTAGAGCAGAACTTAACAAGTTCATACAAACTAGTACTATTTGTAATGAGGTAAGGGGTAAAGGTTTATTAAACGCAATACTTATCAATGATGATGAGCAGAGTGATACTGCTTGGAACATTTGTATGAGACTACGTGACAATGGTTTGTTGGCAAAACCTACCCACGGAAATATTATTCGTTTTGCGCCACCACTTGTAATGACTCAGGAGCAGCTGCACGAGTGTATTTCTATTATTACAACAACACTAAAAGAATTTGAGGTGTAACTCTAAAGGCCACTACCTTAACAAAAAGAGCTACTTTTAAAGTGGCTCTTTTTTTTATCATACGTTTTGAACAATGTATTTATAGTACAGATATAAATTCATGTGACTTATGAGTATCTATAGTATGAAAATTGTATTTTTAACATCATAAACACTAACACAATGAAGAAAGGGGATACGGTACAGGTTCTTGATGATAACGTTGAAGGGACTATTGTTTCTATTGAAAATAATACCGTTGTTGTTGAAACCCTGGACGGTTTTCAAATAGCCTATGAAAGGCAAGAACTACTCGTTTTAGAAAATCCAATCTCATCTCAAGAATTCTCTGTGGCTAATATTTCTGAGGTGTTAAAAAACAAAGAAGTAGTTACTCATAAAAATACCAAGGGACAAAAGCCAAAACAACGGGTAAAGCCCGCAATGGAGGTAGATTTACACATACATCAATTGGTTTCCTCTCAAAGAGGTCTTAGTAATTATGACATGCTAGAGATACAACTAGATACAGCAAAAAGACAATTGCATTTTGCCATGAAAAAAGGAATACAACGTGTGGTGTTTATTCATGGTGTTGGCGCTGGTGTATTAAGGCAAGAATTAGAGTATCTTTTAAAAAGATACGATGCTGTTAGCTTTGAAGATGCAAACTTCCAGAAATACGGTAGAGGAGCTACAGAGATTTATATCCACCAAAGTAAATTATAAGGTTTAAAACTCTGGAGTTAGTACAATAGTTTCATTTCTTATTTGTTCAATAACACCAAGAGTATATGTTTGAATAATAATTTGCTCCTGTGTACTAACCAAAACTAGGTTGTCTATAATGATGGTACCATCACTTGTTCTGTTGTACAGATGCTCCTTATAAGCCTCTATAACAACGCTTGTAGTTATATCTGGATCAAGATAGTTTGGTAATCCGCCAGGGGTTGCAATATCATCAGCAGGATTGAGGTTTTGATCTATATCTTCATTTATGGTGAGCACCCCATCGTTGTCATCATCAGGATCTAGATAATCTGGCATACCATCAAGGTCTGTGTCTCTAGGGTTTAATGGGTCTTCACCAATTTCTTGTGAGGTTAATACATTATCTCCATCATCATCAAAATCATGGTAATTTGGGATGCCATCACCGTCAAAATCTCCAAAACCTTCTTGTGACAAATCATCAGAATTTACAAAATCTATATCATCAAAATCATCTAGGGTTGTTTCAGAAATAAGTCTAGCTATCCCAGAGGTGCCAATATATTCTGAAACTACCCCAGGAGTAGTGGGTGGGATAAGATTGCAAAAATAACTAGAAGTTACACTATCATCAAAACCTCTGTAATTTACTATGCTTCCTGTAGAACTAAGATTAAATGATTGAGTGCCAGTTTCTAAGAATAACTCTTGGTTAGTTGGTATATTTAAAGAAATACTCTCATTTACCTGAGGGTTTATTTTAAAAAAAACAACATTAGAGGTGTCTCCACATTGTTGTAATTGTGCATCCTCAAAATCAAAATTTGTTACAATAATATCACCGTCATTGCAGCCTTGAAATAATAAGGGTATAAAAATTAATAATACGAGTTTTTTCATTTTTATTTCTCTAAGATTAAATAGCCATACAAAGTAACGCATTTCTTTAGGATAGGGGTGTTATTCATTAAAAAAATATCTGTATTTTTGTTTTAAGTTTACTTTATAACCCTTTAATATTTTACTATTGAAAAAGGTATATTTTGACAATGCTGCAACAACACAGCTCAGATCAGAGGTAATTAGTACCATGACCCAAGTGTTGCAAACTGAGTTTGGAAACCCATCTTCTACCCATGATTTTGGGAGGTCTTCTAAAGCATTAATTGAAACCGCCAGAAAAGAAGTAGCTCAAATATTAAATGTTTCTGCCTCAGAGATTATTTTTACCTCTGGTGGTACAGAAGCAGATAATTTGGTGCTTAACGGATGTGTTAAAAACCTTAGTGTTACAAGAATCATCTCAAGTAAAATAGAACACCACGCAGTGTTATACGCAATACAAGAACTGCAAACAAGCCATAATATTACTGTTGAATATGTTAATTTAGATCATTGCGGCGCTATAGATTTCAACCATTTAGAAAGTCTTCTTGCAGATACTACACAAAAGACTTTGGTAAGTTTAATGCACGTCAATAATGAAATAGGTAATATTCTTGATTTAAAACATGTAGCGGCTCTTTGTAAGAAATACAATACTTTATTTCATAGCGATACAGTTCAATCTATAGGACATTATCATTTAGATTTTAGTGACATCCCTATAGATTTTGCGGCTGTTGCTGCTCATAAATTTCATGGGCCAAAAGGAGTTGGTTTTGCATTTGTAAGAAAGAACTCTGGGATAAGACCTATGATTGTTGGCGGAGCTCAAGAGCGAGGTATGAGAGCAGGTACAGAGCCTGTATATGCTATAGTTGGGATGGTAGAGGCATTAAAGATTTCTTATCAAAACTTAGCGCAAGAAAAAAAATACATCACAGGGCTAAAAGATTACTTTAAAGAGTCTCTGGTCAAAGAAATACCAGAAATTCAATTTAATGGCCACTGTGATGATAATGACAAGAGTTCCTATACGGTTCTTAACGTGTGTATTCCCGTTTCTCCAGAAAAAGGGACGATGCTATTGTTTCAATTAGATCTAAAAGGAATTGCGTGTTCTAAAGGTAGCGCTTGCCAGAGTGGAAGTAATAAGGGATCTCATGTGTTGTCTGAAATATTAAAAGATGAGGATTTAGCAAAGCCTTCAATACGGTTTTCTTTTTCAAGCTTTAATACTAAAGATGAAATTGATTATGTTGTACAAACCCTTATAACTTTTGTTAAGCCAGGAAATGTTCTAGAACATTAATAGGTTTAAATCACTGTGAGGAATATCAAACCAATTACTTACTGCTTTACTAGTTAAGATACCCCTATAAAAATAGATTCCATTTTTTAAACCTCTATCAAAACGGATGGCTTGCTCTAAGCCACCAGATTCTGCTATCTGTAATAGATATGGAGTAAAAATATTACTTATTGAAATAGATGCTGTTCTTGGGTACCTAGCAGGTATGTTTGGAACACCGTAATGAATTACTCCATGTTTAATAACCGTTGGGTTGTCATGAGAGGTCATTTCAGTAGTTTCAAAACACCCACCCATATCTACACTAACATCAATAATGATTGCTCCTTCTTTCATGTTTTTGACCATATCTTGAGTAACTATAATAGGAGAGCGATTACTTCCTCTAACAGCGCCAATGGCAACATCACATCTTCGAAGAGATTTCATTAAATTTTTTGGTTGTATGGTAGAAGTATAAAGGGTATGACCAACTTTATATTGCAATTCTCTAAGACGTGTTATTGAACTATCAAACACCTTAACATTAGCGCCAAGACCTATGGCAGATCGTATTGCAAATTGACCCACGGTACCTGCTCCAATTACAACAACCTCTACAGGTGGTACTCCACTAATATTACCAAAGAGTAGACCTTTGCCTTTTTGAGCATTCACCATAAGCTCTGAGGCTATAAGCACAGATGCTGTTCCTGCTATTTCACTAAGAGCTTTAACGGCAGGGTAGGAATGATCTTCATCTTTGATAAACTCAAAGGCAAGGGCAGTAATTTTCTTTTTTGCTAAGGCCTGCAAATAACTTTTTTGTCTTGTTTTAAGCTGCAGGGCAGATATCAACACTGTTTTTGGATTAATTAAAGCTATTTCCTCTAGTGTTGGCGGTTCTACTTTTAATATAATTGGACAACCAAATACTTTTTTTGTCTCTGTAGTAATTTGTGCTCCAGCTTCACTATATGCTGTGTTAGAGAATCCAGCCTGTTGCCCAGCACCATCTTCTAGTAAAACCCTGTGCCCATTTGCAACAACAGCTGCAACGGCATCTGGTGTCAAGCAAATACGTTTTTCTTGAGCATGAGTTTCTTTAGGCAAGCCTATATATAAGGCTCCTTTTTGTTTTGAAATTTCTAAGGTCTCTTCTTGCGGAAGTAATTGAGCCTTGGTAAATGGAGAAGTGGGTTTTGACATGATGCATGGTTAACTGCAACAATTTACAATTTTTTTTAGCCACACCATAAAAAAAAGCAAATCACCTTTTCATTCTCTATGAAAATAACTCCCCAGTTATAGCATGTTAGTAATCAGATGATTTGCTGGGTCAAATATTTAATAATATCTCTTTGTTTCCTAATGGTGTTGTTATACATTCATTAAAAAGCACTGTTAATTCTTGAATTACTAGTATGAAACAACTTGTTTACACCTTGTTTTTCAGTTAGTTATCATTAAATCAGAGGTGTTTTCTAGCCTGAGTGTAATAAGCCCCATGATTTTCACTAAATTTATCATAACAAACTATAAATCATACCAATGTATTTAAAATCTCTATTAATTTTATTGTTTTCAGTGTCTGTATATTCTCAAGAGCTGTCTAATATTGAACTATTATCACTAGAAGACGAGGGTTTACTTGAGTATTTTGAAACAGTAAGGCATGATTCTTTGAAGGCCTCCTTTGTAGCTAGCATATACCTGCAGCGAGCAAAGGATAGGGCAGACACCATTATGATGGCTCGCGGTTTTGATAGATTGGCACAGTCTTACAGCCCTTATACCAATATTAAATACACTGATAGTGTTATAGCCTTGACTTTAAAATCAAAACACATTACTTACCCAGCCTTTGGTTATATTTTAAAAGCATACAATTATGATGAGCTGGATCAATTCAAAAAATCCAATCAATACAGCTATATAGCCTATAATCACGCCTTAGAAGCGGGTAATTTGAGCCAGCAGTTATATATCCTTGAGGCTTTTATTTTCAATAAAGTGGTTTGGGGTAATAAAAAAGAAGCTCTTGCCTTGCAGCAAAAAAGGCATCAGCTGTTAATGAGTAAAGCATATTTACAAAAATTATACCTAGCCACAAGAGCCGGTGCAAGAGATAGCATAGACGGCTATTATACCAAACAAAAAACAGATTCTTACTTAAGTTTTGCTATTTGCCACCATTACTTGGCTCAGCGAGATTCTACACAGTATTATCTAGACATTGCAAAAGACCTTATAGATGATAATAGACCAAATAATATTAATGCTATGAAATCTCTGTACTATGAAATAAGTATGGAGCACTATTACTTTAAAAAAGACTATGCTACTTCTTTAAAATATAATGATTCATTAATGATTTTCAGTAATCTTTTAAATGCTAATTTAATGAACATATCATTATTTAAAGGTTTGTCTTTGTATGAGAATGGTAATCAACAAGCTGGTTTAAAGTATTTAAATAAAGCAGATTCTGTTTTTGACACTGGAGATAGGATCAATGTACAGCAACAGGATAATTTATTGTTTGAAAAATTAAAATCACACTATAGCAGCCTGGGTGATTATAAAAACCAAATTAAATATCTTAATAAACAATTACTACTTGATAGCTTACTTACTATAAAAACACTTGGCTTTGAGGGTGATGTAATACGTAAGATAGAAACCCCAACGCTAATAAAAGAGAAGCAAGAGGTTGAATTAAAACTTGCCTCACAGACCATTAAATCTAGACAGCGCGTCACTTATATTGTGCTGATTTTTGGAATATTTACAGCAGTGCTACTGTGGTATATACACAAACAAAAAATTTATAAAAAAAGATACCATCAACTTATTGATAAGCAGCAAAATAAGCTAGAAGTAACTAGCCAGACACAGCAAAGTGATTTAAATATTTCTGAGGCTCTTATCCAGGATATATTAAAGCGGCTAGCGGTATTTGAGAAGCAACAAAAATACCTGACACCAGATGTTTCTTTACAAAGTTTGTCCAAAGATTTACAAACAAACCCAAACTACCTCTCTAGGGTTATTAATTTTAATAGAGATAAAAATTTCTCTCAATATTTAAATGATTTGCGTATTGCCTATGCATTAGAGGTACTACAAGAGAATCCAACTTTTTTAAGATATTCTATCAAAGCTATTGCCTTGGAGTGCGGTTATACAAATGCTACGTCTTTTTCAAGAGCTTTTTACAAACAAACAGGTATGTATCCGTCTTTTTATATCAAGCAGCTAAGTAAAAAAAAAGAAATAGGGTAGTGCAGTAGTGCTTTGTGCAAATTAAATAAAAAATATGCCGCCAAAATATTTAAAAAAATAAAGCAATTACAGCTTGGTTTATTATCTAAATAAATCTTTTAATTGTTGTAGTACAGTTTTGTTTGTACCCAACTCTTCCTCAAAAGCAGCTAAATCGTTTCCAGTAATTTGATTAAATAATTTTGCACGTATTAAATATACAGCGGGTACTAGAACCATCATTAAAGGAAATAACAAGTATAGTTCTAATTCATCTAAACCTATATTTTCATTAATGATACCCCATAACTGAAAAGAATACATGCCAATTGGCACAAGTAATATCCAATGCCACCAATGCTTACAGGTAAAAAACCAAATAAGAAGTAAATAGAGTGGAACAAATTTATTTACAAAATACCAGGCAAAATCAAACCATGAGTAGAAATCTGTGGTTGATGTAAACAAAGAAGTTTCCCAAACTTTTAGGTCCGGGAAACTTTTATAAGAATAAAATAAAAATGGAGTTGCCAGTATACAAAAAGCAACAATGCTACCATTAAAAACAGATTTTTTATCCGTTTTGTGCAGGTCTATTTCTGTTTCTATCGATTTGTTGTTCTGTTTGATCATTGTCTAGGTTCTCAGGAGTACAAGAAGTTGCAAATAATCCTATTAATACTATTGCTATGATACTAAGTGTTTTTAAATTTTTCATAATCTATAATTTTGTGAGAGTTATACCACAAAACTATCGCAAAAAAAGACAAGTTTCGAAATTATCTTCGTCATATCTTGTTAGGTTAGCTTTTTGTTAAAATAGTACGTATTTCGTCTTATATTTTTTTTATTAACAAAAACCTTATTGGATATGAAATTTTAAAAATGTAGTAAAGCAAACTAGCCTGTAGGCATTAGCATTGCTGTTCTTGTTCCATTAGCATTTAATTTTAATTCAATTCTATTGCACTTAATTGTTGATAAAAAGCTTCCTATATTTTGAGGCCATTCTATAAATGTAAAATGTCCAGCGTTTAAGTAATCTTCAATTCCAATATCGAACGCTTCCTGCTCACTGTTGAGTCTGTAACAATCAAAATGGTATAACAGATTATTAGTGGCTTGATATTCATTTACTATAGAAAATGTAGGACTACTCAAAGTCTCTACAACCCCTAATTCTTTGGCTAACTCCTTGATTAACGTTGTTTTACCAACGCCCATATCTCCATAAAACAAAATAGTTTTTTCAGAAAAATGAGTGATCAATTTAGAAGCTACTGCCTCAATTTCATCAAGTGAAAACGTAATTTCCATAAAAAAATTAACACAAATATACCAAATTATGTCTTTTAACGCATTATTCTAACCAAATAAAAATAAAGCCGCGAATATTCCTACATAAATATTACCTGGGAGACAAAGTAACAAACGGAATAACCATCTCCTCTAAAGATACGCCACCATGTTGGTAGGTGTTTCTGTAATACCCTACATAATGATTAAAATTATTAGGGTATGCAAAAAACAAATCACTCTTTGCAAAAATAAACGAACTACTCATATTTATTTTAGGCAACTCAAAGGTAGATGGGTTACTAGCTGCCAATACATCCTTGCTTTGATAGGTTAAACTCTTACCTGTCTTGTATCTTAAATTTGAGCTTGTGTTTTTGTCTCCAATTACTTTGCTAGGATTCTTTACGTTTATGGTTCCGTGATCTGTAGTTATCATTAGTGTAAAACCTAGTTGTGATGCTTGCTGAATGATATCCATCAGTGGCGAGTTTTTAAACCAGCTTTGGGTTAATGATCTGTATGATTTATCTGTGGAGGCAAGTTCTTTTATTACTTCCATTTCTGTTTTAGAGTGGGAGAGGATATCTACAAAATTATAAACCACCACTGTTAGGTCTTCATCCTTATGACTTTTAAAACTCTCTGCCAGCCTCTTTCCTTGCTTTAGGCTAGATATTTTATGATAACTCCAATCCAAATCTAAACCAAGTCTTTTGAGTTGTGCTGCTAGAAATTTATCTTCATACATGTTCTTACCTCCTTCATCTGTATCATTTAGCCACAGATCTGGGTGTAGTTTTTCCATGTCACTTGGCATAAGGCCACTAAATATTGCATTTCTTGCATACTGTGTTGCTGTTGGCAAAATACCGAAGTACATATCTTCTGTATTTTTTTTATAACTATTGGCAACAAAAGGTTCAAAGGCTTTCCATTGGTCATAACGAAGGTTATCTACAACCACTAAAAGTGTTGGTGTGCCCTTTTTTAATTGTGGGGCTACTTTGTCTCTAAAGAGCGTGTGAGACATAGTGGGAGGGTCTATAGTATTGTCAAAACATTTTGGGTAGTTTTTGTCAATAAATTTACAAAATTGATTATTTGCTTCTGCTTTTTGAGATTCAAGAATTTCAAACATCCCAGTATCTTCAATATTTTCTAACTCAAGCTCCCAGTACACAAGTTTTTGGTACATCTCTGCCCACTGCTCAAAACTATTAACCATGGACAGATCCATAGCAATTTTACGAAACTCCTGTTGGTAATTTGAGGTGGTCTTTTCTGATATTAATCTAGAATGATCCAAATTCTTTTTTAAACTCAATAATATCTGGTTTGGATTTACTGGTTTAATTAAATAATCTGCAATTTTAGAACCTATGGCTTCCTCCATAATATATTCTTCCTCACTTTTGGTAATCATTACCACGGGAAGAGAGGCATTCATTTCTTTTATTTCTGCTAGAGTCTCAAGTCCTGTAAGACCAGGCATGTTTTCATCAAGAAAAACAATATCAAAAGAAGTGTTTTTTATCTCCTCAATTGCTTCTGTCCCGCTTTGAGCTTTTGTTACATGGTAGTTTCTCTTTTCTAGAAACATGATGTGTGGTTTCAGTAAATCAATTTCATCGTCTACCCAAAGTACTTTTATGTTGCTCATTTTGTTATGGTATTTACTACAAACGTAGCGTTAATTCTTAATAATGTATGTTTCTCAAATGTTATTTTATCCCGAAGTTTTAACAGCATTGCACAACTTTACGTTTTTGATTGCTTAATTTTGCTGCTATATTTAACTCTATTGAATAACAAGCCATTGAACTTGAGTAACAATCTTAAAATAGTAAACGATCCTATCTATGGTTTTATTACCATACCAAGCGCCCTAATTTTTGATTTAATTGAACATCCCTATTTTCAGCGCCTTCGCAGGATCTCACAAATGGGTATGTCTTACCTTGTATACCCCGGTGCGCATCACACTCGTTTTCATCACGCTTTAGGTGCCATGTTTTTAATGCAAAAAGCGGTTCAAGTGTTACGATCTAAGGGAATTGCGATATCTGACAAGGAACAAGAGGCCTTACTTGTTGCCATTTTATTACATGATATAGGTCATGGACCCTTCTCTCATGCTATGGAGCATAGCATTGTAGAAAACATCTCTCATGAAGAAATTTCTTTACTCTTTATGGAAGAGCTCAATACTCTATTTGATGATAGATTAACACTAGCGATTACTATTTTTAAAAATCAATACCACCGCAAATTTCTGCATCAGTTAATATCTAGCCAGCTAGATATGGACCGCCTAGATTACTTACGTCGTGATAGTTTTTATACTGGTGTGAGTGAAGGTTCTATAAATAGTGAGCGCCTTATAGCAATGCTGCATGTAAAAGAGGATAGGTTAGTGATAGAAGAAAAAGGAATTTACTCTGTAGAAAAGTTTATTATAGCCAGAAGGTTAATGTACTGGCAAGTATACTTGCACAAAACAGGTTTGGTGGCAGAACAGTTATTAATGCGTTTATTAAAACGCGCTAAAGTGTTATCTCATCAAGGAGAGACTCTAGAGAGTAGTCAAGCGCTCTCTTATTTTTTGAAAACAGCAATAACTCAAGAAGACTTTAACACATCTGTTTTAGAAAAGTTCTCAAAACTTGATGATTATGATATTATAGGAGCAATGAAATCTTGGCAATACCACACAGATTTTGTTTTAAAAACACTCTCTAGTATGCTGCTTAATAGAGACTTATTGAAAATTGAAATTCAGCATAAAGAATTCCCTGCACATAAAATTTCAGATAAAAAGCAGCAAGTAATGCAGCAATATAAGCTTACTGAGGACCAGGTATCGTATTTTGTTTTCAGTGATACTATCTCAAATCAAGCCTACCGCATGGATAAAGACACGATTAATTTAGTCACTAAAACAGGTGAGGTGATAGATGTAGCAAGGGCTAGTGACCAATTAAACATCGAGGCGCTTTCTAAAAAAGTAACCAAACACTATCTGTGTTATCCCAAGGCGCTTTAATTGCGCTTTTTTTCTATTTTTGTAATTATGAATAAGCACACAAGCATCCAATTAGATTTTCATACTTTTTGGCTAAAGATATACACTCAGCAAACCCTTTAAACTTCATGAAATTTACAGCAAGTCAAATAGCAGGTATTCTAGAAGGTGAAGTAGATGGAGATGCATCTATTGAGGTGTCTAAACTTGCTAAAATAGAAGAAGGGTTACCAGGGAGTTTAACTTTTTTGGCAAATCCAAAATACACTCCCTATATATATACTACAAAAGCATCTATTACCATTGTAGATAAAACATTTGTTGCAGAGCAAAAATATACTACAACATTACTACGTGTTGATAATGCGTACGAGGCTTTCTCAAAACTCCTGGAATATTACAATCAGGTCAAAATGAATAAAACGGGTATTGAAGATCCTGTTTTTGTTTCAAAAACAGCCTCTTTAGGAGACAACATATACCTTGGTGCCTTTGCATATATTGGAGAGAATGTAACAATTGGAGACAATGTTAAGATATATCCAAATGTATATGTCGGTGATAATGTTACAATTGGAGATCATAGTGTTTTATTTTCTGGAGCAAAGTTATATTCAGAAACCATAGTGGGCACCCATTGTGTTATTAACAGTGGTGCTATTATAGGAGCTGATGGTTTTGGGTTTACACCCAATGAAAAAGGGGAGTTTACTAAGGTGCCTCAAACCGGAAATGTTATTCTAGAAGATTATGTAGATGTAGGAGCTGCAACTACTATAGATAGAGCTACTTTAGGATCTACCATTATTCGTAGAGGTGTTAAATTAGACAATCAAATTCAAATCGCCCACAATGTTGAGATTGGTCAAAACACAGTGATAGCTGCCCAAACCGGAATTGCAGGGTCTACCAAGATAGGATCTCAATGTTTAATTGGAGGACAGGTTGGATTTGCAGGCCACTTAACTATAGGTGATAATGTTCGTATACAAGCCCAAAGTGGTGTAGGGAAAAACATTAAAGACAACGAAACAATTCAAGGGTCTCCATCATTTAACTATGGAGATTTTAGTAAAAGCTATGTGCATTTTAAGAATTTACCTAAAATAATGAAACGCTTTAATGCCATAGAAAAAAAAATAAATGATGAGTGATATCCTTTCAAATCAATGTACCCTTAAAAATGAAGTTACCCTTAATGGGGTAGGGCTTCACACGGGTAAAAATGTGACATTAACTTTCAAGCCGGCCCCTGCTAATACAGGATATGTTTTTAAACGTATAGACCTAGAGGGCGAACCTTGTATTGTTGCAGATGCTAATTATGTAACCAATACTCAACGAGGTACTAATCTTGAAAAAGATGGTGTAACTATTCAAACATCAGAGCATGTACTGGCTGCTTTGGTTGGTTTAGAAGTAGACAACTGTATTCTAGAATTAAATGCCTCAGAGCCGCCAATTATGGACGGCTCATCAAAGTTTTTTGTAGAAGCAATAGAAAAGGCTGGTATTGTATCTCAAGATGCTGTTAGAGAAGAGTACGTTGTAACAGAGATTATCAATTACATAGATGAAGAAACTGGAAGTGAAATAACAATTTTACCTGCAGACACCTACCAAGTAACTACAATGGTTGACTTTGGCACCAAGGTATTAGGTACCCAAAACGCCTCCATAAAGAATATCTCTGAGTTTAAATCTGAAATTTCTGACTCTAGAACCTTTAGCTTTCTTCATGAAATAGAAATGCTGCTAGATCACGGTCTTATAAAAGGGGGTGATTTAAATAATGCCATTGTATATGTAGACAAGCAATTGTCTGAAAAGACGATGGAGAAATTGCGTCATGCTTTTGGAAAAGATACTATTTCTGTAAAACCAAATGGTATTTTAGATAATCTAACCCTACACCATCCCAATGAAGCGGCAAGACATAAGCTTCTTGACGTTATTGGTGATTTGGCACTGATAGGCACCCGTATTCGTGGTAAAGTTATTGCAAATAAGCCAGGGCATTATGTGAATACTCAGTTTGCTAAAAAACTTTCAAAAATAATTAAGAACGAAAAAAGAAATAACATACCAAAGATTGATATAACGGCAACTCCTCTTAAGGATGTCAATGCCATTATGGAAATGTTGCCGCACCGTCCTCCTTTTTTATTGGTAGATAAAATTATGGAACTCAGCAGTAATCACGTTATTGGTCTCAAAAATGTGACCATGAATGAACCTTTCTTTGTTGGTCATTTTCCAGGAACACCGGTTATGCCTGGGGTTTTAATTGTTGAGGCGATGGCTCAAACAGGTGGTATATTAGCGCTAAGTACTGTGCCAGATCCAGAAAACTATCTGACGTTTTTTATGAAAATAGACAATGCCAAATTTAAAAGACAAGTAAACCCTGGAGATACGTTAATATTCAAGTTAGAACTTATAACACCGATACGCCGTGGTATAGTGCACATGCAGGGAACTGCCTATGCAAACAATAAAATTGTTACAGAAGCCGAGTTAATGGCTCAGATTGTTAAAACAAAAAAATAATTAAATGAATCAACCACTTGCTTACGTACATCCTGGCGCTAAAATCGCTAAAAATGTTGTTATAGAACCATTTACAACCATTCATAATAACGTTATTATTGGAGATGGAACCTGGATAGGCTCTAATGTAACGATCATGGAGGGAGCCAGAATAGGTAAAAATTGTAATATTTTTCCAGGAGCAGTAATTTCTGCGATACCCCAAGATTTAAAATTTCAGGATGAAGAGACTACCGTTGAAATTGGCGATAATGTAACTATTCGTGAATATGTTACTGTAAACAGAGGTACTGTAGATAGAGGAAAAACAGTTATTGGTGACAATTGCCTTATTATGGCTTATTGCCACATTGCCCATGATTGTATTGTAGGTAACAACTGTATCTTTTCAAATAATAGTACCTTGGCAGGGCATTGTACAGTGGGAGATTTTGTTATTCTTGCAGGGATGACTGCGGTTCATCAATTTTGCATGATAGGAAATCACGCATTTGTAACTGGAGGGTCATTGGTTCGTAAAGACGTACCACCATTTGTGAAAGCTGCCAGAGAACCCTTATCTTACGTAGGTATTAATTCTATTGGTCTAAGACGTAGAGGTTTCTCTCCAGATAAAATAAAAGAGATACAAGGTATTTACAGACTTTTGTTTCAGAAAAACCACAACACTTCTCAAGCAGCCTCTATTATTGAAGCTGAGATGGAAGCAACACCTGAGCGTGATGAGATACTAGAATTTATTAAAAACGCTAAACGAGGTATCATGAAAGGATACTTAAGTAATAATTAATACTGAAACATTACACATTAATAGAGTGGTCCACTTTTAAAGTCTTATCACTTCAAACTAAAAAAAATAATAATGGCAAGTACATCAGATATTAGAAACGGTTTATGTATTAAATACAACCACGACATTTTTAAAGTAATTGAGTTTTTACATGTTAAACCTGGAAAAGGGCCTGCATTTGTAAGAACAAAGCTAAAGAGTGTTACCAATGGTAAAGTTATAGATAACACCTTTTCTGCAGGGCATAAGCTAGAAGATGTACGTGTAGAGACTCATAAATTTCAATACCTCTATAACGATGGTGATTTTTATCATTTCATGAACCAAGAAGATTACACTCAAATTCAATTAGTGGAAGCTGCCTTAGACAAACCAGAACTCATGAAAGAAGGAGAAGTAGTTACAGTTATCATTAACGCTGAAGACAATGCACCACTTTCTGTAGATTTGCCAGCTAGTGTTATTCTTGAGGTTACTGCCACAGAGCCTGGCATGAAAGGTAATACTGCTACAAATGCAACAAAGCCTGCTACTGTAGAAACTGGTGCAACTGTAAACGTACCATTGTTTATAAATGAAGGTGATAAAATAAAAGTAGACACAGAAAAAGGTGCTTACAAAGAGCGCGTTAAAGAATAGATTTTCTTAACCAGTAATTTAAATCCCAACATATGTCACAATACGTTGGGATTTTTTATATTTGGTAACCCAATAAAATAAACAATGAAATTCTCTATACCTCAAACCCTAGAAAACATCGCAACTATATTAGGTTGTGATTTTGTAGGTGATTCTAATTTTGCTGTACTTGGCATGAATGAAATTCATGTGGTGGAGCCAGGTGATATTGTTTTTGTTGACCATCCAAAATATTATGATAAGGCATTAAACTCTGCCGCTAGTGTTGTTTTAATTAATAAAAAAGTAGCCTGCCCACCTGGAAAAGCTTTGTTAATTTCTGAAGACCCTTTTAGTGATTTTAATAAACTCACCAATTATTTCAATCCTTTTAAAAAAGCGACAGATCTAGTTTCTAGTACTGCTACTATTGGGCAAAATACCATTATACAACCCAATGTTTTTATAGGTAATAATGTGCGTATAGGTACTAATTGCGTCATCCATAGCAATGTGGTTATTTATGATAACACGGTAATTGGAAATAACGTTACCATTCATGCAGGAACTATTTTGGGAGCAGATGGTTTTTACTATAAAAACAGGCCAAAATCTTTTGACAAACTTCTAAGTGGCGGTAATGTTGTCATACAGGACGATGTGGATTTAGGCGCTCTGTGTACAATAGATAAAGGGGTAACCGCATCCACAACAATTGGTCAAGGCTCTAAGCTAGACAATCAAGTACATGTTGGGCACGATACTGTTATTGGTAAAAGGTGTCTAATTGCAGCGCAAGTTTGTATTGCAGGCTGTGTTGTTATAGAAGACCTTGTTACACTTTGGGGGCAAGTAGGTATAACCAGTGGTGTAACTATTGGTAAAAAAGCTGTAATCTCAGGACAAAGTGGTGTTAGTAAGTCACTTGAAGGATATAAGGCCTATTTTGGTAGCCCTGCAGATGAAATTAGAAAAAAACATAAAGAGCTAGCTTCCATAAAGCTTATACCAAGTATTATTGAAAAAATAGATAATTTATAATGAGTACAACCGCAAAAAATATAGTTAAGAAGTTTTATCAAACAGATTTTGTTACAGATGCCCAAGCAGGTAAAAGTCTTTTACATGATGATATTGTTCTGGTTTGGAATAGTACAGAGGGGCTCACCATAATGCATCAGAAAGAAATTGTTGATACATTCGAAGAAATTAGTAGAACCTATGATGAGCTTCGTATTGAGGTAAGTCATGTATTAGAGGATGAGAATTTTGTAACCATAAGATATAAGTACTACATTAGAACGATAGAGAACCCTGACGAGGAGCTTGGTATTGCTCATTTTATTGCTATTTGGGAAATTAAAGATGGTAAACTATATCGTGGCCATCAAATCAGTCAACCCGTAATGAGTATTGATGATTCTAACGGTACCTATAACAAAGTAAAAGTTTAAACTTTGTTTCTTACCCAAAACAAAAATAGTACCTTTGCAGCGCAAAAGTATTGGTTATTTTTTGACTGAAATTTTAACCTAACCATAGCCTTTGTTTCAAGAGATACATTAACATAGACAAAATATATTCATGAGTGTTTTAGTAAATAAAGATTCAAAAATTATAGTTCAAGGATTTACAGGTAGTGAAGGTACTTTTCACGCTGGCCAAATGATTGAATATGGTACCAATGTAGTTGGTGGAGTAACCCCCGGTAAAGGAGGACAAAGTCACCTTGAAAGACCTGTTTTTAATACCGTTGCAGAAGCGGTAGCTAAAGTAGGAGCAGATACCACCATTATATTTGTACCACCTGCATTTGCAGCTGATGCAATAATGGAGGCTGCAGATGCTGGAATTAAAGTAATAATTACCATCACCGAAGGAATCCCTGTTGCCGATATGATTAAAACGGCAAACTACATTAAAGATAGAGACTGTAGATTAATTGGTCCTAACTGTCCTGGTGTTATTACTCCAGGAGAGGCAAAAGTTGGTATCATGCCAGGTTTTGTATTCAAAAAAGGAACTATCGGTATTGTTTCAAAATCTGGAACACTTACCTATGAAGCAGCAGACCAAGTTGTAAAACAGGGCTTGGGTATCACAACAGCTATTGGTATAGGTGGTGATCCAATTATTGGAACTACCACCAAAGAAGCTGTAGAGATGTTAATCAATGACCCAGAAACTCAGGCAGTTGTAATGATTGGAGAAATAGGAGGGCAACTGGAGGCAGATGCTGCCCAGTGGTATAAAGCCAGCGGTAGTAAAAAACCAGTAATTGGTTTTATTGCAGGAGAAACTGCTCCAGCAGGAAGAACAATGGGTCACGCAGGGGCTATAGTTGGTGGTAGTGATGATACAGCACAGGCAAAAAAGAAAATTATGCGCTCTTGTGGTATTCATGTTGTTGAATCACCAGCAGAGATAGGAAAAAAAGTTGCTGAATTACTAGGATAAGTTCTTTAGTAAACCATATATAACGTTTGGGTTTTTAATAAATTCAAACGTTTTTTTATGATAATTAATTTCAACAATAATAATATTATTGGTCTTTAAAGCAATTAGAGATACGCTATTTTGTCTTTTTAGCTACTAAAGCTTATTTAATCGAAATTTGAATGTGTATATATTTCCTTTTAGATATTGTTATTATTATATTTATCACTTGAGAAACAATTTTTAGAAAATCGATTTAAAATAAACGTATGAAGCTTTTAGAAGGAAAAACAGCCATAATTACAGGTGGAAGCCGAGGCATAGGAAAAGGAATAGTTGAAGTTTTTGCAAAGCACGGCGCTAACGTTGCTTTTACCTATAATTCTTCTGCGGCACCAGCAGAGGCGCTAGCATTAGAGATTGCTGTTATGGGAGTAAAAGCAAAAGCCTACAAGAGTAATGCTGCTAGTTTTGAGCAGTCTCATGAACTAGTGAAGGCTGTATTAGAAGATTTTGGAGGAATTGATATTTTAGTTAACAACGCAGGAATTACAAAAGATAATTTACTGATGCGTATGGGTGAAGATGATTTTGACCAAGTAATTGAAGTAAACTTAAAATCTGTCTTTAACATGACCAAAGCGGTACAACGTACCATGCTTAAGCAACGAAAAGGATCTATCATTAATATGAGTTCTATTGTTGGGGTTAAGGGTAATGCTGGACAAACAAATTATGCTGCATCTAAAGCAGGTATTATTGGGTTTTCTAAGTCTGTAGCATTAGAACTGGGTTCTAGAGATATACGTAGTAATGTAATTGCTCCAGGTTTTATAGAAACAGAGATGACTGGAAAACTAGACGAACAAACCGTTCAGTCATGGCGAGATGCGATTCCACTTAAACGCGGTGGTTCTCCCCAGGATATTGCAAATGCATGTGTTTTTCTGGCCAGTGACCTTTCTAGTTACGTTACAGGACAGGTCCTTAATGTAGATGGAGGTATGCTTACTTAATGTATTTTGTTTGTACTATAATTTTTTTATACTAGGTACACTTTCATACCTTTAATTGCCTCAAGTTTGAATCTAGAAACTATTCTTTACATTGTAATTGCAGCAATTATTTCTTTAATAGTTACTGTATTTATCTATGGATATAAAACAAAGTATACTAGTAGATTAAGGTGGATATTTGGGCTGTTACGATTTACGACTCTTTTTTGTATATTGGTATTACTTATTAATCCAACCTTTGAGACTAATACCTATAGTATTGAAAAACCTAAACTCCCTGTACTGGTTGACAACTCATTTTCTATTGCCTCTTTAGATCAAACCCAAAAGGCTATCAGTGTTGTTGAATCATTAAAACAAAATAAGGCCTTAAACGATAAATTTGATGTGTCTTACTTTGAGTTTGGAGCTAGTTTTGAATCATTAGACACCCTTAGTTTTGATAAAAAAAACACCAACATCTCTAGCGCCTTAAGCTCTGTTCAAGACTTATTTGACTCCCAGATAGCTCCCACAATTTTAGTTAGTGACGGTAACCAAACCCTTGGTGCAGATTACCAATATATAGTTTCAAAACTGCGTCATCCAATATATCCAGTAATACTTGGAGACTCAATCAAGTATCAAGACCTTAAAATACAAAGCCTTACTAGTAACCGGTATTCTTTTTTGAAAAATAAGTTTCCAGTAGAGGCTGTTTTAGTATACAGCGGCACAGGTAGTGTATCTTCTGAGTTTGTGGTAACAAGAAATGATAGGGTTGTGTACCGTAAATCGGTTTTGTTTTCTCAAACAAATAACACACATATCGTTTCTTTTTCTCTTCCAGCTCAAAGGGTTGGCCTACAAGATTACACGGCAACTATAAAGCCACTATTAGTTGAAAAGAACAAAGTAAATAATACCAAGCGTTTTGCAGTTGATGTGATAGATCAAACCACTAATGTATTAATTGTAAGCAGTATACTACATCCAGATATAGGGATGCTAAAAAAAGCAATTACTACAAACGAGCAGCGCAGTGTTACATTTATAAAACCTCAAGATGCAGCAGCTGTATTAAACGACTATCAATTGGTTATTTTGTATCAACCAGATAGTGCGTTTGCACCAGTTTACAAACAGCTCAAAAAACTTAAAAAAAATACCTTTGTTTTTACAGGTTTACAAACAGACTGGAGCTTTGTTAATAAAGCGCAAAATTATTACAGCAAAGAAGTTGTAAACCAAAATGAGCGTGTAACTGCTAGTTTAAACTCTGGTTATGGAGCCTTTGGGATTTCTCCAATTGGTTTTGCCGATTTTCCGCCCCTACAAACCAAATTTGGGTCACTTTATATAAACATGCCACATCAAACCATTTTAGAACAATATGTGGATGGCATTGCTAGTGAAAGCCCTATGCTTGCCACAATAGAATTAGACGGTACTAGACATGCTATTTGGGATGGACAAGATCTATGGAAATGGAGATCTCAATCCTACCGAGAAACCCAAAGTTTTGAGGATTTCGACACCTTTATGGGCAAGATGGTACAATACCTTGGGTCCAACAAAAGACGTAGTAGGCTAGAGGTAAGTAGTGCCTCTTTTTATTATAACAATAACCCCATTAAAATTAGTGCACAGTATTTTGACAAGAGTTTTGTTTTTGATCCAAGAGCCGAGCTAACAATAACCGTTGTAGATACTAATACTGAAAAATCTACGGTGTATCCTTTACTGTTGAAAAACAACTTTTATGAGGTAGGGTTAAACTCTTTAGAGGCTGGTAGCTATAGCTATACTATTTCTGTTAAAGATCAGCAAATGACTAGAAGTGGAAATTTCACGATTCTAGAATTTAATATAGAGCAGCAGTTTTTAAACGCAAATAGTAAATCTCTAGAGCGTTTGGCAGTAAAAACAAATGGTGCTGCATATTATCCAGAACAGATAGATGTGTTAATAAATCAATTAATTACAAATCAAAGCTATGTTTCTACTGAAAAAAGCCAGCAAAAAGCAGTACCTTTAATTTTTATTAAATGGCTCTTAGCGCTTATCACTTTTTGCCTTTCAATAGAATGGTTTATCAGAAAATTTAACGGACTAATATAAAAATTAAAATTCATGGAAAAATTACCAAAAATTGGCTTGCCAATTATTATCATTATCGTACTTGCTATTGTAATACTAACAAAATCTGCTGTCACCATAGACTCTGGGGAGGCTGGAGTTTTGTATAAAACTTTTGACAAAGGTGTTGTTGTAGATGAGCCGCCACTTGGTGAAGGTTTTCATTTTATTGCTCCTTGGAATAAAGTGTTTGTATACGAGGTAAGACAACAAGAACTTTTTGAGAAAATGAAGGTTTTATCTTCAAACGGATTAGAAATACAAATTGATGCATCTGCTTGGTATGAGCCAGTGTACAGTGAGCTTGGTAATCTTCACCAATCTTTAGGAAAAAATTACCTAGGTAGAGTTATACAACCAGCTATTCGCTCAGCAGCGCGTAGTGTAGTAGGGCGTTATACACCAGAACAATTATACTCAAGTAAGCGTGATGCAATACAAGATGAAATTTTTGCAGAAACAAAAACAATTCTAGAAAAGCAATATGTACAACTTAATGAAGTCTTGGTTCGTGATGTAACACTTCCAAATACCATTAAAGAGGCAATTGAGCGTAAACTACGTCAAGAGCAAGAATCTTTAGAATATGAGTTTAGGTTAGTGACAGCTTTAAAAGAGGCAGAGAAAGTAACTATTGAGGCGAAAGGTAAAGCAGATGCTAACCGTATTTTAAGTGCTTCTCTAACAGACAAGATTCTTCAAGATAAAGGGATTGACGCTACACTAAAATTAAGCGAATCTCCAAACACCAAAGTAATTGTAATTGGTGGAGGTGAAGGTGGATTGCCATTAATATTAGGGAATAATTAATAGCTTCCTTTTTAAAATTTTAAAACCGCCTTTATTTAAAATAAAGGCGGTTTTTATATAGGATACTTTATAGTGTTGTGTTACGACCCATCTAATGAAAAATATAAATCCTCTATTGTTGAAATAAATCCATTAAATAACAGTAATTTCGCACGCTGAAACATTAGGCTTTATTAAGTTGCTAATATTTCACTAAATAAGCTAATAATTAACACCTTAGGTGTTTAGCCCTTTGAGTATGAAAATTAAAAATATTGCAATTATTGCACACGTTGATCACGGTAAGACAACCCTGGTAGATAAAATTATGCATCACTGTAGCCTATTTCGTGAAAACGAAAATACAGGAGATTTAATTCTAGATAATAATGATTTAGAGCGTGAACGTGGTATCACCATAACCTCTAAAAATGTTTCTGTTGTATACAAAGACACAAAAATTAATATTATTGATACTCCTGGTCACGCCGATTTTGGTGGTGAGGTAGAACGCGTGTTGAATATGGCAGATGGTGTTTGTTTACTTGTAGATGCCTTTGAAGGGCCTATGCCACAAACACGTTTTGTATTGCAAAAAGCATTAGACCTTGGTTTAAAACCTTGCGTTGTAATTAATAAAGTAGATAAAGAAAACTGTACACCAGAAGAAGTGCATGAAAAAGTGTTTGATTTAATGTTTGAGCTGGGTGCAGAAGAGTGGCAGTTAGATTTCCCAACAGTATATGGTTCTGCAAAGAACAACTGGATGAGTGAAGACTGGCAAGATGAAACAGATTCTATAGAGCCATTACTGGATATGGTACTAGAGCACGTCCCTTCTTTTGAAGTTAAAGAAGGTAGCCTTCAAATGTTAATTACTTCATTAGATTTCTCCTCATTTACAGGTCGTATCGCTATTGGTCGTTTGCAAAGAGGAACTCTAAAGGCAGGTATGCAAGTAGCTTTAGTAAAGAGAGATGGTAGTATTGTAAAAACTAAAATTAAAGAACTACATACTTTTGAAGGCTTAGGTCGTAAAAAGGTAGAAGAGGTTCAGGCAGGAGATATTTGTGCACTTGTTGGTCTAGAAGGATTTGAAATTGGCGATACTGTTGCCGATCTTGAAAATCCGGAAGGAATGCAAACAATTGCCATAGATGAGCCTACGATGAGTATGTTGTTTACTATTAACGATTCACCATTTTTCGGAAAAGATGGAAAATATGTAACCTCAAGACACATCAAAGAAAGACTTGAAAAAGAATTAGAAAAGAATTTAGCCCTTCGCATGGAGCCAACAGGCAGTGCAGACAAGTTTTTAGTGTTTGGTCGTGGAGTATTACACCTTTCTGTACTAATAGAAACCATGCGTCGTGAAGGATATGAATTACAAATTGGGCAACCACAAGTAATTATTAGAGAAATTGACGGAAAAAAATGTGAGCCAATTGAAGCATTAACTATTGATTTGCCAGAAACTGTTAGTGGTACTGCTGTAAACATGGTTTCACTTCGTAAAGGAGAAATGGTTTCTATGGAAGCTAAAGGAGAAAGAATGATTTGTGAATTTTTAATTCCATCTCGTGGAATTATTGGATTGCGTAATCAACTTCTTACAGCAACAGCTGGTGAGGCAATTATGACACACCGCTTTTTAGAGTACCAACCATTAAAAGGTGGGATTCCAGAACGTCAAAACGGATCTTTAGTATCTATGGAAAACGGTAGTGCCATTCCTTATTCTATTGATAAATTGCAAGATAGAGGACGCTTCTTTGTAGAGCCAGGTGAGGATATCTACGGAGGACAAGTTATTGGAGAAAACACACGTCAAGATGATATGGCTGTTAATATTACCAAAACTAAAAAGATGAGTAACGTTCGTTCTAGTGGTGCCGATGACAAAGCAAAGATTGTTCCTGCCATTAAATTTTCATTAGAGGAAGCACTTGAATATATTCAAAAAGATGAGTATGTAGAGGTAACTCCTAACTTTTTAAGAATACGTAAAGTGTTTTTAAAAGAAGTAGACAGAAAACGTAATAAGTTTTAGAGCATACCCATAAGTTGTATACTATAAAAACGCTTTAAGAATTCTCTTAAAGCGTTTTTTGTTTTCAATTAATTTTATGTGGTAATTACTAGGGTAGTAGGCTAGCCTTAATTGTTACATTTTTAAGGGGCCACTCTTTAGCATCTTTAGGCAGCTTTGAAATTATTGTTACCACATCCATGCCTTCAATTACTTTTCCAAATACAGTGTAATTGCCATCTAGATGTGTGGTTGAAGATGTTGGACCCAAGAAAATAAAAAACTCAAAAGGTTCTGTTTTATGGTCATCATTTTCTCGATAATATTTGGCGCCAGAAAGGGAACCATAAAAGTGCTTGTGTTTAATTTCGTTTGGAATTCTATAGGTATGCCCGAGGGCGTATCTGTCTTTTTGAGTTAAGGCGTTGTCACTACTTCCAGCCTGAATAATAAAATTAGAAACTACTCTATGGAAATAGGTTGAATTAAAATAACCCTGTTTCACCAAATAGATGAAGTTTGCTCTGTGCACAGGTGTATCTTTAAATAGCTGTATTACAATTGTACCATAGGGTGTTGTAAACTTCACCTTGGTTTGTGGATGAAGCTTTCCGTAGGCTGTTAAAAGTCTAACAACATTATCTTGTGTTAATTTTTCTAATTTTTTTGTGGGTGGTATACTATCACTAGGTATCACAGACACTTTAGTTTGCGTGGTTTTGTCTTTACTTATGATTTGCGCGTTTGGTGAATTTATAGGCGCAGCATTTTCTTTGTTTTTTGTATCTTCACATTGAACCAGTAGGAGTATAACACACCCACAAACAAACAGTATTTTACCTAAGTATGACATTTTCTACCTTTACGAAACGTATTGTAAAAATAGCCAATTTAGACCTTCCGGGCGAGGCTTCTCATTATAAAATGGCTCCCATTGAACGTCTACAAGAATTAACAAAACAATCTTTAAAAAATAATAAGTCAAAAAAGGCTGCCGTAATGGTGTTGTTTTATCCAAACCAAGATGATGAAACACTCTTGGCTTTAATTTTAAGAAACACATACAAAGGGGTTCATTCTGCCCAGGTTGGTTTTCCCGGAGGAAAGCAGGAACCCTCAGACATCTCTTCCGAGCATACAGCCTTAAGAGAAACTCATGAAGAAATTGGGGTTTTGCAACAAGATATTACAGTACTTAAAAAACTCACCAAGATTTACATACCTCCCAGTAATTTTTTTGTGCAACCTTTTATTGGTATTTGTAAAAAAACACCACAATTTATTTTGCAAAAATCAGAGGTTGAGGACCTTATAGAAGTAAAGCTTTCTGATTTTTTAGACGATAGTATCTATTGCACAAGAAAGCTATCAACATCTTACGCGACTGATATAGAAGTTCCTGCCTATTTATTAAACAACCATGTGGTTTGGGGAGCCACAGCTATGATGCTCAGTGAGGTAAGAGAGTTGCTTAAACAACTTAACAACCATTAGTTTTTTGTATATTTGCTTTTGGGCATTTTTCTAAATGTCTTGTTAAATAAATAATTTTTTATGGGGCTTTTAAAGAAAAATCCATTTGGACATATTTTATTTTTAAAACTGTGGTTGATTCGAATTTTTGGATCTCTCACACACCGCCGCTTTAAAGGTTTTAATAAACTTGAAATCGAAGGGTCTGAAATACTTCGTAATCTCCCAGATAACAATGTTTTGTTTGTATCTAATCATCAAACATATTTTGCTGATGTAGTTGCTATGTTTCATGTGTTTAATGCCAGTTTAAGTGGGCGTGATGATAATATTAAAAACATTGGCTATTTATGGAGGCCAAAGCTTAACCTTTATTTTGTTGCCGCTAAAGAAACTATGCAAGCGGGCTTATTGCCGAAAATTTTAGCCTATGCAGGATCTGTAAGTATTGAACGTACCTGGAGAGCTAAGGGGGAGGATGTTAACCGTCAAGTTAAGATGAGTGATGTCAATAATATAGCATTAGCACTCCAAGATGGTTGGGTTATAACATTTCCGCAAGGCACAACAAGACCTTGGAAACCAATTAGAAGAGGTACAGCGCACCTTATTAAACAAAACAAGCCTATTGTAGTTCCTATTGTTATAGATGGCTTTAGACGCTCTTTTGATCGTAAAGGCATACGTATTAAAAAGCGAGGTATATTGCAATCAATGGAGATTAAAGAGCCTCTTGATATAGATTATGATAACATACCTGTTGCAGATTTGGTTGAAAAACTTGAATATGCTATAGAGCAACATCCATCATTTCTAAAAGTAATACCAGCCACAGAGATTAAAAAAGAAGAGGATTTAAACTCAGAAAGAGAATGGAGTTATTAACTCTGCTATGATATTTAATGAAAATCAAAAAGACCCCAGTGAAAAACATTTCGCTGGGGTCTTTTTGATTCTATGAAAACTACAGTTCTATTTTTTCTAACTCTCCATAATTATGCTTTAGCTTTCTTAATAGTATACCATATACAATTCTGTAAAACAGTAAAACAAAACCGATTAGAAGAAGTCCTACAACAAACTGTACTATAAAAAATACTGAAGTAAAGGTTTCAATTGGGACTCCTTGGTAGGCATCGTTATCTTTAATAAGTATAGTGTATAATTCATTTTTTTTAGTAAAGAAATATAGATTAATATACACTAAAATCAATGCTGTACTCACAACATTGTAGATAACAAAATAACTTACTGTTTTACGAGTTTTAATGATGCTATGCATCAAATTCTTTACTGTGTCAGTAGTTTTTATATTTTTTTGGTTTAAATAAAATAAGACTAAAAAAACAGCAATTACAACATAGTGGAGACCATACAAAATAGTTAAGGTGTTTTGAAGACCAATTTGGACTAATAACTCTTTGTTAGACTCTGGGCTTAAAAACCCTAGGACAATCCAAAAAACAAGTTCACAAACACTTATTATAAATATCCATTTAACAATAGATGCAGATTTGTTATGCCGCATCTTGTATATATCGTTATAAGACAATTTTGGGAGCTCTTGATTTCCCTCTTGCCATTTCGATTTTAATAATTCTAATTCATCCATATTAACTAAGGATTTAAAATTTTTCTTAATCTTCCTTTAATTCTATTCATTTTCACTCTGGCATTTACTTCGCTAATACCTAGTGTGCTTGATATTTCTTTATAATTTTTATCTTCGAGATATAAAAAAACAAGGGCCTTGTCTATGTCATTCAAGGTTTTAACAGCTGCATACATTAACGATAGCTGTTCTTCTATGGTGTCATCATATTCATCAGCTTTAATTTTAAAACTAACTCCTTCAAAATCTTGAGTAGCCACCCTTCTTTTGCTTTTACGATATAGTGTAATGGCAGTATTTAATGCAACGCGGTACATCCAAGTACTAAACTTTGAATCTCCTCGAAATTTTGGATAAGCCCTCCACAACTGTATAGTAATTTCTTGAAACAAATCATTGTGACCATCACTATCGTTGCTATACAAACGACAGATCTTGTGCACTATGTTTTGATTTTGCTCTAGTTGGGTAACAAAATTATGTTCAAGTTCTTTATTCAATGGTTGTGGTTGTTGTCTTGCACATTAGTGTGTATTGAAAATGATTTGTTACAATATACATCATAAAATTCTTTGTATTTATATCCTCACAAATAGTTTATATTTTTTGCTTGTAAGCTATTGTAAGGATGCAAATAAATATAAAAAACAAACGTTATCTATTTATTTTATTACATTGACAAAAAACAGCTGTATATCCGTTTGTAATATTAAGGCTTGTTTTGTGAAGTCTTGATTTTAATACAGTAATTAATTTTTTAGGTATTGCTGTTACAAAATCCAATGTAGTTCGTTAATAAGATAAGCAGCACCGATAGGAAATTATGAATCAAAGAGCGTTTTTGGATATTGTACTGCCTATAAAAGACAGCTTGTATAGACTTGCTAAAAGTTATTTGATATCTAGTGATGAGGCGCAAGATGCAGTACAAGAGGTTTTTTTAAAACTGTGGAAAAATAAAGAATCTATTAACAACTATACTAGTCCAAAAGCTTTTGCTTTTACCATGACCAAAAATTACTGTTTGGACAGATTAAAATCTAAACAAGCGTCCACACTAAAAATAGTACATGTTAATTTTAAAAACCGAACTAATTTAGACAAAGACATAGAGGCTAAAGATGAAGTTTCAATACTCTTTACATTAATGCAGAAATTGCCTGAGCAGCAAAAATTAATATTGCATTTGCGAGATGTTGAGCAGTATGAGTTTTCTGAAATAGCAAAAATCACAAACAGTAGCCAAGCTAACGTGCGCGTTACGCTTTCAAGAGCTCGGAAAAAGATAAAAGAGTTATTATTAAAACAATACAATCATGGAGTACAGTAAAATTAAGGATTTACTAGATTTGTATTTTAAAGGCAATACTACCTTAGACCAAGAGATGTCCTTACGCACCTATTTTAATAGTGAAGGGGTTGATGATCGTTTAAAACCGTATACAGTTCTATTTAATACCTTTGACAAAGCAGCACAAGATGTATTTGAAGGTTCTTTACTAATTCCTGAAAAAACCAGGTTCAATCAAAGGTGGTGGTTAAAGGTAGCAGTTGTAATGATTTCAATTATTGGTGTAGCAGGTTTTATGTATTCAACCAACAGTAAATCCATCCAAGAAAGAGAAGCTTTAGCGGCTTTAAAACAGAGTAAAGATGCCATGTATTTAATGGCAAGCCAATTTAACAAAGCAACAAAAACACTCTCTTTGGTAGATCAATTTCAAGAAACTAAAACCAAATATTTAAAATAACTATAACATACATATCATGAAAAAAATAGCCTTATTACTCGCCATTATTACGATTCCTTTAGCAACGTTTGCTCAAGGAAGTTTTGATTCTTTTGAGAATGAAAAAGATGTTACCTCTGTTGTGGTAACAAAGAACATGTTCAAGCTACTAAGCAAGATGGACTTAAACTCTAATGATCCAGAAGTAGAAGATTATCTAAAAATGGTAGATAATCTTGAAACCATCAAGATTTTCACCACAGACAATCCAGAAGTTGCTGCGCGCATGTCTGCTAAGGTTAATGAGTACGTAAGCTCTAATAATGAGTTGTCTGAGTTAATGCGTGTAAAAGATGATGGTAAAAACATACGATTTTACTCCAAACAAGGAGCTACAGACACTCTGGTTAGTGAGCTGTTAATGCATTTGGATGGACTAGTAGAGGGTAAGGCCATGACGGTAGTGATGAGTATTACTGGAGCCATAGACTTAAAGCAAATTGGTAAGTTAACACAAGAGCTTAAGGTTCCTGGTAGTGAGCAATTAAAAAACATTAATAAGCAAAACTAGTTTCTCTAAAGTAACATATCATGATAACTATAACAAAGTATATTATTGGAATCTCTCTGGCTTTACTAACTTTTTTGAGTTGTGACACTAGCAAATCCTTACAATCTTACATTGTAGAGAAACAAGAAGACAACAGGTTTTTAAAGGTAGACCTTGCAACGAGTCTGCTCAGTGAAATTGATTCACTCCCACAACAGCAAAGACAAATTCTAGAATCTATTAAAAAAATAAATGTAGTTGCATATCCAAAAAATAAAGGGACTCAAGAAGATTATGATACGGAGATGGCTAGGTTGTCATTTATATTTGATCAAGAAAAATACCAAGTTCTTGGAAGATTTAAAACAAAAAGCCAAAAAGTGTCACTCATGTATCTAGGCTCAGAAAACGCTATAGACGAAGTAATTGTTTATATCTCAGACAATCAAACAGGACTGGCTGTTTTCAGACTTTTGGGTAAAGACATGAAACCCAGTGATGTTATTAAACTTTCTGAAATGATTGAAAGCGGAAACCTTGATTTATCTAGCCTTACAGGGTTGCAAGATGTGTTTTATCCCAATGTAGATATGAAAATCCTCTAATTTTCCACAGGCTTTCTTATATTCCGGTATAATTCTCTGGAGTGATTAAACGCATTTCTGCTTTTATCTCTGAAGACACCTCAAGTGTTTCTATAAAATCAGCAATAGATTTTTTACTTATTGCCTCATTGGTTCTAGTTAAACCTTTAAGGGCCTCATAAGGATTTGGATAGGCCTCTCTTCTTAGAATGGTTTGTAAAGCTTCTGCTACCACGGCCCAATTGTTTTCGAGATCTGCTTTAAATTTTGACTCATTAAGTAGTAATTTATCAAGTCCTTTTAGGGTAGATTGAAATGCAATAAGGGTATGGCCTATAGGTACTCCAATATTCCTTAGCACTGTACTATCAGTTAGATCACGTTGTAATCTACTAAGGGGTAGTTTTGCAGAGAGATGCTCAAACACTGCATTGGCAATACCTAGGTTTCCCTCGCTATTTTCAAAATCTATAGGGTTTACCTTATGTGGCATTGCACTTGATCCTATCTCACCTTTTTTAATTTTTTGTTTAAAATAATCCATAGATACATAGGTCCAAATGTCTCGGTCCAAATCTAGAATAATTGTGTTTATGCGTTTTAAACAATCAAACAAACCAGCCATGTGGTCATAGTGTTCAATTTGTGTAGTAGGGAAGGAGTGGTGCAGACCAAGTCTCTGTTGTACAAATTCTTGTCCAAAGGCTTTCCAGTCTATAGATGGGTACGCTACAAGATGGGCATTAAAATTTCCGGTTGCGCCACCAAATTTTGCAGCATGTTTACTGTTTTTTAATACTTCAAGTTGTTGTTCTAGACGTACTACATATACTTGTATCTCTTTACCTAAACGTGTTGGAGATGCAGGTTGGCCATGTGTTCTTGCAAGCATTGCAATATCTTTCCACTCTATAGAAAGTGCCTTTAGTTTTTCATGTACCTGAGAAAAAATAGGCAGGTATGATTTTTCAATTGCCTCTTTTAATGATAGTGGTATAGCGGTATTATTTATATCCTGTGAGGTAAGCCCAAAGTGAATAAACTCTTTGTATTTCTGTAGTCCAAGAAGTTCAAATTTCTCTTTAATGAAATACTCAACAGCCTTAACATCATGATTGGTTACTTTTTCTGTGTCTTTGATGTGTTGTGCATCTGCAGTAGAAAACACAGTATAGAGACTTCGCAAATTATCAAACAGTGCAGTATCAAAATCTGCCAATTGCGGCAGAGGAAGTTCCACTAGTGCAATAAAGTATTCAATTTCTACTTTTACTCTGTATTTAATAAGAGCCTGTTCAGAAAAAAAAGGGATAAGAGATGCTGTTTTAGATGCATATCTACCGTCTATAGGTGAAATTGCTTGTAGTGCTTGGCTTGCCATATCGTATAGAATTTTAAGCCTTCAAAGATACGTTTTTAGCAACTAATAGTTGTGTATTATAGCAATATTCTTACTACTTGTTATAACACTAGTTTTTCTATAAAAGTTGCTGTTTAACATCATATAATGGGTTTCAACTTCCTAACTTTTCTTTTATATTTACAAAAACAAGCTGCTATTATTTTGGATTTAGATTTACTTAAACATTTACAAAGCTTCCTCACCGATAGAAGAAAAGAAACCTTTGAGAGGGTATTGTCAAAAAGAACACGGCACTTTACTGTAGTTACAGAAGATGTATATCAGCTTCATAACACCAGTGCTGTAATGCGTAGTTGTGATGTTTTTGGTATTCAGGATTTAAGTATTGTAGAGGAGCAAAACGCTAAAGGTATTGATAAGGAGATTGCCATGGGAGCTCAAAAGTGGGTAAATCTTCATAGATATAACACTGTTGATACGTGCATCCATAATTTAAAAAATCAAGGATACCAAATAGTTGCTACCTCTCCACATAATCAAAGTGTAGATTTACATAACTTTGATGTCACTAAAAAAAGTGCTTTTTTCTTCGGAACAGAACGTGATGGCTTAAGTAAAACAGTTCTTGACAGGGCAGATGTTAGCTTAAAAATACCTATGTATGGTTTTACGGAAAGTTTAAATATATCTGTATCTGCAGCTATAATATTACAACATGTTGTCACAAAATTAAAGCAAAGTGATGTGGATTGGAGCCTTACCCAGGATGAGAAAAATATTCTCAGAATACTCTGGGCCAAAAAGACCATCCGCAGCGTAGATGATATCATAGAGCGTTTCTATAAAGAACAACCCTAAATAACAATGAAATTAGTTTTTGCTACACATAATTTAAATAAATTTAAAGAAGTACAATCTTTGCTTCCTGATACCATAGAACTTCTAAGCCTTAAAGATATTGGTTGTCATGACGATATTCCAGAAACCGCAGCTACTATAGAGGGCAATGCTCTTTTAAAAGTTAAGCATGTTAAAGACAACTACGGCCTAGACTGTTTTGCTGATGATACCGGGCTTGAGGTTAAAGCCTTAAACAAGGCCCCAGGTGTGTATAGTGCGCGTTATGCTGGCCCAGATGCAAACGCAGAGAACAATATCAATATGCTACTAAAAAACATGACCGGCATCCAAGATCGCTCTGCTCGTTTTAAAACTATTATTGCCCTAAGTTTTAAAGGAGAAGATATTTTGTTTGAAGGTATTTGCCAGGGATCTATTATTTCTCAAAAAAGAGGAGCTAAAGGCTTTGGCTATGATCCTGTATTCTTACCCGATGGTAAAAACCAAACTTTTGCTGAAATGTCATTACAAGAAAAAAGCACCATTGGACACCGTGGTAAGGCCATGCAAAAATTAATCACACATTTCTCATAGTTTAAAAGTTAGCATTTTTAGCTAGTTTATTATAGCATATCAATTATAGCTTGCAATCCATTAATTAATAGTACTTTTGCACTTTGAAAAAATCCTCAGGGTGAGGTAGTGCAAAATGAAGTCGTAGGTATTATGTGTCGATAGCTTCTCAACGCACACGCATAATTATACTATACATTACTATGACAGCATTTAAGGCTTTAGGGCTAGACGAGCAATTACTTCAAGCAATTACAGATATGGGTTTTGAGACCCCATCTGAAGTACAAGAACAAGCAATCCCAATTTTATTAGAGAAAGACACAGATTTAGTGGCTTTAGCTCAAACAGGTACTGGTAAAACAGCAGCATTCGGTTTTCCAATGCTACAAAAAATTAATATAGAGAGCCGCACCACACAAGGATTGATACTTTCTCCAACGCGTGAGCTGTGTTTACAGATTACCAATGAAATGATTAACTACGGAAAGCACAAGAAAGGCTTAAACGTAGTGGCAATTTATGGTGGAGCAAGTATCCAGGATCAAGCAAGAAACATCAAAAAAGGGGCACAAGTAATTGTGGCTACACCCGGAAGGATGAAAGACATGATTAGTAGAAGAATGATTGATATTTCTAAAATTGAGTATTGTGTACTTGATGAGGCAGATGAAATGTTAAACATGGGATTCTATGAAGATATCACAGAGATATTATCCTACTCTCCAGATGAGAAAAGCACATGGCTATTTAGTGCAACAATGCCAAGAGAGGTATCATCTATTGCAAAGAAATTCATGCATGACCCTAAAGAAATTACTGTTGGATCTAAAAACGTAGGTTCTAGCAATGTATCACATGAATACTACCTAGTAAACACTAGAGATAGATACCAGGCCTTAAAACGCCTTGCAGATGCAAATCCAGAGATATTTTCAGTAATATTTTGTAGAACCAAAAGAGATACACAAAAAGTAGCAGAGCAACTTATTGCAGATGGTTACAATGCAGGAGCCATACATGGTGATTTGAGTCAAAATCAACGTGATATTGTAATGAAGCAGTTTAGAAATCGTCAAATACAAATGCTTGTTGCTACAGATGTTGCAGCCCGTGGTATTGATGTGGATAACATTACACACGTAATTAATTATCAATTACCAGATGAAATAGAAACCTATACTCATAGAAGTGGTAGAACTGGCCGCGCTGGTAATCTTGGTATTTCTATAGTTATTGTAACTAAGAGCGAGGTGCGCAAGATTAAAAGTATCGAGAAGAAGATTCAAAAAAGCTTTGAGAAAAAAGATATCCCATCTGGGATGGCTATTTGTGAAAAGCAGTTAATGCATCTTGCCAATAACATCAAGGATACAGAAATCAACCATGATATAGATACGTATTTACCACAAATAAATGAGTCTCTAGAAGGATTTACTAAAGAAGAACTAATTAAAAAGTTTTTCTCTGTAGAGTTTACTCGTTTTTATAATTATTACAACAAAGCCAAAGACATTAATGCAAAAGCAGGTGTTCAGCGCGAGTATAGCGACGATACTGGTAGTGTTCGTTACTTTTTAAACATTGGTAATAAAGATGATTTTGACTGGATGAGTTTAAAAGATTTCTTAAGAGATCAATTAGGGCTAGAGCAAGATGATGTCTATAAAGTAGATGTAAAAGATAGTTTCTCTTTCTTTAATACAGATGAAAAACATAAGGATTTAGTATTAAAAGCCTTTGAAGATTATAAATTAGATGGCCGTAACGTTAATGTAGAGATTTCTGAGAATTCAGGCGGCGGCGGTAGAAGCCGTGGCAAAAGAAGTTTTGGTGGTGGAGATAGATCTCGCGGAAGAAGTGGCGGCGGAGATAGATCTCGTGGCAGAAGCAGTGGTGGTAGAGAAAGAGAGAGAAGCGGTGGAAGAAGCAGTGGAGGTTTTAGAAGCGGCGGCTCAGGTGGAGGCGGTTATAAAGGAAAGAGAAGAGACGATAGCTCTGGTGGCTATGGAGATAGAAGCAAAAGAAGAGATGATAGCACCGGTGACTCTGGAGCTAGCAGAAGTAGAAGTAGTGATGGAGGTTCTCGATCAAGTAGAGGCACAAGTGATTTCGCAGATGCTGGAAATAAGTCTAAATTTAGTGGAAAACGTCGTGGAAAATCTAAACCAGATACCGGCGGTACTGGCGGTAGAAGAAGAAGAAGGGATTAAATACATTCTCTAAAGAATATATACGTTACAAAAGGTTTGTTGGTCTAGCACCAGCAAACCTTTTTTTATTGCTATTGTTATAAAAATGTTTTATGTTTTTTACTAGCCTTGAAATTTTGGCATTATTTTACCGTCTATAATCTGTACATTTGTAAACGTACTTTATGAAACAATTATTTACACTCTTATTATTTTCCCTAATAGCAACAACTACATGCGCTCAGGACGTAGTATCTATTCGCGGAACTGTAGAAAATGCCTCTGATGACAGTATTCTTGAAAACGTTAATATTGTTAATTTAAACCAAGTTTGGGGAGCAACCACAGACAAAAAAGGAGAATTTGAGATTAGAGCTGTTGTTAATGATACCCTCTTTTTTTCTTACCTAGGTTTTAAATCAATTAGAGTACGTGTTACCAATGATTGGCTTTCTTATGGTACTGTAAAAATTAAGATGACAGAAATTGGTATTGCCCTTGAGGAAGTTTTAGTAAAGCCTGTAACTCTTACAGGATATATTGAGGTAGATGCCCGTACCATTCCTATCTATGATAACTACCGCTACCGTATAGATGGTATTGGGGGTAGTGGATATGAAGGTGGAGACAAACAGCCAAGTGCATTATCCAAGGTGTTGAGTTCTGTGTTTAATCCTGCAGATTTCCTTTATAATGTTTTTGGTAAACGCCCCAGGCAAATGAAGAAACTCCGTAAAATGAAGGAGAATGATGCCATAAGAAATCTTCTTGCAAGTAAGTTTGACAGAGAAACACTAATGGCCGTGTTGCAGTTAGAGCGTCTAGATATTGACGAAATATTAAATAACTGCAGCTATTCTAGTGATTTTATTACAGCTGCAAGTGATCTTCAAATACTAGATGCAATCAGCGAATGCTATGAAGAATACCGTGTTTTGCACAGGGGTAAGTAATAGTTTCCCTTTTGTTTTAATGTGTACAAACCCGCGATAACAAACCATAACTTTAGCTACTTTATTTTATATGAAAGAATTAGTTGCTCAACAACGTCAATTTTTTAATTCGCATATCACCAAAGATATAAGCTTTAGAATAAAGCAATTAACATCTCTGGAAGATGTGTTGAATGATAATATAAAACTTCTAGACAGGGCTGTATTCAATGACTTTAAGAAAAGCAGCTTTGAGAATTACATGACCGAGATTGGTATTGTATTGTATGACATAAAACAAGCAAAAAAAAAATTAACACGTTGGTCTTCAAAGCAAAGAGTAAAAACAAACCTGGGTAATTTTCCAGCCAAAAGTTACATTATACCAGAGCCACTTGGAGTAACGCTCATTATTAGCTCCTGGAATTACCCGTACCAACTTTCATTGGCACCTATGGTTGCTGCTATTGCTGCAGGAAACACTATTATATTAAAACCTAGTGAGATTTCTTCACAGACCTCCGGTGTGATGGCCTCTATTTTAAATGAAGCTTTTAACCCTAATTTTTTAAAAGTAATTCAGGGAGGTGTTCAAGAAACTACCGAGCTTTTAAAACAAAAGTTTGACAAGATTTTTTTTACCGGAAGCACTACGGTGGGTAAAATTATATACAAAGCTGCTGCAGAGCATCTAACTCCAGTGACCCTAGAGCTTGGCGGTAAGAGCCCTGTGATAATTACTAAGGATGCTAATATAAAAATGGCAGCAAAAAGAATTGTTTGGGGTAAATTCTTAAATGCGGGTCAAACATGTATTGCTCCAGATTATTTGTATGTAGATGCTCAAATTTCAGAAACTTTATTAAAAGCCCTTACCAAAGAAATTGAAAAAGCAAGGTATAGCTTTGAGAATGATAACTATGTTCAAATCATTAACGAGCGTAATTTTGATAGATTAGCGGCACTTTTAGATCCCTCAAAAATATATTGTGGAGGACATACAGATAAAGCACAGCGTTATATAGCTCCAACCTTACTCCATACTATTAGCTTTGATGACAAAATTATGCAAGAGGAAATATTCGGTCCTATTTTACCGGTGCTTACTTTCACCGATTTGAATCAAGCTGTCAAAAATGTGCAACTATTACCAAAGCCTCTTTCTTGTTATGTATTTACTAGTAGTGACCAGGTTAAAAATAAAATTATAAAAGAAATTTCATTTGGAGGCGGTGCTATCAATGATACCATCATGCATATTTCAAACCCAAATCTTCCTTTTGGAGGTGTTGGCAGTAGTGGTTTCGGAAGTTATCATGGCCAGGCGGGTTTTAATTGTTTTAGTAATTTTAAGAGCATATTAGATAAACCAACATGGTATGAATCTTCATTAAAATACGCTCCCTACACTCAAAGAAAACTTGCCATTATTAAAAAATTATTAAAAAATCAATAATGCTACAACCCTTTGTACATTATGGATTACATTTTTTAGTGCCAATAGCCATTGCCTATATTTTTTACAGGCCCAAATGGATTAAAACAGCATTAATACTTTTAGCAACCATGGCGGTAGATCTTGATCATTTGCTATCACAGCCAGTTTTTGATGCCACTAGGTGTAGTATTGGGTATCACTTGTTGCATCAACCTTTGGCTATTATTTGTTATGCTATATTGTTTCTTTTTCCAAGAGCTAGAGTGGTGTCTATTGGGCTTTTGTTGCACATGCTTGCAGATAAATTAGATTGCACTTGGATGGCAATATCTTAAACTTTAACAATAGGCTTGTTTTAATTTAGAATCCCAAATAAGATACTATTTATGGTGATACGGCTCATTTTTTAAAATCGTATACCCTCTGTATAATTGTTCCATAAAAAACGGGCGAACCATTTGGTGTGAAAAAGTCATGGAAGATAAAGATATCTTAGCATTTGCTCTTTTGTACAGAGTATCACTAAAACCATATGGGCCGCCTATTACAAAAACTAGATTTTTAAGTCCACTGTTCATTTTCTTTTGTAAAAAACTCGCAAAACCCTCTGAAGTAAATGTCTTTCCCTTTTCGTCTAGGATACACAAAAAATCACTGGCTTGTAATTTTTTAAGTAGAGCATCTCCTTCTGCAGTTTTTTGCTGGCTTTCACTTAGGTTTTTTACATTTTTAATGTCTGGAATTACCTCGAGGTTGAAATTTATATAATGTTGCAGTCTCTGCATATATACCTTTGTAAGGGCATCAATATGCGTATTGTCTGTTTTTCCTATAACATATAGTGTGATTTTCATAAATACTTGTTTTATGTATTACGTCTTTGCATTTTTTCTTTATAAAATGCTTTACTAGCAATGTAAATCACTTTATGTACTTCACAATAGGTGATGGTGCTGTCCTTATTGGTGAGTAAAATTATTTTGGTTATGGTTATTTCTTTTTCTGTAGCGATGCTATCTTTTATTACTTGAATTTCATCTTCAGTAAAGGTAAAAGTTGCGTATAAGTTTTCCTTGGCAGGTCTTTTAAAAAATATTTCCGAAGATTTATCCCAAACAACATAATTATCCCCCAAAATACTTATGAGCTGCGTCATAGCAATTGGATCTGTAGCAGAGAACATACTTCCACCAAAAATAGAGTTTACATAATTTTTGTTTTTATAGCTTATGGGTAGTTTTATTGCTACACATAGCATGTCTTTGGAGATGGAAAGAACCTTAGCGGTACTCCTTCTATACATAGGAGAAATGTTAAATCCGTATTTAAAAGCGTTATTTCTTCCAATAATGAGTGTGGCAACAGCAATGATTTTTTGATATATAGGCATATGTGAGTAAAAAGGGTCAAATACCTTTCGGTATTTATGTTGATATCTAGATGGCTAAATTACAAAGATTATTGCGCTTGCAAACCATTTTTTGTGAGTAAGCACCAGAGACTTAAGGTTAAAAAAATGACAAGAGTATGTGTGTAATGCTTCCTATTATTTAACTTAGCAGAAAAATGTCTGTACATGATCTCGAGCAAACAATTTAACAAAGAAATTAGCATCATCATTGCCAATGCAATTCGTGAAGATGTGGGTGAGGGAGATCACTCTTCCTTGGCTTGTATTTCTAATAAGGCCACTGGAAGTGCTCATTTACTGGTAAAAGACGATGGTATCATTGCAGGTGTGGCATTTGCACAACAGGTGTTTGATTTTGTAGATCCAACTCTAGTTGTAGATGTAAAAATTACAGACGGAAGCCCAGTAAAACAGGGTGATGTTTGCTTTATAGTATCTGGAAGCTCACAATCTATTTTAAAGGCAGAGAGACTCGTACTTAATGCCATGCAGCGCATGAGCGCTATTGCTACCAAAACAAATCAGTATGTAAAACTATTGGAATCAACCAATACAAAAATACTAGATACAAGAAAAACAACACCAGGAATAAGAGCACTTGAGAAATGGGCTGTTACCATTGGTGGGGGAGAAAATCATAGATTTGGATTGTATGATATGATTATTTTAAAAGACAACCATATCGATTTTTGTGGAGGTGTTGTAAAGGCTATAGAAATAACAAAACAATACTTGAAGGACAATGCTCTTGATTTAAAAATCATTGTAGAGGCTAGAGATTTTAATGAAATTGAGCAAATTTTGTCGACAACAGGTGTCTATAGAATTTTGATTGATAATTTTAACTTTGAAGACACCAAAAAAGCGGTTGCCATGATTGGTGATAGCTGCTTAACTGAATCTAGCGGAGGTATTACCCTAGACACCATAGTCCAGTATGCTAGGTGTGGGGTAGATTATATTTCTAGTGGAGCCTTAACGCATTCTGTGCATAATATGGATTTAAGTTTAAAAGCAATATAATGCAAGAAGATCAAGCTCCCATAGGCAATACCGTTGAGGACACCTTGCTCAAAACACCTATCATAAAGCAAGTACTATGGCTTACAAAACAAATTAAGCTACCTGGTATGGGTGGTTTAACGTTTTATGATTTTATTAAATTATACCTTCAAGGGATACTGCAAGGAACCTTTTCGCCAAGAGCGAGTTCTATAGCTTATAGTTTTTTTGTAGCTATATTCCCTTTTTTATTATTTATACTAAATCTTATACCCTACATACCTATAGAAGGATTTCAGTCTAGGTTTCTAATCTTTATAGAAGGATTTCTTCCTCCTCAAACTGCTAATCTTTTTATTCCTGTAATTTCAGATATTGCAATTAATCCAAGAGGTGGCTTATTGTCTTTTGTGTTTTTATTATCTATATTTTTAGCTGCCAATGGAGTCAACGCTATTTTCAGCGCCTTTGAATATTCTTACCATGTAAAAATCAATAGAGGCTTTTTTAAGCAGTATGCAGTTGCTCTTGGTGTTTCTGTTCTATTTGCTGTAGCGCTAATAATAACAGTGGTTATTATATTATATGGTGAGTACGGGATTCGGGACCTTCAAGGAAGGGCTTTTTTAAGTGAAGATGTATTTTGGTTATCTGCTTTGCAACTTACCGCATTTGTGGTATTATTGTATAGTACAATTTCAACTTTGTATTATTTTGGAACCAAAGAAGGAAAAATATCTAAGTTTTTCTCTCTAGGGGCTTTAGTTACTACCTTTTTGTTTTTGGCTACCACTTACTTTTTTGGTATTTATATCAATAATTTTTCAACTTATAACGAGTTATATGGTTCTCTTGGGGCTCTTTTAATAATGTTGTTATATATTTGGATAAATAGTAATTTATTACTTTTAGGCTTTGAGCTTAATATTACATTACAGCGTTTACGAAACAAACAAAATGAATTAAATTAATTTTAAACAAACAAAAATGAAAAAGTTTATTCTACTTGCAATTTCAGTGTTCACCCTTAATATGGCAACAGCACAAACCCAAGTTGGTGAAGTAACACTTCCTAACACCTTAGAATTCAATAATGAAACCTTAGTTCTTAATGGAGCAGGTATTCGTACCAAATTGTTTTTAAAATTATACTCTGGAGGACTATACCTGCCAAGTAAAACCAATGACGCTGCTGCCATTATTGGTGCAGATCAAAACCAAGCAATACAGCTTGTAATTACCTCTAGTTTTGTATCTAGTGAGGCTATGAGTGAAGCTGTAGAAGATGGTTTCGAAGCATCTACTAGAGGAAATACAGATCCTTTTGCTGCAGAAATTAAAACATTTATGGGCTTTTTTAGCGAAGATATTGTTGAAGGAGATACTTATAACATCACTTATCAAACAGGTAAAGGTGTAGTATGCTACAAAAACAATAAAGAGCTAGGGTCTATTAAAGGTATGGATTTCAAAAAAGCACTATTTGGTATCTGGTTAGGTAAAAATCCTGCAGACTCAAACCTTAAAAGCGGAATGTTAGGGAAATAATTTTCTTTTTCATTTCATGATTTTCAAACAAATAATCCAGTATGCTCTATTGTTAAATAAGCATACTGGATTTTTTTATAAATGAAGTTATAGTAAGCCCTAAAACTAATAACTTGTGTATAAAATCAATAAAAGGCTGCTTAAATAATAAGTAGCTTTTTTATTTTTACTATCCAACAAACATCCATAGCCATAGCTTGTTCTATATAGACGTCATATTACCCATACCCTTAAAACAAACCTTTACCTACAGTGTAAACAAGGATGAGGCAGGTTTTTTAAAGCAAGGCCATAGAGTTGCGGTCCCTTTTGGAAAGTCTAAGGTGTATACCGCAATAGTTTACCAAGTCCACGATCAAGCACCAGAGGGTTATAAGACCAAGAGTATTGATCAAATCCTAGATCAAACACCTATTATAACACCACAGCAGATAAAACACTGGCAGTGGATGGCTAGTTATTACATGTGCACTCTTGGCGAAATAGTTAAAGCTGCTCTTCCTAGTGCTTTTTTACTAGAGAGTGAAACGGTGGTGTCTTTGTGTGTAAATGCTGCTGTAGATCCAGCAAAAATTTCAGATGCAGCATATTTGGTCATTGAGGCCCTGCAACAACGATCGCCTTTGCATATTAATGATGTAAGAGCTGTATTGGATAGCACTCAAGTAGTAAAAGTTCTTAAAGACCTTTTGGATCTTGGCGTTATTGAGGTACAGGAAGAAATGTATGAGCAGTACACTCCTAAGCTCAAAAAATATATTAAAGTTGCTAGTTTATATCAGGAGCAAGAGCAGCTTTCTGGGTTGCTTGAAAGCCTTTCTCGAGCACCTAAACAAAAAGAAATTTTATTACAACTATTTAGCCTACAGGCTCAAACTAAAAAAGCAGTTGGAGTTACTTCCTTTCAAAAGGCTAGTGGTGCTGGTCCTGGTGCTATAAAAGCCTTGGTTAAAAAAGGAATTTTAGAGGAGTTTTATCTCAAAAAAGACAGAATTGATTATAAAGGCGATGCTCCGCAGTCTATTATGGATTTAAGTGATGCTCAACAACAAGCCCATAAAGAGATAAACACTTGTTTTAAAGAGCAGGATGTTGTATTGCTCCATGGGGTTACCGCTAGTGGTAAGACCGAGATATATATAAAACTTATAGAACAGCAACTCTCTAATGATAAACAGGTGTTATTTATGTTGCCTGAAATTGCACTAACCACACAGCTTATTTCTAGGTTACAATATTATTTTGGAGAAAAAATAGGGGTATACCATTCAAAATATTCTGTAAACGAAAGAGTAGAGCTTTGGAATAACGTTTTACAAAACAAGGCTAAGGCACAAATTATCATTGGTGCCCGATCCTCTTTGTTTTTACCATTTAGCAATCTAGGGCTCATTGTTGTTGATGAAGCTCATGAACCTTCTTTTAAACAGTATAATCCAGCCCCAAGATACCAAGCAAGAGATAGTGCTATAGTCTTGGCAAGAATACATCAAGGTAAACTCCTGATGGGTTCTGCGACTCCTTCTTTAGAAAGTTACCACAACGCAAAAGAGGGGAAGTATGGTTTGGTGAATTTAAATAAACGCTTCGGAAATATTAAGATGCCAACCATAGAGCTCATAGATATTAAAGAAAAGCACAAGAAGAAGAAGATGACGGGTCATTTCAGTGATCGATTGTTGGAGGAAATAAAAGTGTCTTTAAGCAATAATCAGCAAATTATACTTTTTCAGAACAGAAGAGGATTTTCTCCTATTGTAGAGTGTAAAACTTGTGGTAGTTCACCCCAGTGTCCAAACTGTGATGTAAGTCTAACGTTTCATAAATACAAAAATCAATTACGGTGTCATTACTGCGGCCACAATACACCAATGCAACTGAGTTGTATGGCTTGTGGTCTTGAAACTTTAGATAGTAAAGGGTTTGGTACAGAACAAATTGAAACTGAGCTTGTAGCCTTATTTCCAGACCACACAGTGGCTAGGATGGATCAAGACACAACAAGAGGGAAACATGCTTATAAAAAATTAATTGATAGATTAGAGAATCTTGAAATTGACATTTTAATTGGCACACAAATGCTAGCAAAAGGTTTGGATTTTAGAAATGTTGGTCTGGTAGGTGTAATGAATGCAGATAATCTACTCAATTTTCCAGATTTTAGGGCCCATGAGCGTAGTTTTCAATTATTACTTCAAGTTGCAGGTAGGGCAGGGCGCACTAAAGAGCAAGGACGTGTACTAATACAAACCTATAACCCAGACCATACTATTTTACAACAAGTTAGTGTCAATGGATATCAAGAAATGTATCGTGTTCAAACCCAAGAGAGATATGATTTTAAATACCCACCTTTTTATAGAACTATAAAAATCACATTCAAAGACAGAAGCCTTCAAAAGGTAGAAAGTGGAGCACAGTGGTATGCTATGGCTCTTAAACAACATCTTCAAGACAATGTGTTGGGTCCTGAGTCCCCAGCGGTAGCAAGAGTAAGAAACCAATATATTACTGGTGTATTGGTCAAAATTCCTAAAAATCAATCTTTGCAAAACACTAAAAATTACATTGCAAGTGTGCAGCGTAGTTTTAATGCCGCCAAGCAATTTTCATCTATACGAGTAACTATAGATGTAGATAATTATTGATCTGCTTTATAGATAAGATTTAGAACAACTTAATTTTTAAACAAAAAAATGCCCAGGTTTTATTTGTTTTAAATAAAACCTGGGCATTAACTATTTTAACTAGTCTTTGTTGTTGGCAGCCAATGCCTGAACAAGATCTGTTTTTCTATTTCTACTTAGTGGAAGTTCTTCTTTTTCTAGTTCAATAACTTTACTGTTATATCGTATCACTTTATCAAGATTTACAATATAAGATTTGTGTATTCGCAAAAAACGATCTTTGGGCAGCAGCGCCTCAAATGCTTTCATTGTTGAGAGTACAACCAAAGAGTCATGTTCTGTTACCATTTTTACATAATCTCCAAGCGCCTCGATGTATCGCAATTCATTTAAAAATACTTTACGCTTTTTTAGGTTACTTTTTACAAAAATGAAATCTTCTTCATCAAAACCCTCTTCGTTTTTAAGCTTATAATTTGTAACGGCTTTATGTACGGCGTTTAAAAAACGCTCTTTTGAAATTGGCTTGCGCAGATAATCAATGGCGTCATAATCAAAAGCTTTGAAGGCATATTTGGTTTTTCCCGTTACAAAAATTATCTGTGGCTTCGCAGTTAAATCATCTAGTAAATCAAAGCCAGAAAGAATTGGCATTTCGATGTCTAGGAATATCAAATCTATATCAGAGGTTGCAATACCTTCTTTTGCTTCAATAGCATTATTGTACTGTGCAACCAAATTCAAAGACTGGTGGTTTTCTATCAATTTAACTATAGAAAGTCTCTGTAATGTAGAATCATCTACAACGGCACAGTTAAGTATCGTTTTTTCCATCTTATTGGGGGTTTATAACATCAAAAATAAGTCTTTTGTCGATGAAATGCAACTTTATTTAATTTTTATCGTAAAAAAATGCTCTTTATCTATTTTTTGCTAGAATCATTATTTGTTGAATAAGGCGTTTGTTATTTGTAAAATATATAGTATTTTTGCACACTCTTAGCATCATGCTAGGAATTAATATTAATCAATAATAGATTTTAAAATGAATCATTACGAAACTGTTTTCATCTTAAATCCCGTTTTATCTGAAGAACAGATAAAGGAAACAGTAAAGAAATTTGAAGATATTCTTATTTCTAAAGGTGCTAAGATGATATCAAAAGAGAATTGGGGGCTAAAAAAATTAGCTTATGCCATTCAAAACAAAAAAAGTGGTTTTTATCACTTGCTAGAATTTACCGTAACAGGTGAGGCTATCAACGAATTAGAAGTAGCTTTCAGAAGAGAAGAGCGTGTAATGCGTTATCTTACTGTAGCTCTAGACAAGCATGCAATTGCTTGGGCAGAGAGAAGAAGAAAGCGTGATAATATTAAAACACTATAAGCTATGGCATCTATACAAGAACAAGCAAAAGGAAAAAAAGATGGAGAAATCAGATATTTAACTCCATTAAATATAGAAACGTCAAAAGCTAAGAAATACTGTCGTTTCAAGAAGTCTGGTATTAAGTATATCGATTATAAAGATCCAGATTTTTTATTAAAATTTGTAAACGAGCAAGGTAAATTGTTACCTAGAAGGCTTACAGGAACTTCTTTGAAGTACCAACGTAAAGTGGCTGTTGCAGTAAAAAGAGGACGTCATTTGGCACTTATGCCTTATGTTGCCGATTTATTAAAATAAAAACAAGATAGGAATATGGAACTTATATTAAAAAAAGACGTTGAGAATCTTGGTTTTGCAGATGATCTAGTAAATGTAAAAAATGGATACGGAAGAAACTTCCTTATCCCAAACGGTCATGCTGTACTAGCAACACCTTCTCAAAAGAAAATGCTTGCAGAAACATTAAAGCAGCGCGCTCACAAAGAGCAAAAGGTTATTGATGCCGCAAAAGCTGAAGCGACTAAGCTTTCCTCTTTAGCAGATTTCAAAATTGTAGTGAAAACTGGCGAAGGAGATAAGTTATTTGGATCTGTTTCTAATGCAGACCTTTCTGAGGCATTTGCAAAAGAAGGTATTGAATTAGAAAAGAAATTTATCACAATCGCAGGTGGAATCATTAAGCGTACTGGCCAATATGAGGCAAGTGTGCGTTTCCATAGAGATGTAATTTCTACATTTACCTTTGACGTGGTTGCCCAGGCAAGCAAGTAAAATTATTTTTAAAGTACACTAAACCTCTCTCAGCAATGTGAGGGGTTTTTTTTATGAAATTTTAGTACCATTATATTTACAGTATGAAATACGCAAGACTTACCAAAGAACAGCTCGATAGTTTGCAACAAGAATTCATCAACTTTTTGGCCACACAGACCATCACGGCCCAAGAATGGCAAACTATTAAAAAAGAGCAGCCACAGGTTGCAGAGCAAGAACTAGATATATTTAGTGATTTAGTTTGGGAAGGTGCACTAAGCCAGGCCAAGTTTTTAGAGAATATATCTCCAAAACTGTTGTTTTTATTTAAACTAGAAGCCCAGCAAATGTCATTAATTTCTGTAAAAGTAGTCTTAGAAGGTATAGATATAACCACTAAAGAAGGATATTCTTGGCTACAAAAAAACTATGCTACAGATGATGTGGAGTTTTATACGGCTACAAAAAAATATACAGAAGATAAAAACCTTGATATATTTAAGCTTATACAGCAAGGCGCTGCTATTACCAAGGGAGATTTATACGGTTTTTTTCAAGAAATTTTAAACAGTTAGCAAGAAACTAATACACTTCTCTTTCTACCTTTTACTCGTACCTCAAACTTTCTATAGGGTCAAGTCTTGCTGCTTTAACGGCGGGATAAGCCCCAGCAAGCACAGCCACCACAAATGTGATGATTGTTGCCCAGACCATCGCTACAACGGGTAGGGTAAATTCAAAATCAAAAGCAGCAGCAAATCCAATACCTGTAAGTATTCCTAAGATAATACCAAGTATAGACCCAAATTGACCAATGACAATGGTTTCAATTAAAAATTGAGTTGATATTGTGCTATTTTTAGCACCTAAAGCTTTACGTACACCAATCTCTCTAGTTCTCTCTGTAACAGAGACTAACATGATATTCATGAGCGCTATTGAGGAGCCTAAGATTGTAATAATACTTATGATCCAGGCCGCGGTCTCTAATACCCCGCCAATATCTGATGCCCGCGCTAATAGGTCATCACTTCGCAAGATTCCAAAGTTTTTTTCTTCAATAGGACTTAGCCCTCTAATGTTTCTAAATAAAACCAAAGCTTCATCTTGGGCTCCTTGCATCATTGCTTTGTCTACCACTTTTATACTAATGGTGTAGTTTATGTTTGGCTGGGTGAAAATTCCTCGTGCTACCTGTATGGGTAGTAACACTTTTAAATCTTGGTTGTTTCCAAAGGTAGCTCCCTTGGATTCTAGTATACCAATGATTTTGAACTTCACGCCACGAATACTTATGGTTTTATTTAAAGGATTTTCATTTTCAAAAAGACTTTTCAAAAAATCTGGACCAATAAGGCACACTTTGGTATTGTTTTGAATATCAAAAACAGTGAAGTTTCTTCCTTGGTCTACTAGGGTTCCGGTGTTGTCTAGGTAGTTTTCATTTACCCCATACACCTGTACCTCAGGATCTGTCTTATTCCCTTCATACCGAACCTCTGCAGATCCAGTCCCGGCAAATGAGACAGAAGTACTTGTAAAAGGAAACTCATAGGTATCTATAAAATTACGCACATCATCATACCTAATGATAGGGTTAATTTTTTTGCGCTCACCACGGCCTCCTCGATTTACAGAAAACTCATATCGCTGTATATTAAAGGTATTACTACCCATAGAGGCGAAATTGCCTGCAATGTTAGTTTCAAGGGCTTTTACAGCACTTAAAATCCCTACAAGAGACCAAATTCCTATACCCATAATAACAACGGTTAATATGGTTCTAAGCAATTGTGTTTTTATAGAGTCTAGTGCAATGCGCACATTTTCGCGAAACAGTGAAAACATAAATTAGTAATTTGTTGTTAGACTAAGGTCTTTGGGTAAAGTTACAGTTTTGTGTGACATTAACTTAAAAATTTACAATGTGCTTGTCAAATGTTAATACTATGTATAAATTTAGTCTTACAATACTAGTAGAAGACCGCGCTAATTATGATATTTGTATTTTAAAGACAGTACCATGAAACCATCTATACCAAAAGGAACCCGTGATTTTTCTCCAACTCAAGTGGCTAAGCGCAACTACATTATGGACACCATTAAGCGTCATTTCTCTTGTTTTGGTTTCCAGGCTATAGAAACACCTAGTTTCGAGAAGAGTGAAACCCTTATGGGGAAATATGGTGAAGAAGGAGATCGTTTAATATTTAAAATTCTTAACAGCGGTGATTATTTAAAAAAAGCCACCGATGCGTTATTAATAAATAAAGAAAGCCAAAAACTAACTGGACAAATTAGTGAAAAAGCACTTAGATATGATTTAACAGTACCATTTGCTAGATACGTTGTACAACACCAAAACGATATTACATTTCCATTTAAAAGATACCAAATACAACCTGTATGGCGTGCAGACAGACCTCAAAAAGGACGATTTAGAGAGTTTTATCAATGTGATGCAGATGTAGTTGGGAGCCCCTCTTTATTACAAGAAGTGGAGCTGGTACAATTGTACGATGCAGTTTTTACAGATCTTTCATTAAAAGGATCTGTAATAAAGATGAACAATCGTAAAATACTCACTGGTATAGCCCAAGTAATAGGTGCAGAAGATAAGCTTATTGATTTTACTGTCGCCCTTGACAAACTAGATAAAATAGGAGCAGACGGTGTTAAAAAAGAAATGCTTGAAAAAGGAATTACACAAGATGCAATTGCAAAAGTGCAGCCTTTATTTACCATGCAAGGTGATGCAAACCAGCAATTAGAAAGCCTAAAGGTTATGCTGGGCTCATCTAAAATTGGTATGCAAGGCATACAGGAGTTGGACTTTATTGTTTCTACTATTTCTGCTTTAGAATTACAAACAGCTAGCTTAGCCATTGATGTTACCTTGGCTAGAGGTTTAAACTATTATACGGGTGCTATCTTTGAGGTAAGTGCGCCAAAAGGTGTTACTATGGGAAGTATTGGTGGAGGTGGTCGTTATGATGATCTCACAGGTATTTTTGGGTTGAAAGATGTTAGTGGTGTTGGTATCTCTTTTGGTTTGGATAGAATTTATTTAGTTCTTGAAGAACTTGAGTTATTTCCAGAAACCGCATCTGCAAATACAGAGGTGTTGTTTTTTAATTTTGGAAACCCAGAGGCCATATATGCTATGAAAGCCATCAAACAATTAAGAAGCAATGGAATCTCTGCAGAGTTATACCCAGATACTGCTACCAATCAAAAGAAAGAAAGAAAACAACTCACCTACGCAGAACGAAAAGGTATATTGTATGCTGTATTAATAAAAGAGCAAGATATTAAGGATAATACCTACACCCTTAAAAACATGCAAACAGGTGATAAACAAACACTAAGCCTTGAGAATTTAATTAAGATTCTAGCGTAAGTTTTTATTATAAATAGTAAAAGCCCATACATCTGTATGGGCTTTTTTTTGTAGCGAGGAGCAGACTTGAACTGCCGACCTCTGGGTTATGAATCCAGTGCTCTAACCAGCTGAGCTACCTCGCCAAATGTTACTGGTTGTGCTTTGTTATGTATTATGTATATCAAAGCGGCTGCAAAGATAAAAACAAAATAATGTAGGGCAAACAATCCACCATTTTTTATTCTATTTTATTTCTGTTAAAATTTCTGAAGAAATAAACCGTACATTTGCCGCTCATTAAGAATAGGTTCTTGCCTATTCTTTTAACATTATTTATGTCATTTCAATCATTAGGGCTCTCTGATGCCTTGCTTAAAGCAATTAGCAAAAAAGGATACACTACACCAAGTCCAATTCAACTAAAAGCAATCCCAAAAATACTTGACGGTAGAGACGTTTTAGCCTCTGCCCAAACTGGTACAGGAAAAACTGCTGGCTTTACATTACCAATGCTGCAACAGTTTTTAGCTAAAGCTGGCCAGCATCAAGGAAGAAGAAAAATAAAATCTTTAATCTTAACGCCAACTAGAGAACTTGCCGCGCAGGTACTTGAAGATGTTAAGACCTACTCAGAGTTTACAGATCTTAAAAGCACGGTAGTATTTGGTGGGGTTAATGCCAACCCTCAAATAAAAACACTGCGCCAAGGCGTTGATATATTGGTAGCCACTCCTGGTAGGCTACTAGATTTGCACAATCAAGGTGTAATTAATTTTTCTGGAATTCAGTTCTTGGTTTTGGATGAGGCAGACAGAATGCTAGACATGGGTTTTTTAAGAGACATAAAAAGAATTTTAGCGCTGTTGCCTAGTAAACGCCAAAACCTGTTGTTTTCTGCAACCTTTTCAAAAGAAATCAAAACCCTTGCAAATAGCTTTTTAGACAACCCGGCTATGGTGGAGGCAGCTCCTCAAAACACAACAGCTGAGAAAGTAGATCAAATAATTTACAGAACCAATAAGGGCTTAAAAACTAATCTTGTAATCAAACTTATTACAGAAGGGAACTGGAATCAAGTATTGGTATTTACCAGAACTAAACATGGCGCCAACAAGCTATCACAAAAATTAGAAAAAGCAGACATTAAAGCAGCGGCCATACACGGTAATAAAAGTCAGGGAGCAAGAACAAGAGCACTTGCTGGTTTTAAAGAGGGTAGCATATCTGTTTTGGTAGCTACAGATATCGCAGCACGCGGGCTTGATATTCCATTGCTTCCTCATGTAATAAACTTTGAGTTGCCTAACATACCTGAAGACTATGTTCACAGAATAGGACGTACAGGTAGGGCGGGAGCTAGCGGAAAAGCAATTTCCATAGTAAGCGTTGATGAATATGCTTATGCAAGAGGTATAGAGAAGTTGCTTAATATTAAGCTTGAAAGCACTGTAATAACTGGATTTGAACCAACCGAGTCACTACATGAAGTAGAAGCTAAAAAAGCAGAAAACAAAGCTGCTCATAATAGAGGAAGACGCAACAATAATCGTTCTCAACCAAGTTCATCTTCTCAAGATGGTGCCAAAAAGAGACGTAATTTTAGAAGATAAGGAGCCTTTAGCGTTTTTGTAAAAATCATAGTATCATACTATATCTTTTCTTAGGGGCAAATAATAGGTTTCTTTCTTTTGGTTTTTATATTTAATATCTATATTGGACTAACTAACAAACAACAATGGAAGAAAAAATAAAATACGAAATGGAAATTCCAATCCAAGTTTCCCCTTCATTATTGTATACGTATATCTCTACACCGTCTGGACTCTCTGAATGGTATGCAGATAACGTAAACTCTAGAGGAGAAAATTTTGAGTTTATTTGGGACGGTGCCGAAGAAAAAGCTGTTTTGCTAACAAAAAAGAACGCAGAACGAATTAAATTTAGGTGGGATGTGGATGCAGGTACAGATTATTATTTTGAATTGCGTATTCAAGTAGATGAGATTACCAAAGATGTTTCACTGATGATCACAGACTTTGCTGAGGATGGTGAAGTTGAAGAAGGAAAGATGCTTTGGGAAAACATGGTTTCTGAACTAAAACAAATATTAGGATCAACCTAAAAAATAAATATAGATACCCGTATCTTTGTGCCACTCTATAATAAACTAGAGTGGCTTTTTTTTTATGATAAATTTAAATGGTACCATTCTCGAAAAGCACAAGGCAGCTATATCTATTTCTAATAGAGGGCTAAATTATGGTGATGCAATTTTTGAAACCTTGCGTGTTAGCGCGGGGAAAATTTATTTTTGGGAAGATCATTACTTTAGACTCATGGCCTCTATGCGTATACTACGAATGGAGATTCCCATGAATTTCACTCAAGAATACCTAGAGAAGCAAATTTTAGCAACCATAGAGGCTAATGGTGCTATAACTGCAGCCTATAGAATTAAAATTCTTGTATGGCGCCAAGAAGGTGGTCTTTATAGCCCCACCACAAATGAAATTGATTTTTCTGTACAGTGCAGTGATTTACAAAACTCTTTTTACTTAGTAAGTCAAGACCACTATGAAGTAGAACTGTTCAAGGATCATTATATTACATCAGGACTACTCTCTACATTAAAAACAAATAACAAAATTATAAACGTTTTAGGTAGTATTTTTGCCAAAGAGAACGGTTATGAAAATTGCTTGCTTTTGAACGAAAAAAAGCAAATTGTAGAGGCATTAAACGGAAACCTATTTTTAGTAAAAGGGGATGTTATAAAAACCCCTCCACTTAAAGATGGGTGTTTAAAAGGGATAATGCGTAAACAAATTCTCGCTATCCTGGCTGATTTGCATGATTATGATGTACAAGAAGAATCTATATCTCCTTTTGAATTACAAAAGGCCGATGAGATGTTTGTTACTAATGTTATTACAGGAATTCAATCTATCACAAAGTATAGAAAGAAACAATACACAAACACTATAGCAAAAGAATTATTGGGCAAGCTAAATGCAAAAGCCAGGCTTGGATAGTCTTGCTAGATAAACAAGGTGTTTAATTATATGAAGGGTTTTGGGGAGCGTTAGACCAAAGTTTGTAGTTACCGCCAAATTCAAGCATTTTCTCCTTCCACAGATTGTTGTTGTTGTTACCAATGATGTTGTTTTTGTAGTCATTTGGTGCAACCACCCAACTATTTAATTCTAACTCTTGGTCTAGTTGTTGGGTAGACCATCCAGAATAACCCAAGAAAAAACGTATCTGAGATTGAGTTAGTTTGTCCTGTGCTAGCAATTTAGAAATGGCTTTAAAGTCTCCTCCCCAAAAGATACCTTGCGATATTTCAACACTTCCAGGAATGAGTTCTGGTATTTTATGAATAAAGTAAAGATTGTCTTGCTCTACTGGACCTCCGTTATATACAGGGAGGTTAGAGTTAATCTCAGGAATAAAGTCTTTAAGAGTATATTCTAGTGGTTTATTAAGAATAAACCCCACAGAACCATTTTCTGTATTATACTCTGTCAATAATATAACAGATCTATTAAAAGACACATCTCCAATTATGGAGGGTTTTGCAACTAGTAAAAGACCTTTTTCGGGTTTAAGTAGTGACATTGTTGGTGGTTAGGTCAACTAAACCTACAGTTTTTTTTTGTAATATCCAACTAAAACACAACAGTACTAAATTTTTAATAAAAAAAACCTCTTTGCTTACGCAAAGAGGTTTTTTATGTTGTGAATTACAGTGATTTAGTTTACACTAGTCTGTAAGTCTGAACCTGCTTTGAACTTTACAACGTTTTTAGCAGCAATTTGAATAGTTTTTCCAGTTTGTGGGTTTCTTCCTTCTCTTGCAGCTCTTCTAGTTACTGACCAAGATCCAAAACCTACTAAAGAAACTCTGTTTCCGTTTTTAAGAGATCCCTGTACATTTCCAAGGAAAGACTCTAATGCTTTTTTAGCTGCTGCTTTTGTTACTCCAGCGTCTTCTGCCATTGCGTCGATTAAATCTGATTTGTTCATAATATTTGTTTAAATTAAAAAAATGATTAAAAAATACGTTTAGTACCTATACAAATTTAATCGGATATTCAACATTGGCAAGGATTGCCGAGCTAAAACCCTCTTTTTGTTAATAACTTAGGGTGATTGTTAATAAGCGAGTCAAAAAATAGCTGTTTTTTGCCGTCTCACTAAGCATGGGGGTTTACAATCATTTTTGCATCTGGCATAAAATCATAGCCGTTTACTAAATCTTTGGTCAGCATTTTTCGCTTTCCTGGAAGTTGAATTTCTATAATTTCTAATACTTGATCGTGAAGTTGAACATACAATTTTTTATGGATCACTTTAACAGCACCAAGTTGACTGTGTTGTGAAATCTTAATACCTGCATCTTTTGTAATAAACCATAAAGAATTTTCATGCTCTGGCTCTATGAGCGCTACCTTATATATCTTAACTTTTATTTTTTCGCCATTTTGCTCAAGGAAACTCCAAGCGCATGGGTATGGGTTTAACCCTCTCACAAAGTAATCTATGGTATCTGGCGTTGCACTCCAATCTATATAGGTATTGTTTGGGGTTAATTTGGGTGCTTCTTTTAATTCTAGCTTAGAAAAGTCTTCTCCAAGAGGTTGTGGGGTTGTTGAGAGACCCCCTTTTTTAATAATTTCTAGCGTTTCAATAACAAGTTGGCTTCCTACATCCATTAAGACATCATGAAGACTACCAACGGTTTCATCTTCTGCGATAGCAACTTTTTGAGAAAGAATGATTTCACCAGTGTCAATTTTTTCATCAATAAAAAATGTGGTAACACCTGTTGTTTGTTCTTTGTTTATAATAGCCCAGTTTATAGGCGCAGCTCCACGGTATTGGGGTAATAAAGAAGCATGAAGGTTAAAGGTGCCAAGGCTTGGTATTTGCCAAACCACTTTGGGTAACATTCTAAAGGCAACTACAATTTGAAGGGTAGGGGCCAGATTTTTTAAATCTTGTAAAAAAGAGTTCTCTTTAAGATTCGTTGGTTGTAATACGTTAATATTATGTTGTAAAGCAAATTGTTTTACTTCAGAACCTTGAAGGGATCGTCCACGACCTTTAGGCCTGTCTGGAGCAGTTACTACACCAACAACATTATAATTGTTGCTTACCAACGTGCTTAAAACACCTACTGCAAAACCAGGAGTACCCATAAACACAATTCTCAAATTTTCAGTCTTCATGCAAACAACATATTATATTTCATGTAAAGGTAATAAAACACTTACGTATGAGCATTCTTTCCACAGATAAACAAGGTTAATAAACAAAAAGCAATTAAATATTATTTTATTTTCAAGCTAAATTATTTAGTTAGTGTTATTTTTGTAATTAACGATGAAAACAGAAATTAACTTTTTAAGATTTTTTGGAGTAATAGCACTTATTTTTGTGTTGATGCTTCCTGCGTCTGTTCAGTTCTCTCATCTTTTTGAAGGTCATGAGCACGAAGTGTGCCATGAGCAAACAACACATCTTCACGAAGATCAGCCAGAGTGCCACGGTTGTGATTTTTATAGTACTAGTTTTCAATACACACTTCCTGAGAATTATGTAACTAACTTTGTTTTATTTTCTCAAAACAAAAATAGCACTTTTGTTGTTGCATCTTTCTTTACAAAAAAATTAACTTCAAATCAACTTCGCGCACCGCCTACTATTCTTTCTTAGAGATTTAATTTGTTTTAAAATTTTAAAAAGAATACAATGCGTTTATTTGCGTTATTATTACTGCTATGTTGCAGTATGCAGTCTTATTCACAAGACTGTAATTATACATTACAAGGAACTTTACAAGACTTCCATGACAGTTCTACACTTGCAGGTGCTACTATTGTAGTAGCCCAAACAGGCAGGGCCGTACAAACTGATGTAGAAGGAAATTTCACCATATCCTCTTTGTGTAAAAGTACCTACCAGTTGCAAATATCTCATCCATATTGTTCAACAAAGGTATTTACGGTGCACATTCCAGCAGATACAATAAAGACCTTTACACTTGAGCACCATTTGGAAGCGTTAAATGAAATTATTGTTAATGGTAATTCTTCTTCCAGACAAACAAAAACACTCTTTGAAAATACCATAAACCAAGAAACAATATCAGATTTTAGTGGAGCCTCTCTTGGCGATGCTTTAAATAACATAAGTGGCGTTTCTTCACTAAACACAGGAAACGCTGTTGTTAAACCCATTATTAATGGGCTCCATAGCAGCCGTATTGTACTTATTAATAATGGGGTGCGTATGCAAGATCAACAATGGGGTGCAGAACATGCCCCTACTATTGATATCAATACTGCAGGGAGTATAAAGGTTATAAAGGGAGCGGGAGCCTTACAGTATGGAGGAAATGCAATAGGTGGGGTTATCATTACCCAGGCGCCAAAAATTCCTTTATTAGATTCGTTGTACGGTAAAACGACACTTTCTGGATCCAGTAATGGGCGTGGAGGGGTTGTGAGCTCAAGGGTTACTAAAAGCCATGAAAATGGATGGTACACATCACTTCAAGGAACCTTAAAACGTTTTGGAGATTTTCAGTCACCAAATTATATCCTTAGCAACACTGGAGTTTTTGAACGCACTTTTGCCTACAGGCTTGGCTACAACAGGATAGACTATGGATTGGATGCGTATTACTCTTATTTTAGAAATGAAATTGGCATTTTAAGAGCATCACACATTGCAGGTGCAGAAGATCAAGTACAAGCAATCTCTAGTGATGCACCATTAATTATCAATGATTTTACCTATGCTATTGGAAATCCTAGACAGGATGTTGCGCATCATCTGGCACGTATCAAAGGTTTTAAAAAAATCAAAGGGCTGGGGCGTGTAACGCTACAGTATGATTTCCAACAAAATAACAGACTTGAGTATGATGTAAGAAGGGCACAACAGCAAGACAAAGCTTCTGTGGATTTAAATTTAAAAACCCATACACTCAAGGTAGATTTAAAATCTGACATTTCAGATAACCTTACAATATCTAGTGGTGTTAACACAGATTATCAAACCAATTATGCCAATCCCAATACTGGAGTTAGACGCCTTATTCCAGATTATACAAAGTATGACTTTGGCGCTTATCTTAGCGGTGACTACTCAATAAGCTCTAGATGGCTCTTGGAGGCAGGTTTTAGGTTTGATTATACCTATATGGATGCCTTTAAGTTTTATCGAAAATCATTTTGGGAATCTCGGGGTTATGATACCCAATTTGCTGATTTGGTGGTACAGGAATATGGAAATCAGGTCTTGACCAATCCTAAGTTGCGTTTTAAAAACCCATCTTTTACCTTAGGGTCAACCTATAATTTTGCAGACACCTACACTTTGTTTGCTAACTACTCAATGGCCTCTAGAGCTCCCAATGCCTCAGAGTTATTTAGTGAAGGGTTGCATCATAGCGCCTCAAGAATGGAGTTAGGAGATTTACAATTTGATTCAGAAATAGCGCATAAAGTTTCTGTTACACTACAGCAAAAAGGGGAAAGGTTTGATTTTACAATAATGCCCTACAGCAATAGTATTGATAACTTTATATTAATTGAGCCCACTGGCATACAGCAAACTATTAGAGGGAATTTTCAGGTATGGGAATACAGACAAACCCAGGCACAAATTTTTGGCATAGATGTGGACGCCACTATTTCTGTTTTTGATAACCTAAGTTTTAATCACCAATTTTCTTTGGTAAAAGGGTATGATCTTTTAAAAAATCAAGCCCTTATCAATATGCCGGCTAGTAGTACTCAAAATAGCTTAGTATATACACATCCAAAATTTTACAACCTAAAAATTAGGCTTTTAAGCAACTTTGTGTTTGCTCAAAATGAATATCCAAACACAAATTTTGAGGTTGTATTACCCCAATCAATACAAACCGTTGATATCAGTACCCCTCCAGATGCTTATCATTTATTAAATTTCAATACATCTGTTGACGTAAGCTCTTCTCTGCATTTAGGAGTGTCAGTAAATAATGTGTTTAACACCCCTTACAGAAATTACCTAAACCGTTTGAGGTATTATGCAGATGATCTTGGTAGAAACATTTCAATTCAATTACAATTCAATTATTAAATCAATTACAATGAAACTAGTACAATTAAATTCAATTAATCCTTTTAAATTAAAAACAATGAAAACAGGTGCGTTTTACGCTTTACTTACCTTAGCCATGCTAGGATGTAGCGATGATGATACAACGCCAGAAATTATTAATGAGGATGAACTTATCACTACTGTAATATTAACGCTAACCCAAGAGAGTGGTGACCAAGTAGTTTTAACTACCATAGACCTAGACGGAGACGGTCCAGATGAGCCAGTGACAACAGTAGTAGGGAGTTTTTCAGAAAACACGCAATACCAGGGCGCTGTACAATTTTTAAATGAAACTGAAGATCCTGCAGAGGATATTACCCAGGAAGTAATTGAAGAGGCAGACGAGCACCAAGTTTTTTACACCATTAGTGAAGGGTTGAATATCCAGACCACTTATGAGGATCAAGATACTCAAGGTAATCCTCTTGGAGTTCAAATTACACTCTCTACTGGTGCAGCAAGCGAAGGATCATTAACTGTAACATTGCGTCACGAGCCTGTTAAACCTAATGATGGTCTAGAGAGTGCTGGAGGAGAGACAGATATTTCTACAAGTTTTGATGTAAGCATCCAATAGGCAATTTTATTTTATTTTTTAAAAGCTGTTTACAGTAGGACAAACAACCTATTGTAAGCAGCTTTATCTGTTAAGAAGAAATGATAATAGGCTGACCTGACTAAATTTTTAAATACCTTTGAAACTTGTTAGCTACTATCATTCAACAACTAGTGTGCTAGAAAAACAAATCCCCTTATGGCTCACCTTAAAAAATCACAAAAAGAACTTCTTGCCAAACTAAGTATTACTGCTTTAAATGAAATGCAAGAAGAGGTGGTGCTTGCCATTGCCTCTGTAGCAAATACAGTATTATTATCTCCAACAGGAACTGGTAAAACAGTAGCTTTTTTATTACCAACTATAAAAGCTTTAGATCCAGATTGTGAAAAGGTGCAATTATTAATATTGGTTCCTTCAAGAGAGCTGGCTATACAAATTGAACAGGTGATACGGCAGATGGGCTCTGGCTATAAAGCAAATGCTATTTATGGAGGTAGACCAATTTCTAAAGATAAAATGGACCTTGCCCATACACCAAGTATCATAATAGGCACGCCTGGACGTGTTGCAGATCATATGCGTAGAGAAACTTTTGCTACTTCATCTATTAAAACGTTGGTTTTAGATGAGTTTGATAAATCTCTAGAGGTTGGGTTTGAAAAAGAAATGCGAGAAATAATTGAAAGTCTTAAGCAAATAGAAAAACGTATTTTAACCTCTGCTACTCAGGATATAGAAATCCCTGAGTTTGTAGGTATTAAAAATGAAGTTGTTATAAACTACTTAGATACTAAGACAACGGCTTTATCTATCAAAATAGTTAACTCCCAAGAAAAAAACAAATTACAAGCCTTAGCAGATGTACTGTACCATATAGGAAATGAGCCAGGTATTATTTTTTGTAATTTTAAAAACACTATTGAGTATGTGAGTGATTTTCTAAAACAGCAGCACATACCTCATGGCCATTTTTATGGTGGTATGGAACAAATAGATAGAGAACGGGCTTTAATTAAGTTTAGAAATGGTACACATCAAATTATTATTGCCACAGATTTGGCTGCACGGGGTTTGGATATCCCAGAGTTAAACTTTATAATACACTATCAACTCCCTTTGAAGCTTCAAGAGTTTACCCATAGAAACGGAAGAACTGCAAGAATGAATGCCTCTGGTACTGCCTATGTACTAAAATGGACACAGGAACCTTTGCCAGAATTCATTAATTGTACAGATGTTTTAAAACTTACAGATAAAGAAACCACGATATTTCCAAAATGGGCTACCTTGTTTATATCTGGAGGAAGAAAAGATAAAATATCTAAAGGAGACATTGCAGGACTGTTTTTTAAACAAGGAAACCTTAAAGCAGATGAATTAGGTGTTATTGAATTAAAACAAGATTGTGCATTTGTAGCAGTGCCAAAAGAAAAAGCGCTGGGGGTTGTTGAAAAAACAAACAATACACGTTTAAAAAAGAAGAAGGTACGCATCACTTTATTGTAATAACCACCTCTTTACTAGCCGGATAATGAGGGTCATCTACTCAAATATGCCAGAAATAGTAGTTGTTTTGATAATTAATATAAATTAATACTCTTATGAAGAACCTTTATAATAGGGGAGTATCACTTGTCATTTCTTTATAAATGACTATTATTGATTAATATGTTTGTTAAATCAATTTAATAGCGTGATATTTGCAAACTATAAAATATTAACACATTAAATTATATTACAATGAGTAAAGGAACAGTAAAATTTTTCAACGACACAAAAGGTTTTGGATTTATTACAGAAGAAGGAGTTGAAAAAGACCACTTCGTACACATTTCAGGATTAATCGATGAGATTAGAGAAGGTGACGAGGTTACATTTGACCTACAAGAAGGAAACAAAGGATTAAACGCGGTAAACGTAAAAGTTGTCTAAGTAATATCCCAATACTTTCAAACAAAGCCCATCTTTTAAGATGGGCTTTTTTATTACCCTATACTCACTAGTATATCCATAAAAAAGAAGTAATTTCGCGCCCTAATAAACCCCCTGGTTATGAAGCGCATACACGAGTATAAGAAATTGTTTGAAATACAAACAGAAATTGATCTTAAGGATTTAAAGAAAAAGTATCGTAATCTAGTAAAGCAATGGCATCCAGATAAATTTCAGGATGGAGACCCATTGCAACAAGAGGCAGAAATGCAAAGCCGTAAGATTATTGATGGATACCACTTTTTGGTAAGTATGGCTCCAGAAACTAAGGAGAAAAACCTGCCAGACTATATGCAAACAATTACAAATTCAGCAATTGCAGATTATCAACATAAAGGGCTACTGCTAGAGATTACCTTTACAGATGGTGCAACTTATGAATATTTTGGAATTACAAAACCTGTATATCAAAAAATGGTTAATGCAGGTAATCTAAACAGATTTGCAAAAAGAAGTATTTACCCTAAATACACTTACAGAAAATCAAAAAGGATTCTTCAAGAATCATAAATTACAACCTTTATAAAACCATATGAGTACTACATTTTCAGGTTTAGGATTAGAAAATTTTTTGATTGATGCGTTGGATGTTTTAGACATTAAAACCCCAACTAGCATTCAAACAAAGGCCATACCGGTGATTCTAAATCAAAAGCATGATGTTGTTGCTTTAGCAAAAACAGGAACGGGAAAAACGGCTGGTTTTGGACTGCCGCTATTACAGGGGATAGACACTCAAAACAATTCAATACAAGCCATTGTATTAGCGCCAACTAGAGAATTAGGACAACAGATATTTAAAAACCTCACAGATTTCTCTAGTAAAAAACCAGAAATTTCTATAGCTTCTATTGTTGGAGGTATACCTATTAAACCTCAAATTGAACGTTTAAAAAAAGATACTCATGTTGTTATAGCAACTCCTGGTAGGCTTATAGATTTAATACAAAGAGAAGCTATTGATATATCTAAGACCTCTTTATTGGTTTTAGATGAAGCAGATGAAATGATTGCTATTTTAAAAGAAGGGTTAGACACTATTATTGCTTCATTGCCGAAAAAAAGAAGAACTCTTTTGTTTACTGCAACGATGTCTGGAAGTATAAAACAAATGGTACAGAACTATTTGTCAAAGCATGTGGTAGATATCCAAGCAGATATGGAAACCCTCGGTCATCAAGGGATAGATCATCAATATGTTGTGGTGAAGCCTATAGAAAAGCTAGAGGTGCTAATGCATTTTTTAAATACCAAAGAAGGGCAAAGAGGTATCATATTTTGTAAAACAAAAGCTGCTGTTAATAAGCTCGCTAAAAAGTTAGCCATAAACAAATTCTCCTCTGGGGGTTTACATGGGAGTCTAACCCAAGGTATTCGAGACAGAATAATGGGGCAATTCAGAGAAGGACATATAGATATATTAATTGCCACAGATTTAGCAGCTCGTGGTATCGATGTTAAACAAATTAGTTACGTGGTTCAGTATCACCTGCCAGACACCTATGATGCATATGTGCATAGGTCTGGGCGTACTGCAAGGGCAGGGGCAAAGGGCTTGTCTTTAAGTGTTATACAAGAAGAAGAACTTGCTGATATTCCAGATTTAGAACAAGAACTAAGTATTTCTTTTTTTAAAATGGAAAAAGTTGATGCCCTAGCCATTGAAGAGAATAATACAATTCTTTGGGCTAGAAAGATATTTAAAGCCAAACCTAACAAGGCTATTTCTACAGATTTAAAAACTGCTGTAAAGACTGTGTTTCATCATCTCACAAAAGATGAATTGATAGAAAAATTGATGGCAAATCAATTGCAACAAACAAATTCATTGGTTGTAAATACCAGTAAGTCTAAGAAGAAAAAGAAACAATAGTTCATAAAAAAAATAGAAAGAAGTCTCGTTTTTCTTGAAAAAATGGCATTTTTTTCAGAAATTGTAGATTATTAAGTAAAAGTATATATTCAAAATAACGAATGGCAAAATCACAACAAACCTTTAGTAAAGTAGAAAAAGAAAAAAAACGTTTAAAAAAACGAGAAGACAAGCGCAAGAAAATGGAAGCTAGAAAACTCGAAAGGCAAGAAAATGGTACCTCTGGTATCGAGTTTGCTTATGTAGATTATAACGGAAATCTTGTTGATACACCGCCAGATCCATCTCAAAAAGTAGAAATAGAGATTGAGGATATTGCAATTAGCATCCCAAAAACATTAGAGTCTGAGAGAGAAGCATTTAATCCTGTACGTATTGGTGTGGTTAACTTCTTTGACACATCAAAAGGTTTTGGTTTTATTATTGACTCAGAGAATCAAGAAAAATACTTTACCCATGTTAGTGGTCTTATTGACGAAATCACAGAAGGAAACAAAGTTTCTTTTGAATTAGAGAAAGGTCAAAGAGGAATGAACGCGGTTAAAGTTAAATTAGAAAAATAGTAGCGGTACTATTTATAAGGTATAGCATAGCGCTATGTCATTGAATCATAGCTATTCAATAACATAGCGCTTTTTATTTTTACTATTTAAAGCTCACTTACAAAAAGCTACTATTTACCAAATAACTAAAAACATAATTTATACATATCTGTTTAAGAACTGTTTATTTTTTCTACCTTTATATTTAAAGGTAATAGTGATAACTCTTACAGACTAAAAACAAATACTATGGAAGAAGTAAAAATTGCATTAAAAATTATTGTTAGTTTAAGTTTACTTAATGTTTGGCTTTTGCAATACAACAAACCTTCAAGATGGAGAGGTGGTGATGCAAAAACGATGCTGCAAGAGTTTGACGTCTATGGCCTTGGTAGCACAATGTGTTATGTTATTGGCTTTTTAAAAGTAGGTTTCTCTTTGGCCTTAATCGCATCTATTTGGTTTGCAGATCTAGAACTTGTTGCAGCCTCTGCACTTGGGCTTTTACTTACAGGATCTATACTTATGCACATTAAGATAAAAGATGCGCTAATTAAATCATTTCCAGCAGCATTATTTTTACTGTTTTGTTTAGCAATTATAGGCTTGTAAACCATATAACCTTAAAAAAGGTATACGCCAAGTAGCTGTTTAGTATTGCAAAGACAAAGGCTGGGCTAGATTGCAAGAAGCTGTCTTTTATTTTAATGCGAACTATAGAGCCTAATAGCATTAACAGTGCAAGCCCTGCGGCGCCAATTAAAGCTAGAGGCGGAAATTTCCAACATCCAATTAGTAAGGCTAAGCCTCCAAGTATCTGTAGGGTTCCTGTTAATTTTAAATACTGAGGTATTCCAAAGCGTTTAAACTCATTGGTCATATAGGTTGAGTACAAACAGCTCACGCCATAAAACAGGAAACAACTACCAGAAAACGCAGAAAGCACATCAATTAATGTCATAAATATAAAGGTACAATTTGTTGTAATAGCATTGTGATTTATAGCACATAAATCAGTAGATATCTTTTTACCAAACTATTTTAATTTCAACAATATAATTTATTGAAATTATAAACATTTCTAGATAGAGGTATTGTTATATTGCCCAAAATAAATTCAATAACATAGCGTGCCTCAATGACCCGTATATATGCCCGAAGATCAGAAATTACCAGATAATAGTCACATACTCACTAATCAAGAGATAGATGCTTGTATTTCAGCGCTAGAACATTTACTTGCCGATACAAATCAACTTTTTGAACTCACTCCAGAGAAAAGAACAGCACTATTAAAGGCCTCTGGAAAGTTGTCTCGCCCAACTAGAGATGAGCATCAGCAAAGAAGAAAGGATGCAAAAAAAGCGGCAAAACGTAAAATGATTGCCAAAGATAAGCATGCAAGAAAAACAACGGGTATAAGATCTGCGAGAGATGCAGCATTGTTTGTTGCTCCAAAATTACTTGCTGCAGCCTCTGTTTTAGAAGAAACCTTAGAATTGGAATCTCCACGAAACTGTTATGTGTGTAAAACAGTATACACAAAATTACATCACTTTTATGATACCATGTGCACCCCTTGTGGTGATTTAAATTATGCCAAACGTTTCCAAACCACAGATTTAAAAGATCAAGTTGCTGTTATTACAGGATCTAGATTAAAAATTGGATATCATATTACATTAATGCTGCTTAGATCTGGAGCAACCGTTATAGCCACCACACGTTTCCCGGCAGATTCTGCCATTAGATTCTCCAAAGAAGATGATTATAATACCTGGAATGATCGTTTGCATATCCACGGTCTAGATTTAAGGCACATACCCAGTGTTGAGATATTTTGTAATTATATAGAACAGAAATATGATAGATTAGATATTCTAATTAACAATGCTGCACAAACCGTGAGAAGACCATCAGGGTTTTATTATCATTTAATGGAAAATGAAAAATTACCTGTTAGCCAGCTACCAAATGATGCTCAGCCTTTATTAAAAGAACATATGCTCTGTTTACAAGAACTTTCAGACCTTAGTGTTACAACCTCAAAAACAAACAAAAACAATGTATTACCTGTAACTTGGCATGGTCCTGAGCCAGGAATTGGACTTCGTAACTCTGCAGCATTGTCTCAAATACCCTATAGTTTTGACAATACCTTACAAAATGCAGAGGTGTTTCCTCAGGGAGAATTTGATGCAGATTTACAACAAGTAGATTTAAGAACAACAAACAGTTGGCGTCTTACCCTTGGAGAAATTGAAACCACAGAAATGGTAGAGGTTCAGTTAGTAAATGCTGTTGCTCCTTTTGTTTTGTGTAATAGGTTGTCTAACCTTATGAAGAAAAAAAATACAGGCAAAAAACATATTATTAATGTTTCTGCCATGGAGGGTAAGTTTCATAGGTTTAAAAAAGAAGATAGACATCCACACACAAATATGGCTAAAGCAGCATTAAACATGCTTACTCATACATCTTCGGCAAGCTTTGCTAAATCTGGAATTTACATGAATGCTGTTGATACAGGTTGGGTAACAGATGAAGACCCGGCAGCATTATCTAAAAAGAAAGTGGAAATTCATGATTTTCAGCCACCATTAGATATTGTAGATGGAGCAGCGAGAGTTATGGACCCTTTAATTGACGGAATTAATACCGGTAAACATTGGTGTGGTAAATTCTTAAAGGATTATTTCCCTATAGATTGGTAATGAGCAGAATGTGTAGTTATTCTAAAATTTCATAATCAACATCCAACTTTCTTAATGCTCTTAGGGCAGTAGCCGTATTTTTGTCATGAACCTCAATCTCAACAGCATCACCTAATAATAGTATTTCTGTAAGCTCATTAGATAAAGATGGGCTAACTCCAGATGCCATCTCTACAATACAGGCAGCAATGGCTCTTTTATCGGGCCTTTGAGAAGTACAAGACAATAAATTTAATTTCATAATAGTTTATTTATAAGGGCAATTTAAAAATTTAAAAAAGCCTTTTATCTACATGTTTTAAAACACAATACCAAGGTACACTATTTAATTTGCAACAACCAAAATCTGCCTAGATACTAAGGCATGCTATAGCGCTGTTCTGCCGTTGCTGAAGATTTCAGTAACTCATGGAAAGTTTTAATGGCATTAAAATCACTGGTAATAGCATCAGATACAGCAATACCAGAAAGACCTGTTTGCAATATTGTAGTAACATCTTGAGTGTTTATACCACCAAAACCCATTATTGGAGTACCGGTTTTTAATAGCGCAGTAACACCCGAGTACCCCTTTAAACCCAAAAGGGGTAGGGTAGTATCTTTAGCACTTGTTTTAAAAGGCCCTAAATAGATATAACTTATTTGTTTGTCTAGCAGTTTTTCACAGTCTTGTATTGTGTTTGCACTGCCTGCTACTAGTTGCCAAGAGTAAAGATCTGTTTTTACATTGGTAGGAAAGGATTTAAGGGATGAAAAATGTACCCCATCTGCTTTTACAGCTTTTGCTATTTTACAATGGTCTGTAATTATTAATCTAGTTTGAAAATGAGCGGTAATATCTCTAGCCTGCCAGGCACAGTTTAAAAGTTTCTTTTGGGAGGTGATATCAAGAGATAACTGCACTAATTCTATACCAGATGTACATGCTTTTTGGATATTATCCAGGTGCTCTTTAGGGGTATTTCCTTGTGAAATGTAGTGTAGTTTAGGAATCATTATCTTGATGTTTTAGCTATGTATTTTAAAAAACTATACTTTAACAGTTTTAGGATACTCCATGAAATAAGATTCAAAGCGTTTTAATTTTGGATGTAAGTGTTCTGTATAGATTACATACTGGCATTTTTGAATGCTTTGAGTTATAGACATCATTGCTGTATATGGAGATTCTAATGACAGAAACGCTGCATCATCGATACTAAATAATTTTATTTGGGAGGTGTGTACTCCGTTTGCTAAGAATAGCTTATTTAACATCTTAGGTGTAGAAATTAAAATATCTACACCTTCAAATATTTCAGATTTTTGCATATCAATATGAAGCTCATCATGGCTGGCATAAACACGTATAGAACTACGTTTTGTAAACAATAAAAAAGCCTCATGTAACTCTAATACTCTTTTTGTATTTTCTACTACAATGACTGCTCTAGGCGCATTTCCAGTAGCCTGATACTTTAATTTGTGTAACGTAGTTAGTATTAGTGTTGTTGTTTTTCCGCTATCTTTTGGTGCAATACAAAATACATTAGCGCCGCTTTTTATTACAGGAATACTTTTGTTTTGAAATGCAGTTGGAGTTTCAATTTCTAGAGAAGTTAATTTCTCTTGTATTGCTGGATGTAGTTTTTTAAAAGCCATAGAATTTTAAAAATAGTAAGTAGTATTACATAGATATTTAATCAAGGCAAAGATACTATTTATATTAGCCATCCTTTTTTATTGTAGTTTATATTCTGCCTAGAATAATTTATATCCCGCTTAGAATCGCATATTTAATTATTTGTTGGCCATTGTACCTAATATTGATTTTATAGATGTATGATTAACCTGTTACTTTCCTTTATAAGAATGTTCTATAATTTATATTATGTAAAATAGAGTTTCTAGACTCCAATCCTACTAGGGTAAAAACGTAGTCTATACAAATTAATGCATCACACTATCTTTTGTAAAATCATTGCATAACTACAGAGATTAAAGTTTACTTTTGCCACGTGCAAAAAAACCACTCCTCTCAATTAGAATTTATAGCTTTAATGGCTGCGCTAATGTCTGTAACAGCATTGGCTATAGATGCGTTATTACCAGCTTTAGATGTCATAGGTTTAGACTTAGGTGTTGTGTTGCAGGCAGATAATCAACTACTAATTACCATGATTTTTTTGGGATTAGGTTTGGGTCCCTTACTGTTTGGCCCCTTATCTGACGCTATTGGAAGAAAACCATCAGTGTATATGGGTTTTGGTGTTTTTTTACTGGCTAGCCTTTTGTGCATTAATGCTACTAGTTTAGAGATGATGATACTAGGGCGAATTTTACAAGGTATTGGCCTGTCTGCCCCTAGAACTATATGTATAGCTATTATTAGGGACTTATACCAAGGAGATTATATGGCCCGTATTATGTCTTTTGTAACTATTGTTTTTCTTTTAATCCCAATTGTAGCACCAGCCATGGGTAAATTTGTGCTAGATAGTTATACTTGGCAAGCAATATTTTATGTGCAAGCAGCCATTGGTGTTTTGGTAACCATTTGGTTTTGGATACGTCAAAAAGAAACCCTTGCCCCAAGCAATAGAATACCTTTTGAATTTCACAGACTAATCCAAGGTGCCAAACAAACACTGAGTTATAAAAGGACCATTGGGTTTACTTTAATATCAGGCTTTATCGTAGGGTCTTTTTTAGTGTATTTAAGCGCTTCTCAGCAAATATTTCAAGAACAATATGGCCTTAAACAAGAGTTCCCTTATATTTTTGCAGGCCTTGCTGTTGCTATTGGTATTGCTATTTTCTTGAACGGATCTTTTGTAGTAAAATACGGTATGGAGAAGCTCGTCACGCTCTCCCTTATTGGGTATTTTATAGTATCTGTCTTGTATATTGTTATTTTTTACAACACCCCAACCCCACACATATATTTTCTTCTTGGTTTCTTTGGTTTACAATTCTTTTTTATAGGTTTTCTCTTCGGAAATATTAGAGCCCTTGCCATGGAGCCCGTTGGACATATAGCTGGTATTGCTGCAGCTATTACCGGTTTTATATCTACTATGATGGCAGTGCCTATTAGCACTTTAATAGGTCGTTTTATAGCGACATCTACCCTGCCTCTGTTTGTTGGTTTTGCCTGTTGTTCTGGTATTTCTATTCTAATTTTATGGTACGTTAAAGTAGATACAAAAAGAACACTTGGGTAGTCTTTACTGTGTTTTTCGCATAAAATACTGTTAAACCAATTGTGTTTTTTAAATCACGTTTGTATTTTAAGTATTTTTGAATTTAATAGTAGTGCTGTTTTAGTGTAAAGACAAGGTGTTTTCCTTGAAACCCTCTAAAAATGCTCACTAAACACGCATGTCAAAAGTACCCTCTAAGTATAAGTTTTTAGATATTTCAGACTATGGTCGGCCAATTGCAAGATATATCGCTAGATCTTTTGTAAACACCTCCATCACTCCAGTACAAGTAACTTGTATGTTTATTATCTCTGGAATAATTGCCATTATAGCTATGCAATATGGCTATTTTATAACGGCACTCTTTTTTTTATTATTGAAATCAATTTTAGATGCTGCAGATGGAGAACTGGCAAGACTAAAACAAACTCCCTCCTATACAGGTCGCTATTTTGATTCGGTGGCAGATATCTTATTAAATGCCGCCATCTTCTATACGCTATACACCATTACCTCGAGTTCATTTCTTATGGCTAGCATTGCCTTTGCTTGTTTACAATTGCAGGGCACACTCTACAATTACTATTATGTGATTTTAAGAAATAAAGTAGAGGGTGATACCACAAGTAGGGTTTTTGAAACTAAAACACCTACTGCGCTACCTGGCGAAAAACAAAAAACAGTCACCCTTTTATTTATTACCTACCGTATATTATACGGAGGCTTTGATGCTATTATCTACTTTTTAGATAGAAATGCCTTTGCAGGCAGCATACTCCCAAATTGGTTTATGACCAGTCTTTCCTTTTTTGGGTTAGGCTTTCAATTACTACTTATTGGTGTATTACTTGTTTTAGGGCTTAAAGATGTTATAATCCCTCTATTTATAGTATTATCTGTCTTTGTGTTTCTATTTATAGCAATTAGAAAACTGTGCTATAACTCCTAAATACTATAGATCAGATACTTTAGTATATAGTCTGCATATATAGAGTACGGCTCCTAAATATTTCATAAAAGGTTTAAATAAGTTGCTTTTGTTATTGATCTATTATATCTTTAAGTATAATATTTAAATACCAGCTTATGAATATCAACTTCGAGTACAAAGACGTTTCTGCAAGTAAAAGGCTAGAAAACATGGTCTTAGAAAGACTTACCAAACTAGAAGACAAGTATGATTTTATAGTTACCTGTGATGTGTATCTTAAAAAAGAAAACACGAGTTCTCCTCAAACAGGTTTAATTTGTGAAATTAGAGTTAACATTCCCGGAGCAACGCTCT
>Ga0209193_1000067_pt1 | contig 78873 bp, 70 predicted proteins | sample COGITO_mtgs_1003_FD_185515 | JGI IMG/M metagenome (GOLD analysis project Ga0209193, IMG submission 185515) | Pelagic marine microbial communities from North Sea - COGITO_mtgs_100330 (SPAdes) (version 2) | ecosystem: Environmental > Aquatic > Marine > Epipelagic ...
AAAATACCAAAAAGACGTTGCATTATCATTTTCTAAAATATCTAAACAAAAGGCTTTCGAGCAGTTGGTACCTGATTCTTGGTTATCTCCAAAAAAAGAGAACGCTGCTACTTTTTTAGAGTGGTTTGCTACATTAAACTGCTATCAAATCACCTATTCACAAACTAATGAAATGGTAGCATCAGTTTCTAAAATATTTAATAATGACGTATAAAGAAACGTTTTACTTTGTGGCAAAATGTTTGACAATTTCTTTAGAACATAAGAATAGGGAAGAAATTGAAAAACAGTTACAATCGAATAATATAGATTGGGATGCGGTTGTAAAAGTAAGTACTGCTCATTATGTGTTTCCTGCATTGTATTGCAATTTAAAACGTGCTGATTTTTTAAAGTATATTCCAGAGGATTTAGTAGCTTATATGGAAGAAATCACAAACTTAAATAGAGATCGTAATACCGCTATTATCCAACAAGCAAAAGAACTAAATGCGTTATTAGTTACACATAATTGTACTCCAATTTTCTTAAAAGGTACAGGGAACTTATTATCCAACCTCTATGAAGATACTGCAGAGCGAATGGTTGGAGACATCGACTTTATTTTTTCAAAAGAAGACTATCCAAAAGCAATAGCGATACTTTATAAAAACGGATATGAAAGAACGGTAAAATCAAATGCAAAAATAGATTATGTTGATCATGTTTTTAATAAACATTATCCAAGGCTTCATAAAGAAAACAATATTGCAGCAGTGGAGGTGCATAAAGAATACCTAATGGAAAAATACATTGGAGAATTCAATTATAAAAACACCCATCAAAGTGCACAAACTATAAATGGTGTGCGAGTATTGAGTTATGCCAATAAGGTAAACTTAACGATTATTGCCAATCAAATAAATGACAGAGGATACCATTATAAAAACATCGGTTTAAGAAATGCATACGATGTGTTTTTACTTTCTAAACAAACAGTTGCCAGTAAAGCAATGGGGTCTTTAAAAGATTTAAAGGAACCGTTAGAGTGTTTTGTAGCAACTACTTTTGAGGTGTTTAATAGGCCTAAAAGTCTACAATACATTTCCACCAAAGCAACCACAATATTTTTAAAACGTTTTCAGACGCAGTTTTCCAACCCAGCCAAAACAAAAAGAAAGCATCGAACACTTAAAATAAAAATACTACTACAAATTCGTTTAGAAATTTTATGGAAAGCGGTTTTTGATAGAAAAACGAGAATATGGGTATTTTACAGGTTATCAGATCCAAAATGGTATCAAGAAAAATGGAAACAAACGATCACTGCATTAATAACTTAAATTATCTAATGTCAATAGTTTTGGAGTTACAGTATCAAACTTATTTAACTTCCTTTTAAATTGAAGGAAGTTAGATCACCGTTTCTAAGTTCCCCATAAATACACAACGTATTCTCTAAAATATAAATTTTAAATAATTACATTGTTATCGTTTCCAAGTACCTCCATATGTGTAGTTAGGATTGTCTTTTTTAACGTCTATAAGACACTTTTTACAGACAAACACCCATTCTTTGGGTTTTTATATTGCACTCGGTACATCGCAGGGAAATCTACTTTACAAATGACACAATGTTTAATTCGTTGTTTCATAATTCAATTAAGTCATTAATAACTTAACTTTTGGAGTGTAATATAATCAGTTTATAATTATCTTTTTATACCTCCCGAGCAACCTTTGGAGCAACTCTAAAAAACAAAAAACCCGTAAATCATTGTTTATAAATGAGTTACGGGATTATTTTGTGGTACCTCCAGGAATCGAACCAGGGACACAAGGATTTTCAGTCCTTTGCTCTACCAACTGAGCTAAGGTACCATTGCCTTAGCGGATGCAAATATAGTACTCCTTTTTTATATCTACCAAATAAAATTGTAAAAAATCTGTTGTATTTTTGGAGTCTGTTTAAAATGATAAGATGAATTTAATTGTTGACATTGGTAATACAAGAATCAAAGCTGCTGTTTTTGAGAATGATAAGTTAATAGAGTTACTTGTTTTAGAATCTGAAGATTTACTTGAGAAGGTTGATTTTTTAATTAAAAAATACACAATCAATAGCGGTATCATTTCTTCAGTAAAGAATATCTCAAAAGAAATACGAGATCAACTAAGTAAAAAGGTGTCTTTTTTAGTGCTAGATTCGTCTACTAAAGTTCCGTTTAAGAATTTATACAAAACACCCCAAACATTAGGAGTAGACAGGATTGCATTGGTGTCAAATGCTTTGACGAAATTTCCTAAAAAAAATGTATTGATTATAGATGCAGGAACATGCATTACCTATGATTTTGTTAATAAAAATAAAGAATATTTAGGAGGTGCAATTTCTCTAGGGATTGAGATGAGGTATAAAGCCTTACATAAGTATACCTCAAAACTACCTTTATTAGAAAAAAATATTCCATCAAATTTTATAGGAAAAACTACAGATGAAAATATTCATTCAGGTGTAAACAATGGAGTTTTAAATGAAATTAATGGGGTAATTGAGCAATATGAAAGAGAAAATCCATTTTTAACAATAGTTTTAACAGGTGGAGATACATATTTCTTGGCTAAACAATTAAAAAGTAGCATATTTGCCAATCCAAATTTTGTTTTGGAGGGTTTAAACACAATTTTGATATATAACAACAAGGAATGTTAAAGAGAATTTTCTATATATTTTTACTATTTATTTCAATAAAAGCAACAGCTCAGAGAACTAACTCTTCTCCATATTCTTTTTTTGGTATTGGTCAGCAATACAGCTCTCAAACAGTAGAACAAGCAAGTATGGGTGGTATCGGAATCGCTTTTAATAATGTATACCATTTAAACTTCTTAAATCCAGCAGCCAATGCATATTTAAGATTTGCAACTTATTCTATTGGAGTTAATGTAAATGATTTAACAATAAAAGATTTTTCGGGTTCTCAAAACTCAACATCAACAAGTTTGTCTTATATTAATATTGGTTTTCCTGTAGGTAAAAAAGCAGGTATTTCTTTTGGATTAAAGCCAAATACAGCTGTGGGATATTCTTTATTGAATGTTGTGAATGACATAAACGGAGATCCTTTTGAGGCTACAAGATTTTATGGTTCTGGAGGAACAAACAGAATTTATAGTGCATACGGAATTTCTCTTTCAAAAAGCTTTACCGTAGGTTTAGAAGCAGAATATATTTTTGGAAAAACAGAAAATAATATTTTATCTCAGAGATTAAATACTCAATTGGGAACAAAGAATAATGAGGTTACAACAATTTCAGGTACAGGGGTTAAAGTAGGTATGCATTATATAAAAGAATTAAACAATAAATTAATGTTTAATTTGGGTGCTTCTTTTAAACTAGAAAATAGTTTAAAAACGTCTGGTGTAGAAAATTTATATTCATTACAGATTGCTTCATCAACTGTAGAAATTCCAAAAGACACTTTATATAGCGCTTCAGTTAATGGTAAAATAGTAAATCCAATGAAAACAGGTTTAGGAGTTGGATTGGGAAAAGAGAATAAATGGTTTGCTGGAATTGAGTATGAATTTCAAGATGCGTTAAATTTGCAAGGTTCTATCTTAACTAGTTCATCTTATAAATATAATAAATCGAGTAGAGTTTCTATAGGTGGGTTTTATTTACCGAAAGACAATTCAATTTCTAGCTATTGGGATAGGGTAACTTATAGAGCTGGAATCCGATTTGAAAATACAGGATTGTTGGTGAATGGAACTACGACTCCAGGAAATTTTACTGAAATTAAAGATTTTGGCATATCTTTTGGTTTAGGTTTACCATTAAGAAGTTTATCAAACCTTAACTTAGGTGTTGAATATGGTAGAAAAGGATCAACAATAAATAACTTAATACAAGAAAACTATTTTAATTTTAAACTAAGCTTATCTTTAAGTGCTATTGGGCAACAGGCTTGGTTTATAAAGAAACGAATTGACTAATTAAAAACAGATAGATGATGAAAAAAATTACGTTCTTACTTGCAGCAGTCGCATTGCTATTAAACACTAGTGTTGTAGCACAGAGTCCTCAAGATTGTAACATTGCTTACAATTTATTTAAAGGAGAAATTCAAACAAAAAAATATGATTCTGCATTGCCTAGACTAAAAAAATTAATGGATGACTGCCCAAAGCTGTCGGTTAATATATATAAATTAGGAGATAGATTAGTTAAGGATCAATTAAAGTCTGGAGGTAATAATGATGAATTTATTGCGCTAGCAAAAAAGATTTATGAGCAAAGACTTCAGTATTTTCCTCAAGATTTAGCAAAAGTTCATAGTGATTTTGCTACTTTTTTAGCGAATGAGAAAGTAGGTTCAGATGACGAAATTTTTGCATTGTTAGAAAAAGCATACTCGTTAGATCCAACACAAATGGGTGTTAGAAATATTTACAAGTATTTTCAAGGTGTAACAGATAGAAATAAAGATACGAATCCACAAAAAGTATTTGATACTTATGATGATGTATTAGAATCTGTTGGTGAAAAATTAGATTATTATTCAAAAAAGCTTGAGCCTTTAACTGCTAAAGAAGAAAAAGGAGAGAGCTTAGAGAGAAGAGAAAAAAGCTTGTTAAGAGCTTATTCTATTAATTCAAAAGCATTAGGCCAGGTTGAAGACGGATTGGATAATATCATTGTAGAGTTGTCTACATGTGAGAGATTAATACCTTTATATACAAGAGATTTTCCTGCCAATAAAACCAATGCAAAATGGTTAAAAAGATCAGTATCTAGAATGTATGCGAAAGAGTGTACAGATGAGCCTTTATATGAAACTTTAGTTGAAGCTTATGTTGCGGCAGATCCGTCTCCAGAAGCGTCAGTATTTTTTGCTGGAATTTTATATAAAAACGGAAAAGAAACTGAAGCAATGGAATACTACAAGAAAGCTGTAGAGCAGCAACCAGATGCATTTAAGAGAGCTGAAAACTTATATAAAATAGCGCAATTATTTGCTAAAAAAGGTAAAAAAAGTGAAGCTAGAAGATATGCAAATCAAGCTATACAAAATAAACCTAGCATGGGTAAAGCTTATTTGTTAATTGCTGGTTTATATGCATCTAGTGCAAATGCTTGTGGTACAAAAGAGTTTGATAAAAGAATGGTGTACACAGCTGCTTTAAACAAAGCAAGAAGAGCTGCAATAGTAGATCCAAGTATTGCATCTAAAGCTTCTAAATATATTAAAAATTACTTATCTCAAGAGCCTTCTAAAAAATTAATTTTTACTGAAGGGATAAAGCCAGGAACTCCTCATGCTATTAAATGTTGGATAGGAGAAACAGTTAAGGTTCCTCAGAAATAAGAATGAATTTTAGTTCAAAGAAAATATATAAAAACATTGCTACTATTGGTATAGTAGCAATGTTTTTTTCTTGTACTAACAATTCAAATGAAATGAAAGAATTTTTTTCAGCAAAAAATTTACCAATTGGAATTGCAAAAAATATTGCACATGTTTATAGAGACTCTGGAAGAACAACCTCTAAGTTGTATTCTCCACTTCTAAATGATTTTAGCAATAGAGTTAATCATCCTTATAATGAATTTCCTGAAGGATTGAAATTGATAACATTTGAAAATAACGGAAAAGATTCAACAACAATACTTGGAGATTACGCCATTTCGTATTCAAAAACATTGATCACAGAATTGAAAGGAAATGTAGTGATTATTAATCATACAGATCAATCTAAACTGTATACAGATCAGTTGTTTTGGGATCAAAATACAGATTACTTTTTTTCTGAAAAAAAATTCACATTAATTTCACCAGACAATACTATAAAAGGAGTTGGTTTCGAATCAAAAAAAGATTTATCTAAATTTTTAGCAAAAAAACTATCGGGAGAAATAATTACAAAAGAAGAATAACTCATGAACACACTTTGGAAATATTTACAATACGGGTATTTAATTATTGCATTTATATTTTTAATAGAAGCTATATTAGGATGGAATGAAGACAGAGAAAAATCTTATTTGATGATTGGTTTTGCAGTTTTTATTACCTTAGTGTTTTTCTTTAAAAGATATTTTAGAAAAAAAGTACAATCAAGAAATAACCAGTAAACCAATACATGGAAACACAAATAGCAATAATTGTTATTTCAATTTTACTTTCTGCATTTTTTTCAGGTATGGAAATTGCTTTCATTTCTGCCAACAAACTACATATCGAATTAGAAAAGAAAAAAGGCAACTTTATTTCTAATATCCTTGCAAAAATTACAAATAAGCCCTCTAAGTTCATTACCACAATGTTGGTTGGTAACAATATTGCTTTGGTGATTTATAGTTATTTTATGGGTAAGTTTTTAATTCGTTTTTTACCAATAGAATTCTTTAGTGATTTTACTATTTTGTTATTACAAACAATTATTTCTACCATCATAATTTTGATTACTGCAGAGTTTTTACCTAAAGCTATTTTTAGAATTTATTCGAACGAAGCATTAAAGTTTTTTGCAATACCCACCTATTTTTTCTTTGTTATTTTTCATTTTTTCTCATCATTCATAACGTTTATTTCTGATTTCTTTTTACGAGTTTTTTTTAGAACAAATAAAGATGAGGAACAAACAGAGTTTAGTAGGGAAGAACTTGGGAATTATATTAATGAACAAATAGAAACAAGTAATTCTCATGATGTTTTCGATTCTGAAATTCAAATATTTCAAAATGCTTTAGATTTCCACAAGGTTAAAGCAAGAGAAATTATGGTGCCGAGAACAGAAATGATTGCTGTTGAGTTTCATGAAACAATTCCGAATTTAAGAAAGATATTTGTTGCTACTGGGTTTTCTAAAATTTTAGTGTATAAAAATTCATTAGATGATATTATTGGTTATGTAAATGCATTCGAGTTATTTAAAAAACCAAAAACAATTCGTTCTGTAATATTGCCCATTGAAATTGTTCCAGAATCAATGATTATTCATGATGTCTTAAACAATTTAATTAAGAAAAGAAAAAGCATAGCCATTGTTTTAGATGAGTATGGTGGGACATCTGGAATGATAACTGTAGAAGATATTGTAGAGGAACTTTTTGGAGAAATAGAAGATGAGCACGATTCTCAAGAATTATTAGAAGAGCAAATTAACGAAACTCAATTTCGTTTTTCTGCAAGGTTAGAGATTGATTACTTAAATGAAGAATACGGATTAAACATTCCAAAAGAAGGAGCTTACGAGACCTTGGGAGGTTTTATTATAGAGCATACAGAAAATATCCCAGAGTTAAATGAAGAAATAAGAATTGAAGATTTTGTAATTAAAATTCTTAAAGTTAGCTCATCAAAAATAGAAGAAATTTACTTTCAAATTGGCGAAGTAGACAACTAGATTTGTCAAAAAAAAATACTCGTAAATAATTGTTGCTAAGCAGTTGCATTATTTAAACCGAAATTGTATTTTCGCTCCCTGTTAATTAAATAAATGACGTATGGCAATTTTATCTAAAATTAGAGAGCGTTCAATGGCATTAATCCTAGTAATTGGATTAGCATTGTTTGCTTTTGTATTAGATCCTTCAAGTATTCAAGATTTCTTTAATTCTTCAAAAGTAAATACAGTTGGAGAAGTAGGTGGAGAAGTAATTTCAAGAAAAGATTTTAGCGAAGCGTTAGAAGCGTATAAAGCACAAGTAGGTAATGGACTTACAGATATGCAAGCTTCTAAAATAGTTTGGGATAATTTAGTAAGAGAAAAAATTTATCAATCACAACTATCTGCAGCAGGAATTACTGTTGGAGAGAATGATGTTTGGAGTGCTCTTATTGAGAATCAATCTGTAAAAACAAATCAACAGTTTTTAAATGCTGCAGGGTTGTTTGATGAAGGTAAACTAAAAGAGTTTTTAGCTTTAACAAAATCTGATGATCCAGCATTGTGGAACTCTTGGTCAGATTTTATGGGGCAACTAAAAAGTGGTTTAGAAACTACAACCTATAATAATTTGATTACTGCTGGTGTTGGTGCTTCATTAAAAGAAGGAGAATTACAGTATTTAACTGATAATACAAAAATTACAGCTCAATATGTGTACGTACCTTTTACAACTGTAGCAGATAGTTTAGTTACTGTAACCAAATCAGAAATCGAAACTTATATTAAGGCGAATCCAACATCATTTAAAGTTGATGCATCTACAGATATTAAATATGTAAAATTTGATATTGTTCCTACCAAAGAAGATGAAGATGCAATTAAAAAAGAAGTTGCTGATTTATTAGAAGACAAAGATGGAGTAAAAGGGTTTAAAAACACAGAATACTTGTCTGATTTTTTTGCTGATAATGGTTCAGATTTAGCCCTAGATAATGGGTATAATTTTAAAAGCACTGTTCCTGCTGTAATTGCAGAGCAAATTTTTAAAGGAAAAGAAGGAGATGTCTTTGGTCCTTATAGAGACAATGGGTTTTTTAAAATTTCTAAAATTAATGAAGTTGTTCAAATTCCAGATTCTGTAAAAGGAGCTCATATATTAATTCCTTTTGTTGGTTCAGCTTCTGCAAGTCTAGACACTAAGAAAACTGATGTTCAAGTAAAAAAATCTATAGACAGTATTTTTAAATTAGTAAGAAAAGATAAAAAGAAGTTTGCAGAAATTGCTGATATAGTAAATGTTGATGGAACAAAAGGAAAAGGAGGAGATATTGATTGGATTTCCGTAAAAGCTGCTTATTCTTTAGACAAAGAATTTGGTGATGCTTTATTCTTTAGTAAAAAAGGAGATATTAATGTTGTTAAAACTAAATTTGGATACCATATTATTAGAGTTGATGAAAGCAGAAATAAACAACAAGCTGTTAAGTTAGCGACTTTTGGTAGAAAGATTGAAGCTTCACAAGCAACTGAAAACACCATATTTCAAAATGCAGAAACTTTTGCCTTAGCTTTATCAAATGGAGCAAAATTTGACGATGTTGTAAAAGAAAAAGCATTGTCTCCACAATCAGCATTTAATTTAAAAATGTTAGACGAAACGGTGCCAGGAATTGGAAATCAAAGAGAAATTGTTACATGGTCTCATAAAAAAGAGAATGAAGTAGGGGCATATCAAAGATTTGATACAAACAATGGCCATGTTGTAGCTGTTATTACGAATAAAACATTTAAAGGTTTAATGTCTGCAGCTAGAGCTACTAATACTGTTAGACCAATATTATTAAATCATAAAAAAGCAGCAATCATTAATAAAACAATGACTGGTGCAACATTGGCAGATATTGCAAAATCTACAAAACAAACTGTTAATACAGCGTCTGCAATTTCTATGCAGTCTCCAATTATTACAGCAGTTGGTTTTGAGCCTAAAATTGTAGGAGCTATGTATTCTGCAAAAGAAAATACATTGTTTAATAATGTAGAAGGAGGGAAAGGAGTTTTTGCTTTTGTAGTTACAAAAAGAGAAGCACCGATTGCTTTGCCAAATTATGATTCTTATAGAAATAGATTGGCTAGTACTAGAAAAGGTCAAACAGGTTTAATGTACGATGCTATTAAAGAAGCTACTGAAGTAGTTGACAATAGAGGTTCTTTTTACGGTATTGAGTAATCAGCAATTTAAAAATATAAAAAAACCGAATCAATTAATTGATTCGGTTTTTTTATATAATCTATTTTGATAAATTAGTTAACCATTCATAGATATTAAAAACTCTTGGTTGTTCTTAGAGAATTTAATTCGTTCGTTGATAAATTCCATTGCTTCAACTGGGTTCATATCTGCAAGATACTTTCTTAATACCCACATGCGTTGCACTGTTTTTTCATCTAACAATAAATCATCTCTTCTTGTACTAGATTTAATTAAATCTATAGCAGGATAAATTCTTCTATTAGAAATGTTTCTATCTAGTTGTAATTCCATATTTCCGGTTCCTTTAAACTCTTCGAAAATTACTTCATCCATTTTAGAACCTGTCTCTGTTAAAGCAGTTGCTATAATAGTTAAAGAACCACCGCCCTCAATTTTTCTAGCAGCACCGAAGAATCTTTTAGGTTTGTGTAATGCATTTGCATCAATACCACCAGATAAAATTTTACCAGAAGCAGGAGCAACTGTATTGTAAGCTCTTGCCAAACGAGTAATCGAATCTAAAAGGATCACAACATCGTGTCCACATTCTACCAAACGTTTTGCTTTTTCTAAAACAATATTTGCAACACGAACGTGTTTGTCAGCTGGTTCATCAAAAGTAGAAGCAACAACTTCTCCACGAACACTTCGTTGCATATCTGTTACCTCTTCAGGTCTTTCATCAATTAATAAGACAATTTGATAGACTTCTGGATGATTTGCTGCAATAGCATTTGCAACATCCTTTAAAAGCATTGTTTTTCCTGTTTTAGGTTGTGCTACAATCATACCACGTTGTCCTTTTCCGATTGGAGAAAACAAATCAATTATCCGTGTTGATAAAGAACTTCCTTTTTCAGCTAAATTGAATTTTTCTTGAGGAAATAATGGAGTTAAATGCTCGAAAGACACTCGGTCTCTAACTACATTTGGATTTAATCCATTAATTTTTGAAACTCTAATTAAAGGGAAATATTTTTCACCTTCTTTAGGAGGGCGAACATTTCCTTTTACAGTATCTCCAGTTTTTAGCCCAAATAATTTTATTTGAGATTGTGATACATAAATATCATCTGGTGATGATAAATAATTGTAATCAGAAGAGCGCAGAAAACCATAGCCATCAGGCATCATTTCTAAAACTCCTTCACTTTCAATAATACCATCAAATTCAAAATCAGGATCTTTATAGCGCGTATTGCTTTTATTTCCTTTAGAAACTTTTTCTCTTTGTTGATTGTTGTTTCTATTTTTATTTTGATTTGGGTTGTTGTTTTTTTGCCTTGGATTATTCTGATTAGAATGAGCTGGTTTTTTAACTTCAGTTTTTTCTTCAGTAGAAGATGCAGCTATTTTTTCTTCAGTTTTTTTAACTTCAGGTTTAGCTTCAGCTTTCGTTTCTTTTAAAACAGGTTTAGGATTGTGATTTGCTTCCTCTTTAGCAACTGGAGTTGTTTTTTCTTCAGCCTTAGGATGTGATACTTTTTTCACAACTCTTTTTCTTCTTGGTTTATCAGTCTTTGGGTTCTCTTGATTTGCAAGGTTTGCAGCTTGAGTATCTAAGATTTGATAAACAAGGTCTAATTTTTTAAGTTGACTAGTTTTAGATAGTCCAATAGTTTTTGCAATCTCTTGTAATTCAGTAAGAGTTTTAGCTTTCAGTTCTGTGATTTCGAACATTTTTACATTGTTAAATTAATATAGTGGGGTTTCTCTTAAGATAGTTAAGAATTTATATTGAAATTTTTTGGCTTAGTATTGTTAAGCGTTATGCTAATACTAGTGTGTAGTTGAATTGTAAGCAAATATATGTAATTATTTTTAACTACAATGTTTCTTTTTAAAAAAAGAAAGTTTTACTTTTGCTTTCCAATTATTAGGAATGATACAAAGAATTCAAACATTATATTTATTAGGAGCCGCTATGTTTTCTGGCGGATTGATTTTTGTATTTAATTTATGGACAGAAAAATCTACAAAAGTAGTTTCTGCAATAGATCTAATAAATGAACCAAGCATGCTTTTAAAAACAATATTTTTTTCATATTTATTGTCAGCGTTGGCATCTGTGGTAGCTGTTTTTTTATATAAAAACAGACAATTACAGTTTGTAATAGGGCGTTTAAATATGTTAATTAACTTCTATTTATTAGGTGTACTTATATATATGTCACTAACTTTATCTGGAGAGACTGCGGTTTCGGAGAAGGGTATTGGGATGTTTATTCCTGTTATTGTTATTGTGTTGTTAGCAATTGCTAATAAAGCAATAAAAAAGGATGAAGATCTCGTAAAATCTGTTGATAGATTAAGGTAAACCTAACATCTTAGTATATTTAGTGCGAAAAAAACCGAAGTATTAACTTCGGTTTTTTAGCTTTACTTCATAAACTAAGAAAAATGAAATATTTGGAGGTCTTGCATGCTTTTTATTTTTATTTAAAATTTCAGAAAATAGCAATTGAGTTTTTATTTTTGTAAATTAGTGTTTTATTTAATATAAAATAAATCGTTTTAATAAATTGAAAATCAATCAATTGAAATAAAAACCCACTGTTTTCCGTGAGAAGTCTAATTCACGGTTTTCCGTGAGTTAATTCACGGTTTTCCGTGAGCAAAAGAAACCCCATAAATGGGTATTGTGTATGCTGTTGTTGTAGTTTAAATTTGTAAAGTAATTAATTATGAAAAGAAAAATTAAAGTTCATGTCGCTGATGACCACATGATTCTAATTGAAGGGATTATTGCGATGTTAAATACTGATAAAGATATTGAAGTTGTTGGACATTCATTAACAGGTAAAGAAGTTATAGAATGGTTTAAAACTAACGAAGCAGATATTTTGGTGTTAGATATTAATATGCCTGAATTAGACGGTATAGAAGTATTGAAAAAGTTTAATAAAAAAAAGAAGCATCAAAAAATTATAATGTTGTCTAGTTATGATGACGCTAAATTAGTTAAAGAACTAACAACTTATGGAGCTGATGGTTTTATATCAAAGACAAGTGCAGGAGAACATATTTTAAAAGCAATAAAATCTGTTCATAATGGAGATCCTTATTTTAGTGATGACATTAAAGAGGGATTGTTTAACTTATCTTTAGGTTATCATGTTACTGATGGTTCTAGACCAGATTCTAAGGTAGTTGATAGTTTAACAGAAAGAGAAGTAGAAGTTTTAAAGCTTGTAGTAAAAGAATATAGCACACAAGAAATGGCAGATATATTATTATTAAGTGTTAATACTGTTGAGACTTATAGATAAAATTTATTAAAAAAATTAAATGTAAAAAATGCAGTGGGTTTAGCAATGTTTGCAGTAAAAAACAAAATTATATAGAATTATCCCCCTATATTTAATCTCTTTTAAGTCAATTAAGATTTATCCCCCAAAAGAGAGAAATCCCCCAAAACCTATATAATTTAACATTACTATCTCATGCATTTTTTAAAATATTAAGAATAATTAAATTAAAAATTATGATCATGAAAAAACTAAGTATCGGCTTTTTAGTCATAATTTTAACGTTTAGTTTTGCTTCTTGTTCAACAAATGAATCGGATTTTGAAATTCCCCAAGAGCCTTTATTAAAACAAGCTAAGTTAAAAAGAGATGCTTCAGGAGCATACTCTGTAGACTATGTTGTTGCAAATAACACAACTTCTGATGTTCACAAAAACATAAACTCTTTAACAAATGAGGTTCATTTAAGTAAAGTAAATCATGATACTAAAGATCAATATAGAAATGATTTTGTTTTAGAAAACAACAAATTACGTATTGGTTTTTTTGACAATGTAACTGGAAAAAAAATGAAGTTTTCTGTTGAAGATGAAAACATTACCTTTGCTAAAGGTGTTGTAACAAGATTTTTAAAAGAATATGATTTATCAACTAATGAAGATGGTACTTTTCAATTAAATTTTAAAGTAAACGACAATGTGAAAACAGAGTTCATGTTTAACGAAGATTTAGCTACTTATGAAGTGCATTTATCAAGAGGAGCTAGTACAGAAAATAAATTTTCTAGAACTTTAGAAGTGCCAGATACAGGTATTTTAAAATTAGATTTTGTAAACCACAATAAACTATTTGGTAAAGGATTGCTTTTAGAAGATGAGTCTATAATTAGAAAACCAATTATCATTATAGATAATGGCTCTGGTGATATGTAATATTTATTTCTAATAAATAATTTTGAACAAAAAGAGTATATTATTATTTCTACTTCTAATATTTAAATTAAAAGTAGTAGCTTGTTCAATAGATAAAGGAGAAACCTATTTTAAAGAGGTTTCTCCTTTATCTATTAAGCAACAACAAGACACCATTTTACAAAATAAGTATTTAAATTTAAAAAAGAATATTAAGAAAAACTCAACTTCTACTTCATTAGCAATAAGTCTTAAGCTACTTGAAGATTCTAAGAAGGCTAATAATAATGATTTAGAGTATTTAACTACTTTTATGATTGGAGATTTGTTTATGGAATTAAAAAATCATGACATGGCTCTAAAGTATTTGAAAAGGTCTTTGTCATTATTATTAAGTAATAATAAGTTAGATTTTAGTGAAAAAATAAATACTTATGAAGTAGGTTTTTCTAAAAATAAAGCTTTAGCTAATAATTTTCTAAAACTTGGTTCTGAATACATATATTTAAGTAAAGTTGATAGTGCCAAGTATTATTTTAATAAATTGGTAAATCTTGAATCTTTTAACAACGATTTAGAAAGTGCAAAAGCATCAGCATATAATAATCTTTCAGGTATTTATATTCAAGATTCATTATTTGACAAAGCAAGAGAATATTCTTTTAAAGCACTAGAAATTAGGAGAAAAACTAAAAACAAACTATTTGAAGCATCGGCTCTTGGTAATTTAGCCAGTATTTATGTATTAGAAAAGGAATATAAAAAAGCAAAAGAGTTATACTATGATGCTTTGGATTTAATTGAAAACGATAATAGTAGTACAGCCTTTAGATATAAAAAAGATTTATGTTTTAATTTAGCTTGGGCATTATATAACTTGAAAGATTATACAGCTTATGAATTTCAAGAAAAATCTTATTTAATTAATGACAGCCTTAGAAATCAAAATTTTGAGAATGTTGTTGAAGGTGTTTTTGAAAAGCATCAAATAGAACTTGAAAAAGAGAAAGTTAATTTAGTTGAAACACAAATTAAACTAAAACAACAAGAAGAGAAAAAAACAGCTTGGTTTTTCGGAATATTAAGTTTTCTTGTAATTATTAGTTCTGGAGTAATTATTTATAACTATAAATTACGTCAAGGAAACTTAAGGCTAAAATTTGAACAAACAAAGTTTGAGCAAAAAAGTAAATTAGATAAGTTAAAAGCAGAATCTCAAGCACGTATATTAAATGCAACACTTGATGGTAAAGAAGATGAACGTAAGCAAATAGCAGAAACTTTGCATGATAGTGTGAGCTCATTATTATCTTCTGCTAATTTGCATTTACAAGCTAGTAAAACTCAATTTAATGGCAATACACCAATAGAGATTGATAAAACTCAAAAGATAATAATAGAAGCTTCACAAACAATTAGAGATTTATCTCACACCTTAGTTTCCTCTGTATTATTAAAATTTGGATTGAAATACGCTATAAAAGATATGGCAGAAAAATATTCAAATTCTAAAATTGAAATCAACACCAATATAAAAAACATAAGGCGTTATCATCAGAGTTTTGAAATTAAAGTAAATAATATCATTCAAGAACTGGTAAACAATATCTTAAAACACAGTAATGCCACTGAGGCAACTGTAGAAGTGGAAGAAAAAGACGGAATTTTATTTGTTAAGATTCAAGATAATGGTGATGGATTTGATAAAAAAGAAATCCCTAAAAAAGATGGCTTGGGAATTAACCAAATAGATGCTAGAATACAAATAATGAAGGGTAAATTCAGTATATATTCTGATACGAAATCTGGAACTAGAATTAAAATTGAACTTCCAATTTTAGAAAAAATAAAAGCTACCCACGTGTAGCCAATTCAATTATTTCCATATCTTTTATTTGATCTTTATCTACGGTAAAACGAATCATAGTTCTTACTTTATGAAAGCCATGATTTCCAGCAGCACCTGGATTTAAATGCAAAACATTTAACTTTTTATCAAATTGTATTTTTAAAATATGCGAGTGACCACAAATAAACAACTTAGGTGAAATATGTTGTAACTCTTCTCTAATACGTTGGTTGTATTTGCCTGGATAACCACCAATATGAGTCATCCAAACTGTTACATTTTCAACTGTAAACTTATTGTCTAAAGGAAATTCTAATCGAGCATCAGCATCATCAATATTTCCATAAACAGCTCGTAAAGGTTTTAATGATTTTATTGTATCTGTAACACTTAAATCACCAATATCACCTGCATGCCAAACTTCATCAGCTTGTTTTACAAATTTTAAAATTTGAGGATCAATATAACTGTGGGTATCCGATAAAAGAAGAATCTTTTTCACGTTTTAAATATGCTAATAACCAAATAAATTTATGTAGTTTTGGTTCTTATAAAAGTACAGTTTTTTTGAGATATTTTATAGAACTTTCATACCAAGGTAAAAACTATCATGGTTGGCAAATACAACCAGACGCTAACTCTATTCAAGAAGAACTTAACAAAGCGGTAAGTACTGTTTTACAAGAGGAAATTAGTGTTGTTGGAGCAGGAAGAACAGATACAGGAGTTCATGCTTCGCAAATGTTTGCTCATTTTGATACAACTAAAAGATTAGATAAAAACATTGTTTTTAAATTTAATTCACTATTGCCAGAAGATATTGTTGTGCATCATGTAAAAAAAGTCGCTGATGATAAACATGCAAGATTTGATGCTCTTACAAGAAGTTATGAATACAGAATTTGGTTAGGAAGAAACCCTTTTTTGTTAGAAACAACTTGGCAATTGTTTCATCAAAAGTTAGATGTTGATGCAATGAATGAAGCTGCTAAAATTTTATTGGAATTTGAAGACTTTCAAGCATTTTCTAAAGTAAAAACAGAAGTAAAAACATTTAATTGTAAGGTAGCAAAAGCTGTTTGGACTTATGAAGGAAATCAATTAACATTTCATATAACAGCAAATCGTTTTTTACGAAATATGGTTAGAGCCATTGTTGGTACTTTGGTTGATGTTGGTAAACATAAAATTACCAATCAAGATTTTAGAAATATAATTTTAAGTAAAGATAGAGCGAACGCAGGACTATCAGTTCCTGCAAAAGGGTTGTTTTTAACAGAAATCACTTATTAAACATGAGTAAAAAAGAGTCAGGAAAAGCATTTGATGCAAAAATATTTATGAGAATTTTAAGTTTTGCAAAAAACTATAGAACTCATTTTATTATTGCAACTATAGCTGTTATTACCACTTCATTATTAGCAGTTGCTAGACCAATTTTACTTAAAGAAGCCGTAAAAGATTTTACAACAAATAAAAATGAAGAAACATTGTTGTATTATACATTAGTAATGCTTGGTGTTCTGATAGCAGAAGTAGTGTTGCAAGTACTGTTTATCTATTTTGCTAATTGGATTGGGCAACATATTATTAGAGATATGCGGGCTAAAATATTTAGACATATTTTACAGTTTAAAATGTCTTACTTCGATACTACTTCTGTTGGAAGGTTGGTAACTAGAGTGGTTTCAGATATCGAAACCATTGCAAGTTCTTTTAGTCAAGGGTTGTTCATGATTATTAGTGATGTATTACAAATGTTAGTCGTAATAGTTGCAATGCTTTTTATAAATTGGCAGTTAGCCTTAATTGCTTTAGCGGTTTTACCTATATTAATTTACGCAACAAAATTATTTCAAATTGCTATAAAATCTACCTTTCAAGAAGTAAGAACTCAAGTGGCAAATCTTAACGGATTTGTTCAAGAAAGAGTAACAGGAATGAACATCGTTCAGTTATTTAGTAGAGAGAAAATTGAATATGAAAAGTTTATGGATATAAACGATAAGCATAAAAAAGCTCATATAAAGGCAGTTTGGTATTATTCTATTTTCTTTCCGGTAGCAGAAATTTTGTCTTCAATTGCAATCGGATTATTGGTTTGGTATGGTGGTTTACAATCTGTAAATAATGTTGCAGTAGAACCAGGTGAGATTATGAGTTTTATTATGATGACTCAAATGTTGTTTAGACCTTTACGACAAATTGCGGATAAATTTAACACCTTACAAATGGGAATTGTCTCTGGAGAACGTGTTTTCGGAGTGCTAGATACACAAAGTAGTATTGATAAAAACGGAACTGTTTTCGCTGAACATTTACAAGGTAAAATTGAGTTTAAAAATGTTCGTTTTAGCTATATAAAAGATGAAGAAGTTTTAAAAGGAATTTCTTTACAGGTAGAAAAAGGGCAAACCGTTGCCATTGTTGGAGCAACGGGAGCAGGAAAATCTACCATTATCAATTTAATCAATCGTTTTTATGAAATAAATGCTGGTGAGATTTGTGTAGATGGAGTTTCTGTAAAAGACTATGAAATTAATTCTTTACGAAATCAAATTGCAATTGTATTACAGGATGTTTTTTTGTTTTCGGATTCAATTTTAAACAACATCACTTTAAAAAATGATAAAATAACATTTGAAGAAGTTCAGGAAGCAGCAAAACAGATTGGGATTCACGATTTTATCATGAGCTTACCAGGTGGCTATGATTATAATGTAAAAGAAAGAGGAGCAATGCTTTCTTCTGGTCAGCGTCAATTAATTGCATTTTTAAGAGCGTATGTTAGTAAACCAAGTATTTTAATTTTAGACGAAGCTACATCTTCTGTAGATTCTCATGCGGAACATATGATACAATTTGCTACAGATACCATTACAAAAGGAAGAACGTCTATTGTAATTGCTCATAGATTAACAACAATAAAAAAAGCCGATAAAATTGTTGTGATGGATAAAGGATTGATTGTTGAAGAAGGAACACATCAAGAATTGTTAGAGAAGTCGGAAGGATTTTATAAAAATCTATACGATAAGCAATTTAGTAGTGTAGAAGTTGTTTAGTTTAAATCTTCTTTAATTTTTTCAATTAATTCGTTGTAATCTGTATACAAATCAAAAGCCCCATCTTTGATATAAGAGATTTCTCCAGTTTCTTCAGAAACCAATAAACACAAAGCATCTGTTTTTTCTGTTACACCAATCGCTGCTTTATGACGTAAGCCAAAACGAGCAGGAATTTTTTCGCTAGATAATGGTAAAACAACACGAGTTGCAACAATAAAGTTATCTCTAATGACGGTTGCTCCATCGTGTAACGGACTGTTTTTGTAAAATATACTTTCTAAAATTGCTTCGTTAACAACAGCGTTCATTTGATCACCATTCGCTAAAAAATCTAAATTATTTGTGCGCTCAATAACAATTAATGCACCTGTTTTAGTTTTAGACAATTTGATACAAGAATTAACAATAGTATCAACATCTGTTTCAGATTCAATTTCAGATTTTAAAAATTTTAATTGCTTTAAAAAACTTCTTTTTGATGAGAAATTTGTAGTTCCAATCATTAATAAAAATTTCCTAATTTCCTGCTGAAAAACAATTATCAGGGCAATAACTCCACCACTTAATAAATAACCTAAGATACCACTTAACATTTCCATTTTTAGCGCTTGTGTCACTTTCCAAATCAAGAAAATAAATGCAATTCCTAAAAAAATATTAATAGCAACAGTGCCTTTTAAAAGCTTGTAAATGTAATATAACAGTGCAGCAACTAGAAGAATATCTAGAATGTCTAAAATAGAAAAATCAATAAAGTCTAACATGTTTTATTTGCTGATGATGTAAATGTACAGAAAAATTAAGAGAGTTGCTCAACAATTTTAATTGCTTCCATGGCTTCCTTTACATCATGTACTCTAAGAATATTTGCTCCATTTAACAACGCAATGGTGTTTGCGGAAGTGGTTGCGTTTAATGCTAAATGCGGTGTTATTTCTAAAGGTTTGTATAACATCGATTTTCTAGAAATACCAACTAAAATTGGAGCATCTAAGTTTTTAAAAAGCGATAAATTCTTTAATAATTCGTAATTGTGTTCGATGGTTTTTCCAAAACCAAAACCAACATCAATTAGTACATCGTTTACTTTTAATTGATGTAGCTTAAAAAGTTGCTCAGCAAAAAAGGAAATCACTTCCTTTGTGATGTCCTCATAATTTGGGCTTTCTTGCATGTTTTGTGGCGTTCCTAACATGTGCATTAGTATATACGGAACTTGTAATTTAGCAACAGTTTCAAACATGTATGCGTCCATTTTTCCTCCAGAAATATCATTAATCATCGCTGCGCCAGCTTCAATGGTTTTTTGAGCAACGTTGCTCCTAAAGGTGTCTACCGAAATAATAATTTCAGGAAAATTTTGCACTAATAATTCTACGATTGGCAGAATACGCTGTAATTCTACTTCTTCAGAAATATGCATTGCTCCAGGTCTAGAAGAATAGGCGCCAACATCTATAAAAGTGGCACCTTCAGAAAGCATTTTTTCTAATTGTAGTAAAATGTCCGTTTCTTTTTTGTATTTGCCACCATCAAAAAAAGAATCTGGGGTAACATTTAAAATCCCCATTACCTTTGGAGAAGAAATATCAATTAATTTTTTATTACAATTTATAGTCATCATTAACGTACAACTTTATCAATAACGTGCATTTTTTCTGGGGCCTTATAATTTTGCATTTGTTTTATTAATCCTTCAACAGTAGTATCTACCAAAACTAATTCTCTATTTTGCGGTTTTAAAAACCCTTCCTGAACCATCACTTCTAATTGTTGCAACATATGATCAAAAAAACCATTCACATTTAAAATACCAATTGGCTTTTGTTCAATATGTAATTGCCCCAAAGTCAATGCTTCAAATAATTCATCTAAAGTGCCAAATCCACCAGGAAGCGTAATATAACCGTCAATTAATTTACTCATAATTACTTTACGTTCGCTCATTTTTTTGGTGATAATTAGCTCTGTAACGTCTCTATTTACAACTTCTTCGTGTTCTAATAACTTCGGAATAACACCAATAACGTTTCCTTTTTTAGCAAGAATTGTATTGGCAAGAACACCCATCAATCCAATTTTTCCACCACCATACACCATGGTAATATTGTTTTTTACAAAGGTTTTTCCTAATTCAATGGCTGCTTCTTTATAAACCGAATTAAAACCACTGCTAGAACCGCAAAAAACAACTACTTTTTTCATAAATAATGATTTCTAAATTTCTTCAGTAAAAATAAATGAAAAGCTTTGAAGATTTACTATTTTTACGGAAATACTTTATTTTAAGATTTATGCAGAATACGTCGAAACAATACAATGCAGTAGTAGAAGAATGTAGAAGTTTGTTTATTAAAAAAATGAGTGATTATGGTAGCGCATGGCGAATTTTACGCTTACCCTCTTTAACCGATCAAATTTTTATAAAAGCACAACGTATTAGACAATTGCAAGAAAATGCGGTTCGTAAAGTTGATGAAGGTGAAAGAGGTGAGTTTATTGGTATTATTAATTATTGTGTAATGGCTTTAATTCAGATCGAATTAGGTGTTGTTGAAAATCCAGATGTTTCTACAGAAGAAGCAACAGAATTGTACGACAAACACATTGCAATTACCAAAGAGTTGATGGAAAACAAAAACCACGATTATGGTGAAGCTTGGCGTGATATGCGAATTTCTTCCTTAACGGATTTGATATTGCAAAAGTTGTTGCGTGTTAAAACTATTGAGAACAATAAAGGAAAAACATTGGTTTCTGAAGGAATTGATGCCAATTATCAAGACATGATTAATTATGCAATTTTTGCAATGATTCACATGGGTAGTTAGTTGCAAAGACACAAAGAATCAGAGAAGCAAAGTTCAGAGTAAAAAAAGTTTTGTCTTTGCAAGTCTTGCCTGCCGGAAGGCAGGGAACGAATTAATCTTTATATGAAATAATAGAACAAATAAAATACAACTATGAAACTACTAGTACACCTTTCAAGAATTTTTGTCGGAGCGATGTTTATCTTTTCTGGCTTTGTAAAATTGGTAGACCCAATTGGCTCTCAATACAAATTTGAAGAATATTTTAACGAGAGTGTGTTAGATATGGAATATTTAATTCCATTTGCATTGGCATTTTCTATTGTATTAATTTTAGCAGAAATAATGTTGGGAATCATCTTATTGTTAGGATATAGAGCAAAAGCAACATTATGGAGTTTATTGTTATTGTCTACCATATTCTTGTTCTTAACTTGGTATTCTGCCTATTACAACAAAGTAACAGATTGTGGATGTTTTGGGGATGCTATTAAATTAACACCTTGGGAAACGTTCTATAAAAATGTAATCTTAATCGGATTAATTTTATTGATGCTGATTAGAGTAAAAGACATCAAATCTATTTTTTCTGTAAAGGTTTCGCAAGCGATAACTATCTTATCATTGGTTTCGTTTTTATACATCACTTACCATGTGTTGGTACATTTGCCAATTATTGATTTTAGAGCGTATGCGGTTGGAAATAACATTCAAGAAGGAATGAAGTACAAAGATGATGGAGAGCTTCCTAAAATTCATGATTTCTATTTAGAAGATGCACAAGAAGATTTAGCTCCAGAAATTCTAGAGAAAGAAAAAGTATTGTTGATTATTGTACATTCGTTAGACAAAGCAGATACAAACGGATTTAAAACCATCAAAGAAATTGCAAACAAAGCAATTGCTAAAGGTTACGCTGTTTATGGCGCTTCAGCTTCTTTTACAGACGAATTATTGTTGGCAAAAGAAAAATACGAACTACCATTTGATTTTCTGTTTTGTGATGGAACAACTTTGAAAACCATGGTAAGAGCAAATCCAGGAATTATGATGCTTGAGAAAGGAACAATACTAGGAAAATGGAATTGGTCTGATGCGGATAAAATTGAATTAAAATAAGATGAAACAATTACTGCTTGTTTTTATTGGTGGCGGATTTGGAAGTGCATTGCGTTTTTTATTCGGGAAATTCTTAAATAATTCTGAAAACGGAATTCCATACGGAACATTCTTAGCCAATATTTTAGGTAGTTTATTTATTGGACTTATTCTAGGGTATGCTGCAAAAAATGAAGCCTTAACAGAAAATCACACGTTATTATTGGCAACAGGATTTTGTGGAGGTTTTACAACTTTTTCAACATTTGCCTATGAAAATCATGTGTTTTTAAAATCAGGAGATTTTACAAGTTTTGCATTTTATACGATTGCAAGTTTTGTGGTTGGGTTCTTGGCTGTTTTTGCAGGAATTTATATTGTTAAGTAAGATAAAACAATTGTCCTTTCGAGCGGAGTCGAGAAATTTATTTCAAAAGAAACAGAAAATTAAATGTCATTTCGACAGAGAGAAGAATGAACGACGAGAAATCTCATTAGTTGAGCTCCGTCAAATAATAAATATCAAATGAACGAAGTAGTACATTACAAAAGCGACGAATATTATGCAATAATTACCATTGCAAACGGAAAAGCAAATGCTATTTCTCATGAAGTTATTGAAGGGCTAAACACTAGTTTAGATAAAGCATTAGAAGAAAACAAAGTTGTTATTTTAACTGGGCAGCCAGGAATTTTTTCTGCTGGATTTGATTTAAAAGTAATGACCAAATCACCAGAATCAGCAAAAGAATTGGTTACAAAAGGATCTAAACTGTCACTAAGAATGTTGTCTTTTCCAAAACCAATAATTATTGCTTGTAATGGACATGCGATTGCTAAAGGAGCTTTTTTATTGCTGTCTTCAGATTATAGAATTGGAGTAGAAGGCGACTATAAAATAGGAATGAATGAAGTGCAAATAGGCATGACCATGCATCACGCAGGAATAGCCATTGCTAGAGCAAAATTATCACATACCTATTTAGATAGAAGCGTAAACAATTCAGAGATTTACAATCCGAAAGAAGCTGTAAAAGCTGGATTTTTAGATGTAATTGTTCCTGAAGATCAATTATTGCCAACTGCAATAAAAGCTGCTAAATTATTTAGTCAATTGAATGAAAAAGCACACGCAGCTACAAAATTAAAAGTAAGAAAACCGCATTTAGAAGCAATTGAAAAAGCAATTGAGCTAGATTTACAAGAAGAAATAGCTATCAATCCTTAATGCTTTTTATACGCTTTAACTCCAGCTTGTATCGCAACAGAAAGCGTGTTTTCTTTAGGTGTTAACGGACAAGAATATCTATTGCTATATGCACAATATGGGTTGTAAGCTTTGTTGAAATCTAAGACAATCGTTCCGTCTTGTTTTTCATCAGTTGTAAGCACATCTAAATAACGACCCCCACCATAAGAACCTTCTCCGCTTGTTTTATCAGTAAAAGGCATAAACAAATAATCAATGTATTGTGGATCTCTATCTAGATCTTTATTTTGATAGATAGGAATTTGTTGCTCAACCCCATCAATAGTAAAAGTTACCATTCCATATTTAATGTATAAGGGTTTTCTTTCTGTGGTAGTTGTCATTTCAAAAATTGGAGCATCAACTGTTTTTTCTAATTTAGCAAGTACTTTATATTTTTTATCAATAGGATAAAACTCTAACTTTTTAAATGTTTTCAAATCTTCTTTGGTTAAAGGCGATTTACTTTCGTCATGAAACTTTAAATTTTCTTCATACTGATAGTCTTCAATTTTTTTAAGATAATCATCCTTTGATTCGTTGTTGCAAGAAATAAAAAGAAATAAAAAGAAAAAGGCGAAAAGGTTTTTCATCAAGTAAGAAGTTTTAAAAAATAAAAATACTGATTTTACAATTATTTATGTAGTTTTGAGTCATTAAAAAATTAAAAATGAGAATTGTCAATACGTATACCTGTCAGAAGTCGATTAACAATCGAAAAAGTCGAGCATCATTTGTATTGTAATTATAGCAACATAAAATAATACGATTAAATTGAGTCCGACTTCACAGTCGGACTTTTTATTTTTATACAACAACCAAAAAATGAAAAAATTATACGTTGATTATCTCAACACTTTCAGAGGGCTTTCTAGAGAAGTATGGTGGTTAGCATTGATCACTCTAATCAATAGAGCTGGAACTATGGTAATTCCGTTCTTATCATTATACTTAACAAAAAGCTTAGACTTTACCTTATCTGATGTGGGTTGGATTATGTCTTGCTTTGGGGTAGGCTCAGTTTTGGGTTCATGGATTGGAGGAAAATTGACCGATGTATTAGGATACTATAAAGTAATGCTTTTTAGTTTGATTGGTACCGGATTTGCATTTGTGGCGATGCAATTTGTAACCTCTTTTACCGGTTTTTGTTTAGGAATTTTCGGATTAATGCTAATAGCAGATGCATTTAGACCTGCCATGTTTGTGGCATTAAGCTCGTATAGTAAACCTGAAAACAAAACACGTTCGGTAACACTAATTCGTTTAGCAATCAATCTTGGTTTTTCTGCGGGTCCTGCCGTTGGTGGTTTGATTATTGCTTCTTTAGGATATGCGAGTTTGTTTTGGGTAGATGGAATTACTTGTTTTTTAGCAGGGGTTTTATTATTACAAGTTTTACATCCTAAGAAATCAAAAGTATTGGATGAAGTTAAAGTGGCAAATCCCATTTCTGCATATTCTGATAAAGCATTTTGGATTTTTCTAATAGCCATGATGTTGTTTGGAGCCGTGTTTTTACAATACTTCTCTACCATGCCGTTGTATTATAAAGATGTTCATTCTTTATCAGAACAAAATATTGGTTTGTTGTTAGGAATGAATGGTTTTGTAATTTTCTTATTTGAAATGCCTCTTATAAAATGGTTAGAACATTCAAAATTCACAAAAGTTGGACTCATGTTTTTTGGAGGTGTTTTAACAGCATTAAGTTTTGTTGTGCTTTTGGTTACCAGTTGGACAGGTATTTTAATTGTCGGTATATTTTTAATGACTATAGGAGAGATGATCGCATTTCCGTTTTCAAATGCTTTTGCAATGGAAAGAGCTAAAAAAGGAAATCAGGGAGAGTACATGGCTTTGTACACCATTGCATTTTCTTTTGCTCATATTTTTAGTCATAATTCTGGTATGCAATTAGTAAGTGCCATTGGTTTTGATTCTACTTGGATGATCGTCACAGGAGTTGCAGCTCTTTCTGCATTTTTTATGTTTGTATTGGTTAGAATGCTAAAAAAAGAGTTGGTATAAAAAAATCCTAAAAGGGAACTTTGATTTTATTATAAAATTATTAATATTTAATTTTTTTAAATTCTTGCCGCGAAATTACGTTTGATCTAATAAAACCAGTGACCTCACTATTGTCATTATACAATAGTTTACCAAAACTATTACCGATTGTGAAATATGTTTTTGAATCAGGATAAAAATTAATTTCACCAAAAGGATTATCACTAGCCCCATTCTTCCAAGTCCAAATCAATTGATTATTTCTCTTAATTATTTGATATATAATCTCACTTTGGTTAGATTTGTAGGTGCCAATATAGTGTTCAAAATTTTTCACATTCTTTGTAATAGAACTGTCTATAGGAATATTTAAATAATCACTAAGTTCACTATATCTCTCTATGGCTTTATTTCGGAACTCTATATTATCCTTAGAATGTTCACCAAGCCAAGCCGTTTTATAATAAGTAACCTCATTTATATAAGTTGGGTCTAATAAAAAATAGTCAAGCATTTCGTTAGTTACTGTTCTAAAATTATAGTATTGGTAATACCAATCTTGCTCATTTTTCTGTTTTTCAATAACCCAAAATATGTACTCACCAATTTTGGCGTCCATCATATCAATTTCATGCTTATTAACACCATAAAGAGACTTTAATTTTAAAATGAGTGAATCTTGAGTCTGAGATGTGTTTCCTTTCTCGTTGATTAAGTTTTGAAATGCTTCATCAGAAATATTTGTGGCTCTTCCAGTTATTAATAGATTAAGATATTTTTGTGGATTTAATCTGAATTCTTCCTTGCTTACTTTTTTGTTAATTATTTTATATGCTATAGAATCTTTATTTCTGTAAATATTTATAATATTATTCGTTGTTTTTATATTTAATTCTAATTCTTTATGTAGCTTCTTAAATAATAACATTGTGTTTTCAGCAGCTTTCCGTTCTTCATTTTTATTATTAATATTAAGAGCAATTAATATTCCTACCACAACAAGTATTGTTTCACCAATTGCATAAAGTAAATATTTGCCTACTTTATTTTTGTTAAGTAAGTTTTGACGGATTTTACGAAAAAATTTGATCATAAGTAGTTGATTGACATCTTTAAAGATAAATAAAATTATAACAGGATTATTAAACTGAAATGTTACTAACAAAAAAGCATCCTAAAAGGATGCTTTTTTTATTTTAATAAAAAAACTATTGCTTTACTTTAATCAAATCTTTATAAGCAAACACCTTTTTCCAATATCTCACCATTGTCTGTCTAAGATGAAAAGAAGTATTTCCGCCTCTAATTCCATGATCTCGCATCGGATACGACATCATGTCGAACATTTTATTATGTTTGATTAGCTCGTTTGTAAGTCTTTCAAAACTTTGATAATGCACATTATCATCGCCAGTTCCATGCATAATCATCAAGTCACCTTTTAAGTTTTTAGCATGTGTTATTGGAGAGCCAGCAATATAGTTTGCTTCATTTTCTTCTAACAATCCCATGTATCGTTCTTGATAAATATTATCATACAAGCGCTGGTCAGCTACAAAAGCAACTGCTAATCCAGAAGTATACACATCAGGGTATCTAAACAAGCAATTCATAGTCATTTGACCACCGCCACTCCAGCCCCACATTCCAACTTTATTGGTGTCAATAAAAGGGTAGGTTGCAAACATTTTCTTTGCAGCTGCAGCTTGATCATGTGCTGCTAAAATTCCGATTTGTCCATAAATCGATTTTCTCCAATCTCTTCCTCGTGGCGTTCTTGTTCCTCGGTTATCAATACTAGCTACAACATATCCTTGTTGTGCTAAATATTGATGCCATAAATCTCCACCGCCCCAATTATCTTGTACCGTAGAACCGGCAGGCTCTCCATACACATAAAATATAATTGGATATTTTTTAGTTGTGTCAAAGTTTTTTGGTTTAATCATCCAAGCATCAAAAACCACCTCTCCAATATCAACTTTTATAAACTCCTTTGGAGATAAATTTAAGGCCGCAACTTTGGTTTTTAATTCGTTATTATCTTCTAAAACACGAATGGTTTTATGCTTCTGAAGATTGATTAATGAAATTTTATTTGGTGTGCTTGCATTTTGAAAACCATGGATGGCAAATTTTGCATCAGCAGAAATTTGATACGAATGTTGTCCAGCTTGATTCGCAGGAGTTACTCTTTCTGGTTTTGATTTTCCGTTAATTTTACTTCTGTATAAATAACGTTGTGTGTAATTTTCTGGAGAGGCAGTGTAATATACATATCCACTTTTTGGATCGATACAATTGATACGAACTACATCTATGTTTCCTGTAGTTATTGTTGTCGACGTTTTACCATCTCTAGATACTTTATACAAGTGTAAGTATCCATCTTTTTCACTAGTCCAAGTAAAATATTTTTCATTTTCTAACCACATAATATTATCATGAATATCTAACCAAGCATCATCTTTATCTGTTAAAATTGTTTTTAAAGACATGGTTTTGGTGTTTCCAACTCTAACAGTATTGGTGTTTTGTTTTCTGTTTAATTGTTGAATCATTACTTCGTTAGAATTTGGAATAAAATCCATTCTAGCTAAATAGTTATTTCTTGAATCTCCAGGAACATCAAACCATTTTGTTTTTCCGCCAGCAGCATTAACAACACCAACCTTTACAGCAGAATTTGTTGTTCCAACTTTCGGATATGGTAACGGAATTAATTTTGGATAAATAGAATCTACATTGTTAATCATGTAAAATGTTCCAATCCCTTTGGTATCCGATTGCCAATAAGCTATTTGTGTTCCGTCTGGACTCCATCTAAAACCATCTCTACATCCCAATTCTTCTTCGTATACCCAGTCAAATGTGCCGTTAACGATAGAAGTACTACCGTCAAAAGTAAGTTGTGTAATTTTATTTGTTGCAATGTTTTCTACATAAATATTATTTTTACTCACAAACCCAACGCGAGTTGCATCTGGAGAAAATTTAGCAAACATCATTGTGGTTCTCTCAACAGATTTTCCTAATTGAGTTAATTTACCACTTTTCATGTCTAGAACCCAATAATCACCTCTTGTATTATAACGCCAAACTTTACGAGTGTTTGTGAAAATCAACAATTTTGAATTGTCTATTGACCATTCATAATTAGAAATTGATAGTGGTTTTGTTTCTCCTTTTTGGATTAATTGTTTTGCAGAAACAAGAACAGAGCGTTTTCCAGATGTTGCTTCATACCTAATAATATCCCTTCCGCCAACATCATTATTTCTTTGTAATGTAGAGTATCCTTTGTTGTCTTTCATCCATCTAACAGGACCATAACCTTTAGCATTATAAGTTCCGTTTTTAAAAGCATCTTCTAAAGTAAGTTTTTCTTGAGAAGAAGAAATAAATGAAATTAAACAAGCAAAAGTGAATAAAATTATTTTTTTCATAAGTAGGTTGATTTGTTAAGTATGCAATTTAACAATTTTTACTGATACTAATTGTTCAATGTTTGATGGTATTTAATCCTCTTAAAAATCCCTATATTTGTTAAATACGTATTTTAAAATCTTTTAGGTATGGCAAATTATCCAAGTGTTTTTAATGATGTTATTGGCCCTGTTATGCGAGGTCCATCAAGTTCTCATTGTGCTGCTTCATTGCGAATTGGTAGAATTTGTAGAGATTTAATGGATGCTGAATTGACAGCTGTTTTAATAGAGTTTGATCCAAATGGTTCGTTAGCAACAACACATGAAAGTCAAGGCTCAGACATGGGTCTTTTTGGTGGTTTTTTAGGTTGGGAAGCCTATGATGAAAGATTAGTGAATTCTGCAAATGAGATAAAAGCAGCAAGAATAAACGTAAATATTGAAATACTTGATATCAATGCTACACATCCAAACACCTATAAGTTAACCTTACACAATACAAAAGAAACACATAAAGTCATTGCAATTTCCATTGGAGGCGGAATGATTGATGTCATTGAAATTGATGGTAATGCAGTTACTATGGAAGGTGATTATTTTGAAACCTTAATTTATTGTTCTGACAAAGGAACTATTTCTGAGTTTATAGAAAAATTTATTCCGAATGAATCGCTACAGTTTTTAGATGGAAAAACAAAGTTTTATCAAGTAAAAACAAACACTCCAATAAATGAAGATGTGTTGCAAATGCTTTCTGAATTGAAAGAAGTAATTACTATAAAGTCTATTTCACCTGTATTACCTGTGTTATCAAGAAAAGGAATTCAAGTCCCATTTAACACTTGTGATGAAATGTTAGCTTATAATGCTGATAAAAATCTAGAACTATGGGAATTGGCAGTACATTATGAAAGTGCCAGAGGAAACATTTCTCATAAAGAAGTTTTTGAGAAAATGGGAGAGATTATAGATATTATGGATGCTTCTATCAAAAGTGGACTAAAAGGAACCGAATTTAAAGACCGAATTTTGGGTGCACAATCTTTAGTGTTTAAAGAAAAATTAGAATCAAAAAGTTTGTTAGAAGGAGATATGATGAACACCATTATCATGTTTGTTTCTTCAATGATGGAAGTAAAAAGCTCAATGGGTGTTATTGTTGCAGCACCAACAGCAGGTTCATGTGGCGCATTACCTGGAGCAATTATTGGAGCCGCTTCGAGTTTAAATTTATCAAGAGAAGAAACAATAAAAGCCATGCTTGCCGCTTCAATTATAGGTGTGTTTATCGCTGCACATGCAACTTTTGCCGCAGAAGTTGGAGGATGCCAAGCCGAATGTGGCTCTGGCGCAGGAATGGCAGCTGCTGCGTTGGTATTTATGGCAAATGGTAGTTTACAACAATCATTGTCTGCCGCATCTTTGGCATTGCAAAACTCTTTAGGAATGATTTGTGATCCCATTGCAAATAGGGTAGAAGCTCCTTGTTTAGGAAAGAATGTATTGGCTGCAACCAATGCGCTTTCTTGTGCAAATATGGCGTTGGCAAATTATGATCATTTGATTCCATTAGATGAAGTTATAGATACTATGGATAAAGTAGGAAAAGCTATTGATTCAGATTTACGCTGTACTGCGTTAGGCGGATTATCAATTACTAAAACAGCTAAAGAAATTGAAGCAAAACTAGGAGAAGTTCATTCTGGTTTTGCCTTTAAAAGTTGTTAAGTTGTACTATTATAAAATAGTTATTTTATTGCTTTATCGAACATCGCTTTTCCTCCAACTACTGGAAGCGTAATAGAAGTTCCGTTTAAATCAACCGTTAACTCAGTTCCAGGTTTTGGTAATAATGTGAAGTTATTATCACTAGAAAAAATCATCAAACCAATTTGTTGTCCTTTTTTAATGATTTGATCATCTGGTTGTAAATCAAATGTCATTTCATAAAACTTCCCAGGCTTTAAAGGACTACTTTTTCTTAACGATTTGTAGTTCTGTAAATCTGCCCAACCACGAGTTATGATGTTGTCAGTAATAACAGTTCTTCTATCTGTACTCCAAGGCAAAGAAACTAACCAAATCGATAAATTTGCAGCAGGCTTGCTACTTGCAATTTTTACTGTGATAGAAGCTAGTCCAGAAATATGTATGTCTTCTTTTAAGGTTGGACTCACATATAACAATCTATGATTTGTGTAATCTGCTTGTGCCAATGCTTCTCCTGAGAAAGAGTAATTATCAACTAAGGTTTCAGTAATTTTTTTAGAAGATTTTAATGTAGATAAACTTCCAGCTTCTGGTGCTCCAGGATGTAAATAAAGTGTAACAGGATTCGCATCCGGATTTGGATAATCTTTATAGGAAGTAGGTTGGTCTCTTTTGTCATTTTCTCTAACAATCCAAGCTTTTGCATCGTTTTCAACACCATTTTGTATTCCGTGTAAATAACGCGTAAACCAACGATTCATCATCGTCATCGGTGGTGGGCCACCATGTCCGTTTTGATGATAATATATTTGTGTTGGCAAGCCCATTTCTGAAGCTCTTTTATAGATACGATAACTATGCTCTGGCATCACATTCCAATCATTAAATCCATGCGACATTAATAATGCAGCTTTCATAGGTTTCATGTCATTTAAATAATCACGTCCAGCCCAAAAATCATTATAATCTCCTGTAATTCGATCTAAATTATTTGCCATTTCTGTATCACGAACTACTTTATTGTTATGAGCTCTATTTGCCTCCTTTCCACTGTGAATATAATCGTACAAAACATCAATATCTTCTCCTAAATATCCACCTGGAGAACGAACCAATCCATTTGAACGATAATAATGATAATACGAAGTATTTGGTGCAATAGGAATGATTGCTTCTAGCCCTTTTACACCAGTTGTTGCTGCTGCTAAAGGAATGGTTCCATTGTAAGAAGTTCCTGTCATTCCGACTTTGCTAGTAGACCAAAAGGCGGTTACTGTTTCATTTCCTTCTCTAGAAGTAAATCCCTTAGCTCTGCCACTCAACCAATCGATGACCGCTTTCGGAGCCAATGACTCGTTGTCGCCTCCAACAGTTGGAGAACCATCTGATAAACCTGTTCCTGGTGATGAAGAATGTACTACAATGTATCCTCTTGGAACCCAAGTATTAATTTGTGAATTTGAAATAATAGGGCGTTTTCCTCTTCGAACTACTTCTGTGTGATTTCTTGGTTTTGGGGCTGTTCCAAGCTCGTGTTTTACATCCCAAAAGATTGGTGCATTTCCTGCAGTTCCTGAATAATATGGACTAGACTCATAGACAACAGGTAATTTCAAACCTTCTGTGTCCGTTTGTTTTGGTCTGGTAACGGATACATGCATTCTATCCAGTTTTCCGTCTCCATCTGTATCAAAAGTGGTTTCTACCCATAAATCATGTCGAATCCAATCTTTCGGGTTTTTAAATGCTTCTACGATTTGTGCTTCTCCATCTTTAAAAACAGGAACGGCTTTTTCTTGCGCTTGTATTTTAAATCCTACAAATAAGAATGTAAAAATTAGAATTTTTATTTTCATAAGTAACGTTTATTTAAATTGTAATTGTTTGTCTGCTATTTTATTTATTCGCAGTGTTTTATAATCTCTAAAATAATTTTGGTATAATTTCCATGGCGTTTTTGAACCTTGTCTTGGAAATTCTTTTTCTGACCGATGAATGTAGCCAGAGTTAAGATTTAATAAAGGTTGAGTTTCCATATTACTGTCTATGACCTGTGGAACAACATAGGTGTGGTTTTTTTTCTCCATGAACTTTAAAAGACGACTACTATACTCGCTAGTTAAATCACTTTTCAATGTCCAAGATGCATTTGTATAGCCTGCAAAAAACACACAATTTGGTAGTCCACTTAACATCAATCCTCGGTAGGTTAATGATTTAGAAATATGAAAATCTTTATTGTCTATTGTAATTTTAGCACCACCAAAAGCAAGTAGTTTTAACCCAGTTGCACTAATGATGATATCAGCTTCAATCTCTTTTCCTGACTTTATTTTTATGCCGTTTTCTGTAAAAGTATCAATGTGATCTGTAACTATAGAAGCTTTCCCACTTTTTATAGCAGCAAATAAATCGCCATCAGGAGCAATACAAAAACGCTGATCCCATGGTTTATAATTTGGAGCAAAATGTGGGTCAGCAGCAATACTACCCAATTCTTTTTGAGCACCTTTAATAATCATTTTTTTCATGGTGTTTGGCCACCACCTGCAGACATTAAAGAAAATAATTTGAGTTACAATGTTTTTAAATCGGATGCATTTATGAGCTACTTTTTTTGGAAATATTTTTTTAAAAAAAGCCGCAATTTTGTCTTTGTTAGGAAATGCACCAACATAGGTTGGAGATCTTTGTAACATGGTAATATGAGCAGTCTCATTCGCCATTTTTGGTACAATAGTAACAGCAGTAGCACCACTACCAATGACCACAACTTTTTTTCCTTTGTAGTTGAGGTCCTCTGGCCAAAGTTGCGGATGAATTAGTTGACCTTTAAAATTTTCAACACCAGGATAATCGGGTGTATACCCATTTTTGTAGTTGTAATATCCCGTACAAATAAATAGAAAATTACAGGTGTACGTGTTTACTGTATTTGTTTTAGAGTTTGTTGTGTTTACCGTCCAACTATTTTTTGTTGAATCAAAATTTACAGAGGTAACTTTTGTTTGATATTGAATTTTATCTCTTATTTGATATTCATCAACAGCCTCATTTAAATACTTTAAAATGTTAGGAGCATCTGCAAAAGATTTAGGATTGTCCCAAGTTTTAAAAGAATAACCAAAAGTATACATGTCAGAATCTGATCGGATTCCTGGGTATTTAAACAAACTCCAGGTTCCACCAATTTCTTCTCGAGCTTCTAATATTCTATAGCTTTTGTTTTTATTCTTTTGTTCTAAATGACAAGCTGCACCTATTCCAGATAATCCGCCACCAACAATTATAATATCTGTATGCAACATTTTTATTTTTTATCTCCAGGGTGATAAGTTGATTTAGCTCTTTTTAAAACATCTTCTCTATAATAGGCAACATCTTTAAACTCTTTATCTGCATAACGTTGTGCTTGATCAGAAAAATGAGGAGATTTTGGATCTCCACTTTGACCACCTGCTAACATTGTTTTTGCAGTAACTTTATCTCCAAATTCAACTACAGCTACAAAGCTGTTTCCTGATGTTCCGTATTGACGTTTTGTGTCTTTTCCAAAACGCGTTCCGAATGAAGCCAACGCGCCCCAAGAGCTAGAAGCCATACCTACTGGTAAACTAGGTTTTGCATCATTGAAATCTTGTTGAATTTTCCCATCATTTCGTTGGTAACGATTAAATTCTCCCCAAGGAGTTTTCCAAGAGCCAAAATCTGCTTTTAACTTCTCTAAACTTTGTTGAAAAATGGCTAATCGTTCTTTATAACTTGCCGTTTTACTCATGTAATTGAATCGACCTAATCTAGTTATTCTTTTGTTTCCTTCCATTCTTGGTATTTTTCCAGAACTGAAATAGGCATTCAAGTAAAATTGCGTTAAGGTCATTTCAATAGAATTTACCGAAACTTTGAAATCCCAATTTTTTAATAGTGCAATTGCTTCTCGAGCTTCTCTGCTTTGAACTCTAGATTTTTTTGCTGCTTCCAATAGTCCTGTAATTAATAGGTCTGCGCCTGGTAAATATGGGTCATACGCCAAATCAATTAAAGAATCTAAGGTTAAATCTTCCGCTTTTGTAAGTAAAGGAATGGCATGAATTCCTCTAAAGTTTTCTGGAAACGAATACATATAAGCTGGATAATCTTCTTTTTTCGGACTGTATTCTAAAGCGCTTGTAAACGGAGTAGAATTACAGTTCTGAATCCAACCATTTGGTGGATTCAACACTAAAATATTATCTTCTAAAGGATGTAATCCTTGCCAGTCTGTTTTAGGATTGCTCCCGTCTACAGGTTTGGTGTAATCAAAACTTACATCTCTTTTTGGGATGAAGTTTCCGTGATAATACGCAATGGTTCCATCAGCATCAGCATAAACCGTATTGTTTGAAGAGTTTGTTCTGATGTCCATCATTTCATAAAACTCTTTATGATTTGATTTTTTTGTTCTTGTAAACGACTGTTCTAGTGCTTTTACTGGACTCCACATCATTGCAGTTGAAACCCATTTATCGCCATCTGCATGTGTAATTGGTCCGTGATGTGTTCTGTAGGTCATAAAAGATTTCTCTTTAAATCCATCTGAAGATTTGTATTTTAAATTGACTTTGATAGAATCCATTGGTTTGATTTCATCTCCGTATTGATACGAAGTTTTAGCACCATTTTTTACAACAGTTTCTTTAAATTCATCCATAATATCTGTTCCTGTTGAGGTATGCATCCAACCTGTTTTGCTATTGAATCCTTGATATACAAAAAATTGCCCCCAAGTTACAGCTCCGTAGGCATTCAATCCTTCTTCACTAACCACATGAACTTCTCCTCTAAAAAAGAAAGACGTATGTGGATTGATTAGTAACATTGCTTTTCCAGATTTTGTTTTAGAACCTGCAATTGCAAATCCGTTTGAACCTCTAGGTTCATCATCTTTTAAACGAATCAAACCATTATTTACAATAGCCATTTTGTTGTCTCGATCATAAAAATCTTTAATTTTTCTAGTAGAAACTCTTTCAATGTCTCCGCCAATTGAGCCTTCACTGAAATACATGGGCATCCAAGGTTCAAAATGCGTAATTAATTTTGGCTTTACATCTGGGTTTTTAGCTAAATAATAATTCAATCCATCAGCAAAAGCAACACATAGTTTTTGTAACCACGCCGGACTATTTTCAAAATTTTCTTTGGCTTCTTTTTCGGTCATATACAAACGAGCACGTAAATCGCTATACAACGATTCTTCTCCTTCTACTTCTGCCAATCTTCCAATTGCCCAAATATAATTTCGTTCTACACGATTAAAATCATCCTCTGCTTGTGCATATAATAATCCAAATACAGCATCTGCGTCTGTTTTACCATACACATGGGGTACTCCAAAATCATCTCTAATAATTTCTGTGTTTTTGGCATGTTGTTCCCAACGTTCTTGTTCAGTTAATTCGGTTTTGTTGTTGCAACTAGCAAGGACAAGTAAAAATAGTACCAATAGTTTTTTCATTTCTTAGTTTTTAAGTACTGTAAATTCGATTGCAGAATCTGTAAATACGGTATGAGTTTGGGTTTTAAAATCTTTTGCATCTGCTTTATAAATATTGTCGACGTAGGTTTGTGGATTTAAATCGATCAAAGGAAACCAAGTGCTTTGCACTTGAATTTGCAATTTGTGTCCTTTTTTAAACGTATGAAAAACATCTTGTAATGTTAAATTTACATCAGTTTTTCTTTTAGCGACAAATGGTTCTGGTGTAGAAAAACTATTTCTAAAACGACCACGCATTACTTCACTACGAACCATTAAATGGTAGTTGCTCATTTTTAAATGCGATTGCATATTTTTATTGTTGTTTTTTGTGTCTTTTGGATGTACATCAATTACTTTAACAATCCAATCTGCTGCAGTACCTGTAGTAGCTACTTTTAATTTTGCTAAAATATCTCCAGCCAAGGTAAAATCTTCTGTCAATACATCAGTCTCATAAACCAAAACATCTGGTCTTCTTGCTGCAAAACGTTGATCATCGGTCATGTATTTTCTTGGTGTGAAAACGGTTTTGATATCTTCTGAATAAGGAACAGGACGTTTGATGTCGCTAATAAATTGAATTCCTTTGTTTCCTTTTTTTGATGCGGTTAATTTTTGATTCTCAGATAAATACCAATTTTCTTTAACGGCTTGTTTTGGAGGCCAAACATCAAAAGAATTCCATTCTTTTTTTCCAGAATCATATACATAAGCTTCAGGTAAGCCAGAATTTTTATCACCACTTCCTTTTAAGAAATGATTGAAGAATTTAGATTCTATTTCTTTTTGAAATTTCAACGAAATTGAATCTCCAAAATAATAGTTTCCAACAATATTTTTTACAGAACTTCTAGACCACCCTCCGTGATCCCAAGGTCCAAAAACCAACGTATTGTAATTGTTTGGTTGGTGTTTTTCAATTGCTTTATAGGTTGCTAATGGTCCGTATAAATCTTCAGCATCAAATTCTCCGCCAACAACCATGGTGGCAACTGTAGAAGGCACCTTGTCTAAATGCTGAACAATTCCTTTACTTTTCCAAACTTCATCATAATTTGGATGTTCTACAATTTCTTTCCAAAAGAAATCATCTATTCTGTTATTGTTTTGCGGACTTAAATTGTCTACCGTTTCTTTTCTAAAATATTTGTTTAAGTTTTTTAGCGGGCCAGCATCTAAGAAGAATTGATATTGATCTTGAGAATCCATCGTTGGCAAAGCGTACCAAGCTGTATCTGTTGGAGAATCTTTATAAGTTCCGAAAAGAGAAACTGCTCTAAAATAACTCAATAAAAAGGCTCCGTTATGATGAAAATCATCGAAGAAGAAATCTGCTATCGAAGCTTGTGGTGAAGCGGCTTTTAATGCTGGATGCGCATTAACGGTAGAAACAGTTGCATAATGCCCTGGATATGAAATACCCCAAGTACCAACTCTACCATTGTTGTTTTCTATATTTTTAACCAACCAATCAATGGTATCATAAGTGTCAGATGTTTCATCTGTTTGCGTTCCTGTTTTATTTGGAATGTATGCACGCATATTATCATAAACTCCTTCACTCATCCAACGTCCACGTACATCTTGATATACTACAATATTTCCTTCTTTCATCAATTGTGTATTCGGAGCAATCTTCGTTTTAAACTTTCCTTCACCATAAGGAGCACAACTATACGGAGTACGTTGTAATAAAATAGGATAGGTTTTGCTTTGGTCTTTTGGAGCATAAATTACAGTATGTAATTTTGTTCCATCACGCATTTCAATCGTGACTTCTTTTTTAGTGTAGTTGTCTTGAACATAGGTGTTTGCTGCTTTTGTGTCATCTTTTGAGGTAGTTTCACAACTACTGACAAAGGTGATTAAAAATAGCGATAAAAGGGTGTAGAAAACTTGTTTTTTCATGATATAAGTTTGGTTATTAATGAAGTAAATCTACAAAAGAAAAAACATTTTATAAAGATTTGAGATGTTAAATTCAGTTTTAATACTTTTATGATTCTTAAAAACACAACATCAAATGAAATTCACCTTTATTTTATTCTTATCATTGACAACAATTGGTTGTAAAAACAACTCAGCAACTAAGATGAATCATGACGAAATTGAAGCCTCTCAGAAAATATTTCCTGAACTAAAAAAAGGAAGATATAATGTGGCTTTTCTGATTATGGATGGAACCTTCAATACAGAATTAACAGCCCCATATGATATTTTTCAACACACTATTTTTAGAGAAGGAATTAAACCAATGAATGTGTTTACTGTGGCAAATACAGATGAAATAATTACCACTTTTGAGGGGATGCGAATTATGCCAGATTTTAACTACCTAAAAGATAGCTTGCCAAAAATTGACATCCTTGTTATACCAAGTGCAGAGCATCATTTAGATTCTGATTTGGATGATGTTGAAATGATTCAATTTGTGCAACGTGTAGATAAAGAAGCACAATTTATGACGTCACATTGCGATGGTGCTTTTGTATTGGCAAAAGCTGGATTGTTAAAAGATAAAACAGCAACCACTTTTCCGAGTGATATCGATCAAATGAGAGAAACTTTTCCAGAATTAGATATTAGAAAGAATGTGCTTTTTGTGCACGATGGTAAATATATTACCTCTGCAGGCGGAGCAAAATCGTTTGAAGCAGCATTGTATTTATGCGAATATTTATACGGAAAAGAAATCACTAAAACATTGGCTGATGGTTTGGTAATAGATTGGAATCTAGAAAAAATACCACACTTAATTGTAAAACAATAAGCAATAAAAAAGGCTGCAAATTTTGCAGCCTTTTTTGTCTTTTAAAATTCTATTGATTATCCTTTTAACCAAGCTTCTCTTAGTTTTACTTTAGGATTATCTGCAGGTAAATCTTCAATTACATAACCTTCTTGTTCAGCTTGAGGAACAATGGCAGTGCCTTCTAAAGTTATTGTTTTTCCGTCTCTAACAACTTCTAAGGTAATTGTATCTCCCGGTTTCCAAGCAAATGTTTTTACAATAATTGTGTTGGCAGATTGCAATGTAAACTCTTCTCCATTTACCTTTTTTAATACATCATTTTCTTGAACACATAATGCTGCTAATCCACTATTCGTTTTCTTTAAAAAGTATATTTCACGGTTTTTATTTACACCAACAAAAGGTTGATTGCTGTTGTCAATAAAATATCTTGTATCAACAGTTTGTTTTTTCTTTACAATTCCTGTTTTGTTAAATAAAGCATCATAATCTATAGGTGTTTTTCCTTCAACATGATTTTTAAAGAATTCTCCAACAGCAGGATAGGTCATACTTACAATCTCAGCAATAATTTCATCATCTTTAAATGGTTTGTGTGAACCATATTTTTTAGATAAATCCAACATTAAGTTTCTAATACCATAGGCTCCTTTGCTTTCTTCCCTTAAAATAATATCTAAAGACATTCCGATTAAAGCGCCTTTTTGATATACATTTCCGTAGTTTCTTGCATATTTTGGTTCTAAAATATTTTTACTCATTTCTGTAAAAGGCATGGTGTCATCAAAACGAGAAGCCGCAGATATTTTGCTTTGCATTTCATTAATAAACGCTTGCTCTGTAATCAACCCTTGATTTACTTGAAATAAGTTTGCAAAATACTCTGTTGTTCCTTCATACATCCATAAATGTTTTGACATTTTTGGAGTGTTGAAATCAAAGGAATGAATCTCTTCTGAATGTACAGAAAGCGGAGAAACAATATGGAAAAACTCATGAGAAACCGTTCCATTAATCATTCCGTCTGACAATTGTTTTTTAGTATAGGTTTCAGGATATACAACAGTTGTAGAAGACAAATGTTCTAAGGCTCCAAAACTACTCCACTTGTATACCTTAGGGTCAAACAAGTACAATAAAATATTGTATTCGTTTGTGGTTTTAAATCCTTTTAAGAAGTTAGATTGTGCCTGTACCATTTTCTTTAAATCAGCTTCCATGTCTTTTGCAGAATGCTTGCTGTTAGGAGAATATATGGCTAACGTTACTTCAATTCCGTCTACATTAAAACTCACATTATTTAATGGAGCATACATAATCGGGTTGTCAGAAATTTCATCGTATCGAGAAGCAACAAATACATCTTTAGAATTGTCTGTTTTTGTTGTGTTTTTGTTAATTAATGAAGTTGTTTCATATAAATGGATTGGATGAGAAACGGTAATGGTATATGGGGTTTCTTTCTTATTTTTAAAATACCCAACAAAACCAGGAAGGTTTAATAAGAAGTTTTTACCTTCTTCAATATTGGTTCCGGCCATTACATAGATGCCGTGTTTCAATTCAGAATCAAAAGTGTCATCAACCCAATAAGAAACTTTATCCATTTTTTTGGCATTGTTTACTTGCCAAGAATTGTCGTCTAATTTTTGAACTGGCATTTCTTTTCCGTCATAATCATAAGCTTTAAAATCTGAAACAAATCTTCCATAATTACTCATTGCATAGGTTCCAGGAACAATAGCCGGAATTTGATATACAACTACTTCTTCTTTGATTTTTTGTGGATTTACACCTACTTGAACTTTGTCATCTACAACATTGTTTAAGTTGATGCCTACTTCAATTACATTCTTTTTGCTTCTAGCAATGTTTGAGGTAGCACAACTACCTAAAAAAGCGATGGTTATTATCGCTAATACTAATTTTTTCATGTTTTTTAATTTTGATCAAATATACAAACAAGACTCTCATATATAAAAGTTGTTACCTTGGTTTAACAAAATTTTAGTTTTAAAATCGGAAACAAGTATAAAAATAGCAGAATCAGTTAAAAACTCGTATTTTTGCAGCGCATGAGTGAATTGAAATTAACAGATTGGTTACCAACTACAAACAAGGAGGTAAAATTAAAAGGATGGGATGAATTAGACGTCATTTTGTTTAGTGGTGATGCCTATGTAGATCATCCATCTTTTGGGCCAGCTGTGATTGGACGAATTTTAGAAAGTTACGGATTACGTGTTGCCATTGTACCACAACCAAATGTAAACGATAATTTACAAGATTTTGAAAAATTAGGAAAACCTCGTTTGTTTTTTGCAGCAACTGGCGGTTGTATGGATCCAATGGTTTCTAATTATACCGCAAGTAAAAGAAGACGAGATAAAGATGCATACACACCAAATGGAGATAAAGGTTTTAGACCCGATTATGCAACCTCTGTGTATTCTAAAATTTTAAAAGAAAAATTCCCTGAGGTTCCTGTTTTAATTGGCGGGATTGAAGCTTCATTAAGACGAGTAACACATTACGATTATTGGTCAGATAAACTATTGCCAACTATTTTAGAAACTTCTAAAGCTGATATGTTGGTGTATGGAATGGGAGAACAACCTTTACGAGAAATCGTTGAATTATTGCAAAAAGGCGTTCCGTTTTCTAGTTTAAAAAACATCAAACAAACCGCCGTTTTAATCAATCAAAAAGAAGAAAAAATTCCGGTTGTAAACGATTGGGAAGATGTCACCATCAATTCTCATGAAGCCTGTTTGGCAGATAAAAAAACATTTGCATCTAACTTTAAAGTCATAGAGCAAGAATCAAACAAATTAAAAGCAAGAAGAATTTTTCAAGAAGTTGGAAAAAATACGTTGGTAATTAATCCTCCTTTTCCAACAATGACAGAAGCAGAAATTGACAGCTCTTTTGACTTGCCTTATACGCGTTTACCCCATCCAAAATACAATAAGCGTGGGCCAATTCCGGCGTTTGAAATGATCAAATTTTCGATTAATATTCACCGTGGTTGTTTTGGTGGATGCAGTTTCTGTACCATTTCTGCCCATCAAGGAAAATTTATAGCAAGTAGAAGTCAAGAGTCTATTTTAAAAGAAGTAGACACGGTGGCAAACATGCCAGATTTTAAAGGGTATTTATCTGATATTGGCGGACCTTCGGCTAACATGTATCAGATGAAAGGAAAGATTCAATCTATCTGTGACAAATGTGTAGCTCCCTCTTGTATTTCGCCGGTGATTTGTAGTAATTTAGATACTTCACACAAGCCATTAACGGAATTGTATCAGGCTGTTGATAAACATCCAAAGGTGAAAAAATCATTTATTGGAAGTGGAATCAGACATGACATGTTGGTGCCTGAATTCAATAAAAATGCAGACCCTAAAGAATTGGATGCGTACACAGAAGAAGTAATGACCAATCATGTTTCTGGTCGATTAAAAGTGGCGCCAGAGCATACTTCTGATCCGGTGTTAAAATTGATGCGTAAACCATCATTTACCTATTTTCATAAGTTTAAAGAGCGTTTCGATAGAATTAATATCAAGAAGAAATTAAACCTACAATTGATTCCGTATTTCATTTCTAGTCACCCAGCAAGTGAAGTAGAAGACATGGCAAACTTGGCAGCAGAAACCAAAGACATGGGTTTTCAGTTAGAGCAAGTACAAGGTTTTACACCAACTCCAATGACGGTTGCTACGGTAATTTATTATTCAGGATATCATCCGTATACTTTAAAACCAACCAAAACTCCGAAAACAAAAAAAGAACGAGAAGACCAACATCGTTTTTTCTTTTGGTATAAAAAAGAAAACAAAGATTGGATTCGAAATACTTTAAACAAAGTTGGTAGACAAGATTTGTTAAAAGTGTTGTTACCTGACAACAACTCTTGGAAGAAAAACAAAAAAGCGCAAGAGGCCAAAAATACGTTTGATGATGCCATCCCTTTTAACAGACGTAAAAAGAAAGTTTCTAGAGCTCCCCAAAAGAAGAAAACGAGGAGGTAGTTTTTTAAGTTTCGCTAACGTGTTTGTATATGAAAAGTAGCGCCATTATACGGCACTATCTTTTCAGCTAGCGTAAACATATTAAAAAAGCGCAAGCTTTAATGACTTGCGCTTAACAAGCTATTTTTTATATACATTGTTAGCTACTGGCTATTATTATTATTATTATTATTTACGCTTTTGTTAATCACAACCAGAGCTTAATCGAACTAAACTATATCCTGGTGTTTCAAAATATGCTTCCCCACCATTACATTTGAATACAATTGGAGTAACTAATTCATGTCCAAAATTCAAATCAACAGTTAGCACATCGTTTTCAAATGTATATTCATTTGTTCCTGGGATGGCGTTAGAATCTCCTGCTGCAAATGATTCATATTGTGATGCGCAATCATCACCAATACAATAATAAGTATATCTAATTCCATTTTCAAAAATGTACATTGTATTTGAGATACCTTGATCACTTATTCCAGGTGTGTCGGACGGGAATAACCATTTACCTTCAATATCATATACTATAGGTGTTTCGGCCGAATCATCTTCTTCGCAGCTCACAAAACTTAATATGAGTGCACTGAGCAATAAAATTTTTTTCATAAGTAAAATATTAGATTATTTTTTATAAAACATTTAACAACATAAAATTCCTACCTGTTTGTTTAGTTATTTAGTAAAAAACCTCATTTGTTGCTTTTTTTTGCTTGTAGCTAACTGCATTTTGATATGAATCCGTTTTAATGATTTATATCAGCAGTTAGCGAAGTTATATTTTTTTGAGTTTAGAAACAAAATAAATATAGTTCTCAGAAATATTAAGAAGGTAAAAGATTCTTATTTGTGAATTATTCTTACTTTTAGGATTGATTATTTAAATAACCAATCTAATGAAACTTACCAAACCTATTTTTTTACTGTTTTTTACTTTATTAATTACTAGCGCAACACAAGCACAAGATTATTTTTTTAAAGACAAAGCGCCTTTTAATAAAACCATACCAACTCCAGAAGAATTTTTGGGGTATCCTATTGGAGAGCAACACACACGTCACGATCAAATAGTAGCCTATTTTTATAAACTTGCGGAGGTTTCTGATAGAGCTACGATAGAAGTATACGGAAAAACACATGAAAACAGAAAATTGGTGATGCTCACCATTTCTACCAAAGAAAATCTATCAAATTTAGCCTCTTTAAAAGAAAAACATTTACAATTTGTAAACCCGAGTTTGAGTCCAAAAAACTATGATGAAGTCCCAATTTTTATTCAATTAGGATACAATGTACACGGAAACGAACCATCAAGTTCAGAAGCAGCTTTATTAACTGCGTATACATTAGTGGCTTCAAACAATGCAGAGGTAACCAATTATTTGAATAAGTCGGTCATTTTTATCGACCCAACCATAAATCCAGACGGAAGAGATAGACACACACAATGGGCAAATCAATACAAAGCGAAAGCATTGGTTTCAGACAATACAGATGCAGAACACAACGAAGCTTGGCCAGGAGGTAGAACAAATCATTATTGGTTCGATTTAAATAGAGATTGGTTGTTGGGTGTGCATCCAGAGAGTCAAGGTAAATTAAAATGGATGCACAATTGGTATCCAAATGTGGTTACAGACTTCCATGAAATGGGCACCAATAGCAATCACTTTTTTGAGCCAATGAAACCTATTGGTTCTTTAGATCCAATCATGCCAAAAGAAAATTACGAGGATTTAAATAATTTATTTGCAAAGTATTTTTCAAGTGCTCTAGACAAAATAGGGTCTTTTTATTACACCAAAGAATCGTTTGACGGAACCTATCCTGGGTATGGTTCTTCGTATCCAGATTTACAAGGTGGTTTGGCATTGTTATTTGAGCAGGCAAGTTCTCGCGGACATGTACAAGATACAGATTTCGGGAAGATTACTTTTGCATTTACCATTAGAAACCAATTCACCTCTGGTTTTGCAACCCTAAAAGCAGCAGTAGAAAATAAAGCCTACTTAAGAAAATACCAGCAAACATTTTTCAAATCAGCCATGACTCAAAAAGCAGCAACAGGTTTTGCTGGATATGAATTTGGAGACGCGTATGATATGAATCGTAATAAAGCCTTTGTTGAGCAATTGTTATCACATAAAATTAAGGTATATAAAAACGGAGATAAGTTTGTGGTTCCTCTAAAACAGCCACAGCATAGAATGGTGCAAACCATGTTTGAAACCTATTCTAAATATAGAGACAGTGTGTATTACGATGCATCGGCTTGGAGTGTTGCTAATTTTTACAACATGAACTACAAAGGATTGAAATCTGTTAAATTAGGAACGGAAATTACATCCGCAGAAAACCTTGTAAACAACGCAAAAATTCAAAGAGCTAGTTACGCCTACATTATAGATTGGGATGATTACAATACGCCAGCAGCCTTATATTATATGCAAGCTAAAGGATTAACAGTGTCATCTGCATTCAAGCCTTTTACAATCAATACCTCAGGAGGAAAGAAAAGTTTCAACTACGGTAGTTTGTTAATTCCGATTAGCAAACAGAAAAAATCGAGTGCAGAAGTATATCAAATTGTTTCAGATGCACAGGCAAAATACAATGTGCCAATTTTCGGAACAAACAGTGGGTATAGCATCAAAGGAATCGATTTAGGATCTAATAATTTTAGAGCATTGAGCAAACCTAAAGTAGCCATGTTAATTGGCGAAGGTGTTAGTTCTTCAGAGGCAGGAGAAGTATGGCATTTGTTAGATACAAGAGTAGATATGCCAATTACTAAAATTAGAATGAATAGTTTTGGAAGAGCAAACCTTGATAAGTACAATACACTGGTTTTAGTTTCTGGGGGTTATGCCGATTTAGATTCTGTTAAAAGAGAAAAACTAAAAAACTGGATTTCTAAAGGAAACACGATTGTTACCATCGCTAGAGGTTCTAAATGGATGATTGATAAAAAAATGGTGAAAGAAAGCTTAACAAAAAAACCGAAGTCAAAAGAAAAAGAAGCAACCAAAAGATTGCCCTATGTAGATGCTGGTGAATATGCAGGAAGAGATCGAGTAGGAGGCATCATTTTAGAAGTAGATTTAGATGTAACACATCCTTTAGGGTTTGGATATCGTTCTGCTAAAATGCCTGTTTATAAAAATAATATGGTGTTTTTAGCACCGAGTAAAAACCCGTATGTAACTGTTGCAAAATATTCTGAAAGTCCACATATCGATGGATACATCACAAAAAAGAATTTAGACACCTATATAAAACCTTCTGCGTCGTTAATTGTGAGTACGATTGGTAGAGGGAGAGCAGTGCTATTTGCAGACAATCCAAATTTTAGAGGCGCTTGGTACGGAACCAATAAATTGTTTTTAAATGCACTCTTTTTCGGGAATAAATTTTAATATCAACCTTTTATGTATTTTTAAGCAAAAAAGTTTGAATAATGTCAGTTCGAGTGATTTTTTGAAAAAAAATTGTATCGAGAACTAATTAATAAAGTAAAATTCTTATTCTCGATACAAATTTCACCCATTTCAATTGTGAAATTCACTCGAATTGACAGAATTTAATCAAAATAAAGACTAAAATTTTTTAAAAAAAACTAACCAAAATATCATTAAAAAGATGAAAAAAATCGTTTTAATATTCGCGCTATTATTAAGTTTTCAAGGATTTTCACAAAAAGAATATTTGGGAGACGGACCCTATTCGCAATTAATTATCAGAGGAGTGATGTTGATTAACGGAGATGGTTCTCCACCTCGGGGTCCAATGGATATTGTTGTAGAAAACAACAAGATTGTCAACATGCAAATTGTGGGGTATCCTGGTGTAAAAATTAATGAAAAAGGCAGGCCCAAATTAAAAAGTGGAGGAAAAGAGTTAGATGCCAATGGTATGTATTTGTTGCCAGGTTTTATTGATATGCACGGACATATTGGAGGAGGCGCTCAAGGAGCAAATCCAGAATATGTTTTTAAATTATGGATGGCTCATGGTATTACTTCTGTTAGACAACCCAGTGGACGAAATGCCATTGAATTAAAAAAACAAAGTGCTGCCAATAAAATTGTAGCGCCAAGAATTTTTGAATATACAGGTTTTGGGTCTGGAAGTAAAAAACCGATTACAACTCCAGACGAAGCAAGAGCTTGGGTGCAAATGAACGCAAAGAATGGTGCAGACGGAATTAAATTTTTTGGTGCAGAACCAGAAATTATGGATGCTGCTATCAAAGAGAATAAAAAATTAGGTTTACGTTCTACAGCCCATCATGCACAACTAAGTGTTGCACGTTGGAATGTCTTGCATTCTGCAAGAGCAGGAATGACATCCATGGAACATTGGTACGGATTGCCTGAAGCATTATTTAATGACAAAACTGTTCAAAATTATCCAGCAGATTATAATTATCAAAATGAACAACATCGTTTTGAGCAAGCGGGTAAATTGTGGAAACAAGCTGCAAAACCTTATTCAGAACATTGGAATAAAGTGATGGATGAATTGTTAAGTCTAGATTTTACTCTAGATCCAACGTTTAATATTTACGAGGCGAGTAGAGATTTACAACGTGCTCGTAGAGCAGAATGGCATGAGGATTATACTTTGCCTTCTTTGTGGAAATTTTATGAGCCTAGCAAAATATCTCACGGGAGTTATTGGCATTATTGGGGAACTGAACAAGAGGTACAATGGAAAGAAAACTTTAAACTATGGATGACTTTTGTGAATGAATATAAAAATAGAGGCGGACGTGTAACCGTTGGTACAGACTCTGGATTTATTTATCAGTTGTATGGTTTTGCGTACGCTAGAGAACTCGAATTGTTGCGTGAAGCAGGGTTTCATCCTTTAGAAGTTATTAGAGCGGCTACCTTAAATGGAGCAGAAGCATTGGGCTGGGAAGATAAAATTGGCTCTGTGCAAATTGGGAAGTTAGCAGATTTTGTAATTGTTGAAGAAAATCCGTTGGTAAACTTAAAAGTATTGTACGGTACAGGAGCAATTAAATTGACCAAAGACAATAAAGTGGTTCGTGTAGGCGGCGTAAAATTCACGATTAAAGATGGAATTGTTTTCGACGCAAAACGTTTGTTAGCCGATGTAAAGAAAATGGTAGATAAAGAAAAAGCCAAAACCAACTGGAAATTAAAACAACCGGGAATTAAATAAGAAACACCTAAAACCAAACAAATGAAAATAATAGCAAAAAACAGTTTACTGTTATTGTGCATTGTATTTTTTACAAATACAATCCCGGTAAATGACGGATATCCAAAAAACCCAAATATTGATGTCATCAATTATATTTTTAACATCGAACTATCTGATACAACCGATGAGATTGTAGTTGACCTAACTGTAGATGTTCGTTTTTTGGCGAAAGGAGTAGAAAAAATGAGATTGGATTTAGTCAATGCTTCTAGTAAACTGCAAAATAAAGGAATGGTGGTAAGTGGTGTTTCGTCGAATGGAAACCCATTAAAATTTTCACATAAAAATGATGAATTATTTATTCATTTGCCAGAGCCTTCTCAGAAAAATCAACGCACAAAAATTCAAATTCAATACAAGGGAATTCCTGCAAATGGTTTAAAGATTGCTAATAATATGCATGGAGATCGAACCTTTTTTAGTGACAACTGGCCAAATAGAGGGCGTCATTGGTTGGCAACTGTAGATCATCCATCAGACAAAGCCATGTGTGAATTTATTGTGACGGCACCAGATCATTATCAAATCGTTTCAAATGGATTGAAAATTGAAGAAACCAATTTAGACAATCATAAACGGCTTACACATTGGAAACAATCTGTGCCAATCGCTTCTTGGTTGTACGTATTGGGAGCAGCAGATTTTGCGGTGCAATATGTTGATGAGTTTGATGGAAAATCAATTCAGACTTGGGTGTTTAAACAAGATAGAGATGCTGGCTTTTATGATTTCGCCATTCCAACTAAAAAAGCCTTAGAATTTTATAGCGAATATGTTGGGCCGTTTTCTTACGAGAAATTAGCAAACATCCAATCGAATAGTGTAAGTGGAGGTATGGAAGCTGCTTCGGCAATTTTGTACAGTGCAAGTTCTGTAAAAGGAGACCGAAATACGCGTTGGCGAAATGTGGTGATTCATGAAATTGCACATCAATGGTTTGGAAACGCAGTAACAGAATATGACTGGGATGATATTTGGTTGAGTGAAGGTTTTGCAACCTATTTTACATTGCTTTTTATTGAGCATGAATACGGACGTGATGCTTTTGTTGAAGGACTTCAATCGAGTCAGAAAAGAGTAGATGATTTTTACGAAAAAAACCCAAAATACACCATCATTCATGATAATTTAAAAGACATGAAAGATGTGACGAGTTCTCAAACCTATCAAAAAGGAAGTTGGATTTTAAACATGTTGCGTGGTATGATCGGAACAGATACGTTTTGGAAAGGGATAAAAACATATTATAAAGAATTCCAAGATTTAAATGCGACCACAGACGATTTTAAACGCGTGATGGAAGAGGTTTCAGGTAGAGACTTAACCACCTTTTTTGAACAATGGTTGTACAAACCTGGAACTTTAAGTTTAAAAGGAAACTGGAAGTATGATAAAAGAAAAGGAGAAGTTACAATTGATATGAATCAAGTTCAGACTGATGGAAGCGTATTTGAAATGCCACTAGAAATAGAAATCGATTTTGGAAACAATAAAAAACAAATAGCGGTAATTCAAATCAAAGGGAAATCAAATAGTTTTCAGCTAAAAGTAGCTGCTGAACCAAAAAATATTGTGGTAGATCCTAATTTGTGGGTGTTAAAAACGTTGGATTTTAAGAAGAGATAAAAAGCTAACTGAAGATTCAATTAGGTATTTTTTTTATTAGCAGCAACTTTTGTTCTCTTGTATTGGAGGGCAAGGAATAGTTCCGTAAGAGCAATAAACACAACAATCTCCTTCTTTTGGCTTTAGAACTGTTTTGCAATTTTCGCACTGGTAAAAAAATTGACAAGCATTTGTTGGCATTCCTTCTACTTTTTTATGTCCGCAGTTTGGGCAAGTAATCTCTGATTTTAATTGAATTTCCATTCCTTTTATTTTTTATTGATTACTTTATATCCTGTTAAGTTTATTGCTTTCTCTATTTCTACTTCATTGGTTTTTGTTTTGTCAAATGCAATGATAGCATTTCCATTTTCGTAGGATACTTTTGAGTTTACAACTCCGTTGAGTTTATTTACTTCGTGATTAACATGTACTTCACAACTCGCACAAGTCATTCCACTGATTTTAAATTCGGTTGTTTTAATGTCCGATTTATCAACTATAATTATTTGTTTTTCTATGTTTGAGTAAAAGATTCCTGAATAGTATGGGAAAGCCAACATTACTACAGAAAATACAGTTACAATTCCTAAGAATTTTTTTGACTGCATAAATTTTGGCTTTTCATCTTTTTCACATTCACAATCAATTTCTTTTAGTGGTTTTAATTTTTGACACCAAGCAAAAACAAGAACTAAAACTGTCAGACCGATTAGATAAGGTATAAATGGTTTTATCCAAGAAAATGTTGAAGCAATTCCACTTGTACCTGCGATTAGAGCTAGAACTGGTGTAATACAACATAATGAAGCTGTAATTGCTGTTAGTATTCCTGCACCAATTAATTTGTTTTCGCTTTTCATGTTTTATTGACTTTTAAATATCAAAATTATATTTAGTTAAGAATCATGTTGTTTTTCCACAAACCTTACAATCCTCTTTTTCTTGGAGTTCTCCAACGAGTTTTCCATCGTCATTTAGTACATAACCACAGCAATCCATAAAACCTTGCGCAATGAGTTTGCGGGCACGTTGAATTTGAGATTTTGTTGTTGGCAACTTCTTGTTGTTTCAATCCTTTGATGTCTGATAGAAAAATTGGGTCACGATATTTTTTGGGTAAACCTTGTAAGATTCCGCGTAAGCAATCTTTTTCTGTATGTACATCTTCTTCTAGCGTTGTTTCTGCTTCAAAGTTTGCTATTTCAAAAGTTTGATTGGTGGCTTTCCAATAATCCAATATAGAGTTCCTTGACACAGTAAAACACCAAGCTTTCAATTTTGTAATATCTTTAAGGGTATGTAGTTTGGTGTGTATTTTAATAAAAGTATTCTGCAAGATGTCATCCGTAATTACATCATCTTTAACTTTACTTAAGATAAACCTTTTGAGGTCATCAGAATAGCTTGTCCAAACTTGTTGTGTTGTCATTTTTATAATATTATGTCAGTTCGAGCGCAGTCGAGAACTATTAAAACCTTTCGACTGCGCTTAAGGTGACATTTTTTAGTTAACAATTACAATTGTTGCAAGAACAATTCTCGCAAGTACAATTAGAGCAATTTCCTGTTTTACAACCTTCACAATTACAAGTACATTCGTTTTTATTTTTCATGATCTTTGATTTTTATGTTCATCTAGTAGACAAAAAAGATACAAAAAAGATGCAATTATTTTGAAAAATAGTTATTTATTCTTTTCGAACCGGAATTGACTTGATTGGTGAGATATTTATTCCTCAAGTATTTCCTATTGGATACCTTTTGAAGAGAAATAGATGAAAATTTAATATCCAACCCGACATATTTATAATTTTAGTAAGAATTCAAAAGATAAGAAACGGCTAAGTGTCCAAAGAGTGAAACGGTCTGGACGCGATAGTGGAATACCTTTTAGAATTCAATAAAATTATAATAAGTCTAGATTTTTGTTTCTTTTCATCAATGGAAAAGAAAAGAACAAACAAAGGAATCTTAATTCATTATCATGATAGAAAACTAAATCCATCTCTTGAAAAACAAAAATCCGCACAATCTGCAAGGACTTTAGTTTTTAGTGAGATATTTTGACTACGCTCAGTATAAGCAATTCACAAAGTTTTTATTGAAAAACTTGTTTTCTACTTACATATTCCTTCTGTACTGACCACCAACTTTAAATAAGGCTTCTGTAATCTGACCTAAAGAACAATATTTGGTTGCCTCCATGAGTTTGTCAAATAAATTTTCATTCTGAATAGCAGCTTCTTGTAAAACAGCAATTTGTTCAATAACTTTATTCGGATTTGCTTTGTTTAACAATTCTTTGGTTTGAATTTGGAATTGTTTTTCTTCTTCTGTTGCTCTAATAACTTCTGCCGGTTGTACCGTTGGAGAACCTTTTGAACTTAAGAAGGTGTTTACGCCAATAATCGGGAATTTCCCGTTGTGTTTTAAGGTTTCGTAGTACAGGCTTTCTTCTTGTATTTTAGAACGTTGATACATGGTTTCCATAGCTCCTAAAACACCACCACGTTCTGTAATTCTATCAAATTCTGTTAAGACTGCTTCCTCTACTAAATCGGTCAATTCTTCGATGATAAATGCACCTTGAATCGGATTTTCATTTTTGGTCAATCCTAATTCCTTGTTGATGATTAACTGAATTGCCATTGCTCTTCGTACAGATTCTTCAGTCGGAGTTGTAATGGCTTCATCATATGCATTGGTATGTAAAGAATTACAGTTGTCATTAATTGCATATAACGCTTGTAAGGTTGTTCTGATATCATTAAAATCAATCTCTTGCGCATGTAAAGAACGTCCAGAAGTCTGAATGTGGTACTTTAACATCTGTGCTCTTGGATTGGCTCCGTATTTGTATTTCATCGCTTTTGCCCAAATCTTACGAGCAACTCTACCAATTACCGAATATTCTGGATCGATTCCGTTTGAGAAAAAGAACGATAAATTCGGTCCGAATTTATTAATGTCCATTCCTCTAGAAAGGTAATATTCTACATAGGTAAATCCGTTTGACAAAGTCAATGCCAATTGTGTAATTGGATTGGCTCCAGCTTCTGCAATATGATATCCAGAAATAGAAACAGAATAGAAATTACGCACTTGTTTTTCGATGAAATATTCTTGCACATCACCCATTAAACGTAGGGCGAACTCCGTAGAAAAAATACAGGTGTTTTGTGCCTGATCTTCTTTTAAAATATCAGCTTGAACTGTACCACGAACTTGACTTAACGTTTCTGTTTTAATTTGTTGATATACATCCGCAGGTAAAACTAAGTCTCCTGTTAAACCGAGCAATAGTAAACCTAGACCATTGTTTCCTTCAGGCAACTCACCTTGATACACAGGTCTGTCTAATCCTTTAGAATCGTAAATTTCTTTAAATTTCGCTTCAACCTGTTTTTCTAACTTGTTTGCTTTGATGTATTTTTCACAATTCTGATCAATGGCTGCATTCATAAAGAATCCTAATAGCATCGGCGCTGGTCCGTTGATAGTCATAGAAACGGAAGTCATATGATGACTTAAATCGAAACCAGAATATAATTTCTTAGCGTCATCTAAACAACAGATAGATACTCCTGCATTTCCAATTTTACCATAAATATCGGGTCTCACTCCAGGGTCATTTCCGTATAAAGTAACCGAATCAAAAGCGGTTGATAAACGTTTTGCATCCATTCCTAAACTCACATAGTGGAAACGCCTGTTGGTTCTTTCTGGTCCACCTTCACCAGCAAACATTCTTGTTGGGTCTTCTCCTGTTCTTTTAAAAGGATACAAACCTGATGCATAAGGAAATTCTCCTGGTACATTTTCTTGTAAATTCCAACGTAATAAATCTCCCCAAGCTTCGTATTTCGGTAAACTAACTTTAGGTATTTTTGAATGCGATAATGATTCGCTATGTGTTTCTATATTGATTTCTTTATCACGAACTTTAAAGGTGTAAACAGGATTTTTATATTTCTGAACTGTATCATTCCAGTTTAAAATGATTTCCCAATTTAAGGGATCAAATTTTAGTTTTACTTTTTCAAATTGTGCAAGTAATAATTTTGCAAAAGGAATATCTTCTTTGGTAACTTTATTAAGAATTTCATCTTCATTCAGTCCTGTTTTAATGATTTCAATAGGAGAATTTGTTAATGAATTAATAGTTTGAAAAATTCCATATAACTTTTGAGCAACTGCTACCTGTTCATCAACTTTCTTATCATAAGCTCTATTACTTTCAGAGATTTCTGATAAATAGCGAATTCTACTAGGCGGAATCACAAATATCTTTTCAGACATTTCTTTGGTGATTTCCATGTTCGATTTTAAATCTACACCCGTTTTTTCAACTAACATGTCCATAATCGCTTTGTAAAGCGAATTCATTCCCGGATCGTTAAATTGTGATGCGATAGTTCCAAAAACAGGCATGTCATCCATATGAACATCCCATAAATTGTTGTTACGCATGTATTGTTTTTTTACATCGCGAATAGCATCTAAAGCTCCTCTTTTGTCAAACTTATTGATGGCAACTAAATCAGCAAAATCCAACATGTCGATTTTTTCTAACTGAGTTGCTGCTCCAAATTCAGGAGTCATAACATACAACGAAGTGTCTGAGTGTTCTATAATTTCTGTGTCCGATTGACCAATTCCTGAAGTTTCTAAAATAATCAAATCAAATTCAGCAGCTTTTAATACTTGCACTGCTTCATTTACATATTTTGATAAGGCTAAATTAGATTGGCGTGTTGCTAGCGAACGCATATAGACTCTAGAATCATTAATGGCATTCATGCGAATACGATCACCCAATAATGCACCACCCGTTTTCCTTTTTGAAGGATCAACAGAAATTAATCCAACAGTTTTTTCTGGAAAATCGATTAAAAAACGACGCACTAATTCGTCTACTAAACTCGATTTTCCTGCACCACCAGTTCCGGTTATTCCTAGTACAGGTGTTTTAGAATTTTTGTTTTTTTCATGGATTTTATCCAAGGTTTCTTTGGCAACTTTCGGGAAGTTTTCTGCAGAAGAAATAACTCTTGCAATGCTTCCAACTTCTTTTTTAGATAGGTCTTCAATCTTAACATTTAACACATCTCCAACTGCAAAATCTGATTGTTGTACCAAATCATTGATCATTCCTTGTAAACCTAATTCGCGACCGTCATCTGGAGAGTAAATACGTGTAATTCCATACTCCATTAATTCTTTAATTTCTTCTGGAAGAATTACGCCGCCTCCGCCGCCAAATATCTTAATATGAGAAGCGCCTTTTTCTTTTAACAAGTCGAACATGTATTTAAAATATTCATTATGCCCACCTTGATATGAAGTCATAGCAATGGCATTAGCGTCTTCCTGGATTGCACAGTTTACAACTTCCTCTACACTTCTGTCATGTCCTAAGTGAATTACTTCTACACCTGTAGATTGAATGATTCTACGCATAATATTAATAGCTGCGTCATGGCCATCAAACAAAGATGCTGCGGTTACAATTCTAACTTTATGTATTGGTTTGTAGGGTGCTATTTGTTCCATTCGAAAAAAATCTAATTTTTAGAGTCCGCAATTTACGGAATTCTTAAAAAACAATTTGATTCTTTACTTATTTTTAAAAGTTAAATAATTATTGTTTTTAAAAATCAGCAGCCTCTTTTGGTATGTTTTTTGCTAATTATGTTAAGGTAACTTTAAAGCTTTTCTGATGAAAAAACTCATAATATTATTTCTGTCAACTTTTTTTCTTGTTTCATGTAGTAGTGTAAGAGTAGTTACAGACTATGATTCCAAAACAGATTTCACAAAGTATAAGACGTTTGCTTTTTACAAAAAAGGTATTGATAAAGCTAAAATTTCTGATCTAGATAAACGTAGAATTTTGAAGGCAATAGAATCTGAGTTGCTGGCAAAAGGATTTATAAAATCTGAGAATCCAGATATGCTGGTAAGCATTTTTGCCAAATCAAGGAAAAAGGTTTATGTAGATTCTGGATTTGATTATCCGATGTCGTATTGGTATCCACCTTACCATTTTGGAAGAGAAAGACTTCGTGTTACCAAACAAACAGAAGGGACGTTGTTTGTTGATTTTATAGATGTAAAAAACAAGAAACTGGTATGGCAAGGAATTGGCTCAGGAGCTTTAGGCGCAAGAACAGGAGCTAAGAAAGTTGAGAGAATACAGACTTTTGTAAAAGAGATTATTGCTAATTATCCGCCAGGTAAAGAAAAATAAAATTTAATTGTTAATTTTGCTGCATGTTTAAACCCTATATTGAATTAGAGCCTGATGATTTTTATTTTAATGAAGAAGGGTATCGCGTATTTACAGAAAAATACCACTTAAAAAGAGGCTATTGCTGTAAAAGTGGCTGTAAACATTGTCCATATAGTTACGATAAAAAAACAGATAGTTTTAAGTCGTAATAAATTATTTCCATGTAATTCAATTTTTTGTGTATATTTATAAAGTTAAAGCATTATAAATGTCGCGTTTAAGTCAATTATCACAATATAGAAAACACCTAGAAGAAAGGTATCGTAAATTGGTAGAGCAATCTAACAATTATAGGTATATTGACGAAATAAAAAGTGATAGAGCGGCATACAAAGCCATGAAAATTTTAGACAAATTAAATAGAATTAACTATTTAAATCAAGAGTTCTCAGTTTAGCCTCTTAAAATTTCTTCCATTTCTTGCTGTAACTCACTAGCCTTTTTAGCTGCTTCTTTAGCAAAATTTTTGTCTTTTGATGCGTAAATAATCCCTCGTGATGAATTAATTAATAGCCCAACCGAATCAGACATTCCGTATTTACAAACATCTTGTAAGTTTCCGCCTTGAGCACCAATTCCAGGAACTAATAAAAAGCTATTCGGAATTATTTTTCTGATTTCTTTAAAATACGCTGCTTTTGTAGCGCCAACAACATACATTAATTTTTCTGAGTTTTTCCAAGAAGTAGAAGTTTCTAGAACTTCTTTGTAGAGTTCTTTTCCGTTTATAGATTTTGTTTGAAAATCAAAAGCACCTTCATTAGAAGTGAGTGCTAATAATATAGTGTGTTTGTTTTCAAAAGCTAAAAAAGGTTCTACAGAATCTTTCCCCATATAAGGAGCAACAGTTACAGAATCAAAAGCCAAGTCTTCAAAAAATGCTTTTGCATACATGCTAGATGTGTTTCCGATATCACCTCGTTTTGCATCTGCAATTGTAAAAATTTCTGGATGATTTTTGTTGATGTATTGAATGGTTTTTTCAAGAGATTTCCAACCTTTCAATCCATAAGCTTCATAAAAAGCAGTGTTTGGTTTGTAAGCAACACATAAATGATGCGTAGCATCAATGATAGCTTTATTGAAAGCAAAAATTGGATCTTCTTCTTGTAATAAATGTTCAGGGATTTTTGCTAAATCTACATCCAAGCCGATACATAAAAACGATTTTTTAAGATGTATTTGTTCAATAAGTTGCTTTGTAGTCATTTCAACAGTAATAAAGTTGAGCAAAGGTACTTAATTTTGATAGTTTATTTATATTTGTTTTTAAAGTAAAAACACTTTTTCTTTTGTTTCTTGTAAGAAAATATGATTGTTGTTGACCAATTTGCAAACTAGTTTTATGATTAAAAAAAATACATTCTTTTTTGGATTAATTTTAATTTTGACAGGTTGTAGTATGAGTAATCCATCAACCTTTTCTGAAAAAGCACAGAATGAATCTTTTCTAAATCTTAATCATACATCAGTGCTTTTTAAAGATATTTTGAGTAAAAACAAAGGACATAAAATTCTTGTAAATGTTTGGGCTTCTTGGTGTAGTGATTGTGTAGCTGGATTCCCAGATTTAAAAGAGTTTCAAAAAAACAATCCAAAAGTCAAACCTGTATTTCTATCAATTGATAGAAGTGTGTTTCGTTGGAAAAAGGCTATTGATAAATACAATATTGAGGGGGAGCATTATTTTATGAAAAATGGATTGAATGGAGGTTTTGGAGATTTTTTAAATTCTAATTGGACTCCAAGATATATGGTTGTTAATGAAAAAGGAGAAATAGAATTGTTCAAAGCCAAAAAGATTACAGACAAAAGGATAGTAGAAGCCTTAAAAAAATAACGTATTTTTGCCTAGTTTAACACTAATATAGGATTGATGAGAAGTAAAATTGTAGCAGGTAATTGGAAAATGAATAACAATAACAAGGAAACAAAAGCCTTGGTAAAAGGGATTAGAAAATCAATAAAAAAACTGCCGTTAGAAAACACAAGAGTACTAGTTGCACCTACATTTGTGAATTTAATGAGTGCAATAAAAAGAGTTAAAAAATCAAAAGTTGAAGTGGTGGCCCAAAACATGCATCAAGAAAATAATGGTGCGTTTACCGGAGAGGTTTCAGCAGATATGTTAAAAAGCATCGGTGTTAAATCGGTAATTATTGGGCATTCAGAAAGAAGATCTTTATTTGGTGAAACAGATGAGGTACTTGCATTAAAAGTTACTAAAGCTATTAATGAAGGCCTAGAAGTAATTTTTTGTTTTGGAGAACAATTGGAAGATAGAAAATCTAACATTCATTTTACAATTGTGAAAAATCAACTAGAAAAAGGGTTGTTTCATATAGAGGCTAATGCATGGAATCAAATTGTGCTAGCCTACGAGCCAGTTTGGGCAATTGGTACAGGAGAAACAGCATCACCAGAGCAAGCACAAGAAATGCATGCTTTTATAAGAAATTTATTACAAGAAAAATACCATACAAGTGTAGCTGATAACACTTCAATATTATACGGTGGAAGTGTAAAGCCTTCAAATGCAGAAGAAATTTTTTCTAAACAAGATGTAGATGGTGGTTTGATAGGAGGAGCATCTTTAAATGTTAAAGATTTTACAGATATCATTAAAGCTATTTAATGGACAATATTTATATCGAATATAATTTTACTGTTGAGCCTAAAGAGCCAGGAACAGAAATCTTAATTGCAGAATTAGGTTTTGCTGGTTTTGAAAGTTTTGTAGAAAACGAAAATGGCGTTACTGCTTATATTCAAAAAGAAGATTGGAGAGCAGAAATTTTAGAAGACATTTCTATTTTAAAATATGAAGAGTTTTCTATAGAGTTTAATAAAAATGAAGTAGCTCAAACCAATTGGAATAGTGAATGGGAGAAGAATTTCGAGCCGATTCAGGTTGATGATTTGGTAAGCATTAGAGCTCCTTTTCATGAAGATAAAAAACTAACATACGATATTGTAATTGAACCAAAAATGAGTTTCGGTACTGGTCATCATGAAACAACACATATGATGATTCAACATTTATTAGCGTTAGATTTAGAAAATAAGAAAACACTTGATATGGGTTGCGGAACTGGAATTTTAGCAATTTTTGCTGAAATGAAAGGAGCAAAACCTATTGACGGAATTGATATTGATAATTGGTGTTATGTAAATTCAATAGAAAATGCGGAACGAAACAATTGTAATTCGATTTCATTTTATGAAGGCGACGCTTCTTTATTAACCACTCAACAATATGATGTTATCATTGCAAACATTAATAGAAATATTTTGTTGGCAGATATGAAAACGTACACAAATTGTTTATTAGAAAAAGGGGTTTTATTATTAAGCGGATTTTATAAAGAAGATATTCCAACGATTGATGCAGAAGTTTCTAAATATGGATTGCAATTGCAAAAAACCATTGAAAGAAATAATTGGGTTTCATTAAAATATATTAAAGCTTAATTGTATATTTATTTTTTAATATGAGTACAAAAGAAAAGATACAGGAAGAATCAGACATTCTAGAAAAGGAAGTCAATCAGCATGAAATAGTATTGTTTAATGATGATGTAAACACATTCGATCATGTAATTGATTCTTTGATTGATGTTTGTGAACACACCTTAGAGCAAGCAGAACAATGTTCTATTTTAGTGCATTACAAAGGGAAATGTACTGTAAAAACAGGAGAGTATAAAGATTTAAAACCAAGATGCTCTAAATTACTACAACTAGGCTTATCAGCGGAATTAGTATAATATGACAAATGTATTTCTATACTACGATTTCAATCCTTTTTTTAAGGATGAATCAGGTGTTTTTAATGGAAACGAAATTTGTTATAGCGAGTTAAATTCAGAGCATTTTTTAATTTTCGAAAAAAACAATAAAAATTACAACCTTTATATTTCTAAATACAATTCAAAAAAAGAAGTTGGTAAAAATCAGCCAGTCATTTTAGAAACCGTTATTGAAAACTACGACAAAAGCATTCCAGAACATCGAATTGCAATACGAAGGTATTTTGAATAACAGATTTGTTTCTAAAAATATATATAATAAAAAAACGCACCTAAAAAGGTGCGTTTTTAATTTATCTTAAGATTTATTATCTTGTTGCTGTTGCTGCTTTACGAGGCAATTTTGCATCTCTTTGTGCTGTGTTATATACAAAAGAAGCTACAATAACTGAAATTTGTTTTAAGTCATCAATCACTAAACGCTCATAATTATCAGCATTTGTGTGATGTGTTCTTGTTCTGTATTCTACAGGGTCTTGAATGAATTGAAATCCAGGAATTCCAACTGCGTCAAAAGCTAAATGATCTGTTCCTCCTGTGTTGTTTGTTGTAACTGTAGTGTTATCAATCATATCACTAAAAGGTGTAAACCAACTTTTAAAAATAGGAACAACTTGTTTGTTTCCTTGGGTGTAAATTCCACGAACTCTTCCTGTACCATTATCAATATTAAAATAACCTGCTACTTTTTCATTGTCTTTTGTGTATTTCTTTGTTGCTGGGTCACCAAAATGAGTTTTTACATATCCTCTAGAGCCATGTAAACCTTGTTCTTCACCACCCCAAAGAGCAATTCTAATAGTTCTTTTTGGACTAACACCTACAGCTTTTAAAATACGAATAGCTTCCATCATTACAATAGAACCAGCAGCATTGTCTGTTGCTCCAGTTGCTCCATGCCAAGAATCTAAATGTGCTCCTAACATTACAACTTCTGCTTTTAAATTTTTATCTGTACCAGGAATTTCTGCCACAACATTATATCCATTTAGATTTTTATTGTTGAATGAAGTTTTTACTTCTGCTTCAATTTCTACTTCCACACCATTTTCAATTAAACGAGCCATTAAATTTGCATGCTCAGGAACCATTTCTAGTTCACTCAAAGATTTTGGAGCATCTTTTAAATAACCTCTACCACCACTTGTAAATAGCGTTCCGTGTCTTCCGTTTTTTCCAGTTAATTGCAAAGCAACACCTTCATCTATAAGAAAAGCAGCAATTTTTTGAGTCAATGCTCTTCTTTTCATCCAGGCAGCTCTTCTAGCTTCCATGTCATCATTATTGTTATTTCTTCCAGCTCTAGGTGCAGCTGGCTTTTCCATTTTATTTAAAGCCTCATTGCTAAAACGCGTTGCATCTGCTTCAAAAGTTGGAGCTTGACTTCCTGTTGCTTTTACCAACACAATTGCGCCTTTTAACTTTCCTTTATATTTTGCAAAATCTGCTTCCGTATTAATGTCTACCATCATTACTTTTCCAGAAATTGGTCCGTTTGTTCCTTCTGTCCATGCTCTAGGAACTGCAACAAAAGACATGTAGTATGGTTTTGTCATTGCAACATAATTCTTTTCTATTTCCCAGCCTTTTCCAAACTCGCCCCAGGCTTCAGTTTTAGAATTTTTTAAACCCCATTTAGATAATTGATCTACAGCATAATTTGCAGCTCTTGCATATCCTTGAGAGTTTGTTAAACGAGAACCCGCTTTATCGATCAATTCGAAGGCAATTTTCTCTACATGAGAATTGTTGAGTCCTTCTTTTTTTATTTTCTCAATAGTCGTTGCATCAAATACCTCTTGACCGAAGGAAAGTGAGATAAAAAATAATGCAGGTAAAATCAATAGTTTGCGAATCATAGTTTTTAAAATTTAGTTATTTGTTGTTAATTTTTGATATTGAATATCAAGTATTTTTGATAAATATATGTAAAAACAAATAAATTAAAATAGAAAAATGAATTTAGTATTTGTGGAAATAAAAAAACACATCAAAATGATGTGTTTTTTAGTGACCACGATAGGATTCAAACCTATAACCTCTTGAGCCGTAATCAAGTGCGCTATTCAGTTGCGCCACGTGGCCGTAAGCGGGTGCAAATATAGTTGCTATTTTTTAATTTTAAAAATCTATTCTCCTATTTCTTTTTTAAATTCTTCAATGATAGGTGTTGCTTTGTCAACATCTTCATTTAAAACAAAAAGCTCATCTATGTAATTTGTAATTTCATAGGCGGGGATTTTATCAGATTTTATTCGTGAATGTATATTTTCTGAATCTAATATTGTTTGTAGTCTTTTAACAATAAGAGTAGATTCTGTAAAAACGTTGGTATAATTTTCTGTCATAATATTATTTAGTCTAATGAATTTATAGTGACATAAGCTCTCCAGCTAATAATGGCCAATTGTATTTTGGAAGCTTTGCTAATGTCTAGTTGTTTTTTTGTGAATGAAGGCAATAACATTTTGTTTGTTTTTGCTAATATTTTAAATACATGTTTTTTCATCTGTTTTAAAGATACTTCTTTTAGTATTTACATCAAAATGATTTCTAGTTTGTTTTTAAGTCTTTGGGGAATCCTGAAAAGGTGCTTTTAGTAGCGATTGCAATACCGTCTGATTCTCCAACGTTAATATCTGGAATAGGCTTGTTGTTATTGTCAAAAGTGACCTCAGAATTGCTTCGCTTGTTTTTTACTCTCACAGTAATTTTAATAATTTCTTTGTGTTTATTGTATTTTAAATTACTGAACGAGAAAAATAAACCTTGACTTTCTAGTTTTTGTTTTAAAGTATTTAATTTTTCTGTAGTAAAATCTTTGGTGATGGTTTCAGAATAACCATTAAACCTAGACTGTAGGAAATTTTTCTTTTCTTGCGCAATAATGTTATTCGTTGCAAGGAGTGTAAAAATTATAAGACAAGAAAGGATGTAAAAATGCTTTTTCATAAAGTCTGTTTTGATTTTATTAATCACAATAACAATATATAAAAGTAATTTTTTTAAAATGAAATAAAGAGAAATCCTTTCAAAAATTCTAATTATACTATCTTCGCAAAAAAAAATAGATACATGGATTTTTTATATATAATCTTAGGATTGGTTTTATTGATTTTTGGTGGGAATTGGTTGTTGAAAGCAGCTGTTGGACTGTCTTTAAAATTAAACATCCCGAAGATTGTAATTGGTATGACCGTTGTTTCTTTTGCAACTTCGGCTCCAGAACTAATTGTTAGTATAAAATCGGCTTTAGATGGTTTTCCTGATTTGGCTTTAGGAAATGTAGTGGGTTCTAATATCGCTAATTTGGCATTGGTTTTAGGGATTACAATTACATTGTCTAAAATTCAGGTACAAAAGAGTTTTTATAAAACAGATTGGCCAGTAATGATGCTTGCATCTGGATTGGTGTATTACTTTTTACACAATGACGGAGTTATCGATTTTACAGAAGGAGTCATTATGTTTTCTTTTTTAATTATATTTTTAATTTTCTTACTTCGTTTTCAAAAACAAGCAGTTGTAGATGAAATGCCAGAAGATGATGAGTTGATTCCACTATATAAAATAGCATTGTTTTTTACCATTGGTGGAGTTGGACTTTGGGCAGGGTCTGAATTGTTAATAATAGGAGCAGTAGATTTAGCAAAAGGGTTTGGTGTTAGCGAGCGAATTATTGGTATTACAGTAGTTTCTGTCGGAACAAGTATTCCAGAATTAGCGGCTTCTATAATTGCGGTTCTTAAGAAAGAAAAAGCAATCTCTTTAGGGAATTTAATTGGTTCTAATGTTTTTAATATTCTTGCAGTCCTAGGAATTACAGCAATGATAACGCCAATTCAATTAGAGGATGTTGAGTTGTTAGATTATGATATTTTTTGGATGTTGGGTATTTCCTTTTTGATTCTTCCGTTGGTGTTTTTTCCAAAGAAGTTGGTGTTGGATTGGAAAGACGGATTTATATTACTAGTCTTATACGCAATCTTTATTTTTACAATAATAAGTTGATAAAAAAAAGCCTCGAAATTTCGAGGCTTTTTCTTTTTTATAATTTATCACAAACTGGTTTAACAGTTCTGATGATTCTTCCTGCAATTTTGTATGGATCTCCATTAGAAGCAGGTCTTCTATCTTCTAGCCAACCTTTCCAGCCTTTTTCAACTGTAATAATAGGAATACGAATTGAAGCACCTCTATCGGAAATTCCATAAGAGAAATCAGAAACATGAGCTGTTTCGTGTAATCCAGTCAAACGCTCTTCATTGTTTGCTCCATATACATTCATGTGCTCATCAGTTACAGGTCTAAATGCCTCACAAATTTGCTCATAAACTTCTTTAGAACCACAGGTTCTTAATGTAGTGTTAGAGAAATTAGCATGCATTCCTGATCCGTTCCAGTCTCCTTTAATAGGTTTTGGATGGTACTCAATATAGTATCCATACTTTTCTGTTAATCTGTCTAGTAAATAACGTGCAACCCAAATTTCATCTCCAGCTTTCTTTGCGCCTTTTGCAAATAATTGAAATTCCCATTGACCTGGAGCAACCTCCTGATTGATTCCTTCAAAATTCAATCCAGCTTCAATACACAAGTCAGCATGTTCTTCAACAAAATCTCTGCCCCAAGTATATCTGCCTCCAACTGAACAGTAATACTTTCCTTGTGGTCCAGGGAATCCGCCACGAGGGAATCCTAATGGTAAATCAGTTTTTGTGTCCATTAAAAAATATTCTTGTTCAAAACCAAACCAAAAATCATTATCATCATCGTCAATTTTTGCTCTAGCATTTGACGGATGTGGAGTTCCATCTGCACTTAAAACTTCAGACATTACTAGAAAACCATTTTTTCTAGTTGGATCTGGGTAAATAGCAACAGGTTTTAATAAACAATCTGATGAACCACCAGATGCTTGTTCTGTAGAGCTTCCGTCAAAAGACCAAATAGCACAATCTTCTAATTTTCCGCTAAAATCGTTTTCAATTTTGGTTTTGCTTCTCATATTTTGAGTTGGCTCATGGCCATCTAACCAAATGTATTCTAATTTTGATTTACTCATTTTGTTGGTTTTTAATTTAGTTATGGATTAAATTCAAAGCAAAAATATAAAAAATAATAAGTACCCCTAAAAAAATAGGGGTAAATAATTTAAATTGTTAATTATTTTATTTATTTGTTAATAAAAGAAGGGGTTGTTAGTATCTAAAGCGTAATTAATCCTTAGTTTTGTAAAAAAAAACAATAGTATGCCAACAATTAGATTTAACGCCTTAAAAGAAACATTAAATAGAGCTCCTGTAAAAATTACAGAAAGTGAAAGAAAGTCTGAAGCTTTTGGAAAAAATGTATTTAACGAACATTCAATGCGTCAGTTTATGACAAAAGAAGCATACCAGGGGGTAATGGATGCTATTGAGTTCGGGAAAAAAATTGATAGAAATGTAGCAAATCAAGTTGCTGCAGCAATGAAAGATTGGGCATTGTCTAAAAATGCAACACATTATACACACTGGTTTCAGCCATTAACGGGAGCAACTGCAGAAAAACACGATGCTTTTTTTGAAACTATTGGTAATGGTAGAGCCATGGAAAAATTTGGAGGAGGAGAGTTGGTGCAGCAAGAACCAGATGCATCTAGTTTTCCGAATGGAGGAATTAGAAATACGTTTGAGGCTCGTGGTTATACAGCATGGGATCCAACATCACCAGCATTTATATATGGTACAACATTATGTATTCCAACCATATTTGTTGCGTATACAGGAGAAGCTTTAGACAATAAAGCACCTTTATTAAGAGCGCTTCAAGCGATGGACACCTCAGCAACGGCTGTATGTAAATATTTTGACAAAAATGTAACAAAGGTAAACGCTTCTCTAGGTTGGGAACAAGAATATTTTTTAATTGATTCTGCTTTAGCAGTTTCTAGACCAGACATTAATTTAACGGGTAGAACATTATTAGGACATTCACCAGCAAAAGGTCAGCAATTAGACGATCATTATTTTGGTTCAATTCCTCGTAGAGTATTAAGTTATATGCGTGATTTAGAACAAGAATGTATGTTTTTGGGGATTCCTGTTAAAACACGTCATAATGAAGTTGCTCCGAATCAATATGAGTTGGCGCCTATATTTGAAGAGGCAAACTTAGCGGTAGATCATAATTCCTTATTAATGGATGTGATGGAAAAAGTGGCTCAAAAGCACAACTTTAGAGTGTTGTTTCATGAAAAGCCATTTGCAGGCATAAACGGTTCTGGTAAACATAACAACTGGTCATTGGCAACAAACACAGGAGTTAACCTGTTAAGTCCGGGAAAAACACCTATGAAAAATTTACAATTCTTAACGTTTTTTGTAAATACAATTAAAGCGGTACACGATTATGAAGAATTGATTAGAGCTTCAATAGCATCAGCAAGTAACGATCATCGATTAGGAGCCAACGAAGCTCCACCTGCAATTATCTCTGTTTTTATAGGTTCTCAACTGTCTGCTGTTTTAGATGAGTTAGAAAATGTAACAAAAGGGAAATTATCTCCTGAAGAAAAAACAGATTTAAAATTAAATATCGTTGGCAAAATTCCTGAGATATTATTAGATAATACCGATAGAAACAGGACATCTCCTTTTGCGTTTACAGGCAATAAATTCGAATTAAGAGCAGTTGGTTCTTGGGCAAACTGTGCAGGTCCAATGACTATTTTAAATACCATTGTTGCAAAACAATTGAAAGATTTTAAAATTGAAGTTGATACTTTGATTGAAAACAAAAAATTAAAGAAAGATGAAGCAATCTTTAATGTTTTAAGAGAATATATAAAAGCATCTAAAAAGATACGTTTTGAAGGAAATGGTTATGGAGAAGAATGGGAAATTGAAGCTGTAAAAAGAGGTTTAAGTAACAATAAAACAACTCCTGAAGCTTTAAAAGAAAAAAAATCTAAGAAAACAATAGCTCTTTTTGAAGAAATGGGCGTGATGAGCAAAATAGAAACTGAAGCTCGACATGAAATTGAACTAGAAGAATATATCTTACGTATTCAAATAGAAGGAAGAGTATTGGGAGATATTGCTAGAAATCACATCATTCCTACTGCAATTAAATATCAAAATACATTGATAGAAAATGTGAGTGGATTGAAAAATATTTTTGGAAGTGGATTCGAAAAACATGCAAAAGAGCAAATAGATTTGATTGAAAAAATATCGATGCATATTTCTGGAATCAATTCTAAAGTAGAGGAAATGACTGAAGAACGTAAAAAGGCAAACTTAATCCATGGTCAAGAAGCAGCAGATGCTTATTGTTATGCGGTAAAACCATACTTTGAACAAATTAGACATCACTGCGATAAATTAGAAATGATGGTAGATGATCAATTATGGCCATTGGCAAAATATAGAGAGTTGTTATTTACTAGATAAATTAAAAATTAAATCCCGTTTTAGCGGGATTTTTTATTTTCAAAAAAGTAAATTTGCAACATCAATAATAACACAACATGAGTCAAGAAGTTTCTAAACGATATGCGCAGCGAGGTGTTTCTGCATCTAAAGAAGATGTGCACAACGCAATTAAGAACATCGATAAGGGATTATTTCCAAAAGCATTTTGTAAAATCGTTCCAGATTATTTAACAAATGATGATGCCTATTGTTTGATTATGCATGCAGATGGAGCAGGAACTAAATCGTCTTTGGCATATATGTATTGGAAAGAAACGGGTGATATTTCTGTTTGGAAAGGCATTGCACAAGATGCATTGATTATGAATATTGATGATTTGTTATGTGTAGGAGCTACAGATAATATCATGTTGTCTTCTACTATAGGACGTAATAAAAGTAAAATTCCGGGTGAAGTGTTATCAGCAATTATTAATGGTACTGAAGAGTTGATTGCGGATTTAAAAAAATTCGGAGTGACCATTCATTCAACTGGTGGAGAAACTGCTGATGTTGGTGATTTGGTAAGAACCATAATTGTTGATTCTACAGTAACTGCAAGAATGAAACGAAGTGATGTTATTGACAATGCAAATATCAAAGCAGGTGATGTAATTGTTGGTTTAGAATCTTTTGGACAAGCAACTTATGAAACTGAATACAATGGTGGAATGGGGTCTAACGGTTTAACTTCAGCCAGACATGATGTTTTTCATAATTATTTAGCTTCTAAATATCCAGAAAGTTTTGATGCAGCTGTTCCTGCGGATTTGGTATATTCTGGGAATACTAAATTGACAGATACAGTGGAGAATTCTCCGATTGATGCAGGGAAGTTAGTCTTGTCTCCAACAAGAACCTATGCACCAATTATCAAAGAAATTTTATCAAAATATACTTCAGATTCTGTTCACGGAATGATTCATTGTTCTGGTGGTGCACAAACAAAAATCTTGCATTTTGTGGATGAATTACATATTGTAAAAGACAATCTGTTTCCAATTCCGCCTTTATTTAAATTGATACAAGAACAATCAAAAACAGATTGGAAAGAAATGTATCAAGTATTTAATTGCGGACATAGAATGGAAATTTATGTATCTCCAGAAATTGCAGAAGACATTATTGCCATTTCTAAATCGTATAATGTAAATGCTCAGATTGTTGGTAGAGTAGAAGATTCATCAACAAAAAAACTTACTATTACAAGTGAGTTTGGGGTTTTTGAGTATTAATAAAGAATATTATAGTAATAAAAAAAGCTTCAGTTTAACTGAGGCTTTTTTTATTACTTCTTTATAAGGTAGTGCTAATTTGTTTTAGTGTAATTTATATTCATTTTAAGTAAAGACAAAACGCTACTATTAGCAAGTTCTTTATGGGGTTTGTTGCTTGATGTTCTTGTTTGGGAAATAAATTATTTGTAAACATTTTTATGTTGATAAATGCATAAAAATATGATAATCAAACTTTTATATTTTTTTTCAGTACACTTTATGATTTTATTCATGTTTATAGTTGTTGCTTTTTGATTATATTAGAGATATCAAATAATTTTCAAATTCTCTAACAAAAACGATGAAATCAATAGCACAAACTACTCCTAAAAAAACATATACTAGACAAGAAGCACTTGAAGCAGCTGTAAACTATTTTAAAAATGATGATTTAGCAGCAAGTGTATGGTTAAATAAATATGCATTAAAAGATTCTGATGGTAATATTTATGAAAGTACGCCAAATGAGATGCATACTCGAATTGCAAAAGAAATTGCAAGAGTAGAGCAGAAATACGCAAACCCTTTAACGGAATCAGAAATATTTGAAGCCATTAAAGACTTTAAATATATTGTTCCACAAGGTAGTCCAATGGCAGGAATTGGAAACCCATTTCAAATAGCATCACTTTCAAATTGTTTTGTAATTGGCAATGATGGAAATTCAGATTCGTATGGAGGAATCATGAAAATAGACCAAGAACAAGTGCAATTAATGAAACGTCGTGGAGGTGTTGGTCACGATTTATCAAATATTAGACCAAAAAGTTCCCCTGTAAAAAACTCGGCATTAACATCCACAGGAATTGTTCCTTTTATGGAGCGATATTCAAATTCTACCAGAGAGGTTGCACAAGATGGTCGTCGTGGAGCATTAATGTTGTCGGTTTCAATCAATCATCCAGATTCTGAAGATTTTATCAATGCAAAATTAGAACAAGGAAAAGTTACTGGCGCAAATGTATCAGTTAGAATTGATGATGCATTTATGAGAGCAGTAAAAAACAATGATAATTACATCCAGAAATATCCAATTTTTAGTGCTGATCCAAAAGTTTCAAAATCGATAGAAGCTAAAAAATTATGGAAAAAAATTGTACATAACGCATGGAAATCAGCAGAGCCAGGGATTTTATTTTGGGATACGATAATTAACGAATCGGTGCCAGATTGTTATGCAGATTTAGGGTATAAAACTGTTTCTACAAATCCGTGTGGAGAAATTCCATTATGTCCATATGATTCTTGTCGTTTATTGGCTATTAATTTGTTTTCGTATGTAGAAAATCCTTTTACAAAAGAAGCTGCATTTAACTTTGAGTTGTTTAAAAAGCACATTGTAATTGCACAAAGAATGATGGATGATATTATTGATTTAGAATTAGAGAAAATTGATAAAATATTAGAAAAAATTGATGGAGATCCAGAAGCTGAAGATGTAAAAGCAACCGAGAAAAATTTGTGGTTAAATATAAGAGAAAAAGCACACGAAGGAAGAAGAACCGGAATTGGAATTACAGCAGAAGGAGACATGTTAGCTGCATAAGGAATTAGATACGGAAGTGAAGAAGGAAATGATTTTTCTGTAAAAGTGCATAAAACTTTAGGAATAGAAACGTACAGGGCATCTGTGAATTTAACCAAAGAACGTGGTGCTTTTTCAATATTCGATTCAGAAAGAGAAAAAAATAATCCGTTCATTTTGCGCTTAAAAGAAGCAGATAGTAAATTGTATTACGAAATGTTAGAATATGGACGAAGAAATATTGCTTTGTTAACAATTGCTCCAACAGGTACAACAAGTTTAATGACGCAAACATCATCAGGAATTGAACCTGTTTTTATGCCAGTTTATAAACGTAGAAAAAAAGTAAATCCGAATGATAAAGATTCTCGTTTAGATTTTATTGACGAAGTTGGAGATTCATGGGAAGAATATGTGGTTTTTCACCATCAATTTAAACAATGGATGGAAGTAAACGGAATCGATTCTTCTAAAAATTTTTCGCAAGAAGAATTAAATATACTGATAAAAAAATCTCCCTATTATAAAGCAACTTCCAACGATGTAGATTGGATGAGTAAAGTAACCATGCAAGGTGCTGTTCAAAAATGGGTAGATCATTCTATAAGCGTAACTATTAATTTGCCAAATGATGTTAGTGAAGATTTAGTTGGCGAATTGTACTTAAAAGCTTGGGAAGTTGGTTGTAAGGGTGTAACTGTTTATAGAGATGGTTCACGTACTGGAGTTTTGATTTCTAACAATGAGGATACAGTGGTCGGACAACAGAATATACTAACCTCCTTTCCTATTAAAAGACCAGAAATTTTAGAAGCAGATGTTGTACGTTTCCAAAATCAAAAAGAGAAATGGATTGCTTTTATTGGTTTGGTTGATGATAAACCGTACGAAGTTTTTACTGGTTTGGTTGATGATGAAGATGGAATTTTAATTCCACGTTGGGTGGAAAAAGGATTAATTATAAAAAGTAGAAAAGAAGATGAAACATCTCGTTATGATTTTCAGTACAAAAACAAACGTGGGTATAAAACAACAATTGAAGGGTTGTCGCATAAATTTAATCCTGAGTTTTGGAATTATGCAAAATTGTTTTCCGGAACCTTACGTCACGGAATGCCTATTGATAAAATTGTAGAATTAATTCAGAGTTTACAATTAGATAGTGAATCTATTAACACTTGGAAAAATGGTGTTGTACGTGCTTTAAAACGCTATGTAGAAGATGGTACAAAAGCAAAAGGGCAAGCCTGTGATAACTGTAATTCTGATAATTTAATTTATCAAGAAGGATGCTTAACGTGTCAAGATTGTGGTTCTTCTAAATGCGGATAAGCCCTATTTTATAGAAAGTAAAAATCCCAAATTCATTTTGAATTTGGGATTTTTACTTTATTGAGGTATTGTTTTGTTATCAGATGATAACATAATTAACATTTTATGCAGAGTGTCATTCCGAATGAAGTGCGAAGAGGAATCTCACGAATGTAGTTATTAATCTTTATGAGATTTCTCAATCGCTAAAACGCTCATTTCGAAATGACATTTAGTTATAAAACATCATTGTTTAAAAACTTCCAATCTGGATTAAAATCTGAAATCAATTTGTTTTTCTTTTCTCTTCTCCAGCTTTTCAATTCTTTTTCTCTTAAAATTGCAAGATTAACATCTTCAAAAACTTCATAATATAATAAATAGTAACAGTTGTATTTGCCAGCGAATGATTTCTTTGCATTTTCACTATCAAAATAATGTTGAGAAAGTCTTTTTTGTATATTGTTTGTAACACCAATATAAAGCGTGCTTTTGTTTTTATTGGTGATTATATAAACAATGTAGCTTTTAAACATGTTTAAAATTAGTAAATTTTTAAAGAAATAGCAATACCTGTGTCATTCCGAACGAAGTATGAGGAGGAATCTCACATGATTAGTATTGAACTTTATGAGATTTCTCAATCGCTAAAACGCTCGTTTCGAAATGAAATTTCAGCTCTAATTTAACAACAGAATGTCATTCCGAACGAAGTATGAGGAGGAATCTCATGAAAATAGGACTAAATTTTATGAGATTTCTCAATCGCTAAAAAACGCTCATTTCGAAATGACACTTGTCTATTTTTTTACTTTCTCAAAAACAAACTCAATTCCGAATTCCTTGTTAGAAACATGCGCTTTTAATTGCTTGTTATCTAACCAGTATTTAATTTTTGTAGGAAAACCGTGCGTCGGATTTTCAGCAACAAAAGAAGTATCGGTTTGAGAAGTAAATTGAAACAAGGTTGGCGTTTCATTTACGCCTTCAACTTTTAAAGTCAACGTATTATTGATAGAAACAATGCTCAAAATTTCTTTAAATGTAGTGTCTTTTTCTTCTAAGGTAATTCCTAATCCAGTAAAGTTGGTGTTCCAAATTTCATAAGTTGTACTTCCTGGTTTGTCGTTTGTTCTAATCCATTCCCCTAATAAGAAGTCAGGTTTTTGAGGTTTGCTTTCTGTATTGCAAGAAGAGATAAAAAGTAAACAAACTAAAAAGACAAAGGTTCGCATTGTAAAATAATTTTATCAAATATACATGAAATCTAATTTAGAGAAGTTCAGAGAATATTGTAAATTCGCAGTCCAAGTAAAGACTAGAAGATGTTAGATAAATTAAGAATTGTTAAACAACGTTTCGATGAGGTTTCTGATTTAATCATCCAACCAGATGTAATTTCAGACCAAAAACGCTATGTACAATTAAGTAAAGAATATAAAGATTTAGGCGATGTTGTAAAAAAAGGGGATGAATATCAAACTTTATTAAACAATATAGAAGAAGCAAAAGAAATTATTGCCGATGGTTCTGATTCTGAAATGGTAGAAATGGCAAAAATGGAAATGAGTGAAGCCAATACTAGAATTCCTGAATTAGAAGAGGAAATTAAGTTTTTATTGATTCCGAAAGATCCAGAAGATTCTAAAAATGCGGTGGTTGAATTACGTGCCGGAACAGGTGGAGATGAAGCGAGTATTTTTGCAGGAGATTTATTTAGGATGTATTCTAAATTTTGTGAGAGTAGGGGTTGGAAAGTTTCTACAGTCGATTTTTCTGAAGGAACAAACGGTGGATTTAAAGAAATTCAGTTTGAAGTAAACGGAGAAGATGTTTACGGAACCTTAAAGTTTGAAGCGGGTGTGCATCGTGTACAAAGAGTTCCACAAACAGAAACACAAGGTAGAGTTCATACATCAGCAGCAACTGTGATGGTTTTTCCAGAAGCAGAAGAATTTGATGTAGAAATTAATCCAAAAGATGTGCGTATTGATTTTTTCTGTTCGTCTGGTCCTGGAGGGCAATCTGTAAACACAACCTATTCAGCGGTTCGTTTAACCCACATTCCAACGGGTTTGGTTGCGCAGTGTCAAGATCAAAAATCGCAGCATAAAAATAAAGAAAAAGCGTTTAAAGTGTTACGTTCTCGTTTGTACGATATGGAATTAGCTAAGAAACAGGCAGAAGACGCTTTAAAACGTGGTTCTATGGTTTCTAGTGGAGATAGATCTGCAAAGATTAGAACGTATAATTATGCTCAAGGACGTGTTACAGATCATAGAATTGGTTTGTCATTGTATGATTTGCCTAACATTATGAATGGAGATATTCATAAAATTATTGAAGAATTGAAATTAGCAGAGAATACAGAAAAGCTAAAAGAATTAGGAGAAACTATTTAAAAATAAGATTCTATACTGAAATAAAAAAAAGCACCCAATTGGGTGCTTTTTTATTGTTTATTCTTTGTTTATAGTAAAAGCGATTAAAATTGGGGGAAGTCTTTTAATCGCTTTAGGCTAACAAATAATTAAAGGGGTATATTATAACAAAGAATAACAATAATCAATTCGTTGTAATTCTATACTCCAAATGTAAAGTAGATTTTTAAGCTGTACAATACCCATTTATGGGGTTTTTTTAGTTCACGGAAAACCGTGAGTTGATTCACGGAAAATGGGATATTGGTATCACTGGAAACCGTGATAAATAGAAATAAAAAACTAGTTATTTCTGTTTTTAATAATCTCGTCTTGTAGCTGTCTACGTAGCTTTTGCTCTCTTGCTATAGATTTTTTCCTAAAGGCATTAAACTCATTTTCTACATCCTCTAAATTCTCTTTTGCCGCAGTAGTTAGCACATTGCTATTTTTAAATTTGTAAATAAAATATCCTAAAGAGACAACTAGCACAAAAATGATTGTAAATAAAATGATAGAATACATACTTTTACTTAGTGGCATTCCAAAAAGAGATATCGAGTTTTCTTTAGTTAATGCTTCTGTAAGTTTGGCAGCTGTTTCTTTTTTTTCTTTTTCCAAAACATCAATAGTCTTTTTTTGAGAATTGATCAAAGTATTTTTATTAAGTAATTGCTTGTTAAAATTTGCAATACTATCTAGAACATTACTTTGTAGATTTCGGAAATCTTCTTTAAGAATTACTTTATATTCTTGGTAACTGTTTGATTTTTTATAAACAGACTTAAATTGTTCATCTAAAGTGTTTGTTTTTTCTTGAGAAAATGAATTCAAAGAAAAAAGAATTGTAAGTATAAGGGAATAAGTAAATTTCATAGTTTGGGGTATCTATAAGAATTGTTATTTGTAAAATTAACAAAAAAAACCCAAACGCAAACGTTTGGGTTTTTATATATAAGCAAGGATTATTATATTATTTTACTTTTTCTACAATTGCCTTAAAAGCTTCTGGGTTGTTCATTGCTAAATCGGCTAAAACCTTACGGTTTAATTCGATGTTGTTAGCTTTTACTTTTCCCATAAACTGAGAGTAAGACATTCCATGTGCTCTAGCTCCAGCGTTGATACGTTGAATCCATAATGCACGGAAGTTTCTCTTATTGTTTTTACGGTCTCTATAAGCATATGTCATTGCTTTTTCCACCGCGTTTTTTGCTACTGTATAAACGTTTTTACGTCTTCCAAAGTAACCTTTTGCTGCCTTCAAGATTTTCTTTCTTCTATTTCTTGAGGCTACTGAATTTACTGATCTTGGCATAATTCAAATTGTTTTTTGTAGTAGGCGGTTATTTAGTTTTTAGTGATTAGTTTTTAGTGTTAACTTAAAACTCAACATTCACAACTTATAACTCTTTTTGTTTTTTGCCCAACTCCATGGTTAATAATTAAATTCCCTTAATTAACTATTTTAAAGTTAATTGTTGTTTGATGTTCGCTTCATCAGACTTGTGTACCAATGTTGCGTGCGTCAATTTTAGCTTACGTTTCTTAGACTTCTTTGTTAAGATATGACTCTTAAACGCGTGCTTTCTTTTGATTTTTCCAGAACCAGTTAACTTAAAACGTTTTTTGGCACTAGATTTGGTTTTCATTTTAGGCATTTCTCCTTCTTTTTTATCTTGCTTATAAGATTGTTATTATTTTCCTACTTTTTTTGGAGCAATAAACATAATCATACGTTTACCTTCCAACTTTGGTAATTGCTCTACTTTACCATAGTCTTCTATTTCTTGAGCTAATTTTAATAATAAGATTTGTCCTTGCTCTTTAAAGATGATAGATCTTCCTTTAAAGAAAACAAACGCTTTCAATTTTGCTCCGTCCTTTAAGAACTTAATGGCATGTTTCTTTTTAAATTCATAATCATGCTCATCAGTTTGAGGTCCAAAACGAATTTCTTTAACAGTAACTTTAGTTGCTTTAGATTTTAAAGCTTTTTCGCGTTTCTTTTGTTCATATAAGAATTTCTTATAATCGATAATTTTACAAACAGGAGGAACCGCTTTCGGTGAAATCTCTACCAAATCTAATTCCTGCTCTTCAGCTAACGCTCTTGCTTTTTCAATCGGATAAACTCCAACTTCGATGTTTTCTCCAACTAAACGTACTTCGTCAACAAATTTAATCTTATGATTAATTCTATGTTGATCTTCTTTAATTACTCTTAAAGGTCTTCTTGGCCTATTTCTTCTAATTGCTATGACTAATAAATTTTAATTATACATTACAGTTTTTATAACTGCCTTTTTATTTTTTCTTTAAAACTCTACTATGGTGCTTTTTATTTCTTCTTTAATTAATGAAATAAACGCTTCAATTGTAAAGGTTCCGATGTCGCCTTCTCCGTGTTTTCTAACAGATACAGTTCCTTCATTTTCTTCTTTCTCACCAACGATTACCATAAACGGAATCTTGCTCATTTCTGCATCTCTAATCTTTCGACCAGTTTTCTCACTTCTATCATCTACGAGGGCGCGAATTTCGGAATTTTCTAGCGATTCTAAAACTTTTTCTGAATATTTTTGATATTTCTCACTGATTGGCAATAAGATAACTTGATCTGGAGTTAGCCAAAGCGGGAAATTTCCGCCCGTATGTTCAAGTAACACTGCAATAAATCGCTCCATAGAACCAAATGGTGCTCTGTGAATCATTACAGGTTGATGTAATTGGTTATCTGCTCCTTTATAGGTTAATTCAAAGCGTTTCGGTAAATTATAGTCTACTTGAATGGTTCCAAGTTGCCAACTTCTGCCTAAAGCATCCTTCACCATGAAGTCTAATTTAGGTCCATAAAATGCAGCTTCACCTTCTTCAATAACAAAATCTAAACCTTTGTCTGTTGCTGCATTTATAATTGCTTGTTCGGCCAATTCCCATGTTTTAACATCACCAATATATTTGTCTTGGTTTTCCATGTCTCTTATAGAAACCTGAGCTGTAAAGTTTTCAAAACCTAATGATCCAAACACGTACAGCACTAAATCAATTACGTTTTTAAATTCTTGGTCTAATTGCTCTGGTGTACAGAAAATATGTGCATCATCTTGAGTAAAACCTCTAACACGCGTTAGTCCGTGTAATTCTCCACTTTGTTCATATCGGTAAACGGTTCCAAATTCAGCAAAACGTTTTGGTAAGTCTTTATAAGAATGTGGTTTAAAATTATATACTTCACAATGGTGTGGACAGTTCATCGGTTTTAATAAAAACTCTTCATCCATTTTCGGAGTTTTTATTGGCTGAAAACTATCTGCTCCATATTTTTCATAATGCCCTGAAGTAACATATAGTTCTTTCTGACCAATATGAGGAGTCATCACCATTTCATATCCCGCTTTCTTTTGAGCAGCTTTTAAGAAATCTTCTAATCGTCCTCTTAATGCAGCTCCCTTAGGTAACCATAAAGGTAAGCCAGCGCCAACTTTTTGAGAAAAAGTAAACAACTCTAACTCTTTTCCTAATTTCCGATGATCACGTTTTTTGGCTTCTTCTAATAATTCTAAATACTCGGTAAGCATTTTCTGCTTCGGAAAAGAAATTCCGTAAATACGAGTAAGTTGATTGTTCTTTTCATCTCCACGCCAATATGCACCTGCAACGTTCATTACTTTTACTGCCTTGATAATTCCTGTATTAGGAATGTGTCCACCACGACATAAATCTGTAAAATCAGAATGATCACAAAAAGTGATATCACCATCCGTTAAATTTTCTATTAACTCTACTTTATATTGATTGTTTTCTTTTTGATAATAAGCTAAAGCGTCTGCTTTAGAAACTTCACGTAAATTAAATTCGTGCTTGCTTCTTGCTAATTCTAAGAACTTTTGCTCAATTGCAACAAAATCTTTTTCAGAAATAACTTCATCTCCTAAATCTAAATCGTAATAGAACCCGTTATCAATTGCAGGTCCAATGGTCAATTTAGCATTTGGATGAAATTCTAAAATGGCTTGAGCTAAAACGTGAGCTGATGAATGCCAAAAAGCTTTTTTCCCGCCATCATCATTAAATGTATACAATATTAAAGATCCGTCAGAAGTTAAGGGAGTTTTGGTTTCAATAGTAGTTCCATTAAAGTTTGCAGAAATTACATTTCTAGCAAAGCCTTCGCTAATGCTTTTAGCAACATCCATTGGAGTACTATTCTTTTGGTATTCTCTTACGCTTCCGTCAGGTAAAGTAATATGTATCATTAAATTAATATTTATAGGTTGCAAAGATATTAGAAAACTCTATTTCACACAATATATATGTTCAAAGTTTTTAAAGCATTTACAGGATTCTTTTTTCACAAAAAAAGCATTTTTAAAATACTGAGATTAAGGAGCTTGAAAATAAGTTTAAAAAAACTTTCAAAAAGTTCTTGCAGAAACGAAAAGGGAGCGTATATTTGCACCCGCTAACGGAAAGCAGAGAACGTTTTTAATTAGCAGAGTTCATTCAAAAATTGATAAACGAATTTTCTTTTCAAAAAAACATTAAAAAGTTTTTGTATTGTAAAAAGAGTTTATACATTTGCACCCGCTTTGAGAAACAAGTGAAGTTCTATAGAGATTTTGG